>Ga0075425_100003204_pt1 | contig 16595 bp, 18 predicted proteins | sample SoiMethybrSBSTD4_FD_75300 | JGI IMG/M metagenome (GOLD analysis project Ga0075425, IMG submission 75300) | Bulk soil microbial communities from a Populus tree surrounding site in Tennessee, USA - Soil MetaG P. TD hybrid SBSTD4 | ecosystem: Environmental > Terrestrial > Soil > Tree plantation... | reverse complement strand
AGCGACTGGCGCCAGAGCTTGTCGTCGGCCCGCAGCGTGTCGTAGACCTCGGCGATGAGCTTCTCGCCCTCGAGCAGGTCGTGCGGGGGATGCTGGTCGTTGGCCGGGTAGCCGGGCGCGCTGAACGAGCGCGGCTCGATGAACGCGTACGTGGGCAAGGTCCCGTTCTGGATGTCCCGGGCGAACTGCTCGTAGCGCTGGAAGCGATCGCCGTAGGGATGAAGCCTCCGCAACGCGAACGCCTGCGCGTAGTCGTCGAAGTACACGGTCCAGGTCAGTCCCCGCTCGGTCAGGTTCTCGAAGATCGTCGGCATATCGTACGGCGAGGTCCAGAACTGCGACACGAGCTGACTGGGCGTCTCCGGCGTGACGAGGAAACCCTTGGCGGTCCCGGCGTGGAGGAAGAACCGGTTCGGCCAGGTGGGCCCGGGGACGGACGAGAACCAGTGATCGCACACCGTGAACTCGCGAGCCAGGGTCGTCAGAATGGGCACGAGCGCGGGGTCGAGGCACTGCATGATGCCGTGCCCGCGATCGCCCAGGCGGCGGCCGCGGGAGTCGGTCTGCTGCGAGTAGTTCAGGACGAACCCCGCGTTCCCGGGTGCGCTCGTATCCGCCGGCGCCCGGTCGGCGAACAGTTGCTCGTTGACGTCCTCGAAATCGTGGCCAGGACCGGGGTCAGTGACATACGCGCTCGGCGCCGAGACGCGGTTGACTGGCACGGGCGTCATATCGGTCGGCGGAGACACGGGGTTCGTCTCCGTCCCCGTGAGGCCTTCGAGCTTCTGCGTGCGGTCGCCGAGATCGAGATACCCGAGGAGCCGGTCGAACGACTGGTTCTCGAGCATCAAAACCACGAGGTGTCGGATCTCGTCCATCGCGCCCATGGGCGACGGCAGTCTCCTAGCCCGCGGACGCCGCGAAGATCCGAAGATAGTTGCCGCCGATCACCTTGCCGGTATCGGCCGGGGTGAACCCGCCGCGCAGCATCGCCTCCACCAGCCGCGTGAACTGTGCATAGTCCTGCAGGCTGCCCGGCGCGGTCTGCTGATCGGTACCGATGCTCACGTGATCCGCGCCGACGACGTCGGCCATCTCTTTCAAGCCGTCGACGTAGCGATCGAGCGACGGAAAGAAGTGCCACACGCCGATCGAGCCTCCGGTGTCGGCGACGGCACGCGCGTGGTCGCGACTGACCTGGCGCGCCGCCAGCGGGGTCTGTCCCTGGGCTTTCGAGCCCTGGAGCGCCGTGTGCGACAACAGGAGCGGTTTGGTCGACACCTTCACGGCCTGCTTGACCATGTCCTCCGTCGAGTGCGCCACGTCGCAGACGATGCCGAGGCGATTGCATGCGCGGATCACGTCGGCGCCGAACGGGGTCAGCCCGTTGTGGGTAACCGTACCCGTCTGGAAATCGCCGATGTCATTCGGCGTGTAGTGGACGAGCTGCATGTGGCGCACGCCGCGCTGGTACGACTCCTCGAGTCGTTCGAGCTTCTTCTCGAGGAAGTCCAGCCCCTCGATGTCCTCGACGATCGCCGGCTGACCCGCGAGGTGCGCGGCTTTCAGGTCCGCGGCGGTCAGCGCGCGCCGGACGCCGTGCTTGGCCACCAGCTCGTCAATCCAGGTCAGCCGGTCGAGGTGATAACGGTAGAGCTCGCCGGGCGCCGCCTCGCGGGTCGCGCCGAGCGAGCCGTTCGGTCGCCGACCGAGCAGCGGACCGTCGGGAACGTCCGCCAGGCACACGGTCGCCATCCCGCCGGCGCGCATACCACGCGCCATGTCGTCATTCGGCGCCGCGCCGCGTGAGCCGACGCCGGTTGGGCCGCCGTGACTGTGGACGTCGACGGAGATGTGGTCCCGGAGCACGGCCTGAACGGCCGCGGCGGGCGCGTCCGCCGCCGCGGCGGAGGCGTCGCCGCGCCGAGCCGCGAAGCTCGCGACCAGCGACGCCGCCGAGGTGACGAGCGTGCTCCACAGCCAGTTGCGACGCGAGACTATCCGACCGCAGCAGTCCATTTCGACCCCCCTAGCTCGTCAGCCTCCGACGAGCGCGCGCGCCACGACGTCCACGTCGGATTCGGTGTTGTGGAGATGGAACGACACTCGCACCGCGCCGGCGCGGATCGACGCCCTGATGCCGGCGGCGCGGAGCCGGTCGAGACCACCGTCGGCGGCCACGGTGACGACGGCCGAGTCTCCATCGGGCAGCCCGAGCCGCCGGCGCAGCGCATTCGCGAGTGCGACATCGTGTCGATGGACTGCGGCGATGCCGACCTCGCCGAGCAATTCGAGCGCAGGTACGGTGCCGGCCCAGGACAGCCACGCGGGCGAGATGTCGAGCCGGCGCGCGTCCTTCGCCAATCGCAAAGGCGATCCGTAGATCGAGGTCCACGGATCGTCGCCGGCATACCAGCCGGCGTACAGCGGCCGTACCGTGTCCAGGCGCTCCGGCCGCACCACGCCGAAGGCCGTCCCGCGAGGTGACAGAAGCCACTTGTACGTGGCGCAGGACACGAAGTCGAAGCGGCCGGCGTCAAAGGGCAGCCAGCCAACCGCCTGCGTCGCGTCGACGTAAGTAAGACAGCCGTGCTCGGCGGCGGCCGAGGCGAAGCCCTCGAGCCCGCCGGGAACGATTCGCCCATCCGCGGACTGCACAGCGCTCACGGCGACGAGATGAACGCCTGGCCGGATCGCTTCGACGAGGCGATCGAGCGGGACGGTCTCGACGCGAACACCACGATCGGCGTGCGCGAGGAATGGAAACAGAACCGAGGAGAAATCCTCCTCGGCGGCCAGCACGCGCGCGCCGTCAGGCAGCGCGGCCGCGACCAGTCCGCTGAACGTCGAGACCTGGTTGCCGATGGCGACGCGATCGGAGGAGACGCCGACCAAAGCGGCGAATTGCCGGCGCGCGCGGTCGACGATCGCGTCGTAGTCCGCGGCCTCGGCCCGTCCAGTCCGCCACACCTCGAGAGCTTCGTCGACCGCCTTGGCGACGCGTCGAGGCGGCAGTCCGATACTGGCGGTGTTGACGTACACGCACGCGGGCTCGAATTCTTTCTGCGCGGCTTCGATGGTCAGCAGATCATTTCCCCCCTCAGACTGAGAGTTTACCGCTGGGTGAGCGCTTCACTCCGACACGCGGCCCCGGCCCAAACCTCAGTTTTATACCGGCTTGACAGGTGTCATCAGATGTCGTATCCCCGCATCTAACGGCAGCTAATAGACGAATGGCCGGGCGGTCCCGCGAGGTCGGGCGACCCGGCTCCGGGTCTCGGAGGCGCATACAGCGAAACGAGCGCGCGAGTCGGGTCAACCGTCCTCGACAGTGTGTAGGAGGCGACCGTGGCCTATCTCTCCAGGCGTTCGATGCTACGTGGTTCCTTGGCTCTTGCCGCCGCGCGCCCCTTCGTGGGGCCGCACATCGCCAGAGCGGCGGCGACCACCGCCAGCGTGTGGTTCGCGCAGGGCTTCGTCCAGGACGAAGACGTGGCACTGCGGAAGGCGGTCGCCGACTACGAGAAGGCGAGTGGCAACAAGATCGAGCTGAGCATTACCCCGTTCGCGCCGGAACGGCAGAAGATCATCGCAGCGCTCACCAGCGGTGTCGTCCCCGATGTGATGGCCAACAACCCGGCCGAGATCTTACAGATATACGGTTGGCAAGACCGGTGGGTCGACGTCAGCGACATCGTGGAGCCGCTGAAGGCCCAGCTCAGCGAGACCGCTGTTGTGTCCGGTCAGGCCTACAACAACGTCACGAAGAAGGTCGGCCAGTACGGTGTTCCTATACGGGCTGCCGTCGTCCCCTGCCATATCTGGCGACCGCTGGTAGAGAAAGCCGGTCTCAAGATCGAGGACATCCCGAAAACGTGGGATGCGTACTTCGACTTCTTCAAGAAGGTGCAGGACACCCTGCGCAAGCAGGGCGAGCGGAAGGTCTACGGCCTGGGCTTCCAGGTGACGGCCAACGGGGTCGATCCCTACAACCTCTTCATGGCGTTTCTCCTGGGCTATGGCGGTCAAGACATCGTCACGAAGGACGGCAAGCTGCATCTCGATGACCCGAAGGTCAAGCAAGCGGCCATCAAGGCGACCGCTTACCTCGGCGGCGCCTATCGCGACGGCTACGTGCCGCCGAGCGCGATCAACTGGAATGACGCGGACGACAACAACGCCTTCCACGCCAAGCTCATGGTGATGGACGTCGATGGGACGCTCTCGACCGAGGTCGCGGTCAAGGAGAAGCACCCGGAGTGGTACTTCAAGGACATGGTGAGCCACGGCATCGGCTATCCGAACGACAATGCGGGCAAGCCCGTCCCGAGCATCGTGGGCGTCACCCAGTTGATGATCCCGAAGGGGGCGAAGAACGTCCCGGTGGCGAAGGAATTCATCAAATACTTCGCCCAGCCGAAGGTCGTCGGCGAGTTCGTCGAGCTGGGGCTCGGCCGCTGGCTGCCGGTCATGCCGGCGCTCGCCAAGAGCCCATTCTGGCAGGACCCGAAGGACCCGCATCTGCGGGGTTACGTCCAGCAGGGCCTCCTCGGCCCGACCGTGCCGGACTATTACGTCTTCAACCTGGCGATGGCGGAAGTCCGCTCACAGCACGTGTGGAGCATGGCGATGATCGACGTCGCGAAGGAAGGCGTGAAGCCGGAAGTGGCGATCGACAAGGCCTTCAAGCGCATCGAGGAAATTTTCTCCAAGTACAAGAAGGCGTGAGAGCGGAGACCAATGACATGAACGGCACATCGGTCATCGACGTCGCTCGCCCGGCCGTCCGGCGGCGTACGCTCTCGCGCTCCCTGCGCGGCGGCCTCAAGGGCGGTGAGTACACCTGGGCCCTCGCATTCGTCGTGCCGTACATCGCGGTGTTCTTGATCTTCGTCGCATACCCGGTGGTCTACGGGTTGTGGATGGGCAGCGAAGCCAGTCTCTACCGGGAGCTCTTCGCCGACCCGATCTACCAGAGCACAGTGGTCAACACCGTTCTCTATCTGGCCCTGGGCGTGAACGTGAAGATGTTCCTGGCCCTGTTGCTCTCCGGCTTCTTCATGCGCCCGGGCTGGTGGATGAAGGCGCTGCTCTTGATCTTCGTGCTGCCCTGGGCGGTGCCGCAGATCTCGACGTTCATCTCGATCCACTGGATGCTCAACGGCGAGTGGGGCTTCCTCAACAACGTCATCTATGCTCTCTTTCACGTCGAAGGGCCGCACTGGCTCAATGACCGCTGGTCGGCTCTGGGCGCGGTCATCGTCTCCCACATCTGGAAGTGGACGCCATTCTGGACGCTGATCCTGCTCGCCGGCCGGATGGCGATCCCGCTCGAGATCAGCGACTCCGCCAAAGTCGACGGGGCGACCGGGATGCGCGGGTTCGTGCACATCACCTTCCCGCTGCTCGCCAACCTCTACCTGATCTGCACGCTGCTCTCGACGATCTTCCTGCTCGGCGACTTCAACGCCGTCAACTTCGTCTCCGGCGGCGGCCCCGCCAACCAGGGACACGTGCTGGCCACGCTAGGCATCCGCAATGCGTTCGAGATCGCTCAGCCACGGCTGGGCGTGGCAGCGGTGATGTCGGCGCTGCCGCTCGTCATCCCGCTGGTGATCGTCCTGATGCGCAAGCTCCGCACCTCGGAGGTTCAAATATGAGCACGATCGCAGCGGACGCGAGGCTGGCACCTCGAGCGTCATCCCGGGCGCACAGCTCGGAACGGCTCCGCCGGTACCTGCGCAACTTGGGGACCTGGGTTCTCTCCACGGTGATCGTGGTGTGGACGCTCGCGCCGCTCTACAACATGGTGCTGATCTCGCTCGAGCCCGAGGGCGACGTCTTCACCGACCATATCTGGCCGAGGGTCCCGTCGGTCGAGAGCTTCTGGGGCGTCCTGACCCAGAGCCACTGGTATCTGGAGCACTTCTGGCGCCAGTTCGCGAACAGCCTCTACATCGGTCTGATGGTGACGTTCTTCGCGCTGCTGTTCGGAACGCTCACCAGCTTTGCCATCGGCCGGATGCGGATCCGCCACGGCTGGCTGGTGACCAACGCGGCGCTGCTGACCTACGTGATCCCAGCGTCGTTCCTGGCGATCCCGTTCTACCGGATCATGCAGAACTACGGGCTCGCCAACAACCCGTGGTCGGTGATCGCCGCCCTGGTGGCGTTCGCGACGCCGTACGCGATCTTCGTCTTCCAGGAGTACGGCCGGAGCATCCCGATCGAGGTCGACGAGTCAGCACGCATCGACGGCGCTTCGCCGCCCCAGATCTATCTGCGAATCTATCTGCCGCTGATGGCGCCGGCACTGGTCGCCGTCGGCACCTACGCGCTCCTGCTCGCCTGGAACGAATACCTGTATCAGTTCCTGCTCTTGTCCTCGAAGGCGAACATGACGGTGCCGGTGGCGCTCGCGCAGTTTCTCAGCAGCGACCAGTCGCCGTGGAACTACATGATGGCGACCGCGATCATCTACGCGGCACCGCCGGTCGCGATCTACTATGCGTTTCGCCGGCGCATGACCGCCGGCCTGACGATGGGCGGGGTCAAGGGCTGACGCCGCCACCCGGCGCACCTCGCCGCCGCTAATCCACCGCGACGCGACCTTCGCGAGACGCCCGGTCGGGCAGAGGTGAGGACACGGCTGTGAGCAGCACGCAGCAGGTTCTTGCAGCCGGGCCCAGCACGCTCAACCGGCCGCGGCGACGGTCCTGGCACCCCCACCTGCCAGGCGTCGAGCTCACCTGGGCGATCGCCTTCATCGTCCCCTACGCGGCGGTCCTGGTCGCCTTTGCCATCTATCCGCTCGTCTACGGACTCTGGATGGCGAGCAGCCCGTCGCTTTACCTCACGCTGTTTGCAAGCGATGAGTACCGGGACGCGGTCGTCAGCACGATGCTCTATGTCGGCATCGGTGTGAACACCAGCTTGTTCTTCGCGCTGCTGCTGTCCGGTTTCTTCATGCGCCGTAGCCGGTGGGTCAAGGCGATGCTGGTCGTCTCGATGCTGCCCTGGGCGCTGCCGGCGCAAACCGGCTTCATCTCCTTTCACTGGATGCTGGTGTACTGGGGGTTCCTCAACAGCGTGCTGGAGAAGCTGTTCGGCATATACGGTCCGGACTGGCTGACCCACTACTGGCTCGCGCTCGGAGCCAACGTCGTCGCCTCGACCTGGAAGACGATGCCGTTCTGGACCCTGATTCTGCTGGCGGGGCGGATGGCGATCCCTCAGGATCTCTACGAAGCTGCCGATATCGATGGGGCCACCGGCTTCCGGCGCTTCGTCCATCTCGTGGTGCCGCTGCTGGCGAACCTCTATCTCGTCTGCACGTTGCTTTCGGCGATCTGGATGATCGGCGATTTCAACACCGTGGATCTCGTCTCCGGCGGCGCACCTGTTGGTTCGACGGACGTGCTGGCGACCTTAGGCGTCGAATACCTGTTCGACCATGGCAAACCCGAGCTCGGAGTCGCCGCCGTCATGGCGGCTCTGCCCGTGATCGTCGCGCTCGGAATCCTTCTGATACGCCGGCTGCAAACGCGCGACGTGCAGCTATGAGTGTCGCGCCGGCCTGGGGCCGCACGTCGAGTCTGCGGCGCTACCGACTGCGCCGACGCGTCAGCGACGCGGGCGCCGTGGTGCTCGCCGTCGTGCTGCTGATCTGGTGGCTGCTGCCGGTCTACAACATGATGTTGATCGCCCTCGACCCCGAGGGCGATACGGAGTTCACCGGCGACATCTGGCCGGCTGCCCCGACGCTCGAGGCCTTCCGCGGGGTCGTGTTCCAGCAGTACTGGTACCTTCAAGACTTCTGGCACCAGTTCGGCAATAGCTTCTTCATCGGCATCATGACGATGGCGCTGACCGTGCTGATCAGCTCGCTGGCGGGCTTCGCGCTGGGCCGGATGCGATTGGGCAAGGGCGGGGTGATCTCCACCACCGCGCTTCTCTTCTATACGGTTCCTGCGTACTTCCTCGTCATCCCGTTCTATCGGCTGATGCACGAGTACGGGTTGATGGACAGCCTGTGGGCGGTCGTCGCCGTGGATGTGACGTTCGCCATCCCCTTTGCGGTGTTGATCCTCCAATGGTATGGCCGGCTGATCCCGATGGAGCTCGACGAGGCCGCGCGGGTCGATGGCGCGACGCCCGGCCAGGTCTACGTGCAGATCTATCTCCCCCTGATGGCGCCGGCCCTGGCGGCTGTCGGCACCTACGCCCTGCTGACCGCCTGGAACGAGTACCTGTACCAGTTCATGCTGCTGTCCTCTCCCAGGAACAAGACCGTGGCGATAACGCTCGCGACGTTCTTCGACAACGAGGACACGCCGTGGAACTACCCGGTCGCGGCTTCTCTCATCTATGCGCTGCCGCCGATTGCTCTCTTCTTTGCCGTCCGCCGCTATATTGCGGCGGGGCTGACCCTGGGCAGCATCAAGGGATAGCTGCGTTTTGACACCCGTAGGTGCTGGGTGCCGCGCGGACGATCAGCTCGATCGCTGCACTCGCGAGGTCAAGGGTGGCGCCGGAATGCGATCGCCCGCATAGGCCGGCACCGATCCGAATCGATCGCTTCGCTCCCAGTCGGTGCGCGCCTGTGCGATCTCTTCCGGCGCGCGCGCCACGAAGTTCCACCACATCAGGATGCGTTCGCCGAACGGCTCGCCGCCCAGCAAGGCCAGGCGCGCCCCGGCGCCCACCGCCAGGGTCACCGCGTCGCGACCGGTGCCGAGATAGTAGAGCGTCGAGGGCTCCAGTGCGCGATCGCCGAGAGCCGCGCGGCCGCCGACGAGCATGATCGCGTGCTCGAAGCTCGGATCGAGCGGCACGCGCACGTCGTCGTCACGGGCGGCGACGATGTCGGCGCCCACCATCTTCGAGTAGGCCGTCGCGGGGGATCGCACGCCGTCGAGCTCGCCCATCAAGACCACGGCGCGACACGCGCCTCTCACGACGACCGGAAGCTCCGCGTGGTGATCGAAGGCGGGCGGGCCGTGCCGGCGCGAATCCGGGAGCGCCACCCAGAACTGCAGCCCGTGCAGGCGCCCGGAGTTGCGGCTCGGCGTCTCTTCGGAGTGCGAGATCCCTGATCCGGCGGTCATCAGATTGAGCTGGCCGGGCTTGATCAACCGTTCATTGCCCAGACTGTCGTGGTGCAGCGCTTCGCCCTCGATCAGCCAGGTCACGGTCTGCAGCCCAATATGGGGATGCGGTCCGATGTCCATCGGCTTGTCCGCGCCGAATGCGAGCGGGCCATAGTGATCGAGGAAGCACCACGGTCCCACCAGCCGCCGGCCGGCGCGCGGCAGCGCCCGGCGCACGACCAGGCCGCCGGGGAGAGCCGCCTGGTGAGCCGGATACGACTCGACGACGGGCGCGGACGCCAGGCCGGCCGGGCATTCGATCGCCTCAGCGGACGGCATCAGATCGCTCATCTTGGCGGCTCCCCGGTCGGTCGCGTAGGATCGTGTCGTGACGCGCCATGAGTAAAGGCCGGATCGAAGCCTTCAGCGACGCCGTGATCGCCGTGATCATCACCGTCATGGTCCTGGAGCTGAGGGTGCCGCACGGTACCGACGCGGCGGCGCTCGCGCCGGTGCTGCCCGTCTTCCTGACCTACGTGCTGAGCTTCATCTTCGTCGGGATCTACTGGAACAACCACCATCACCTGTACCATGCCGTGCGCCACGTGCACGGGGCGACCTTGTGGGCGAACCTGCATCTGCTCTTCTGGCTCTCGCTCGTACCGTTCGTCACCGGCTGGGTGGGTGCCAGCCACTTCGCGCCACTGCCCGTCGCGGCCTATGGCGCCGTGCTGCTCGGCGCCGGCTCCGCCTACTACATCCTGACTCGCGTGCTCCTCCACGTCCACGACAGGGACTCGCTGCTGGCGAAAGCGCTCGGCAGGGATCTCAAGGGAAAGATCTCGGTGGTCATCTATGTCGTGGCGATCGGGCTTGCCTTCGTTCAACCCCTGATCTCCTGCGCGCTCTACGTCCTGGTCGTAGCAATCTGGTTCTTTCCGGATCCGCGTTTCGAGAAGCTGATCGGCAGTCAGAGCTGAGCCGTCGACGTCAGCCGTCGGGGAACGCTCACGCGCCAGCGGCCACCGCGCTTCGGAACCGCTTCACCGCGACGACGGTGAGAAGAATGAAGAGGGCGAGCACGAGCAGCTGGGCGACCACGAAGGGTGGCTCCGTCTGCTGTGGTGCGAGCGCGTGGAGCGCCGGGACCTTCAAAAAGGCCTGGGTGACCCCGACGAATACGTTGAAGTAGAGCGCCAGGGCGGTAGACACCACGTAGATGCTACGCCAGACGCCACGGAAGTGAAGCCCGACGAGCGCGACGATCGCCACCGCGAGCACCACGAGCGATAGCGCGCCCACGATGTGGGACGGCAAGAGGTGATCGACCGGGAAGCCGAATCCGGTGACGCTCGTCGCGATCGTGGTGAGCAAGAACAGTGCGGTCCAGACGCGTAGCCGCTTGCCCCTGAAAAAGCTGAACAGCACCACGAATCCCGCGACGATCCCGATCAGGCTCAACACGACATGCACGGCCGTGAACGTCTCGAGCGTCATTCCCCAGACCACGGTCTCCTCCTTCGTCCCTCGTCGCGGCCACGTGCGCGGCTGACCCCTTTAGACGGTCGCGGGCTGCACCGAACGTACGTCGGTTCTCCGATGAGGTCAAACGACTCGGTCGCGTGACCCGGCCATCTCGCTCCCGTTGAAGCCGAGTCACGGTGGGAGTATCGTGACTGTCGCTCCACCGGGCACAGACGCGCGCGAACCTACGTTCCAAAGGAGCGGGAATGGCGAATTCGGCAGGTTACCACGAGTCGGAAAGCAAGCTGAGACCGGAGACTCTCGACAACCATCGGGCGCTCACGTCCATGCAGGAGGAGCTGGAGGCCGCCGATTGGTACGACCAGCGCGTCGACGCGGCCACCGACGCCGATCTGAAGGCGATCCTGGCGCACAATCGAGACGAGGAGAAGGAGCACTTCGCCATGCTGCTCGAGTGGTATCGGCGCCGCGACGCCACGATGGACGCGCACCTCAAGGAGTACTTGTTCACGACCGGATCGCTGGTCATGCGAGAGCAAGCCAGCGCCGGCGGTGGCGTAGGCGGCGCTGATGCCGCGGCCGGAAGCGGGGGGTCGCTCGGCATCGGCAGCCTGAAGGGCGGCCAGAGCCTATGAACAACCTCAAACGAGAGCTCGCGCCCGTTTCGGCCGCAGCGTGGAAGCTGATCGACGCCGAGGCCACGCGCGTACTCAAGCTGAAGCTCGCGGGGCGAAAGCTGGTCGACTTCGATGGGCCGCTGGGCCCGACGGCGGCCGCCGTGAACACCGGGCGCCGGGAGCCGCTCGGCCATGGGCCCGCCGACAACGTCGAGGCCACGCGGAGACAGACGCGGCCCCTGATCGAGCTGCGCTCGTATTTCGAGCTCGCGCGCGAGGAGATGGATGCGGTCGAGCGCGGAGCAGAGGACCCCGAGCTCCAACCCCTGATCGATGCGGCCTCTCGCATCGCCTACGCCGAGGACACCGCGATCTTCCACGGCTACGCGGACGGCGGCATCGAAGGCATCGACCAGGCGTCGGCCCATCCCATCCTGCCGATCCCGGATGACTTCCAGAACTATCCGCACAGCATCGCGGAAGCGACGAGGCTCCTGCGACTGGCCGGCGTCGACGGTCCCTACGCGATCGCCATGGGCCCGCGTTATTACACCGGGCTCACTCAAGCGGTGGGTGACGGCGGCTATCCCGTGCTGAACGTGGTGCGAAAGCTCGTCGACGGGCCGCTCGTGTGGGCGCCGGCGGTCAACGGGGCGGTCGTGCTGAGCCTTCGCGGCGGCGACTTCGAGCTGACGATCGGCACCGACGTGTCGATCGCCTATCAGAACCACACGGACGAAGCCGTCCGCCTCTATCTGGTGGAGACCATGGCCTTCCGCGTGCTCACCCCCGAGGCGGCGGTGGCCCTGATCCACGCGGACGACAAGCGTCCTCGCAAGCGCTGATCGGCGGGCTAGGCGGCCGGCTCCCGTGCCGAGGGGGCGTCGCGGAGCTTCTCGGTCGGGAGCTGACTGTCCATCCAGAGCCCGAGGCCACCCTGGAGAGGCCGGACCCGCGTGATGCCGTAGCGCTTGAGCCGTAGCGCCACCCTGGCGCTGGTCGCTTCGTTGGGTCAGGTGCAGAACACGACGACGTCGCGGTCGCGCGGAATTTCGAGGTGGCGCCGATCGATGTCGTCCGCGGCGATCCACAGGGCGCCGGGGATCGTGTACGGCGTCACGTTCAGCTCGAGCGGCGACCGCGCATCCACGATCGTCAGACCAGTGTCCCCGGCCGCCAGCCGGTCGCGCAGCTCCTCAGCCGTGATGCGCGCCATCCGGAGACTGCGCAGAAACCGCTGGCGCTGGGTGAACTTGATCGCGACGTACGCCACGATCGCCGCCACGACGACGATCAGCAGCCCATTTCCCAGCCGCGCGGAATCCGACACGATGAGCTCCAGCGCGCCGCTGAACAGGTAGCCCACGGCGGCCCAGCTGCCGGCCCACATGAGCGCCGCGGCGCTGTCGAGCAACAGGAACTGCCGGCGCGAGATCCCGACGACACCCGCCAGCGGCGGCGCGACCGTGCTCAGGCCGGGAAAGAATTTCGCGACCAGCAGGACGCCACGGCCGTGCTTGACGAACGAATCCTCGGCGCGCCGGACGCACGAGTCCGGCTCGAGCGAGATCCGACACAGGAGGCGGAGAACTCGACCACCACGCCGCCGCCCCAGCTCGTACCAGACGATGTCGGGCGTGAGCGAGGCCACGAGGGCCAGACCGAGCGCCGGCGCCAGACTCATCCGCCCCGCCCCGGCGAGCGCGCCAACGCCGAGCAGAACAGGCACCGCCGGAATCGGCAAACCAACTTGCTCGGCCAGCACGAACGCGAACAGCACGACGTAGCCGTACTGCAGCAAGACCTGGATCGTGTCGTCCATCGCGGTGTGGCGCGCCCGGTCGCGCGCGCACTCCGAGGGTAACACCTGAGAGAAGTGCCGGTCGCCTCACCTCGGATAAGGCGTATCCGCCTGGGACTTTCGGACCGCTGACCTTCGCGAGCCCGGCGCGTAGACTTCTGACGGGCAACCGGGGCCGGCCATGGGGCCGTGTCCTCGAAGCACCCGTCCCAGACTGATCGAACCGCTTCGCAAAGCGCGGTTGGAGACGACCTATGGATATCGTCGGCCTCTTGATCAGTGTGATCAGTGGAGCCGTCGGCGGGAACATCGCCGGCGCGGCGATGCAGGACAAGAGCCTGGGCACGCTCGGCAACTCAATCGCCGGCGTGCTGGGAGGCGGCCTCGGCGGCGCGCTTCTGAAGGCCTTGGGGATGCTCGGGCAATCGGGAGGCAGCCTCGACTTCGCCTCGATCATTGGCAGCGTGGCCAGCGGCGGCATCGGCGGAGCGGTGCTGCTCATCATCGTGTCCCTGATCAAAGGCACGATGGCCAGGGCCTAGGGGGGAAGACATGGCGAGCGCCGAAGAACAGAGCGGTGGCTGGGATGCTACGCAGTGGCATGAGGTCAAGAAGGGCGACACGCTCTGGAAGATCGCCGAGAAGTACTACGGGGACGGTGGTCTCTACACCAAGATCTTCGAGGCGAACAAAGACACGGTCAAGGATCCGAACTTGATCCGGATCGGTCAGCGCCTGCGCATCCCCTAGCCCGGCCAGACATCGAACAGTCTCAGCGTCAAAGGAGAACGTATGGGGAGCAGATGGAGACGAACCGCGGTCGGGATCACCGCGGCGATCGCCGGTCTCGTGCTCGTCGCGTGCGAGAGCGCGGACAAGGCGCCGGCGGCGGCGGCGATCACAACGGCACAGACTGCGATCGACGCCGTCAAGGGCGAAGCCGCGAAGTACGTGCCGGACCAGGTCAAGTCAGTCGAGGGCGCCCTGGCCGCCGCCAAGGCGAATTTCGAGAAGAAAGACTTCAAGGCGGCCCTGACGGGTGCGCAGGATGCCGCGGCCAAGGCCAAGGACCTGGGAGCGGCGGCCGCCGCCAAGAAAGCCGAGCTGACCAAAGCGTGGGAGGAGGTCAGCAGCGGCGTGCCGCAGCTGGCTGCGGCGATCAAGAGCCGGGTCGATATTCTCTCGCAGAGCAAGAAGCTGCCGGCCGGTCTCGACAAGGCCAAGCTCGACGGCGCGAAGGCTGATCTCGCCGCGCTGAACCAGAGCTGGACGGAGGCCTCCGAAGCATTCAAGTCTGGCAACGTGACCGACGCCGTCGCCAAAGCCAGGGCCGCCAAGGACAAGGCGGTCGAGGCCATGAACGCCCTGAACATGACGGTCCCGCAAGCAGCGGCAGCGAAGTAACGGATCACTCCGCACCGAGTCCTCTCCCCTCCGAGAGAGAGGGCTCGGCTACTTCGTCACCGCGTCGCGCATCTTGGCCAGCGCCGAGCCGTAGATGTGATCGGGGCGCACCACCATCGCGACGCGCTTATCGCTTGCGGTGATCCGGTCGTACTGATCCCAGTCCGCGCTGCGCCGCCGCGTGGTGGCGCTGAAGATCCGGCGGCGGGCCAGACGCAGCGCTTCGGGGTCGGTGTTGCCGGAGTGCACCAGCTCGGCCTTGCCCTCGAAGACGAGGAAGCCCGACCACCAGTCGACGTGCGAGACCAGCACCGAGCAGCGCGGATCGCGCAGGAGATTTCTGAACTTCGCGCGCGTCTCCGTGATGGAGATGCCCACCCCGCCATCTCGCGGGTACACGGTGACGATGCTCAGCTGCGGCATCCCGTTGCGCCGGAACGATGTGATCACACCCTGCGGGTTGTCGTGGAGGAACTGCTCGATCTGCGGAGGCAGCGGGTTCGGCGTCGGCATGAGGTGCGGGCTCCTTGGCGAAGGGTTGACTTCGGCCGGGATTCTAGCGCTTGACACGATCTCGGAGCGATGGCATCTATTGATCGAGTGATTAAATTGAGTGCCCAAGGCAGTGATCGAGGCCACCGATGAGCAAGCGGCGACGGCCGAAGCAAGGGCCTCGCCCCCGCGCCCTACGGGCCGCGGACGCCGTGCCGATGCGCGAGACCATCGTGCAGGCGGCGAGCCGCTGCATCGTGGAGCGCGGCCACGCGGCCCTGTCCACCCGGGCGGTGGCCGCCGAAGCCGGGGTCAATCAGAGCCTCATCCACTATTACTTCGGCACCAAGGAACGGCTGACGCTCGCGGTGCTCGAGCGCATGAACCAGATGCTGCTCAAGCGTCAGGCCGAGATGTTCGAGTCGACGGGCAGCGTGGCCGACAAGTGGGCGCAGGCCTGTCGCTTCTACGAGAGCGATCTGCAGTCGGGCTACGTGCGTCTGCTCATGGAGCTCTCCGCGCTGGGCGTCTCGAACGCGGCCATCGGGGACGAGGTGCGCAAGCTTCGCGGCCAGTGGCGGGCCCTGCTGGAGCAAGCGGTCGAAGGCGCGCTCGAGCACTTCGGGATCCGCTCGGTGTCGGCGGAGCATGTCACGGCCTACCTGGTCGCCTTCTGGTACGGCATGGAGCTGGAGATGGTGCTCGGCCTTCCCGAGGAAGAATCGCACTACTGGGCGAGCCTCGCGACCTTCGAGCGCTTCCTGCGATGGCTCGAAACGCAGCGTCACGAAGGGCATCCTCCCGCGCTCGGCTAGGAGGTGGGCATGCGCGCGCGCTATCCGGATCGCGAAGGGATCGTCGAGCATGCGGGTGTTCCGATCTCATGGGAGCTCTACGGCGAGGGGGAGCGGACCGTCATGCTCATCCCGCCCTGGCAGATCGTGCACAGTCGCATCTGGAAGACGCAGATTCCGTATCTGGCTCGTCACTTCCGCGTGCTCACGTTCGATCCTCCCGGCAACGGGCGCTCGGGCCGACCGACCACCGGCTACGATCACGATCGCGTCGTGGGCGGCGCCCTCGCGGTGCTCGATGCGACCGGAACCGATCGCGCGTCGCTCGTCACGCTCTCGCGCTCGACGTGGCAGGGGGTGATCCTGGCCGCCGAGCATTCCGAGCGGGTCGAGCGACTGGTGCTCACCGCCTGCGCGCTCGATCCCTCGCCGCGCGGCGGAGCCAATTTCCACGCGCCGGTCGGTGACGCCCCCAAGGACTGGGCGAAGTTCAACGCCGGGTACTGGCGCGCTCACTATCGCGAGTTTCTCGAGTTCTTCTTCGCGCAGGTCTCGAGCGAGCCGCACTCCACGAAGCAGCACGAGGACGCGGTGACGTGGGGGCTCGAGACCACGCCGGAAATCCTGATCGCCACGATCGACGAGTGGCAGTGCCACACTCCGCTGGCCGACCTGCTCGCGCGCGTGCGCTGCCCCACCCTCCTCGTGCACGGGACGGAGGACCGCGTGCGCCCCTTCGCGCTTTCCGAGCGGGCGCACGAGGCGATCGCCGGCTCCGTTCTGGTCGCGATGGAGGGGAGCGGTCACACCCCGAACACGCGTGACCCCGTGCGCTACAACGTCCTGGTTCGTGAGTTTCTCGACCCGGAGCCCGCGTCGCGGCCGTGGCGCCGCGCGATGGCCCGCCGTCGGC
>Ga0075425_100003203_pt1 | contig 16597 bp, 17 predicted proteins | sample SoiMethybrSBSTD4_FD_75300 | JGI IMG/M metagenome (GOLD analysis project Ga0075425, IMG submission 75300) | Bulk soil microbial communities from a Populus tree surrounding site in Tennessee, USA - Soil MetaG P. TD hybrid SBSTD4 | ecosystem: Environmental > Terrestrial > Soil > Tree plantation... | reverse complement strand
GTGGTTGGTTTGGACGAACTGGCGATACGAGAGTTGAACAGGGCTCTCGAGACCGCGCCCTCATCACCCAAGATCAATCTGCGGCTTGCGGGGCTCTATTCTCGACGAGGCGAGAACTTTCAGGCGACGCTGGTTTTGAGGAAGGGTTATCCGGATCTTTACTCGTACCGCGAGGCCGATGTTCCACGACAGGCGTGGGAGATCTTCTTTCCAATGGTCGCGTGGACCGCAATAAAGGAAGAAGCGAAGCGTTACGGGATAGATCCTTACGTCGCCGCCGGGTTGATTCGCCAGGAGAGCGTCTTCAATCCGAATGCGATTTCAAGAGTTGGCGCTCGAGGCTTAATGCAAGTGATGCCGGCTACCGGCCAGCTCGTGTCAAAGCGACAGGGTATCGGAAACATAACCGCGGCCGATCTGTACAATCCGGTGCTCAACATAAAACTTGGGATGAACTATCTCGCGCAGGTGCTGGGTCGATTCGGACGAATCGAATACGCAGCCGCGGCTTACAACGCCGGACCGGCTCGCGCCCAACGATGGATAGCAGAGCGCGGTACGATGGACATCGAAGACTGGATCGAGAACATACCGTTCTCCGAAACTCGTGGCTATGTCCAGGGTGTTCTTCGTTACGCAGCCAATTATCGCCGGCTCTACAAAGAGTAATGTAGATCGCAGACTGATCTCTTCCGAACTGATATATGCTCAACAGCAGCGATCATCGCTTTGTACACGCCTCAGTTAAACTATCGCTCGTTTTTTGCTTTTCGATTCTGATGCCGAATTTTGTTCTGTCGGCAGCCGCACAATCTCAAAGGACTCGCAAGCCAACCGGCGCCGGATCGAGCGTCGTCAGCCCACCCACCGGAAAACTACAGGTAGTGACCGGCCATCCTGATTCCGTTGTGTTTATCAACAATGTTCGGCACGGCGCGACCGGAGAGAACGGAGAGCTGAATTTGTCTCGCGTGATGACCGGGTCATTTCCAGTGAGAGTTCGAACAACCGGATTCGCCGATTGGAACGGAAGAGTTATTATCGCGCCCGGTGCAGCCGGGAAGACGCTGCAAGTCACTCAGCATCCCACGAGCGACGGACCAACGCTGCAATTTCAAAAGGCCGAAGCGCTTCGCGATAAGGGGAAGAACAAGGACGCGGTCGAGGAATACAAGCAGGCTCTGACGTTGCGTTCGTTTCCGGAAGCGCGAATCGGGTTGGCTCGATGTTTGATCGCACTGCAGAGTTTTCAAGAGGCCGAGCAGCAGATACAGGCGGCGATCAAGGCCGGTGGCGCGACACTCGTGGAAGCCCAGACCGTCCTTGCAAATCTGCGCCGTCACCAGGGACTCGGTGATGAATCCATCGTCGAGTATCGAAAAGCACTGCGGCTCGCGCGCGGTAATTCATTCGAAGCACACATCGGGCTTGCGATCGCTCTGAGTGAACAGGGCAATGTCGATGAATCGGTAAAGGAATATCGGATCGGAATAATTCAGGATATGGAAACCGAGCCGATTCTTTATTATCAGCTTGCGGAGATTTTGGAGAACGCCAAACGCAACAAAGAAGCGATCGATGCATACCGCAAGTACTTGCAGCTGGATCCCGAGGGCGAATATGCTTCGGCGGTTGAGTCTATTATCGAAAGACTCAAAGAAGAAAGGGAGTGAAAGGGTTCCCGGTTTAGAGTTTCGGGTTTAGGGTTCTTCGATTCGCTGTTTGCTTTGGAGTTCACAGTTGAGGGTTCGATTAACCCAGAAGCTCTAAATCAAAAAGCCTGAACCCTAAACCCGTCGTATTGAGAGTTCGAAAACGAATTCATGTCCAAACGAATCATATCCCACAAAGCGGAACAGTTTTCCGAGTCGGTCATTCGTGAGATGACCAGACAGGCCAATCTCTATGGAGCGATCAATCTCTCCCAGGGTTTTCCGGATTTCTCGGCGCCCGAAGAGATAAAACTCGCGGCGTGCGACGCGGTGATGGCGGATATCAACCAATACGCGATCACCTGGGGAGCAAAACGATTCAGAGACGCAATCGCGGAAAAGTCGTCGTGGTATCTTGGTCTGGAGGTCGACCCTGAACGCGAGATAACCGTCACCTGCGGCTCAACCGAGGCAATGATTGCGTCGCTGATGGCAATCGTTAATCCGGGCGATGAAGTTATCGTGTTTGAGCCTTTTTATGAGAACTACGGACCCGACTCGATTCTCTCCGGAGCCACTCCTCGTTACGTGACCCTTCACGCCCCTGGTTGGTCGTTCGATCCCGACGAATTGGCGGCTGCTTTCAACAACAACACAAAAGCCATCATCATCAACACGCCGAACAATCCGACCGGCAAGGTCTTCACGCGCGACGAACTGCAAACCATCGCATCGCTCTGTCATAAATGGAATGTAATCGCAATTACCGATGAGATTTACGAGCACATTCTGTTCAATGAAAAGAAGCACCTCGCGATCGCAACGCTCGATGGCATGCGAGATCGAACGATAACGATCAACGGCTTATCGAAAACCTACTCGGTGACCGGTTGGCGAGTCGGATACACCATCGGTCCACCGGAAATCACTCAGGCGATTCGAAAGGTTCACGATTTTCTGACCGTGGGGGCCGCGGCGCCTCTTCAGGAAGCCGGCGTCCGCGCGCTTCGTCTGCCGCGCTCGTATTACGATCATTTACAGACGGATTACGCAGCACGTCGCGATCGCCTGCTCCCGGTGCTCAAAGAAGTCGGTTTCCGTTGCTTCGATCCCGACGGAGCTTACTACGTGATGACCGACATCAGCGCCTTTGGGTACGAGGACGATCTGGAGTTTTCGAAGTTCCTGGTCAAGGATGTTGGAGTGGCGGTGGTTCCGGGCAGCAGCTTCTATCACGAACCCAGGTTGGGCCACAGCCAGGTTCGCTTCACTTTTTGCAAACGGGACGAAACACTGACGGCCGCCGAGGAGCGCCTGCAGAAGCTCAAATCGATCGCACGTTAAATCTAATCAGTTTGTAGAAGGTATTGTTGCAAGAAAAAAGCGACCGTGGATGCGGTCGCTCTTTTAATCCCCGGCGTTTGGGCGCGAAGGCGTTCTTACCAGATCGGTCATCAGCGAGACCATCTCCGGCTCAGAGCACAGCAGGTCCTTGAGAGTAGTATTCGTCAACACCTGGTCCACCGCGTTCTGTAATGCCTGCCACAAAGACCGGATCGAACAATCAATAGAATGAGTGCAGAGACTTTCCGCGCCGGCGTGTCGCTCGCAAAAATCCGATTCGAATAACCGTCCACCCAGAACTGTCAGAGCTTCGCCCGCGGTAATTCGGTCCGCCGGTCTCGCGAGAGTATAGCCTCCGGTTGCTCCGCGAGCGCTGGTCACCAGCTCTCCCTGACGCAAAATACGCATCAGCTTCGCTACGTACTCGGGAGAGATGCCTTCCGCGCGACTGATCTCAGGGATCGTCAGACTGCCACCCTCCCTTTGCGCACCAAGCCGCAACAAACAACGAAGTCCATATTCTTCTTGTGCGCTCAGTTTCATAAACCAGCCTCTCGCATTGAAGATTTGTGCTTCAGCTTCATTCGCTTCAGAACATTCCGAGTTGAAGCTTTGCCGCCTCAGACATTTTGTCCATACACCACGGCGGGTCCCAGACCAACTCAACTTTGACGGAATTAACTCCAGGAATTTGCCCAACCTTTTGCTCGACCTCGATCGGAAGGCTCCCAGCCACCGGACAACCCGGCGATGTGAGCGTCATTTTGATGCTCACCGCGCCTTCGGGCTGAACATCCACGTCGTAAATCAAACCGAGCTCATAAATGTCAACCGGTATCTCGGGGTCAAAGCACGTGTGTAAAACGGCAACAATCGCCGCTTCAAGTTCAGAGCTTGATTCGCTTCCCCTCTCATCAGCAGCGTGCGCCAGTTGAACTAGTTCCTGTGATTCGCTCATCAGTGTTCCCGCCCCAAAATCGCATCCACAAAAATTATCATTCGGTTGAAACGACCTGATCGTTGTCGCTCAGCGCCGCGAGCAGTGTATGCCACGATAAAGTTGCGCACTTCACCCGCGTCGGGAATTCGCTTACACCCGAAAACACCGCAAGCTTACCGAGATCCGGAGAATCCAACATCGATTGATGACCGGTTACCAAATCATGAAAAGCCTTAAACAGCTGCTCGGCTTCGGCTCGGCTCTTGCCCTTCACGATCTCCGTCATAAGCGATGCCGACGCGGTCGAAATCGCGCAGCCTGCTCCTTCGAAGCTGACATCCGTGACCACGTCGTTGTCTGTTCGTATGTAGACTTTGACCTTGTCACCGCAAAGGGGATTGTAGCCCTCGGCGGTATTCGCACCATCAAGCTGCTTGAAGTTACGTGGTCTTCGCCCGTGATCGAGGATCAGCTCCTGGTAGAGGTCCTGCAGATCGGTCATGAGTTAAAGACCTCCCCGACTTTGTGAAGCCCACTCACAAGCGCATCGATCTCCTCAATCGTGTTGTAGAGAGCGAGAGACGCCCGCGCGGTCGCCGGCACATTGAATCGCTGCATCAAAGGCATCGCACAGTGATGACCGGTTCGAATCGCAATTCCCTCTCGGTCCAAAATCGTGCCAATGTCATGCGGATGTATCCCGTCCATAACAAAAGATAGAATGCCTGCCTTCTCTTTTGCGGTACCTATTTGACGCAACCCTGCGATCTGCGCGAGCGCTGCAGTTCCATACACGAGCAGTTCGTGTTCGTGACTGGCAATCCGGCTAAGACCTATCTGGTTCACATAATCGATAGCCGCTCCAAAAGCGATCGCTCCCGAGATATTTGGCGTTCCCGCTTCGAACTTGTATGGAAGTGTGTTGTAGGTGGTCTTTTCAAAAGTGACTGAAGCGATCATATCGCCGCCCCCCTGATACGGAGGCATCGCCTCGAGGAGATGCGTCTTCCCGTACAACACACCGATGCCGGTTGGACCGTAGATCTTGTGACCCGAAAAAGCATAGAAGTCGCAATCCAGCCGGGACACATCCACTGCAAGGTGGGGTACCGCCTGAGCGCCGTCGATCATCACCGGCACGTTACGCTGATGCGCGAGACTTATGATCTGCTCGACAGGATTTATCGTGCCCAGTGCATTGGATACGTGAGCTACCGAGACAAGTTTTGTGCGTTCATTCAGCAAGCGTGCGAACTCATCCATAATGAGTTCCCCGTCGTCGTTGACCGGAGCGACTTGCAGCCTCGCACCCTTCTCTTCACAAAGCAGCTGCCAGGGCACGATGTTCGAGTGATGTTCCATCGCGGTGATCAGGATCTCGTCGCCGGCTTTGATGTTGGCGCGACCGTAGCTGCTTGCCACGAGATTGATTGCTTCGGTGGTTCCGCGTGTAAAGATTATCTCGCTGAGCTTTTCTGCATTGATAAACCGCTGAATTTTGGCCCGCGCTTCCTCATATTCTCTCGTCGCTCGCTCGCTCAGGTAATGGACGCCGCGGTGAATGTTGGAGTTCTCGTTCGAATAATAATTAGCCAAGGCATCCAGCACCGATTGAGGCTTTTGACTTGTCGCTCCGTTATCCAGATAGACGAGCGGCTTTCCGTAAACAGACTGTTTCAGAATCGGGAAATCCTCGCGTACTCTCGCAACGTCGAATGGCAGCGCGCTTGTTTGCTTTTCCGATGCCAAGATTCCACCGCTGGCGTTCATAAGCCCTCCACGAACCCAATCAAGAACTGTTCTCCTTATAACTCGATGCTCGAATGTATTTGAGACAACCGCGACAACAATGACCGTTCGAGCACCTCTCGAACCTCACTGAGTTTCATCTGCTTCAATACTTCGTTCGCAAAGCCATAAGTCAGGATGGCGCGAGCTTGGTCTTCGCCGATCCCGCGCGACCTCAGATAAAAGACGGAACCTTCTTCGAGATGCCCAATGCTTGTGCCGTGCGCGCATTTGACGTCGTCGGCGTTGATCTCGAGTTGAGGCTTGCTGTTGATCGACGCGTCGTTCGAGAGCAACAGGTTCTTGTTGCTCTGTCGCGCATCGGTCTTCTGCGCATCTTTGCGGACGATGATGCTTCCGTTGAAAACCGCTGAAGCCTTCCCATCCAGAATTCCCTTGTAGAACTCTCGGCTGGTCCCGTGAGCTTTTGAATGATCGATTATTGTATGGTTATCGACGTGTTGCGTTCCGCCGCCGACGTACAGCCCGTTCAGCGAGCACTCCGCTCCCTCTCCGTTCAACACAACGTTCAGGTCGTTGCGCACCAGGTCTCCTCCGACCGTCACCGCGTGAGAAGTCACATTGCTGCCGCGCTCCTGATTGATGTGAAGCGTATCGATGTAAAAACCAGAATTGCCACCGTCTTGTAATTTGTAATACTCGAGAACCGAATCAGCGCCCGCCACTACCTCGGTCACGGTGTTTGTAAGATAAGCCTCATCAGAAATGGCCACATGACTCTCGACAATTTGAGCCTGCGTGCCATTCTCGAGAACCACAAGGTTCCGCGGAGAAATGAGCCTCGGAGAATCGTTCCGAAGAGTCACAAAGATCAGATGAATTGGTTCCGATACGTAAGCGCCCTTCGCGATTCGCACCAGCGCACCGTCCTGCATGAAAGCTGTATTGAGTGCGACCAGCGGACGACTCTCAAACGAGGCGTAACGCGCCAGGTGCAGATTGATAAGCTCCGCGCTTGACGCCGATGGTGACCCGAGACTCCCGCCAACAACGCCTTGAGGCAGGTCCTCAATCGTGGAAAGGCGATCCGAAAAGTAGCCGTTTACAAAAACCAGTCGATATCGCGCACCAGCTGCTTGAGGGCACACCGACATCAGCTCTTCCGCGGTCAGTGATTCGTCAGGCATCTGGGAAGGCTGAAACGGGATCTTCGCAATCGACTCGAGACTGGTGAATTTCCAGTCTTCCAGCCTTGTTGTAGGAAATCCCATCTCCGCAAAACGCGCGATCGCGGCTCGGCGCAGCGGCTGACTCCACGACCATACGCCTGCGGTTAACTGCTTCTCGATCGACGAGAAGGTTGATGGATATAAATCCTGAGCCTTTCTTGTACCGATCATCTCAACGACGCTCCGGCCTGTGTTGGCTGTCCGCTTTCTTCAAGCCAAACATATCCCTTGTCCTCGAGCTCCCGCGCGAGCTCCTTGCCACCCGATTTCACGATTCGTCCTTCAGACAACACGTGCACAAAATCCGGGACAACGTAGTTCAGGAGCCGCTGATAATGGGTCACCAAAACAACGGCTCGATCGGGATGTCGCAACGCGTTGATTCCCGAAGCCACGGTTCTCAACGCATCGATATCAAGCCCGGAGTCCGTCTCATCGAGAATCGCCAGCTTCGGTTCCAAAACGGCCATCTGAAATATTTCGTTGCGCTTCTTTTCCCCGCCCGAGAATCCTTCGTTCACCGGTCTGTTCATCAGCGTCTGCTCCATCTCGAGCACTTTCATCTTTTCTCTGACGAAGCCAAGAAAATCGACCGCATCCAGCTCATCGAGATTCCGATGCTTGCGGATCGCGTTCAACGCGGCCCTAAGAAAATACATGTTGCTGACTCCCGGGATCTCGACCGGATATTGAAACGCAAGAAACACGCCTTCGCGAGCTCGCTGCTCCGGCGCCATGCCAAGCAAGTCGTTACCGAGATACGTGACCTGGCCTTCAGTGACCTGATAGCCTTCTCTTCCGGCGAGCACGTGTGCAAGCGTGCTTTTACCAGATCCGTTAGGTCCCATGATCGCGTGTACTTCGCCAGCGTTGACTCTAAGGTTCACCCCTTTGAGTATTTCCCTCTGCTCAACGCTCGCGCGTAGATTCTTTATCTCCAGCATATGGTTTCTATCCTGACTCGAATTCGACAATGAACTTTAGCCGACGCTCCCCTCGAGACTTACGCCGAGCAGCTTCTGGGCCTCTACAGCAAACTCCATCGGCAGCTCGCGGAACACCTGCTTACAAAACCCGTTGACGATCATGCTTACAGCGTCTTCGCTCGAGAGTCCGCGCTGACGAAAATAGAAAATCTGATCCTCGCCAATCCTCGAGGTAGTCGCTTCGTGTTCGACCTGCGCCGATGGGTTCTTGACCTCGAGATACGGAAACGTGTGAGCCCCGCATTTGTCTCCGAGAAGCAACGAGTCACATTGGGAGTAGTTTCGTGCTCCGGCAGCGCTCTTCAGGATCTTGACCATTCCGCGGTACGTGTTCTGACCCTGCCCAGCCGATATCCCTTTCGAGATAATTGTGCTCCGGGTGTTCTTTCCGATGTGGATCATCTTTGTGCCGGTGTCGGCCTGCTGATAATTGTTGGTCAGAGCGACGGAGTAGAACTCGCCGATCGAGTTGTCGCCGATCAGCAGACAGCTCGGATATTTCCAGGTAATCGCCGAGCCGGTCTCAACCTGAGTCCACGAAATCTTGGAGTTCTTTCCGAGGCACTTTCCTCGCTTGGTGACGAAGTTGTAGATTCCGCCCTTGCCTTCCTTGTCTCCCGGATACCAGTTCTGGACAGTCGAGTACTTGATCGTAGCGTCGTCGTGGGCGATCAACTCGACTACTGCTGCGTGGAGCTGATTCTCATCGCGCATCGGCGCAGTGCAGCCCTCAAGATAGCTGACGTAACTTCCCGCATCGGCGATGATCAAAGTTCGCTCGAACTGACCGGTGTTCTTCGCATTGATTCGGAAGTAGGTCGAGAGCTCCATCGGGCAACGAACGCCCTTCGGTATGTAGCAGAAGGAACCGTCGGTAAAGACCGCCGCATTGAGCGCCGCAAAAAAGTTGTCGGTGTATGGAACTACTGTCCCGAGATACTCCCTGACAAGGTCCGTATGCTCTTGAACGGCCTCAGAAAAGGAGCAAAAGATGATGCCCAGCTCTTTAAGCTTCTCTCGAAAGGTCGTAGCTACTGAAACGCTGTCGAAGACGGCATCGATGGCGACTCCGCTCAGGATCTCCCTTTCGCGGAGCGGGATGCCCAGTTTCTCATAGGTCTTGAGCAGCTCCGGGTCGACCTCGTCCAGGCTCTTCGGCCCGTCCTTCTTTCTCACCGGCGCCGAATAATAGACGATTTCCTGATAGTTGATCGGCGGATAGTGGACGTTGGCCCACGTCGGTTCAGCCTGCGACTCTTCAAGGGTCAGCCAGTGTCGATAGGCGTTCAGACGCCATTCGAGCATGAAATCGGGCTCGTTTTTCTTGGAGGAGATCAGGCGGATGGTATCTTCATTCAACCCGCGCGGGACGGAGTCGCTTTCGATCTCCGTCACGAACCCCCATTTGTACTCTTTATTGACTAAAGTCTCGATCGTGTCCATTTCTGAGGTCATCGATAATCTCCGGTTCCGATCTACTTACCCATACTAGGGAATCTATACTTTGAAGTCAAGATTGTAGGGAACACCTTGAGATCGGTCGTAAGGCCCGTCATTTTGCAACTTAGAGCATCAAACGGCTTACATGACTGCTTTTGTCAACTTTGATCTTGACTTAATCAGTCAGGTATCCTAGAGTCTCAATTTCCATTCTTCTCGGATTGGGTAGATGGGGTCACCGCGATGCAGGTTTCATCAAAAGGCAAGTACTCGGTGCGAGCGGTTCTGGATATCGCACAGCATTCAGAAGGCGGAGCGCCCGTCCCGCTAGCTTCAATTTCGCAGCGCGAAGGGATTTCGCTCATGTTTCTCGAACAGCTCTTTCAGCAGCTGCGCAAAGGAAACATAGTCAAAAGCGTCCGTGGCTCGCACGGAGGGTACGTCCTCGCCAGGAATCCCGACGACATCACGATCGGCGAAATCGTCAGGCTGATCGAGTCGCCAATTTATACAAGCTCGTGCTTTAGCAAAGAGGAATCTGTCGACGACTGCAGAATCTCGAGCAGCTGTATTTCCGGCGCAATCTGGAAACAGCTTGCCGAACACGTCGACAATTTTTTGGACTCAATTACGATCGCCGATTTGGCAAACAAGGCGAAACCGGAGATTGTTTACGGTTTGCGATTGAAGTCAAAGCGAATTCTCGCGGATCGAGGCATAAGCGAGAATCAATCCGACACTGAAAAGGTCGAAGTCGCTTGATCGCATTTAGGAGAACGTGAATGGCATTAAAGCTCCCGATTTATATGGATTATCACGCGACGACGCCGTGTGACCCGCGTGTGTTTGAAGAGATGCGTCCCTACTTCACCGAAGTCTTTGGCAACGCAGCTAGCCGCAATCACCAATTTGGATGGGAAGCCGAAGAAGCAGTCGAAAACGCGCGAAAGCAAGTCGCCGATCTCATCAGCGCAACTTCAAAAGAGATCGTTTTCACCAGCGGCGCCACTGAATCCGACAATCTCGCTATCAAAGGCGTCGCCGATATGTACTACGAACGCGGCGACCACATCATTACCGCGGTCACTGAACACAAAGCCGTCCTGGATAGCTGCAAGAAGCTCGAGAAGCGCGGATTCAAAGTAACGTATCTTCCAGTTGGCAGTGACGGAATGATTACCCCCGACGATGTCAAAAACGCCATCACAGATAAGACGATCCTTGTAACTATAATGATGGCGAACAACGAAATCGGAGTCATCCAGCCAATCGCAGAAATCGGCAAAGTCTGCAAAGAAAAAGGAGTAGTTTTCCACACTGACGCAACGCAGGCGATAGGCAAGGTTCCATTCAACGTCAGCGAATTGAACGTCGACCTGGCTTCGTTCTCGGCTCACAAGATTTACGGTCCGAAGGGCGTCGGAGGTCTGTACGTCAGAAGGAAGAATCCCCGAGTGGTTCTCGTTCCGATGATGGACGGTGGCGGTCACGAGCGCGGTATGCGAAGTGGAACGCTCAACGTGACTGGCATCGTCGGTCTTGGAAAGGCTTGCGAACTTGCTAAAGCAGAAATGCCGGAAGAAAACGTTCGAGTTCTGGGCTTGCGCGAGAAACTTCGCAAGGGCCTGATGGATGAGCTTCCCGACGTTTACGTGAACGGCCACGCAACCGAACGTCTGCCGGGCAATCTCAACATCTCGTTTGCGTATGTAGAAGGCGAGTCGTTGTTGATGGGCATTAACGATATTGCAGTCTCGTCGGGTTCAGCCTGCACCTCAGCGAGCCTCGAACCTAGTTATGTGTTGAAGGCGCTTGGAGTCGGCGAAGAGCTCGCGCACAGCTCGATCAGGTTTGGGCTTGGCCGGTTCAATACAGATGAAGAAGTCGATTACACGATCAGTCGGGTGAATGAAGCTGTAAATCGGCTGCGGGAACTTTCGCCGCTGTGGGAAATGGTTCAGGAGGGCGTCGACCTCAGTAAGGTTCAATGGGCCGGCGAGTAATACGGTAATTAACAGTACGAGAGGACGGAAAATCGAATGTCATACTCAGATAAGGTTGTCGACCACTACAACAATCCGCGCAACGTGGGCAGTCTAGACAAGAAAGATCCCAGCGTCGGCACCGGTCTTGTAGGCGCACCGGAGTGCGGTGACGTGATGAAACTGCAGATCAAAATCAATCCGGAGACCCAGATCATCGAAGACGCGAAGTTCAAGACCTTCGGATGCGGCTCGGCGATTGCCAGCTCGAGTCTGGCGACCGAGTGGCTCAAGGGACGGTCGGTCGATGACGCGCTTGCGATCAAGAACACTGCGATCGTCAAGGAACTCAATCTTCCTCCGGTCAAGATACATTGCTCGGTTCTGGCTGAAGACGCGATCAAAGCGGCGGTTCGCGACTATCAGCAAAAACAGACGACCGGTGAACCAAAAGCCGAAGAAGCAGCGAGCGCGTGAGCGGTATGATTGAACTAACTCCAAAAGCAATCGAAAAAGTCCGGCAGATTATGCAGGACCAGGGAATAGCAGAAGGCGGCCTGCGAGTAGGTGTTAAAGGCGGCGGTTGCTCCGGTATGAGCTACAACCTCGCGATCGACACCGAGCAGCGCCCTGGCGACCAGGTTTTTGAAAAGGACGGCGTCAAGGTGTTCGTGGATCTGAAGAGCTTTCTGTATCTTGACGGGTCGACGCTCGATTACAAAGAAGAGGGCCTGATGCAGCGGGGCTTCACGTTTCTAAACCCGAAGTCCTCAGGCACGTGCGGATGCGGCGAGTCGTTCGCCGTTTGAACAGACTGGCCCTCGGCTTGACTGCAATTCAGATGGTTGGGCGCCGTTGCGACTCAACCATCTTTTTTATTGATGGGCAGACTGGTTGTCGTCCCAGGTCTTCAGAATGGTCACAGCTGATACAAAAATGGATAAACAACCGGAGCACGGTTGTGCTTACTGTGAGGCTCAATCCGACGATCCTCACTTCTGCTCCGGCTGTGGAAAAATACAACCGGTTCGCGACGATTCCGACTTCTTCACGTTTTTTGGCTTACCACGGAAGCTGGTAATCGATGAATCAGCGCTTGAATCGACCTTCTACAAACTCAGCCGTCAGTTTCATCCGGACTACTTCATGGGCGCGAGCGAACCTGAGCGCGAAGCGAGCATGCAGCGTTCGTCGCTCTTAAACGATGCGTATCGCACATTGCGCGATCGAATAAGACGAGTCTCATATCTGCTGACGCTTGAGGGCTACAAAGAAGCCGAAAAGAAGGCGCCTCCTGATCTGCTCGAGGAAGTCTTCGAGCTGAACATGCAGATCGAAGAGTTGAAGGAAGCAAAAGGTTCCGGGGACGATGCGGATCTTGCCCAGGCCAGATCGGCGCTCGAAGACGCTCTCGCGGGCCTTAAAGAAAAGCTTGCGAGTATCGACCGGAAGCTTGCAATTCTGTTTCAGGATTGGGACCGCGCAGTAGACAGCGGCGATCCCGCTAAGAAAGCCGTGTTGGATCGAATAAGCGAACTACTTTCACATCGATCATACATCAATCATCTAGTGAACAGCGTTTTGGAGGAACTCTGATTAATGCCGGTTATTGAACTCAGTCTAAGTGGGCGACCGAAGTCGGCGAGAGTGGTTGGAATCGATCTCGGTACCACAAACAGCCTTGTGGCTTATATGAGCGACAGCGGCCCGGAAGTAATTCGAGACGAATCCGGCAACGCGTTGGTGCCTTCGATAGTCTACTTCGATTACGAGCAGGACCGATTGCTGGTCGGCGAAGAAGCACGCGATCGGCTGATAACCGAGCCTCGAAAAGCAATTTATTCCGTAAAGCGTTTTATGGGTCGGGGGAGCGCGGACGTTCAGGAAGACCTCAGCCTCGTTCCCTTTGAAATCGCACCCGACAGCGAGCAGGTCATCGGGTTCAAGATGGGAGATCGAGTGTTCACCTCACCCGAGATCTCTGCCTTTATCTTACGCGATCTTCGTAGACGTGCTTCGCAGTTTTTTGGAGAAGAAGTCACACAAGCGGTGATCACCGTTCCGGCGTACTTCAACGACGCGCAACGACAGGCCACGAAGGATGCCGGTCACCTGGCAGGTCTGGATGTTTTGCGAATCGTGAACGAGCCTACTGCTGCGTCTCTCGCCTACGGTGTCGACAAAAAGGAAGAAGCGATAGTCGCGGTCTATGATCTCGGCGGTGGAACCTTTGACGTTTCCATATTGAAACTCAAAGACGGAATCTTCGAAGTTCTTGCGACAAACGGCGACACCCACCTCGGCGGCGATGACATCGACAATCAGTTGATCTCGCTGATCCTCAACGAGCTCGAAAGCGGCTTCGGGAAATCGTTCTCAAAAGACCCGAGTGTGTTTCAAGCGATTCGGAAGCTGTCAGTGCAGGCAAAACATCAGCTTTCGAATTCAGATCAGGCTTCGCTGGAAATTGAAATAGGCGATGCCGGAGAAAGATACACCAGAACAATCACTCGAGATGAATTCCAGAAACTGATTCACGATTTGGTTGAACGAACGCTCGCTCCCTGCAAGCAAGCACTCAAAGACGCAGGACTTTCGCCAGGACAGATCGATGAAGTCATCATGGTCGGGGGCTCAACTCGCATCCCTCTTGTTCGTCGCAAGGTCGAAGAACTCTTCAAAAGAGAACCGCACGTCGAGCTCAATCCGGATGAAGTAGTCGCGCTCGGAGCTGCAATCCAGGCTGACGTTCTGTCCGGCGGTCGACGGGATTTGCTGCTGTTGGATGTGACCCCGCTCAGTCTCGGTATCGAAACGATGGGCGGCGTAGTCGCAAAAATCATCAATCGGAATTCGACGATTCCGGCATCGGCTGCGGAAATATTCACTACCTGGGTCGATAATCAGACCGGCATCGATGTTCACGTGCTTCAAGGTGAGCGCGAGCTTGTTGAGGATTGCCGCAGTCTCGCAAAATTCACTCTGAAGGGCATTCCGCCTCAACCGGCGGGGCTTCCGCGAATCGAAGTCAAATTCTTGATCGACGCCAACGGAATTCTTACGGTGAGCGCCAGCGACCTGCGAACCCGGGCTCAGCAATCGATCGAAGTGAAGCCGTCATACGGTCTGTCTGACGAGCAGATCGAAAAAATGCTGCTCGACTCCTTCGAATTTGCTGAAGAAGATATACGCAAGCGACAACTTATCGAAGCGCGTAACGAAGCGGAGACACTAATTCGCGCGGCTGAGAAAGCTCTGTCGGGAGACGCGCACGCATTTATCGACGCCGACGAGCGCACCACCATTCAACGCGCGGTCGACGATCTGCGGAGCGCCATGGGTGGTGATGATCATCACTTGATAAGGGATCGAATGAAGACTCTCGATGATTCTTCGAGACATCTTGCGGAACAGATGATGGACAGCGCACTTCTAGGCGCACTCAAGGATCGCAAAGCATCAGAGGTGGCAGAAGGATGAGCACAGAAAGCGGTGAAATGAGCGCGATCGCTGAAGAAAGACTGGCCGGCAACGAAGAGAAAACCTGCCGGGTCACGTTTCTCCGCTCAAACAGCGAGCCAGTGACTGTCGAGTACCAGCCTGGAGTCACGCCCTATCACGAACACGGCAAGGAAGGATCGCTTCTGGATATTGCATTGAATTTCGGGATGAATCTCGAGCACTCGTGCGGCGGAAACTGCGCGTGTACGACTTGCCACGTCATCGTAAAACAAGGTGAACAGAATCTCACCGAGATGGATGAAGATGAAGAGGATCGTCTCTACATGGCCGATGGACTAACGCTGCATTCCCGACTCGGGTGCCAGTGTGTCGTTACTGGCGACGTCACGGTTGAGATTCCCGATGTGTTGGAGTTCATCCGACACGGATAAGAGGAGGAACGATGCCCACAGTCACCTGGACCGACACGGAAGAAATCGCAATCAGACTGTTGGAAGCTCATCCCGATATCGACCCGCTCACCGTGCGCTTCACCGATTTGCATCGATGGGTGATGGAGCTCGAAGGCTTTACCGGCGACGCCAAAGACTCAAACGAGAAAAAACTCGAGGCGATTCAGATGGCCTGGTACGAGGAGTGGCAGGACGAACAAGGCTAGCAAATTGAAGACTGGACACACCGACGTAGCAGAGAGTGTATGAAAGTCTATCTGGACAATAGCGCAACGACCGCAGTCGCCAAAGAAGTAGTCGCCGCAATGTTGCCGTACTTCTCAATCGAGATCGGCAACGCCCAATCCGTACATTCGTTCGGTCAGCAGGCAAAAGCCGCGGTCGAAAACGCCCGCCGTGAAGTCGCAAAACTTATCAATTCAGCACCCAACGAAATCGTTTTTGTCTCCGGCGGCACCGAGGCTGACAATCTCGCAATCCGAGGCATCGCCGAAGCGCACTGCGACAAAGGCCGTCACATCATAACCACCAGCATCGAGCATCCGGCCGTGCTCGCAACCTGTGAAGCGCTTAATGAAAACGGTTACGACATCACTTATCTTCCCGTGGACCGAGGCGGTCTCCTCAGCATCGACGAAGTAAGAAGAGCCATTCGAAGCGACACGATTCTTATTTCGGTAATGCTGGCCAACAATGAGATCGGAAGCCTTCAGCCGATCGAGGAAATTGCGTCGCTGGTAAAAGAGATCCGCGACAACGGTCAAAAACATCTGCATTTTCATACAGATGGGGTTCAGGCAGTTGGCAAAGTACCGGTCGACGTCAGGAGGCTCGGCGTCGATTTGCTTTCGCTTTCGGGACACAAGATTCACGGACCGAAAGGCACCGGCGTGCTTTACATTCGGAAGGGAACAAGAATTACAAAGCTGCTGTATGGAGGTCATCATGAACGAGATCGGCGGGCCGGCACTGAAAACGTACCAGGCATCGTAGGTCTCGGGCGCGCCGCAGAACTGGCGCGCGTACATCTGGACGAACGAATCGACAGAGTTCGCGAGCTGCGTGACTACCTCGAGCACGAAGTCACGTCCCAGTTCGAAGACGTTCGAGTCAACGGTGACAAGCTTCATCGGCTTCCCAACATTTCCAATTTGAGCTTTGATGGAATTGACGGCGAGAGTCTGCTGATTGCTCTCGATTTGAAAGGGATCGCGGTATCAACCGGTTCTGCTTGCGCATCGGGCTCGCTCGAACCGAGTCACGTGCTCCAGGCGTTGGGACTCTCTCGGCAGCAAGTTCGCGGAAGCCTTAGATTCAGCCTGGGAGCGTTCAACACGCACGAGGAGATCGAGTATGTGATC
>Ga0075425_100003200_pt1 | contig 16606 bp, 15 predicted proteins | sample SoiMethybrSBSTD4_FD_75300 | JGI IMG/M metagenome (GOLD analysis project Ga0075425, IMG submission 75300) | Bulk soil microbial communities from a Populus tree surrounding site in Tennessee, USA - Soil MetaG P. TD hybrid SBSTD4 | ecosystem: Environmental > Terrestrial > Soil > Tree plantation... | reverse complement strand
ATGGCGAGCATCTCCTCCGAGAAGCTCCGGTACACGTGGAGCATGCGGAGGGTCTCCTCCTCGGCCTCGGCCTCCGTCTCGTGCAGCGTGTGCCCCTCCTGCCACAGGAACTCCGTCGTGCGCAGGAACAGACGCGTCACCTTTTCCCACCGGACCACGTTCGCCCACTGGTTGATGAGGATTGGGAGATCGCGCCACGAGTGCACCCACTTGGCGTACATGGTGCCGATAATCGTCTCGGACGTCGGGCGCACGACGAGCCGCTCCTCGAGAACCTCATTGCCGCCCTGTGTCACCCATGCCACCTGTGGAGCAAACCCTTCGACGTGCTCGCTCTCCTTCATCAACAGGCTCTCGGGAATGAAGAGCGGGAAGTAGGCGTTGACGTGCCCCGTCGCCTTGAATCGACGGTCGAGCGCCTGCTGCATCAGCTCCCAGATGGCGTAGCCGTACGGCCGGATGACCATGCAGCCCTTCACGGGCGAGTAGTCGGCGAGCTCGGCTCGCCGGACGACATCGATGTACCAGCGGCCGAAGTCGTCCGATTGCTTTGTGATTTCGGTTGGAAGATCGGGAATGTCGGTTTCAGCCATTCAGCAACGCACGTCGGAGACGTGCTTCTGCCATTTTATGTCGTCGCGATCGGGAAAGTCCGAGCGAAAGTGGCCGCCGCGGCTCTCCTCGCGTCGAAGCGCGGCGCGCGCGATCAACAGGCCGACGGTGGTGATGCTGTGGAGGCGCCGGAACTCGCGTTCGCCGACGCGGCGTTCCGATTCGGCTCGAACCAGCGCGTGCCATCGCGCAAGCCGCGCGATGGCGGTCTCCATGTCGGCGCCCTCTCGCAGCAGACCGCAGCTCCTCCACATGAGCGCCCGAACGTCGTCGGTCGAAGGCAGGTCGACGGCTGACGAGCGCCGCGCTGTGTCCACAGACGACGTGAAGACATCCTCCTGTCGCAGCTTCGCACAGCAAAGTGGTTGGATCATCGCGTCAGCGGCGCGGGCGCCGAAGACGAGCCCCTCGAGCAGCGAATTGCTCGCCAGGCGATTCGCCCCGTGGACGCCGGTACAGGCGGCTTCGCCCGCCGCAAAAAGGCCTTCGAGAGACGTGCGTCCATCGAGGTCGGTTTCAACGCCGCCCATGATGTAGTGCGCTGCCGGACTGACGGGGATGCGGTCGGATGCAAGATCGAGCCCCGCGCTCGCGCACGCCTGCGCAATGGTTGGAAACCGCTCGTGCACGAACGTCGGATCCATGTGCGCGAGCGAGAGGTACACGGGCGCGTGCGTGCGCTCCATTTCGCGAACGATGGCCCGCGACACGAGGTCGCGAGACGCCAGATCTCCGGCGGCCTCGTACCGAGGCATGAATCGCTCGGCCGCCTCGTTGATCAGCCGTGCACCTTCGCCGCGCAGCGCTTCCGACAACAAGAACCGTGGCTGTCCCGGCACGCTCATGACGGTGGGATGAAACTGGATGAATTCGACATCCGCGACTCGGACGCCGGCGTCGGCCGCCATCGCGATGCCGTCACCTGTGGCAATTGACGGGTTGGTCGTCTCTCGAAAGACCTGCCCTGCACCGCCGGTGGCAATCAGCGTTCGAGCGACCGTCACGGTGCCGATGTCTCGATCGTTGCCGACGTACCGCGCGCCAATGCACTTGCCACCATCAACAACCAGGTCCGTCGCGCTTGCATCCTGCAGCACGCGAATACGCCGGTTCGAACTTACCTTCGACCACAGCAGGCGCCCGATTTCCCGGCCGGTCGCGTCGCGTGCGTGCAGTACCCGCCGGACGCTGTGCGCCGCTTCACGCGCGAGCGCGGGCGAGCCATCCGCTTCACGATCGAACCGCGCGCCCCACGCGAGCAGCTCGCGAACGTACCTGGGGCCTTCACGCACGAGCACATCGACGGCATCCGGATCGCACAAGCCGTCGCCGGCCTTCATCGTGTCCTGTGCGTGCAGAGACGGCGAGTCGTCTCCGCCGAGTGCCGCGGCGATGCCACCCTGCGCGTAGCCGGTGTTGCTCTCTTCCGGATCGCCTTTCGTCAGGACGATGACATCGCCGGCCTCCGCGAGCCTCAGCGCCGCGCGCAGCCCTGCGATGCCGCTGCCGATGACGAGGAAGTCTCCGCGCAGGTCCACTTTGCTATCCTACTTGAGCCGTGAGCACTGAAACCCGCGCACCGGTTCGCATCGACGTCGATACCGGCTCGCGCTCGTCAGCGATATGGATAGACGAAGGCATCGTCGAGCAGCTGCCGGCGCTGCTCGACGCACGCGGCGTCGGCACGCGTCGCTTCATCGTGTCGAGTCCAGTCATCTGGCGTCTTCACGGCAAACAGCTGCAGCCGGTCGCAGGAGGTACCGAGCCGATTCTGATTCCCGACGGAGAGCGGTACAAGAATCTCCAGTCAGTCTCCCGAATCTACGAATCACTCATACGAGCGGGAGCCGACCGCGGCAGCGCCATCATCGCGGTTGGTGGCGGCGTGGTTGGCGACACGGCAGGGTTCGCGGCGGCGACGTTTCTCCGCGGCATTGCGCTCGCGCACGTGCCGACGACACTGCTGGCGCAGGTGGACAGCTCGATTGGCGGCAAGGTGGGGGTCAACCACGCGCTGGGCAAGAACATGATCGGCGCGTTCCATCAGCCGGCGGTCGTCGCGATCGATCCGTTGCTGCTGAGGACGCTGCCGCGCCGGGAGTTCCGTTCGGGTCTGTACGAGGTGGTCAAGTACGGAATGATCGCCAGCCGCGAGCTGTTCGACCGCGTCGCGCATCACAGCAAGGAAATCTTTGCCAAGGACCCCGAAACGCTGCTCCCCGCAATCGTCGAGTCGTGCCGAATCAAGGCGAAGGTAGTGTCCGCCGACGAACGCGAAAGCGGCCTGCGGCGAATTCTCAACTTCGGCCACACCGTCGGCCACGCGCTCGAGGCGGTGACGAAGTATCGCCGCTACCGCCACGGCGAAGCGATCGCCCTCGGCATGCTGGCGGCGGCGGACCTCGGTGTCGCCCGCGGCGCCCTCGCTGAACGCGAACGCCAGGCGCTCGCGCAGTTGATTGCGCAGCTCGGCCCGCTGCCAACGGTCGCCGATCTGTCGACGGACGAAATCGTCGAGGCCGTTCGGCGCGACAAGAAGGTAGTGAACGGCCGGCTGCATTTCGTGCTGGCGATCGAAATCGGCGCAACGATCACCGTGGATGATGTGACGGAAGACGAGCTGAGAGCGGTTCTCAGGCGGCTTGGCCTTAAACACTAACAAGCTGATGGTCGGTGGGGGGAACCACCAACCACCAACTACCTACTACCCACAACCAACGAAGCGATCGCGCATCACTACTGCGCGCACCGGCTGCCGGTCGATGTCACCGACATCACGGTGTACTGGCCCGCAGGCGATTTCGGCAGTTCGAGCTTCGTCTTCGACTGCGACTTCGCGTCGGGCGCGTGCTCCGTTTCGACCTTCGTCCTGTCCTTGATCTTCACGTCCGCATCGCCGTGACCGGCCTCGACCATGATCGCGGAGACTTGCACTCGTTCGCCGACATGCGACGCGAGATCCACGTTGTTGCCGGGAACGAGCAGGAACGTAGATGTAGATCCGCCCGTCGCAACGGCCCCATGATCCGACTTCGCTTCCGTCTTGCCTCTTACCGTCGTCTTGTCCTTGTCGACGTCGGTTTTGACTTTGGAGTTCGTCTCGATGTCTTTGCCCGACGCCGCGACCGTGCCATCCAGCGTATAGACGCCGCTGGCGACCTCCTGACGGAGGCAACCGGTCATGCTCATGACGCGCGCATCGTCGGCTTTGATGTTCGTGCGGGACTTGACCGTGCTGTCCTGCGCGTTAGCGACCCCGGACAGCGCAACTGCAACAACCGCCGCAAGTGTTACGAGCCTCATGGGTTCTCTCCCTCCAGGTTTCTGTGTGCAGGAGACGTTCCGCCGTGAGGTTATGGCTGAGGCCCGACCAGCTCGGCGGAAGGATCAGGGAGGAATGTGCCCTTTCAGCCGCTCATATTGTTCGGTGCCCCCGGTTCGTGGAATCCTTGCCGAGCACTGCAGCTGTTCGATTAGTGACTCCCACGTTTCCATTTCCCTACGGGAGGAACCGATGGTCATCGCGCCCGCACTCCAGCGAATTCATCAGATTTCAATTCGTGCCAGGGACACGGCCCGCGCGGTGGCGTTCTATCGCGACATCCTGGGCCTGAAACTTCTGTTCGAAGCGCCGCCGCAGCTCGCCTTCTTCGATTGTGGAGGTGTACGCCTGATGCTCTCGCCGCCTGAACCTGAATTCGACCACCAGGGCTCGGTGATCTATTTCGCCGTCGACGACATCAAGGCAGCCCACACCGCGCTTGCCGCGGCGGGCGTCAAGTTCCGCACGGAACCGCATCTGATCGCGAAGCTTCCTGACCGCGAGGTGTGGCTGGCCGATTTTCCGGACTCGGAGGGAAACGTTCTTGCGCTGATGTCGGAGCCACGAATCTAATCGTGTCGGTGGTTCGTGTTCAGCTTTCCGCGATACCGAAATCGCGCAGCTTGGTCACGAGCGACTTGTAGGAGATGTGGAGCGTATCGGCCGCGCGCTGCCTGCTGCCCGCGGCGTCCTGGATGGCCTGCTCCACTTTGCGACGCTCGACTTCAGCCGTAACCCGCCGCATCGCCTCGGCGAGCGTTCCCGACAAATCGATCTGATCCCAGGGACTCGCGGGCACCGCGACAGTCCCCGCACGGTACGACAGGTTCAGATGCCGCGAATGGATCGTGTCGGCATCACACAGAATCACCGCTCGCTCGATGCAGTTCTGCAGCTCGCGGACGTTGCCCGGCCATGGGTAGCTTTGCAGCTCCTCGAGGGCCGCCGGGGCGAAGTGCACGTTCTTGTTCAGATCGCGCGAGAACTTGTCGACGAAATGCCGCGCGAGCGTCGCAATGTCGCCGGGCCGTTCGCGCAGCGGTGGAATGCTGATCGGAAACACCGACAGCCGGAAGTAGAGATCCTCCCGGAACTGCTTGGCGGCAACTGCCGCTTTCAGGTGCCTGTTGGTGGCGGCAACAACGCGCACGTCCACGTGCAGCGATTGAGTGCCACCGACACGCTCGAACTGTTTCTCTTCGAGCGCGCGGAGAATCTTCGCCTGCAGAGGGAGCGGCAAATCGCCTATTTCGTCGAGGAACAGCGTCCCGCGGTGCGCCAACTCGAAGCGGCCCGGCTTGCGTGCCGCCGCGCCGGTGAACGCACCCTTCTCGTGCCCGAAGAGCTCGGTCTCGAGCAGCGTCTCGGGAATCGCCGCGCAATTGATGGCGACAAACGGCCCGTCCGAACGGCTGCTCAGGGCATGGAGCGCGCGCGCGAACAGCTCCTTCCCCGTGCCGCTTTCGCCTTCGAGCAGGACGGTCGTGTCGGTGCCCGCCGCGCGATGCAGTTGTTGTGAGACCTGCCGCAGCTTCGGGTCGTCGCCGATGATGCGCGGGGCGCCTCGTCGCTCTGCGAGCTCCTGTTTGAGCAGCACGTAATCGGTCGCCATCCGCTGCTGCGCGATGGCGCGTTCGACGAGCAGCAGGAGATGATCCGGGTCGACCGGCTTGGCCAGGAAGTCCATGGCGCCTTCCTTCATCGCGGTCACCGCGTCCTGGATGCTGCCGTAAGCGGTCATCACGACGACGGGCAGCTCCGGATCGAGCTCTTTGGCGGCGCGCAGCACGCCGAACGCATCGCCCTGCGGCAGCTTCAAATCGGTCAGGACGACGACCGGGCGTGCCTGGCGCATTTGTTGAACGGCGGACGGTTCGTCAACCGCCTCGACGACGGTATGCGCCTGCGCCTCCAACGCGAGGCGGAGCATCGTCCGCAGCGAGTCTTTGTCTTCTACGAGAAGGACTGGAAGGGAACGCAGTTTGGTTGATCTCCGGCCGCGTTCATAGTTTCGGCAGAAGAGGGTGCCGGCTTCAACGCCAGGAGACCGTTTCAATGGGGCGCTTGCCGGTGGCGTCGGCCGGCAGTCGCCTGACTGTCACCTGCACGTTGCGTCGATTGGCGCCCGGGCCGGTCGCGATCGATTGGAGGACGAGCACATCGCGATCTCCTTTCGGATCGGGCGAAACGGTCACCGTGATCATGAAACGCGGGTCGATCGCGCCGGCCTGCGACATATCGGCAAGACGAGCCGCGAGAAACGCCGTGCCGCCCGTAGCAGTCACCGCGCGAGTCCAGTCCGGTGTCGTTCGCAGGCGGCTGATGGCGAGATCGATCCCGGCCTCCGCCGCATACAACGTCTGCAGGCCGTCACGGTGATTGGCGGCAATCATGGATTCGGTCATGGTCAGCAATGTGAGGCCCGCGCTGAGCGCAACCATCGTCAGCATTGCCATCAACGCGGCGAGCAGTGTCATCTAGCGCGCGAATCTTGAATTGCGCAGCGCAACATGAACCACGATCTGCTCGTCGGGCACGAGCCGACGCAGCGATGGCGCCGTCGCCTCGACGCGCATGTCAATCCGCACTTCACTGATGCGAAGCAGATCCTTGTCGAACCGCCGATGCGAGGCGTCTTCCGACCAAGGGCCATCGACGAGGATGCTCGGATCGAATCTGACGAGTGGCGTTCCCGGCAGCGAGGCCGGGCCGAGGTATTCGAACGCAAGCCGGACGACGTGGTCGACCATCGGCAGATCGCTGCTGCCGCCGTCGTACTGCATCAACTGGGACGTGGCCGCCTTCAGGTAATAGGTCGTCATCACGTCTCCCACAGCCGTGATCGTGTCAGGCCGGTAGTAGATGCCTGCCAGGCCATCGTCGCTCACGGCGCCAATTCGATACGGCCGGATCGAGAGCGCCGGGCGCAGATCGCGCATCAGCGCGTCGGAGGCCGCGCGAAGCCGCTGGTGGACGTCTGCGGACTCCCCCTGCGCACGAAGCAGCGCCTGCACAGGGTTGACGATCTCGAGGATCGCACCGAGAACCGCGACGGAAATCGCGCTCGCAACGAGAACCTCCACTATCGTGAAGCCCGCGTTGCCGGGCAGGCGCATTCGTCTCCTCACGGAATGTCTCGTGTACGCACGGCCACCATCCGCGTTGCACTGCCGCGCGTCCGCACCACGACGTCGATGACGATGAGATGTTCGGGATCCGACGCAACCGCGCTGATGGACCATGCGCGCGTGACTCCGGCAGCCGGGGAGTCGGCGCCGCTGCCCTCAAGGGCAGATGCTGACGACGCGCGGAGGTCTTCGACCTTCTGGATTGCGAGCAGCGTCGCGTGCGTCAACCGGCCGGCGGCATCGTTGGCAACGGCAGCGAGCGTGAGGAGCTGCGCGAGCGACAGGAGCGCCGTGGCGAGGATCGATGACGCCACCAGCGTCTCGAGGAGCGAGAACCCATGATCGTCGCGCAGGCGATCGACGCGCACGCCGGGTTGAACGCAAGCGTCCTGCCTGCCGACGATTCAAATATTTCGCGGGTAAACGCGATAAGAGCCGCGGGCAGCGTGAGATTTCTGCTGCGGCGCGGCTCGTTCAGGTGATCAGATTTTGAAAGCGGTTTACCGGACCCAGCCAGCCGGCACGCCGGCCTTTCGCCCCTCTTCCTGGATGTCCGTGATGGCTTTGGTGTTGTCTTTAATCTCTTGCTGAACGCGGTCGAGCTCCGCCAGAGCCTTCTGGCGATCGCGTTCGATCTGGGCGCGCTGTGCCGGATCGGAGCGCGCCGCGAAATCGGTCGTCAGCGCGTTGATTCGACTTTGGAGCGCGTCGGCGAAGGTCTTCGAGCGGTCAAGCGCCGTGCGAGCCTGCGCCAGGCGGTCCTTCCAGTAGCCCTCATCCTTCTTCTGCGCGTCCGCAGCCGATTTGTCGTCCTCTTTCGGCGGCGTAGCTGCCGCCGGTGAGGCTGGTGGAGGCGGCGTCGCATCGGCGGCAGGTGGCGCAGCCGTCGACGGTTCTGAGGAAGCTGAGTCAGGGCGCAGGTTTTCGTTTGTATACAGCTTGCCGGGGTTCTTCACCGACTTGCGGCGCGCTTCTTCCTGCTTCGCGAGCGCGCCGAGCGACTGCGCGGAAGCGACCGTTCCGCAGCACGTGAGTGCGACGACGAAGACCGCGACGAAGGAAGCCTTGATCGACATGATGTTCATTCTCCGGCCACACCTGCGACCAATCAAGATCCGGCGCCCGCGGGCGGAGCCGAGCCAGGAGACTCCAGCTGCGCGAGGTGGGCTCTTACTTTTTCGGCTTCTGGCGAGGTTGGCTCCAGTTCGAGGTAGCGGCGGTAGGCCGCGGCGGCATCCTGCCGCCGTGCCGCCGCTTCGAGCGCCTGACCATATGACAGCTGAAAGTCAGGCTGCCCGGGAGCGAGCGCAATTGCCTTTTCGTAGGCGGTGACGGCCGAATTCAGGTTGCCGCTCGCCTGGAGCGCCTTTGCCAGGTTGTACTGCGTCGCGTAGTCGGTCGGAAACAGCTGCGAGGCGCGCTGGTAACCGGCAATCGCCGGCGCCCATTGCTGAAGTTGCGCGTAGGCGCGCGCCCGATTGAACTGATACGGCCACGAATCGGGCTCGAGTTGCACGGCCCGATCGAAATACGAAACGGCATCCTGTGCACGTCCGAGACGAACGAGCACTTGTCCGAGGTTATTGAGCGCCCGCGGATCGGTGGGGTTGGCGACCGCGGCTGCCTGGAACGCCTGAAGCGCCGTATCGAGATTGCCGCCGTCGTAGGCGCGCTCGCCTGCAATCAGACCGGAAGTGGCGCCGACCGGCGACGACTGGGTGCTGGTCGTCTCAGTCGCACGCTGCTCCGCAACGGGTGGCGCTGGTGCGGTTGCAGTCGAGGCCACAGCGGACTTCGCCAGGACTACCGGTGCCGGCCGAGAGCTCTTGATGAGTACGATGCTGAAACCGCCGACTGCGATGCAACCCGCGACGATGCCGACGGTCACCCATCGGTTGGATTGTGCGGCCGGCGTCTCCTGACGGCCGACGAGCGGCTCGCGGCAACGCGGGCAGCGCGCACGATCGGCTCTGACCTTCGCGCCGCATGCAGCGCAGATGACCGCCTGCGCCACTATCTCACCTCACGCCATGAGAGGATACGGACGCCGACCTGGCCGACGCCGTTGTTGTAATCGTTCGGGTCGCCGAACATCTCAGCCTTCGTGCCGGCCGAAAAGAACAGATGCTGATCGACAACGAACGGTGCTGTCGCGCGTGCACCGGTAACCGTTTTCGTTTTGACAGAGTCGGCACCGGTCACCGCGCCATCGCCCGTCGTGTCGTACGCCGCGCCGCCGATATACGTCAGCGCGTACAAGTTCGCGTCCGGCGACACGCAAGGCGTTGCCGCGTGGAACGTGGTCGTCGTGAAGAAGACGATGTCGCCTGCCACCGCCGGGAATGCCGTGACCTTCTCTTCGTCGGCGGTCGAATTGGCGACCGCCGTCAGGTTGAGCGCGAAACTCTGCACGCCGGTCACGCCATTGTCGAGGAAGCCAATCAATTGATAGGCCTGGTTGACGCCGTTCGACGGCAGCAGATCGCTGCCCGTGCCGAAGAAGATGTACTGCTGCGTGCCGCCGACCGTCACGCTCGCCATCGACGAGAACAGCGGCTGTGCTGCGCCAACCTTCTTCGGACTGCCGTGGCCGGTGGTCAGGCTGGCGTTGAACAACATCACCGGATCGCTGCTGAACGAAGGCGTTCCCGAGGTGTCGGTCTGGATGTTGAACCGCCACACGCGTCCGTCCAGATCGCCGATGTACACCTTGTTGATGAAGCGCGAATCGGGTGGTCCGGTCGCGACCGGGTCCGCATGGAGCGCGTTCTTCAATACCTGGCAGTTGTTCACAGAGGCGGCCGCGCAATCATCGACGGTTTCGGCCGTACCGTCGCTTCCGACGTCCTTGCTCGCGTCGACCAGTCCCGTCTCGATGTCGATCAGGTAGAGCGTCGTCCCGGCGACCACGTCACCCCGGTTGCTCCGATGCTGTCGAGCGTAGGTCAGGAATCCGGACCCCGCGACGACCATGAACTTGCCGCTCGCGTTCACCGCCTGGCCGACCGCAGGATCCGACCACGTTTGTCCAACGGTCTTTTCCACAGTCGTCGCGGTGCTGCTGATGTCGCCATATACGGCGACACCGCGCGGGTCGTCGCTGTTGACGATACTGCCGTCGGACAGCCGCGTGTAGAGGATCGTGTAGTCGAACTTCGACATCCGCGGGAAGCTCCACTTGAGCGGCACGCGTGTCGCGGATGAAAAATATGTCAGTGACGAGCTGATGCTGTTGTCCGTCGGCGATGTCGTCTGCGCCATGTCCTCGAGCGTGACATCGAAGGCCTGATAGAAGGTCCCGCCCGCGCCCTGGCCGACGATTAGATAGGTCTTCCAGGCGCCGCTGATCTTGACGTCGGCCACCTTTGGCGAGCCATCCATCAGGTAATCGAATTGCCCGATGGGCTGGCCGTCTGCGAGCGTCTTCAGCTTCGGCAGCAGATTGAACGGAATGTACGCCCAGACTTCGATGCCTAGGCGCGCATCGATCGCGTGCAGCATGCCGTCGTTGGCGCAGATCCAGACAATGCTGCGGCGATCCTTGTTGGCGATGGCGAATGCCGGGTAGTCCGCGTCCGGAGGCGGATCGAGCGACGGCGGGTCCATGATGGCCGGCGTGGACGACACGATGGCACCGAGCGGCAGCGCGCGAACGGTGTTGATTACGTTGGTCGCACTGAAGGTCGACGGAACCGTGTTCGTGCCTGCGAGGTACGGTGCGAGCGTCGTTGCCTGGGTGCTGTCGAACTTGACGAGCGTTCCGTCAGGGAGCGACGTATAGATGTTTCGGGTGGTCGTGGCAAGAGACGAGCATGCGCCACTGGTCGTGGTGCCGGGCGCGCACGCCACCCACAGGCGCGTGCCGTCCTGCGAGAACTTGTACCCCGACGATTTCGTCGAGTCGGCGACCGGTTTGTAGACGCGGAACGCCCGCAGCCGTCCCTCGAAACCAGGCAATTCGAAACCAGTCGTCACGAGCACGTTCGTGCGCTGTGGAATGAGGTTGCCTTCCTTGTCGTACACCTTCGTATCGCTCAGCGTCGTGCCGTTGATATCCTTCGCACTCTCCAGATTCACCGTTCCGGCGATCGGGCTCGTGACCTGGAACTCGCTCTCCGTCGTGTTCGAGTTGCATTCCGCGTAACGCTGGAACGAATGCTGTACCGCGTAGTTGACCGCCTTGACGAACTCGGGCACGGGCGACCCGGTCGGCGTCGCGGCGATGTTGGCTGCGGTAATTTCGAAGTACTTCCCGCCGCTGTTGGTGGCAATCAGCGCGAGGTTCGCCGACTCGGATGCCGCCGGCGCAATCGCGATCACGTACACCGGAACGTGGCGGCTTGATACGTTCAGAAAGTTCGACCCTTTTGCCGCGGTCGTCGCCGCCGTCGAGCCCGACGTCGTCGTCCCCTCGCCGCCGGCAACCACCATGACGACGACGTTGTTACGGCAGACCGTGTCGGCGGCGATCAGACGGGTAACTTCGGTCTTTGCGTCGTCGAGCATCAGTCCGAGCGGCCGATCCGTCTGCGTAACCGTCGTGTTGCTGGCCGGAATGAGTCCACCGGACACCTGCAGCGCCGCCTTTGGGCTCGATGGATTCGTGGGAACCGCCAGATCGCCTCTGATGGTCGTGTTCGCGCCGGAGGCATCCGCGGCGACCACGGTGGCCGTCGAAGCAGCGGCGGCCGCATTGTTTCCGCTGACCGTCGTCTTCATGTAGTACCAGATGCCCTTGAGGGGTACACCGGTCGACTTTCCCGTGTCGCTGGTGACCTGCGTCACGCTCGCGATGAGCGCGGCATCGTTGGCGAGCCTGCTGCCGGGGCCGGTCGAGCCCCAGCTCGGGCTCGTCTGACGTGTCTTCATCAGGCCGAACCGCACGACGTCGCTGTTCTCGTCGATGACCTGGGTCAGCGCCCGGCGTGCGACCATCAATCGGGTCGGCTCGTAGAAGCTGCTGTAGCCCGAAGCGAGGTTGCCGACCGGAGTGATCGAGTCCGCGGCAAAATCGTACGTGACGCCGCCGACGTTAGTGGCCGCTGTGTAGGTCCGGTTGTTGAATTTGCGGTAGTACGGCTTGTTGTTCGCGTTCTCAATGTTGACGCCCGGAATGAGTCCGAGCGCCGTCTGCCATGCGGCATCACCACCGGAGGTGCTGTATTTGTACTCGGTCGGGTCGTAATAGGCGCCGGCGGCGTCCGAGAGCATGCCCGGACCCATGTCGATCATGAACAACACGTTTGGCGGAATGCGCTTCAGAAACAGGAGCGGGTCGAGCTGGGCAGACGCATTGGTCGTCCAGAGCGCGGCGGCCGCCGCAACCAGCAGCAGCCATTGCCGCGGTCGTCCGACCTGGCGTCGCGGTGTCACCGTGACAGCGTTGATGCGGGTACGTGTGCTCATTGGATCGTCCCTGTCGTCAGCGACAGTTCCTTCTGTGTGAGGCCCTTGCCCGGAGTCTGCACGGCTGCCTTACGGGCGCGCCGGTTTTGTTCGTCCTGTCCGCGCTGCCCCGTGTAGCCGCGCTCGATCTCGGTCGTGTCCGTACGCGCGACCGTCACCTCGATGACGCGTCTCGCACCTCCGGGGCCGAACGCTTCGGCGTGCATCGCGAGGACGCCGAGTCCGGGATTCACCGAACAGTTGGGATCGTTCGTCTGGCTGCAGTTGACACCCGGGGCGCCGTCCGTCGTCGGGTCGTTATCCGTCTCAGACGGGTCGTCGGCGATCCAGACGATGACGTAGTCTTTCGAATTGATGGTGTCGGTCGGCAACATTTCGGACATCGGCCCGTAGGCGTACAGCTTCCAACGTGGATTGTTCAGGCCCCACGGCCGTTCGTCCGTCCACGCGTTCAACGCCTCGTCGCTGCAACTGTCGGCGTTTCCGCAGTCGAGCACGTTGGTGGCCTTGCCGAGATCCAGCTTGGAACCGTCAGGAAGCGTGCGAACTCCGCTCGGCGTCCCGTCGATAAAGGCAGACCGCACATTGCCTTTCAGGATCTCGTTCCAGTCCGGAACGGTGAGGATGTCGTCCATGACGCGCTCGACGGCGGCGTCAGCGGCGTAGAGTGCCTCGGTTCCCTGACTGTAGTTCGCGGAGATCTTTGTCTCGGTCGTGGTCGTGAGCACCAGCGTCAGGCCGAGCGCCATCATCAGCATCATCGCCATGAGCGCGACGATCAGCGCGATGCCGTCGTCCTGCCGGATGCGGGCGGAGAGGGGAAGATGTGTGGGCATGGTCCGCTACCGTCCCAGCGTCATGTTTCGCGGGGTGATGGAGAACTGAATCTCCTGATCGGGCACGAGGCGCTCGGCGCTCGTCGAGGTGCCCGCGTGCATGAACAGGACGCCCGCCGGCCCTCGCAGTTCGGCAAGCGCCGCCTGCACCCGCATCGTCACGCGCACGCGGCGAATCCGGAGAAGGTCGGCATCAAAGCGATTCGGATAGTTCGTCGCGTCCGCGCCGGGGCACCATGGGCCGTCGGTGAGCATCGATTGCGTCAGTTCGATCTGCCCGATGCCGCTGCCGAGTGTGTTGAGACGCGGCACCTGCACGCCGTTGACGACCTTGAAGGCGCAGTTCTCACCCATCCCGTAGTCGCCGGTTCCGGCCTTGGCGAGACACGGCGGCTTGGGGCCATACGTGGTGAAGGGTCCCTTGACGCTTACATCGCACAGCGACTTGCCCGGGACCAGCATCGGCGGCAGGGTATCGCCGTAGTAACTGAACGCGAGTTTTACGACGTTGTCGACGACCGGCAGATCCGTGGATCCGCCGTCGTAATGCATAAGCTGATACGTGTTGGTCGTGGAGTCGTTCTTCAAGTAATAGGTGTGCGTGGCGACTTCGGTGATCTGTGCACTACCCGAGTCGTACGCGGACGACAGCTTGCCGCTGTGCTGCAGGTGCTGCGCTTCGTCCTGGACGTTGGTGATCGTGGTCATGTCCCAGCTGCCGTCCACGTCGTAGATCAGCACGTGCTGGTTGTCGTGGAACCCGCACAACTGGTTGTGCTTGTCCGTGCCGCAGTTCTTCATGGACACGACGTCGATTTCCTGCGCGTTGCCGTTGCCCATGTTCTTGATGACAGTGGTCTGCGCCGGCGTCGGCGGCACATACATCAGGCTGATGGTGTCGGCTCGGTAGAAGACGCCCGCCGCCGGATCCGGATTCAGCTCGCCCGAGCGGTACGGCATGATCGGCGCGAAATAGTTGTAGAGCGCGCCGGCATTCGAGCCCATGTACGTCCCGGCCCCGGCCATGATCACGTCCTTGGTCAGCGTGTCGACCGACACGCGCATCCGCTGCTGCATGTCGGACGCTTCCGGCTGCGCCTTATAGGTGCCCTGCGCAGGGTTCATCAGCGTGAAGATGGCGCCTGTGACAACCATCATGATCGCCGTCGCAACGAGCATTTCGATGATGGTGAAGCCCGATCGCGAGACGCGTGCTGGCGCCATTACTGCGCCTTCCTCGTGCGCACCGAGATCATGCGAGCCTCTTCGGGAAGCCGCACGACGTTGCCTTGATTGGCCTGTCCGCGATTGTTGTTGCGGGTAACCAGGACCTGGATGACCAGCGTGTTGTTCGGGTTGGTCGGCAGCGGCGTCACCGACCAGCGTCTCGTGTAAATCGCGCTCTCAGGTGGGTTGGCGCCTGTGCCCAGCTTGTTGCCGTACCCATCGACATAGTCGACGTAGCCGGACGTGTTCTCCTGGAGCGCGCTTGTTGGCGACGGTTTGAGACCGGTGCCGCCAGTGGCGGTCGGCGGCGTGACCGCGGTGTTGGTGCCGGTATCGCTGATGGGCAGCCCCTGCGTATCGAAGCCCCAGGCGAGCGCGCGCAGCTCCTCCATCTTCTGTTCCGCGAGCACCGCTGCGTACGTGGTGTTGTGCGACGCGACGTTGGTTCTCGTCGACAGCGCAAAGAGCTGCGCCAGCGTCACCACCGCTGTCGCCAGCAGTGAGGTCGCAACCAGTGTCTCTACCAGGGAGAACCCTGACGTCGACGCCCTGACGGCAACCCGATCTCCGCCGTTACTGAACGATTTGGATTTTGCCAAGGCCATTCACCGAAATCATTTTTTCCAGCGTGCCCTTCTTCACCTTGATGGTCGCCCCCGTCGTCGCATCGAGCGTGGTCCAGGGGTTCTCGCTGCCGACCTGCTTGTGCACGGTGCCATCGGGCCAGAATTCAAGGGTGACGACCGCGCTGAATGTCACCTGGGACGGGAGCGAGTGCACTGCTCCGTCGTGGTTGGGACGCGTGACCGGCTCGTTGTCATTGGCCGGGTACTTCCATTTCGTATCGCTGCACCGGTCGTTGGCGCTGTCATTGGCGTCGGGGTGGCTGGGTGTGCCGATCAGTTCGACAACCCGGTACTTCCCCGTCGCAGGGCAATTGAAGCGGATGCGCATCGGCCGGTTGGAGCTCACAGCCGTGAGCCGCGCACTGTTCATCTCGACTTCGACTTCACGCTGCGCCTGACCGAGCTTCATCGACTGGGTGACGTCCATCACCGTCGGCACGGCGGCCGCCATCAGAATCGTCAGGATGGTCATGGTGACGACCATGTCGATGAGCGTAAAACCGCCGCGCGATTGAGTCTTGGACATCGTCTTCTTGTGTTTTTGGGAGGCTCGAAATCGACCGAACCGTCCGTCGGCCGTGATCCGCGCAACGGCGCTGCCAGTACGGCGGGTTCAATGATTCCCGTCCGCGATTTGGACGTAAGTTGCTGAGTTCTTAGTGGCTTGCGAGGCAGAAATTGCCTCGTCACCAGTATTCTGGGGGAGGTGCCTGTGTTGCGATATGGGACCCGAACTTACAGTGCTGAAACTTGTTGGCGGGCACCCAGCCTAAACGTCAGCTCGATGGCCGCCCCTCCGGCGGCACCCGAACCAACAGCTACTCGGCCCTGGTGAGTCAGAACGATCTTCTGGACGATTGCGAGGCCTAATCCCGTCCCGCGAGATCGGGTCGTAAAGAACGGACGGAAGACCTTGTCCCGTTCGCCAGAAGGAATGCCCGGCCCATTGTCTTCGACCACGATGCGGCAAGTGCCGTGAGTGCGATCCGCAGTCCCCGTAATGGTTATGACAGGTGCAATGCCGGCCGAGTCGCAGGCTTCCGCGGCGTTTCGCACAAGGTTGCTGAACACCTGCCGCAGGAGGACTTCGTCGCCCTGGATTTCGACGAAATCGCCGGCGACCTGGACGCGAGTCCCGGCGGGTAATTCGTGCAGGATGTCGTCTGCGGCTCGCTGCGCGACGCGCCGGAGATCAACCGCGGCCACCGACACCTGCTGCGGGCGCGCGAAGTTCAGAAAGTTCGTGACGATGCTGCCAAGGACGTCGGCCTCCTGGCGGATGCCTTCAACGTACGGCCGGTACTTCTCGGGCAGCGCCGCGGGGTCCAGCAAGCGGCTGTACCCGTGAATGGTCGCAAGGCCGTTTCGAAATTCGTGAGCAATCCCGGCGGTCAGCTCGCCCAGGCGCGCGAGCGTTTCCTTCAGCCGCAGCTGCTCCTCGAGCTCCAT
>Ga0075425_100003199_pt1 | contig 16606 bp, 15 predicted proteins | sample SoiMethybrSBSTD4_FD_75300 | JGI IMG/M metagenome (GOLD analysis project Ga0075425, IMG submission 75300) | Bulk soil microbial communities from a Populus tree surrounding site in Tennessee, USA - Soil MetaG P. TD hybrid SBSTD4 | ecosystem: Environmental > Terrestrial > Soil > Tree plantation... | reverse complement strand
CATTGCCGCTCGGGCGCGCCAGGCTTGCGACCCAGCCCTTGGCCACGGGATCGGATTCGAGATCCAGCCCGACGATCGGAATGGCCTGCGTCGCCTTGGTCGCCACCTCCAGAGAGTATGGATTCGTGGCGACGATGACGTCCACGCGCTGGGCCACGAACTTCGCGATGATGTCCCTGTACTGCGCGCGCTGTGTGTGTCCGATCGCGACAACGTCGATGTGGAGGTAGTCGCCCTGGGCGTATCCGAACTCTCGTAGAGTCTTCAGGAAGATCTCGGCGGGTCCGGTTGCTCCGCCGACGTATCCGACGCGCGGGACCTTGGCCCGTCCCTGCGCGTCCGCACGCGACGGCACGGCCCCGACCGCGACGATCATGGCGGTGACGAATGACCGCCGCGTGATCACCCGATCACCGGCGTGAACGTGCGCTTGGCGACGGCCGCCGCGATCACGTCGTATTCGCCCCGGTCGATCGCGCGGAAGCGGACGCGATCGCCCGGACGCAGGAGGATGGGGTCCGTCGCATCGGGATCGTAGAGACGCAGCGGTGTGCGTCCGAGGATCCAGTACCCGCCCGGACTCTCCACCGAGTAGATGCAGCACTGGATCCCCCCGATACCGACACTGCCGGCCGGGACCTTCGTCCGCGGCGTCTCGAGGCGCGGCAGCATGATGCGGTCGGGCATGCCGCTCATGTACGGCAGGCCGGGGGTGAAGCCGATGAAGTACACGAGGTACTCCGCGCCCGCGTGCAGGCGCGCGAGCTCGCCGGCCGCGAGCCCGAGCCGGTCGGCCGCGGCCGCGAGGTCGATGCCGAGCTCGGGGTCGATGTAGCAGCACGGGAGCTCGACGACGCGGGACGGCGGCAGCGACACGTGCTCGACCTGGGCCGCGAGCTCGGTGAGCGTCTCGCACAGCGCCTCGTACGCCACCACGAGCGGATCGTAGTACACGAGGAGCGAGCGAAACGCCGGCACCATCTCGACGACGCCGCGCACGGCCTTGTGCTCGACGAGGAACTCGAGCGCGCGGACCCGCGTATTGACGGCGACGTTGATGGTCTCGTCCAGCTCGACACAGACGGCAACGTCGCCGGCCGGAACGAGCTTCAGCGTGGGTTCCGCCTCTACAGCGCCGCCAGGGCGGAGTTGGAGACGTCCGTGATGAACATGTGGCCGGGGCTGTGGGTGATCATGAACGGCGGCTTGGAGGCGAGGGCCACGGCCTGAGGCGTCACGCCGCACGCCCAGAACACCGGAACGTCGCCGGGCCCGAACGGTTGGGCATCGCCCCAGTCCGGACGCGTGACGTCGGCGATGCCGATCGCCGACGGGTCGCCGATGTGCACGGGCGCGCCGTGGGCGCTGGGAAAGCGAGCGCTCGCCGTCACCGCCTTGGCCAGCTGCGCGGCGGGAATCGGTCGCATGGAGACGACCATCGGCCCGTGGAAGACGCCGGCCGGTCGGCACGCGATCGACGTGCGCCACATGGCGACGTTCCGCCCCTGCTCGACGTGCCAGAGGCGGATGCCCGCCTCGAGGAGCGCCCACTCGAAGGTGAACGAGCAGCCGAGCAGGAACGCCACGAGGTCGTCGCGCCAGTACGGCGTGACGTCGACGACCTCGTCGGCCAGCTCGCCGTCCTTGTAGATCCGGTAGCGCGCGATGTCGGTGCGCAGGTCCGCGCCGGGCGCGACGCCGAGGGGCTCGGGCGAGCCGACGTCGGTGACCTCGATCAGGGGGCACGGCCGCGGATTGCGCTGACAGAAGAGCAGGAAGTCGTACGCCTGCTCCTTGGGCAGGACGGCGAGGTTCGCCTGCACGTGGCCGGCGCCGAGCCCGGCGGTCGGGCCGGACAGCTTGCCGCTCCTGATGTCGGCACGAATCTCGCGCGGATGTCGCTGATCGATCGGCATGGCGGTATTCTACGCCGCTTCGCCGGGCGAGGCGTCGATTGCAATCGCTTCGCGGAGTATCATAGTGTGAGGTTGGCGTTGGCCTCGTTCAACGATCGCGACCAGGCGTCGGACGGCGTCGGCAGCGCGCCGGCCACGGACCGCGAGGTCGACGTTCAGCAGATCGTCGATCGGATCCGGCAGAAACTGCGTCTCGATCGACCCACCGGCGACGCCTCGGACGCCTGGGCCATTTTTGCCGACCGTCAGCTGACCGACGACATCGAGGGGCTGTACCGCACGTCGGATCCCGCCGAGGTCCGCTTCGTGTCTCACCGGCAGCGCCTCGGTGGTGTCGTCGTCGGCCTCAAGCAGATCCTGCGCAAGCTGCTCACCCCCATCCTCGGACGACAGGCCGCCTACAACGCGATGAACGCCCGGGTCGCCGGTCGGCTGCGCGAGCACCTCGCCGCGCTGGTCGAGCAGCAGCGGCAGACGCGACGAGAGCTGGAGGAGCTCCGTGCCGCCGTCGAGGACATGCGACGGACGGCCCGCGAGTAGGCGGCGGACCGCTGCGCGTCCTCGTCGTCAGCAACCTCTTTCCCCCTCACGCGGTCGGGGGATCCGAGGTGGTCGCCTACGAGCAGGCCCTCGTCCTCCGGCAGCTCGGTCACGAGGTACGCGTCTTCGCGGGGCGGCTGGGGCCGTCTCGCCGTCGCTACCGCGTAACCGACGACACGGGAGCGTTGCCCACGACGTGGATCGGCATCGTGCGCGAGGACCTCGGCGGTCCCGCGCAGCCGCTCGTGAACCGCGACGTCGAGCGGCGGCTCGACCGCGTCCTCGACGATTTTCGGCCGGACGTCGTCCACTTTCACAACATCACCGCGCTCTCGATCGCGATCATCGCCACGTGCCGTCGGCGCCGGATCCCCACGGTGATGACGCTTCACGACTACTGGGGCATCTGCTTCAAGAACCTCATGATCAAGAACGACGGCCGCCTCTGCGCCACCGGCGGGTTCGCGTGCCTGGGCTGCTCGGAGACGCTGGCCGGCGTGCCGTCGCTCCCTTCACCCGTCCGCAACGCGCACATCCTGCTCGCGCTGCGTGACGTCGATCGGTTCATCGCGCCGAGTCGCTACCTCGCCGACCGCTTCGTCGCCAACGGCCTGCCCGCCGACCGGATGCACGTCGTTCGCAACGGGATCGACCTCCGGCGCTACCGCGGACGCGGCCGGCGCGAGGCGGGGCCGTTCACCGTCGGCTACATCGGCCAGCTCATCGAGCACAAGGGCGTCGACGTCCTGCTGCGCGCGCTCGCGTTGCTCGGCGAGGACACGCGGCTCGTCGTGGTGGGCGACGGCGTGCAGGCCGGGCCCCTCGAGCGGCTGTCCCGCGAGCTCGCCGTCGATCGCCGCGTCAGGTTCGCCGGGCTCGTCGACAACCGCGACATCGGCAAGGTTCACGCCGAGGTCGACGTCGTCGCGGTACCGTCCGTCTGGCCCGAGAACAGCCCCGTCGTCATCACGGAGGCGATGGCGAGCGCGATCCCGGTCGTGGCGTCCGACATCGGCGGCATTCCGGAGCTCGTGGAGGACGGCGTCACCGGCTTGCTCGTTCCCCCGCGCGACGCGCGCGCGCTCGCCGAGCGGATCGACGATCTACGCCGCCATCCCGACGAGCGCCGGCGCATGGGCGCCCGGGCGGCCGAGCGCATCGAGGCGCACGAGCTCCGGCGACAGGTCGCGCGGATCGTCGAGATCTTCGAGAACGTCGTCGGCGCCGGGGCGCTCCGCGACGATCGGATGCCGGAGGCCGGCGACGTCGTCCTCTACCATGGCGCCCACGATTGGGACGTGGCCCTGCGGGACGCGATCCATCAGATCGCCAGCGTCGACGGCGCCCGGTCGGAGCGCGCGCTCGTCTGTCGCGTCGATCTGGCGTCGCCCGAGACGATCGCTCGGGCCACGATGCTGGTGATCCCCTCGGCGAACGACGACTCGTTCCGGTACGCCTGCGAGGCGCTCGGCCGCGGGGTGCCGCTCGTCGTCCACGAAGCGGCCCGCGATCTGAAGGCGCTCTGCCTCGCCTCGAACGCCGGCCTGTTCTACGCCGGTGACGAGCTGCGCGCCTGCGTCGAGCTCCTGCTGTCCGATCGCGAGCTGCGGGCGGGCTTGAGCGCGAACGGCCGGACGTTCTACGCGGCCAGCGCCCGGTGAGAGCGCGGCAGTGGCTGGCCGACGCGGGGCGGGTGGCGGCCGGATCGGCCGCCATGGTGAAGCACCTGCTCACGTCCGATCGCGTCGATGTCGGCCTCGGCCAGGTGTCCGCGGCGTCGGCGACGGTCGCGCGCGGACGCGCGAGCCGGTACGACGTGACGATCGCCAGCGCCCGCTCCGAGCGGACCGACGTCACGCTCCGCATCGACATCCGCGCCGCCGACGTCGGCGCGAGAGCCGATGGCCGCTACACGTCGTTCGCCCGGCGGCTCGCCGTCGAGCCGCGCGCCTCGACGGACGTCGTCGTCGAGTACGACTGGCTCGAGAGCGCCGGCTTCCGGATCGGCGGCGTGTCGCTGCCGGCGGATGATCGGTGGAAAGGGACGCGGGATCGGCCGGGGCCGTATGCGGTGAGCGCGATCCTGTTCGACGGGGACGGCCGCCGTCTCGACTCCGTCACCGTGTATCAGCGGTTGATGCCGTGAACATCCTGCACGTGGTCCAGCGCTATCCGCCGGCGGTCGGCGGCTCGGAGACGTGGTGCCGCGAGATCGCCCAACGCTCGGCGGCGGCCGGCGACACCGTCAAGGTCCTCACCCTCGACGTCCTCGACGAGGAGGAGTACTGGCACGAGCCGCCGATCGAGGGGCGCACGCTCGCCGTCGGACGGCTGACCTGGGACGGGGCGGTGCTGGTCCGGCGATACGCACGGTCGCTTCCCGTCCACACCCTCTACCATTCGCTGCTGAAGGTCGTGCTCGACCGGTGGCTCGGCGTCTATGCGTACGGGCCGCACTCCGTCGAGATGTACGGCCGTCTCCTGTCCGAGGCGCGCGCCGCGGACGTCGTCCACTTGCACACGCTGCCGCACTCGCACAACTTCGCCGGCTACCTGGCCGCGCGGCTCCGCGGCAAGCGCGTCGTCATCACGCCGCACTTTCACCCCGGCCATCCGCACTACGAGCGACCGATCCACTACTGGCTCCTGCGACGGTGCGACGCCGTCATCGCCGTCAGCGAGTGGGAGCGCAGCTACCTCGCGAGCAAAGGCGTGGACGCCGGACGGATCGTCGTCACGGGCAACGGCGTCGACGCCGAGGACTACCGCCCGCACGACGTGGCCCGCTTCAGGGCCGAGCTCCTCCGGGCGCACGGGCTGGCCGAGGACGTCCGCGCGGTGGTGTTCCTCGGCAGGAAGCTCGAGTACAAGGGCATCGCGACGCTCGTCGACGCGTTCGAGCGGCTGCCCGGCCGGCACGACGCGGCGCTGTTCCTGGCCGGCCCCTCTTCACCGTGGTTCGACGATTACCATCGAGGCCTCCACGGTCGCGATCGCGCGAGAGTCATCGACGTGGGCACGCTTTCTCACGCCGACAAGGTGCATCTGCTCCACATGGCCGACGTGCTCGTGCTGCCGTCACGGTTCGAGGCGTTCGGCATCGTGCTGCTGGAGGCATGGGCGTGCGGTAAGCCCGTGATCGCCGCCGCCACCGGGGCGATGCCCGGCATCGTCGGCGACGGCGGGCTCGTCTTCGAGTATGGCGACGCCGCCGAGCTCGCCCGCCAGCTGGAGCGGGTGCTCGACGATGCGGAGCTCGCCGGCGCGATGGCGCGGAACGGGCGCCGGCGGCTCCTCGAGCGCTATACCTGGGACCGGGTCGCCGCGGCGGCCCGCGAGGCCTATGCGGCCACGCCGCCGGCGGGGCCGCTGGCTAGCTGCGCGACGCGACCGGCGTCCGATCGAACAGAAAGCCGAACCGCCGGGTGAGGTACGCACGCACCGAGGGCTGACGGAGCCGCCACGCGCCCGCATCAATGACGAAGTGAGCGAGCGTGCAGCCGAGGCTCATGCCGAGCGCGAAATCGAGAGACGTGCTGACCATCCCGCTGGACTTCACCCACTCGAAGCCTCGCGGCTCGGGCCGGCCGCCGACGAGCGCGATGAGCAGCGCGAGCGCGGGCAGGACGAGCATCGCGCCGGAGACGCCGCGCCGGCCATCCGTCCTGCCGAGGTTGACGGAGAGCACGGTGAGGATCAGCAGGTACTGCACGCCGTGGGCGATCGCATAGCTGAAGAACGCCCCATCCATGCTGGAGGACAGGAAGATCGGCAAGAAGAAGAGCGTGAGCGTCGCGAAGAAGAGCGTGCGGCCCGGCGAGAAGGTCCGCCAGCTCTTCAGATAGACGGCGACGGCCGCGACGAGGACGCCCATGAAGACCACGAAGCCGGCGCGGTAGAGTAGGTCGAACAGTCCGTGCAGGTAGCTCGGCGAGACGTCCATGCCGAGAACCTTGAACGTGCCGCAGATCCCGCACACCGTCGCGGCCTCGAGGATCCGTCGCTCGGCGGCCTCCGGGCGCCAGCCCCCCGCGGCGCCGGCGAGCGCGTAGACGCCGACGTTCTGCCGCCCGTAGTGATACGCCTGCCAGGCCCAGAAGCCGAGCCACAGGTACGCCTGGGCGACGACGCCCGCGAAGGCGAAGACCACGCCCGAGCCCAGGACCAGGACGACGGGCAGATACACGTAGCGGACCATGTTCTCGCGGATGAGGCCGCGAAACGCGCGGTCGCCGTAGAGCAGCGCGGTCGCCGGCACATGCACGGCGCTCAGGAGGAGGAGGATCGCCTTGGTGGCGCGCGCGCCGGCGTTCGGCGTCCCGTATGCGCCGGCCGCCAGGAAGAAGATCATGGGAATCCACGTGCAGACCAGCAGGCCGAGCGAGAAGAGCCGGCGCGTGAGGGCAACGCTCGCGGCGTCCTCCCTGACCGACGCGACGAGCTCTCCGGCGGTGGTCCCGATCACGGCCCGGACATTATAGCGGGCGGCCGCCGACCGCGGATACGTGTGCTATCGTCACCTGCCGTGATCAAGGTCAGGCCCGCGCGCTCCGACGACGCGGAGGTGATCTGCCGGATCTACAACCAGGGCATCGAGGACCGCGTCGCGACTCTGGAGACGGAGCTGCGGACGCCCGAGGAGCGCCGGCAGTGGCTCGCCGGCAGGAGTCCGCGGCATCCGGTCGTCGTGGCCGAAGCCGCCGACGGCGCCGTCGCCGGCTGGGGCAGCCTCAACGTGTTCAACGCTCGCGAGGCCTACCGCTTCGTCGCCGACTTGTCGATCTACGTGGACCGCGCGCATCGCGGGACGGGCGTCGGCAGCGTGCTGCTGACGCGCGTGATCGAGCTCGGACGCGAGCACGGCTATCACAAGCTCGTCCTCTCCGCGTTTCCGACGAACGCTTCCGGCATGGCGCTCTACACCAAGCTCGGCTTCCGGGCCGTCGGCATTTACAAGGAGCAGGGCCTCCTCGACGGCCGCTGGGTCGACACGATCATCATGGAGAAGCTGCTCGGGTGAGCCTCCGCAACATGCTCAAGGCTGGGCTCGTGGCCCTCGGTCTCGCGGTCGCGCTGCTGCTCGGCGAGGTGGCCGCGCGCGTGACGTGGTGGTGGCGGTATGGCACGCCGATCACCGCGTCGATCCGGTCGCTTCATCGGGGCGATCGCCTCCTGGGCTGGGAGGGCCGGCGCGTGTTCGGCGATCCGGAAAGCCCGCGGCCAAAAGTGCTTATCGTGGGGGACTCGGTCACCGACGGCCTCGGCGTGCCGCCGGACCAGATGTACTACGCACGGCTCGGCCAGCGCCTTGGGGTCGAGATCTTCGCGTACGGCGGCGCAGGGTACGGGACGCTTCAGGAGCTCATGGTCGTCGAGCAAGAGCTGCCCGGGGTGCGTCCGCACCTCGTGGTCCTGCAGACGAGCTCCAACGACGTCATCAACAACTCGTGGGGGCTGGAGAGCACGAGTCACCACAACAACAACCTGGCCGTGCGGCCCTATCTCGTCGGCGAGCGCATCGTCTATCGCTTTCCCTCGCGCCTCGGCAACTACAGCGCGCTGCTCGCGCACTCGCGGCTGGCTTACGCGATAGCGCACGACACCGCGCGGCTGGGCAGCCAGTTCGCCGCGCTCGGCTTGCTATGGACGTCGGAGAACCGTCTCGGCGACGGTGTGGCCGATCCCGTCTTCGAAGCGGCCCTGGCGACCACGGATCGACTGGTGGCGCGGCTCAAGAGCCGCGTCGAGCCGCTGCCGCTCATCGCATTCGCGGCGGACGAGGCCCCCTACTTCCGAACGATCTTCGCGCGACGCGGCGTGCCGTACCTGGAGACGGTGCCGCGGCGGATCGCGGAGGCGGAGGCCCAGGGGCGCCGCGTGAAGTTCGATGGCTGGCACTGGAACGCGGAGGGACAGGAGATCGCCGCCGCCGCGCTGGCGGATGCGCTGCGTCCCTATCTGCCGCTCTGAAACCGCCCTCGCCGTCTGCCGCGAGCTTGTTGGGCGGCGAGCGGCTGCGCTATAGTTTCACGATGCGCACGCACTGTGAGGGCATGGATGGGGGGTGAGGCGATGTCGGGGCTCCCGGAGATGGACGTCGAGCAGGTGATGGCACGGATCCGAGAGCGGATCCGGCAGCGACGCAGCGGAGCCGAAGCAGCGCCCACGTCCGAGACACCCCTTCGCCCGCTCGACGGCGGCGCGGTTGGCGCTGATCTCGAACGGCTCCACTCGACCGCCGATCTGCGCACCGTCGGCTTCGCGTCGCATCGCCCGCTGTTCGGACGGCTCGTCGTCTCGATGAAGCGGGCCATGCGCAGGCTGCTCACGCCGATTCTCGACGCCCAGACCGCGTACAACACCGCCGGTATTCGCGTGATCACCCACCTGAAGGGATGGATCGAGGGAATCGACGGCCGCCACACGCAGGCGCTGGCTATGGCGAATCAGCGCATCGCGCGCCTCGAAGGTCGCTTCGAAGAGCGCCTCGAAGAGCGCCTCGAAGAGCGCCTCGAAGAGAGGCTCGCGGCCCAGGCGACGGCCGCGCGCGACGAGCTGACGAGGCAGCTCGCCGCCCAATCGAGCGCCCTTCAGAGTCAGTGGCAAGCGCTGCACGCCCAGGCGGTCGAGGCCGCACGACGCTCGACGGCCGACACTGCGCTGCGGCTGACCGGGACCGAGCGAAGGCTCCGACGGATTCTCCACGCGCTACAGCCCGATCCGCCCGAGCCGCGGCGGTCGGAAACGGTGACCGGCATCGAGAAGCGGGCGGGGCCGCTCGCCGACATCGATCCCCCGTTCGACTACGCCGCTTTCGAGGACCGGTTCCGCGGAACCGAGCAAGACATCAAGGAACGCCAGCGAATCTATGTCCCCTACTTCGAGAGCCGCGAGAACGTGCTGGACATCGGCTGCGGGCGCGGCGAGTTCCTCGAGCTCTTGGTGGAGCGCGGCATCAAGGCCCGGGGCGTCGACCTCGACCTCGACATGGTGCTGCAATGCCGGGACAAGGAACTCGACGTCGTCCAGGAAGACGCGCTGACCTATCTGGGGACCCTCGCCGACGACTCGGTCGGCGGCATCTTCGCGGCGCAGGTCATCGAGCACATGGAGCCCCGGCGCATCATCGAGCTGGTCGCGACGTGCTACCGCAAGCTGGCGCCCGGCGCCATGCTCATCCTCGAGACGCCGAACCCGAAGTGCCTGATGGTGTTCGCCGACAGCTTCTATCGCGACCTCTCGCACATCCTGCCCATTCACCCGGACACGGCGAAGTTTCTGCTCGAGGCGACGGGCTTTCAGGACGTCGACGTCAAGTTCCTCGCGCCCGTCGATGCGTCGCTGAGGGTGCCTCCGCTCGACGTTCCGGGCGCGGCCGTGGAGGCGTTCAACCAAGGGATCGAGCGACTCAACTCGCTGCTCTTCGGCCTTCAGGACTACGCCGTCATCGGTCGCAAGCGCTGGAGCAGCACGCACGAGGACCCCATCGCGCGCGGGCCCGACGCGTAGCGCTCGCGGTCGACGATGGCGACCGCCGTCCGTTCCATCGCCATCTGCGCCTTCCAGACGCTGTTCACCCGGGGAGGATCCGAGCTTCACGTCGCTGCGCTGGAGCGAGAGCTGCGGGCTCGCGGCCTCCTCGTCGAGGTCGTGCAGATCCCCTTCACGTGGGCGAAGGCGGATCTCCTCCGTCAGGTGCTCGTGTGGCGGTTGATCGAGATCCGGGCCGATCTGGTCATCGCTACCAACTTCCCGTCGTACTTCGTCAAGCACGACAACAAGGTGATCTGGCTCTTTCATCAGCATCGGCCGGTCTACGACCTGTACGGCACGGCCTTCAGCGAGTTCGGGGCCGAGCCCGGCGACGCGGAGATCCGCGACATCATCCGCACCGCCGACACGCGAGCCATCTCCGAGGCTCGTCGGCTCTTCACCACGTCGCGGAACGTCGCCCGCAGGCTCGAGACGTACAACGGCATCGTCGGCGAGGCCCTCTATCATCCGCCGCCGCTGTTTCGCTCCCTGCGGTGCGAGGGCTACGGCGATTTCATCCTCATGCCCACGCGGCTCGAGGCCCACAAGCGTCCGGAGCTGCTGATCGACGCGCTCCGGCTCTGCCGGTCGGATGTCAAGGGCGTGCTCGTCGGCAGCGGCTCGCTGGAGGCCGATCTGCGCCGGCGCGTCGAGAAGTACGCGCTCGAGGATCGGATCGAGGTGGCCGGCTTCGTCGACGACGGCAGGCTGCTCGACCTCTACGCCCGCTGCCGGGCCGTGCTCTATCCGCCCTATGACGAGGACTACGGCTACGTGACGCTGGAGGCGTTGCTGGCGCGCAAGCCGGTCGTCACGACCTCCGACTCCGGCGGGGTGCTGGAGTTCGTCACGGACGGGACGACCGGGCTCGTCAGCGACCCCAGCCCCGAGGGGGTGGCCGGGGCCATCGATCGCCTCGCCGAGTCGGTGGAGCTGTGCCAGCGTCTGGGGGAAGCCGGCCGAGAACGGGTCAGCGACATCTCTTGGGACAACGTCATCCGACGGCTCCTCGGCGAGACGGCGTGAGCGCCGCCTGACAGCGACGGCGGCCGTGTCGGTCAGACGGCGCCTCACCGCACTGAGCTTCTTTCCCGCCTTCTTGCCGCCGAGCAGCGGAGGCGAGCTGAGGTACTACCACGTCCACAAGCAGCTCGGGCGTCACTACGAGGTCGCCATGGTCAGCCCGACCAACCCGTTCATCCCGCCCGAGACCGTCATCATCGGCGACGGCGTGGTCGAGCACCGCATCCCCAAGAGCTGGCGCCATGTGTTCCTGCAGCGGCTCTTCGATCGGTTCGCCGGGTTCCCGGAATGCTCCGCGGTCATCGTCTCGCTGGCCGCGTACGCCGAGCGCCGCTACAAGGCCATCGTCGACGAGCTGTGTGAGCGGTCCGACATCGTCGTCCACGAGTTCCCCTTCCTCGCCCCGCACGCCCGCAAGCGCGACGGGCAGCTGCTCGTCTACGACGCCCACAACGTCGAGTTCGATCTCCAGCGCGGCATGCTGAAGGGGCCGCTCGGCCGCGTGCTGTCCCGGCACGTCAAGCGGCTCGAGGCCGTGCTCTGCCGGGACGCCGACGTGATCTTCGCCACCTCCGACGAGGACCGGCGGCGCCTCATCGAGCTCTACCGCGTGTCCCCCGACAAGATCTTCGTCGCGCCCAACGGGGTCGACGTCGGGGCGGTGCCGTGCGTGTCGGACATCGAGCGCGAGCAAGCCAAGCGCCAGCTGGGGCTCGACGGCCAGGCCGTGCTGCTGTTCGTCGGCAGCTTCCATCCCCCGAACATCGAGGCCGTCGACGCGCTCATCGCCGCCGTGGCGCCGCGGATGCCGGACGCCTTCGTCGTCGTCGCCGGTAGCGTGACGCGCGCGATCGCGCCCGAGCGGATGCCACCGAACGTGATCTGTCTCGGTCGCATCTCCGACGAGGCCAAGGCACGCTTGCTCAGCGCCACCGACGTCGCGCTGAACCCGATGCTTTCCGGCTCGGGGACGAATCTGAAGATGATCGAATACCTGGCCGCCGGCGTCCCCGTGGTCGCCACGCCCGTCGGCGCGCGGGGCCTCGACGTGGTGAGCGGCGAGCACGCGATCGTCGTCCCCATCGACGAGTTCCCCGTGGCCATCGGGCGGCTCCTCGCGGACGGTGCCCTCCGCGCGAGGCTGGCTGCAGGCGGACGTCGGCTCGCCGAAGAGCGCTACGACTGGGGCCGGATCGTCGACGCCATGCACGGCGTCATCGAGGCCGCGCTGGCCGGGATCGAGGGGCGATCGCTCGCCACCGGTCCGCGACTGTCGTCGTGAAGGCGCTGCACCTGACCTACCGGTTCGGACGGGACATCGTCGGCGGCGCCGAACACTACATGCACATGCTGTCGCGGAGCCTGGTGGGCAAGGGCATCGAGGTCGACCTGTGGACGACGCGGACCGCGGCCCTGCCCCCGATCTCACGGTTCGGCGTGCGGTGGGACAATGCCCTCCGCGCCGCACGCGAGCGGATCGACGGGATCGACGTGCACCGCTACGCCACGGTCAACCTGCCACGCCCGATCGTGCGCTTGCTCGACCGTTCCCTGACGGCGCAGTGGCATCGCGAGGAGCACCTGCCGACCCCTATCGTCGCCCCGGCCGGCACGGGATACCTGGACGTCGGGTGGTATCCGCCGGAGACGCATGGGCCATCGACCATGCGCTGGACGCAGCGACGCGCCGGCCTCGTGATCCGCGACCGCGACGTGTCGGAGATCTGCTTCGAGGCGATGTGTCCGCGGAGGCTCGAGGGACGCTTCGAGGTCAACGGCGAGCTGAGAGGGATCTTCGGGGCCACCGACGGCTGGCGACGGTATCGGTTCCGGACGACGGGCGACGACCCGATCGACGCGCGCATCGTGCTCGGCGCGACGTGGCAGCCGGCCGGCGATCCCCGGCGCCTCGGGATCGCGGTCAGGAGCGTCAGCTATACGGCCGGCGGACGAGAGAAATCGGTGGACCTCGCCGAGGATCGCGCGCGCCTGGTCCGACGGGACCCGCACGCGTGGATCGCTCACCTCAAGGCCAGGGCGATGGCGCGGCCGTGGGTCTTCGAGGCCGCCTTCGGTCTCCTCCGCGCTCCCCTCGCCCCCGCGATGCTCTGGGACCTCGAGCGGAAGATCCAGGCGTACGACGTCGTGCTCGCGCAGATGACGCCGTACAGCACCGTCAATTACGCCGTTCACTTCGGCACGAAGCACGGCGTGCCCGTCGTGCTCCTGCCCCATTTCCACCTCGACGACGACTTCTATCACCTGCGTCACTACTACCGGGCGTTCCGCGACGCCGATGCCGTGCTCGCCGCCTCCGACGCCCAGTGCGCGTTCTTCGACGAGCTGGGAGCGAAGCCCACCCTGGTGGGCGGTGGCGGCGTGGATCCCGCCGAGTTCCGTGACATCGAGGCGGCGGCGCGCGCGTTCCGCAAGCGCCCGGGCGTGGGAGACATTCCGCTGATCCTCTTCGTCGGCAGGAAGTCGGGCTCGAAGCGTTACGACGTGCTGATCAAGGCGGTGGATCTCCTGAACGAGCATCTGCCCTGCAGGCTCGTGATGATCGGGCCCGACGAGGACGGCCTGCCGATCTCTTCGACGAACGTCGTGTACCTCGGTCGCCAGGAGCGCTCCGTCGTGCTCGCGGCCTACCACGCGGCCGACGTGTTCGCGATGATGTCCGAGTCTGAGAGCTTCGGGATCGTGTTCCTGGAGGCATGGATGGCCAGGAAGCCCGTGGTGGGCAGCCGCGGCTGCGCGGCGGTGGCCGATCTCATCGCCGACGGCAAGGACGGCTTCCTGTGCGCCGACGAGCTGGAATGCGCCGAGCGGATCGCGGAGCTCCTCCTCGACCGGCGCCTGGCCGCGCAGCTCGGCAATGCCGGATACGAGAAGGTGATGACCGGCTACACCTGGGACGCGATCGGCGGCAAGGTCGCCGCCCTCTACGACACGCTGGGCGGCGCGGCGCGCCGATGAACGCTCGGCCGAAGATGACGGTGGCCGTTCCCTTCCCCGTCCATCCGCCCGTCGGTGGAGGTCAGCAGCGCGTGTTCGGTCTCTACCGACACGTGGCGCGCGAGTTCGATGTCGAGCTTGTGACGATCGCGGGAAGCGACGCGGAGCCCCTCGACGCCGAAATCGCTCCCGGTCTGAGAGAGATCCGGATCCCGAAGAACGCGGAACAGCAGGCGGCGGAAACCCGGCTCGAGCAGGAGGTCGGTGGCGTGCCCATCGGCGACATCGGTATCCCGCTCTTCGGCGCGCACACGCCGGAATATGCCCGCCGGTTGACGCGCTCGATCACCACCGCCGACGTCGTGGTCGCGTCCCATCCCTACGCTCTCGCGGCCGTGGGCACGCCCCTCGGCCGCCATCCCATGGTGTACGAGGCCCACAACGTCGAGTACCTCCTCAAGAAGGCCGTCCTGGCGAAGACTGGTGCCGTGGGCGCGGATCTCGCCGAGGCCGTCCGAGCGCTGGAAGCGGAGGCCTGTCAGACCAGCCGGCTCATCTGGTGCTGCTCGCAGAGCGACCGCGACGATCTGTGCCGGATCTACGGCGTCGATTCGTCTCGCCTGGTGATCGTGCCGAACGGCGTCGACACCGGCGCGATCGGCTTCACACCTCCCGCGACGAAGGCACAGCTCAAGGCGGAGTTCGGGCTCGCTGGACAGCGGATCGCCCTGTTCCTGGGGAGCTGGCATCCGCCGAATCTCGAAGCCGCGGAGGTCGTGTTCGAGATCGCTCGGGCGACGCCCGACGTGAAGTTCCTGCTCGCCGGCAGCCAGTGCCGGGCCTTGAGCGATCGCCCACGGCCCGCGAACGTGGGGCTGATCGGGGTCGTCGACGACGAGACCCTGGCCGCGCTGCTCGCCCTCGCCGACGTCGCGCTGAACCCGATGGTGGGCGGCTCGGGGACCAATCTCAAGCTGGCGACGTACCTCGCCGCGGGCGTGCCGGTGATCACGACCCCGATCGGGGCGCGAGGCTACGAGCTCGCGCATGGCGCGAATGCGCTCGTCTGCGCGGCCCAGGACTTCCCCGATACCATTCGGCGGCTCTTGAGCGACGAGGCGCTCGCCGGTGAGCTGTCCCACCAGGGGCGCCGACTCGTCGTCGAGCGCTACGACTGGAGGGCGATCGCCTCGGAGGCGGTGTCGACCCTGCGTCCCGTGCTCGGCCTGCCCGAGCGTCGCGACGTCAGCGATATGCTCCTCGATCCCGTCTCCTCAGCGCTGGCCGAGATCGGCGCGTCGGGCGACACGCGGCTGGCCAGGCAGGTCGCCGTCGCGGTGGTCGAGCTCGGCCTCGACGGAAGCGGGTCGCGACCGGTCCACCGCGCTCGTCGCTGAGGTCAGCTCGAAGCTCGTCTCGGCGGCGGCCACGATCCGGTAGCCGTCCACCTCGGTGAGCAGCAGATGCCAGGTGTAGGATCCGAGGGGCATTTCCGCCGTCGGCAGATCGAGGACCACGCGGCGGCGATGGCCGTCGGGGAGCGCCACCGCGCGGGCCAGCGGCGTCCACTGACACTCTCGAGCGCGGACGATGCGCCGGCCGTCATAGAACCACCGCGCGCCGTCGGGCCCCCACAGCATCAGATACGCGTCGGCGGTCCAGGACCGCCCGGCCGCGCTGCCGTCGAGCGTGACGCGCAGCACGTCACCGGGCCGGTATCGCGACCGGTCCGTGCTGACCGCGACGCGGGGCACGTGATCGGCCGCCACACGCAGCTCGTGGATCATGGCCGGCAGCGCGTGCGCGCGCTCGGGCAGGACCGGGGCCGAGGCCACGGTGACCGCCACCCGGATCGGCGGCGTGCCACGCTCGGCGAACCACATCACCCACTCGTCGAGGAGGCCGACTTCGAGGACGTACGTCCCCGGCTCGCGCGGCGGCGTGATCGACGCGCGAAACTCGTGAGACTCGCCGGGTAGCACGGCGGCGCCGAGCGAGACCCGGCCCTCGGCGAGCGGCAACGACCGGCCGTCCCGGTACCAGCGCCAGCCCAGCCGCACCAGGCCGCGCTCACGCGTGCTTTGCGCGAGCCAGGCGGCGCGGCCCACGTTCGTCGCGCCTACCGACAGCTGCAGCATCTGACCGCAATCGATGACGACGCTCGCGGGAGAGTCCGAGCGATACGACGCCGACAAGAGCTCGGGCGCGTTCCGGCTCGTGGGCAGGCGCCGGGCCGCGATGACGGCGCGGCGGAAGGCGTCGCGGGGCGGATTCACGAGCTGGTTGTCACTCCACGACCACAGGCGGTCGGGAAAGCGATCGACCACCATGTTGCCGTTCCAGTTCCACGACCGGTCGTCGACGAACGCGCCGATCGCGTGGGCACCGACCGACCACGCGACGAGCGCGATGAACGCCATCTTCAGCGCGCGGCTCCGCGCGAGGATGGGGACAACCGGATAGATGAACAGCGCGAGCACGGGACTCAGATCGGCCAGAAGCCGCGGCCCGTACGAGCTGCCGCCCCACCAGTTGACCCACCGGCTGTAGAGCAACACGATGGCGACGACGCCGGGCGCCGCGTAGCGCAGCAAGCGATCGCCGCCTCGCCGCCACACGAGGAGCATCCCCAGCGCCGA
>Ga0075425_100003197_pt1 | contig 16610 bp, 14 predicted proteins | sample SoiMethybrSBSTD4_FD_75300 | JGI IMG/M metagenome (GOLD analysis project Ga0075425, IMG submission 75300) | Bulk soil microbial communities from a Populus tree surrounding site in Tennessee, USA - Soil MetaG P. TD hybrid SBSTD4 | ecosystem: Environmental > Terrestrial > Soil > Tree plantation... | reverse complement strand
GAAGGCCGCAGCATCGAAGCCTCCAGCCTTCCAGAAGTCGGCGCGACGAACGGCGCCGAGGGCCGCCCAGAAGGTGGTCGCTGCTGCGTGTGCTTCCTGGTGGACGAAGTGGTGGAGCAGATTGCGATAGCGCGAGACCAGCCCTGGCGATCGCGGCGAGTCGTCATAGGAGCCGAAGAGCGCGGTCAGCCCGGGATCGTCCGCGAAGGCCCGCTCGATGCGTCCGAGCCCGCCGCGTCGCATCACCACGTCGGCGTCGACGAACACCAGCACGTCGCCCCGCGCGTGCGTCGCCCCGTGGTTGCGGGCGGCGGCCGGGCCGCTCCGCTGCTCGAGGCTGAACACCCGCGCGCCCGCGGCGCTGGCCACGGTGGTCGCCGCCTCCGCTGGTGGCCCGTCGATGACGACGATGAGCTCCGACGTCCCCGCGATCTCCGCGCGCAGCGCGCACAGGCACGGCGCGAGCTCGCCCCCGTCGTCGTGGGTGGGCACGATGATCGAGCAGAACGGGTGCTCGGTGGCCGGCGTCTCCATTCCACTCGCTACTATGGCAGACGTCGGCGACGCCGGCCATTCTTCGCGGGTGGATGCGCGCCGTCGGTTACGACGACAACTGCTTGATGATGAAACGCTTTCCCGACGCCTCCACGGGGATGGACGCGACGGGCTCGACGGTGATGCGCATGCTCGGGCCGAAAAATTCCGCGAGGCCGCGCTGGAGGGTTGCCTGGAACTCGGCGGTGAATCGCTGCGTGGGCACGATGCGCAGGGTGAGGGCGTCGGGCGCCGTCTGGACGGCCTGGTATTCCCACACGTACGGGATGATCCCGATCACGAACGTGAGGAGCTGCCCAAACGCACCGGAGCTCATCTCGCGTCCCTCGGGAGTGCGGATCATCTCGATGTCCCGCCCGTCGAGCCTCGCCAAGGTAGGCATCCCGCGTCCGCACGGACAGCGCGGACCGAGCATGGCGCCATCGCCGGCCGAGTAGTTGATGAACGGCATCACGTAGTTCGCGAGATCCGTCACCACCACCTGCCCGGTCTCTCCGGGCTCGGCATGGCCGCCGTCGGGACGCACCACGCGGACGATGACCCGCTCGCTGTTGATGTGGAGCAGCTCCGGATGATCCGGGCAGCTGTGGGCGATCTGCGGGACTTCCCAGGCCGAGTAGTGGTTGGCCACCGGGCAGCGAAAGACCTCGCGCAGCGTGGCTGCGTTGGGGCCGGTGAGGGTCTCCGCCAAGGTCACCACGACCCTCGGATAGCTCGCCAGCGGCCTTCCCTCCTCCGCGAGACGAGCGGCCAGGCTCACGAGCGACCCGGGATACCCCCGGATGAAGTACGGCCCGCGCCTGGTCACGCGCTCGACGAGCGCTCGGAACGTGCCGGTCGTCATCCGATCGGCGGGAAAGCTCTCCGTGCGCTCCCCGACCACCACCCGGCTGATGAATGCGGGCCAGCGGCGGGCCGGCGTGACCTGGTTGTAGAAGTACGTCGGGCTCGCCACCGTGATGCGCGTGTGCCACACGGCGACACCCGACCACCCGAGCCAGAAGCGGTCGGTCCCGCCCAGGACGGGCAGCGTGGCGCGGTCCCAGTAGAACTCGAAAGGCAGGCCGGTCGAGCCCGAGGTCATGCGACGCTGCCGCCGCTCCGCAGGAATGTTCTCCGCCGTCGTCCGCTCGGGAAAGCCCGCGCGCAGCTCGGCCTTCGTGGTGATGGGCAGCCGGCTCAGATCACGCGCCGACTCGATGTCCCGGCCATCGAGGCCGCGCTCCGCGAACAGCGTGCGGTAATGGGGGACGAAGCGCGCGGCGTGCTCGAGGAGCAGGCGGAGACGCTCGAGGGCGCGCTGCTCGAGCTCATCCGGCGGCCGCCACTGCAGCTCGGCCAGGCGACGCTCGGTCGTCCACATGGGGCGGCCGAGGCTCTCCGCCAGGGGCGCCACGATTCGGGGCACGAGCCAGCTGTGGAAGGGCTCGCCCCTCATCCGGAGAGCGCGGCTCGCAGCCGCTCGGAGCGCTCCCGTAGCGATGTGATCCCGATGTCGCGGAACAGCGTGGCGGCTACACCCAGGCACTCCTGGGCGACGTCGCCGAGCTTGGCCTGTGCGTAGAGCTCGCCCAGGCCGAGATGACAGCGGGCGAGTGCGGGCACCATGCCGAGGGTGTCGGCAATGGCGATGGCCTCGCGGTAGAAGCGCTCCGCTTCCTCGACGGCGCCGGGGTCGCGCGCCCGCGCGATCTCGCCGAGCACGTGCAGCGTCCAGACCTCCTGGCCCTTTTCTCTGTAGCGCCGCGAGAACTCCAGCGCCTCCTGGGCGCGGGCCCAAGCGCTCGCGTAGTCCTCCGCGGCGAGGTAGCCCTCGGCGAGCCACATGAGCCGGTGCGCGTGCCCGAGCGGCTGATGCTTCGCCGCCGCCTCCGTCACCACCTCGGACATGAGGGCCAGCCCCTCGGCGATGCGTCCGGTGACGGCGAGCGCCCGTCCCATCGCCGCGGCGACGGAGTAGACGTAGAGGAAGATGTTTCCGCGCCGGCCCACCGCAAGGCCGCGCTCCAGGATGGGAATGGCCGCTGCGACGTCCTCGCGCCGCATGTGCAGGGTGCCGAGGCCGAGGCACATGCCGGTCAGGCTCGGCGGATGGTCGATGTCCTCGGCGATCCGCATGCCCTCCTCGCCCACCTTGATTGCTTCCTCGAAGTCTCCCAGCTCAGCCAGGCAGCGCGCCAGACGCTCGCGGCTGGTCACCGCGGGAAAGGTGGGGAAGATGGGGAGCCCGAACCGCTCGCGGACTCGGTCCCCTACGAGCACCTCGACGTTGCGGCGAAGGACGACGGCGGCCTCGCGATAGTCGCCCGTGTAGTGGAGCGAGTGCCCGAGCAGGAGATTCACGGCGACCTCGTGGGCGAGATCGGTGCGCTCGCCCAGGGCGAGGGCGCGCTTGCTCGCCTCCACCGATCGCTCTTGCTCGTGAGCGAGATAGTAGTAGTGGGCCATGCCGTACACGACCCAGCTCAACCGTCGCTGATCCCCGATAAGCTGCGCCAGCCCCTCCGCCTTCTGCATGTGATCGAGGATCCGGGCGCGGTCGGCGAGGGGCACGAGGGTCCGGCGCAGGTCCAGGCGGATGTCGATGGCCTCCTCGATGGCCTCGCGATCCTCGGGGAGATGCTCGAGAGCGGCCAGGGCTTGCTCGTAGAACCCCACCGCCTCGCGGTTGGCGGAGTGTCCCACCGCCTTGTCTCCCGCCTGCCGAGAGTAGCGTACCGCCTTGTCCCACACCTCGCCCCGGAACGCGTGATGGGCGAGCCGATCCACCTCACGCGAGAGCTGATCGCCGGCGAGCACCTCGATGGCGCCGAGGATGCGCTCGTGGAGCGCGCGCCGCCGATCTTGAAGGAGGCTGTCGTAGGCCACCTCCTGGGTGAGCACGTGCTTGAAGGTGTACTCGATCTCGGGGAACAGGTTGGTCTCGTAGAGGAACTCCAGCGATTGGAGCCGGGCGACCCCGCCGTCGAGATCGCCGTGGTGGTCGCCCACGATCGCCTCCAGCAGCGGCCGCGAGAATTGCCGGCCGATGACGGCGGCGGACTGCAGCAGCCGCTTGTCGTCGGCGCTCAGGCGATCGATGCGGGCGGCGAGGATGGCCTGGACGGTGGCGGGGACGCGGATGTTCGAGATCGGCTTGGCCAACCGGAAGGCCCCGCGCCCGCCCGTGACCATCCGCGTCTCGATAAGGGTGCGCGCGCTCTCCTCGAGGAAGAAGGGATTGCCCTGGGCCCGCTCGATGAGGAGTGCCTTCAAGGGCTTGAGCTCGGGAGCGTCACCCAGGAGCGCACGCAGCAACTCCTCCGCGCTCGCCGGGGTCAGGGGGTCGAGGCGGATCTGCGCGTAGTAGATCTTGTTGGCCCAGGCGTGCCGGTACTCGGGCCGATAGTTGACGAGCAGGAGGATGCGCGTGTCTCGCAGCCCGTCGACGAGCCGGTTGAGGAAGGTCTGCGTCTCGGTGTCGATCCAGTGGAGGTTCTCGAACACGAGGAGGAGCGGCCGGCGACGGCTCTGCAGCACGAGGATGCGCCGTACTCCGTCGAGCGCGGCCTGGCGGCGGTGCTCCGGGTCGAGGGCGGTCCAGCGCGAATCCTCCACCGGCACGTCGAGCAGCCAGAGGATGGCGGAGAGAAAGTCCGTCAGGGACGGGTCCAGGGCGCCCAGGTGCGTAGCCACCTGTTGCCGGATCTCGGGGGCGGTAGCGCGCGCCTCGATCTGGAAGTAGGTGCGCAGGAGATCCCGGAGGGGCATCCACGCCGTCATCTGGCCGTAGGACACGGAACCCGTCTCGAGAGCGAGCCAGCTCCGCGCGCGGGACGAGCGCACCAGCTCGTGGAAGAGCCGCGACTTGCCGAGTCCGGGCTCGCCCACCACGCTCACGATCTGGCCGGAGCCGGCCTCCGCCCGATCGAGGGCGTCGTGCAGCGACTTGAGCTCGTCCTGGCGGCCCACGAAGTGGGTGAGGCCGCGCGAAGCCTCCGACGACCGGAACCGGGTGCCCGTCGGCTCGGCGCCCGTGAGCTCGAACACGTCGACGGGTTCGCCCAGCCCCTTCACGGCCACGAGCCCCAGCGGCTTGAAGTGCAGATAGTTGTCGGTGAGGCGGGTGAAGGCTTCCGTGACGAGGATGGAGCCGGGGGTGGCCAGCTGCTCCATGCGGGCCGCGAGGTGTGTCGTCTGCCCCACCGCGCTATAGTCCATCCGCAGATCGCTGCCGATGGTTCGCACCACCACCTCGCCGGAATTGAGCCCGATGCGGAAGTTGATGCGCACGCCCAAGCGGTCCTCGTGCTCCTCGGCCAGCGCGGCCATGGCTTCCCTGATCCGGAGCGCCGCGTAGCCGGCGCGGACGGCGTGATCCTCCTGCGCCACGGGAGCGCCGAACAGCGCCATGATGCCGTCGCCCATGACCTGGTTCACCGTACCTGCGTACCGGTGAACGGCTTCCATCATGGTCTCGAGCACGGGATCGAGGATGCGCCGCGCGTCCTCGGGATCCCGTTCGGCGAGCATCTCCATGGAGCCCTTGAGGTCGGCGAACATCACGGTGATCTGCTTGCGCTCGCCCTCGAGCTGGCCCCGGCCGCCGATGATCCGCTCGGCGAGGTGAGGCGGCGTGTAGACCTTGGGCGACGAGTAGGCGGCCGCCGCGGAGACGGCGGGCGCGGACCGCACCGCGGACAGGGACGTGCCGCACCCGCCGCAGAAGAGCGACGCCGCCTCGTTCTGGAATCCGCACTTGGCGCAGGCGAAGGTGAGGGCCGCTCCGCACGACGTGCAGAAGCGGCTGCCCTCCTTGTTCTGAGCCGAGCAGCGAGCGCACTGCATCACGAGGCCAATGTTACCGCCCGCCGTGCCGTCGCGGCCCGATCATGCGGAGGCGTCACCAACGCGTATCCCTCGCGTGTGCGAACATCGTACGCTGCCGTCCGCGCCGCCGCCCGGGCGCGCGGCCGTCGCCCAATTGTCCCACGCCCGGGAAACCGTGGTGTAAATGGGTTGACCCAGGACGCGCGCCAAGCCGGGTACCCAGAGCGTGAGCCAGCCGAGAAGCATCAGGAACGGCAGATCGTCCCACGCGCCATAGCCCCGGGCGGCCAGGAAGCCTCCGCCGAATCTGGCCACGATCAAGGCAAGGAGGAACGGCCCGGGAAGGGCGATGGGGAGGACGCGCAGCGCATCGAAGCCGGAACGTACGCGGCCCCACGGGCTCACGAGCTCCAGCTCCCCGCGCGCGGCGCTCGACGTCGCGTCCTCCATCGGCGTCCACCGGAGCCGGCGCAGCCAGTCGAGCGGCGAGAGCAGCGCCCGGTTGCCCCGGCAGGTGCGACACGCCGGATCGTAGGCGACCTGCCACGCCCGATCTCCCGCCGGCACGAAGACGAGCAGCGCCGCCAGCACGTCCCACGCGAAGGCCCCCGGCTTGAGCACGAACTCCAGGTACAGGACGAACAGGGCGGTGACGACGATGCCGATCGGCCTGAGCGCGCGGATCAGGAAGGCCGCGGCCACGAAGCCTTCCAGGACGATGGTGACAACGCTGAGGGCGCCGGCCAGGACCGGAAGGGCGGCCTCGTTCATCCGCTGAAGGCGATCGAAGGCCGGCCCCCGCGTGCTCAAATGCTGGGCAGCCAGCGACGCCCCGGACAGACCCCAGTAGGGACTCAGGATCTTGTCGACGGCGGCGTAGAAGAAGACGATCGCAAGCTGTATGCCGACGAGGCGCTCGGGCCAGGCCGGGCAGCGGGAACCGGCATCGTCCTCTGCGAGGAGACGGCGCAGCGACACGCGATCCGCCGAGCAGCCGATCAAGGCGAGGAGCGTGAGATGGAAATGGGCGTTGTGGGCGAAGAACTCCGGATCGAGCGACATCACGTAGAAGCCCGCCCCGGCGAGGAGCCAGGCACACAGCCGCGGCGCCCATCCGAGGAGAAGGCCCCAGGCCGCCACGTCCTGGGCGAGCATCAGCGCCATGCCGCCCGCGGGCGACAGGACCGGGATCCACGAGAAGGCCGGGGGCACGTGGAACGAGGACGCGGTGTAGTCGGCGATCATGCGGTTGAACTTCGGCACGTGGAAGACGAGGGTGATGACGGCGAGGAGGACGCGGAGAGTGGCGAGCCGGTAGGCGGGAACGACATCGAACCAGCCGCTCCAGAACCGCTCGGGCGCCGTGAGCCTAGGGCGCGGCATCGGCCCTGATCTCCACGGAATCGGACGCCCCCGAATGCTTGGCCGTCCAGCGGATCGACGCCACGTAGGCATAGCCGTCGTGGCGCTCGCGGGCCAGCGTGCTCACCAGCCGGGTGAAACGATCCAGCACTTCCTCGTCGGAGGAGTAGATTGCGATCATCGGCATGGGGGCAGGCGATCGGTACCCTCGCACGTAGCGCTCGATGCCGGGGACGGGCTCGCGTTCGCCAGCCCCCCGCGTGCGGAAGATACTCACCTCGAAGCGTGGGACGGGCCGCGAGAACATCGCCCAGCTGTAGCGCGCGTAGCGATAGCGGGGAGCGAAGGGATCGACGCCGAGCTTCTGCACGAGGGGCACGGCGAGCTGGACGCCGAGCCACGCGCCGATGAAGGCGAGCGCCGCGTAGCGACGCCATCCCTGCACACGGGAACCGGCGGTGTCCACCACGAGGGCTACCGCGGAATACCTGACGACAGGGTTTCGATCCGGACGACGGGCCAGGCACCCATGATCGACCTCGTCACTCTAGCTGGCGTCATCGACACATTCAAGACGCGAGCAAAGACGAGGCGACGCACGGCTCGGCGGAGTACTCTCGTCGTCGTGACGGCGCCCGACTCTCGTCCTCCGCGCCCGCCCGCCGGCACGGCGACGACGGGCTCCGCATACTGGGACGGGGTGTCCGAGCGCATGGCCGGGCGCTACTACCACGACGCCATCATCGGCGGGATCAAGCGCGACACGCATCTGAAGCTCATCGGGGGCTGGTGCGGCGACCTCGCGGGCAAGCTCGTTCTGAAGACCGACCTCTTCGAAGAGGCGCACGGCCCCGATCAGCTCCTGTTCGATCTCGCGGGCCCAGCGTTGCGCCTCGGCATCGACATCTCGCCCCTCATCGCGCGGCGGGCCGCGGAGCGGGGGCGCGCCGACGGCCCTCGGGCTCTCGGATGCCTCGCTGCTGACGTGCTGGCCCTCCCCTTCCGGGCCGATGTCTTCGACGTCATCGTGTCGAACTCGACGCTCGACCACTTCCCGGACCCGCGGCAGATCGAGGCGGCCCTCGGGGAGCTCTACCGTGTGCTCAAGCCGGGGGGAACGCTGATCGTGACGCTCGACAACCCCCGGAGCCTGTCCATGCTCGTCGGCGCTTTCAAGCGCCTGCTGCGTCCCGACCCGTTCTACCTCGGGCACACGCTCTCGCGCCGCCGCCTCGTCGCAGCCCTCGAGAGGATCGGCTACGAGGTCTCGGGTACCACGGCCATCCTGCACGGCCTCGAGAACCACCTCTCCGCCACCATGGGCGCCGCGCAGCGAGTGGGAGGCCGACGATTCTGCCGCGCCATAGGGACCGTCCTCCGCAAGCTGGAGAAGCTCGAAGCAGCGCCGACGCGCTACCTCACCGGGGCCTTCGTGGCGGCGCGGGCCGTGAAGCCGATCCTGGCGCGAGAGCGCTGATCGTGCTTCCTCACTTCTCGATCGTGGTGCCGACCTATCGCCGACCCGCGATCCTGGCCCGATGCCTCGAAGCCCTCGCGCGCCTCGACTATCCGCACGACCGATTCGAAGCCATCGTCGTGGACGACGGCGGCGGTGAGATCGAGCCGCCTCCAGCCTCCATGGATTTCGCGCTGCTGACCCAGACTCATGCCGGTCCGGCCACTGCGCGCAACACGGGCGCCGCGCGAGCGCGCGGCGAGTTCCTGGCCTTCACCGACGACGACTGCCGGCCGGACCCGGGCTGGCTCCGCGCCATGGCCGCGCGGATCGCCGGGGCGCCCGACCACGCCATCGGAGGCCGCACCCTGAACGCGCTGCCGGACAATCCGTACTCGACGGCGACCCAACTCCTCCTCGACTACTTCTCTGGATGGCACGCTTCGCATGGAGCGAGCGCCTTCTTCGCGTCGAACAATCTGGTCGTGCCCGCCGAGCTGTTCCGTGCCCGGGGAGGCTTCGACGCGAGCTTCCGGCGAGCGGCGGGCGAGGACCGCGAGTTCTGCCATCGCTGGGGCAGGTCGGGCGGCCGATTCACCTACGCGGCGGAGGCGGTGGTACGCCATGAGCATCACCTCGGCCTGCGGAGCTTCTGGCGCCAGCACTTCACCTATGGGCGCGGCGCTCTCCGCTTCCATCGGATGGTGGCCGCGCAGGGGCCGCCGCCCCGTACGCCGCCGTCCTTCTACCTGGGGCTCGTGGCCTCTCCCCTCACGAGCCGCGCGCGGCGGCCGCTCGTGCTCGTGATGCTGCTCCTTCTCGCGCAGGTGGCGACGGCGTCGGGCTACTGGCGTGAGTGGCTCGCGCCGGAGCCGGCCTGAGGTTTCGGGGTCGCCGTCAGCGAAAGCCGGAGGCGACCACGCGCCGCCAGCGACCGAGCCGCACGACGCGGAGCCATCCGCACCGCCGGTAGCCCATCTTCTCGAGCGGCCGGAACCCGGCGGCGTTCTCCGGCCACACCACGGCGAAGAGCCGTTGGACCCCGGATTCGCGAAGGTGACGCGCCATCCAGGCGATGCGGGCTCCCGCCAGATCGAGCCCGCGAAAGGCCGGCGCGGTGAACGAGTCGAACTGGTAGACGTCGCCCGCGCCGAGCGGGAACGCGCAGCCGAGATAGTCGACCCACGCATCTCGCGTGGCCGCCCAGCCCGCGTGCACGATCTGCCCCTCGTGCCAGACCGCGAAGCATTGATGGCCATGGGCGAGACGACGGCGAGTCGCGACGGCCTCGGCGTCGGGACGAAGACGCGCATACGCCTCGAGGTCGGCGAGCGTCAGGAGGGTGAACCGCACCGGCACGCGCCCCGCGATGGCAGGCAGCGTATGGTCGAGACGCCGCTCCATCACCACGACACGCCGGTACACGGTGGCGGCGAGGGCACGAACCGGCAGGCTTGCTCGCTCTGCCCCGTGGCACGAGGTCGCTCGCTCCCCGGCCGTCACCGCGGGTCGATCTTTTCGCATCGAGACGACACGGCTTCAGGGTGGTGTCGAGCGGAGGCCGGAGCCGGGAGGGCGCCACGCATGGAGGCGATTCTACTCTGCCGTCACCGACCCAACGGCTCTGCTAGACTCCGGCACGCCGGGAAGATAGTGCCCCATGAATCCATCTCCGGATCGCGGACGCTAACGCCGTGGCCATGGTGTCTCGGATCAAAGCGCTCTTGCCGGCGGGCGCCGAACCTCTGGCGATCCGGGCGTGGTTCGGCCTCCGGCCGATCGTTCGGATGGCGTTCTTCGGACGCGCCAGATATTGCCCTGTGTGTGGGAGCCATTGCCGGCGATTCCTCGCCCACGGTCCTCCTTCCCGGAGTATCCAGGACGTCGTGTGCCCGGCTTGCCTGTCCCACCCCCGGCTTCGCCTCGCCTGGCTCTTTCTCAGCACGCGGACAGATCTGCTGGATGGGCACCCCCGGCGAGTCCTTCACGTGGCTCCCGAGCCCGCTCTGACGGATCTCCTTCGTCGCTCCCGAAACATCGAGATCGAGTCGGCGGATCTGGACAGCCCCCATGCCAACGTCACCCTCGACATCACCCGCATCGACAGGGAGAGCGCGTCGTTCGACGTCATCCTGTGCAGCCACGTCCTGGAGCACGTGGCCGACGACCGCCAGGCCATGCGCGAGCTGTTTCGAGTGCTGCGACCCGGCGGCTGGGTCATGATCCAGGTCCCCATCTCGAGCAAGCCGACCTTCGAGGATCCCTCCATCACCGACCCCGCCGAGCGTGAGCGCCTCTTCTGGCAGGCCGATCACGTGCGGCTCTATGGCCTCGACATCTCGGAGCGATTGACCAAGGCGGGATTCGAGGTGGAAACCGTCTTCGGCGATCAGCTCGTCGCGTCTGACCAGCTCGAGAAGATGGGGATCTATCCGAGAGACGTCGTCTTTCTTTGCCGCAAGCGGGCGCGGTGAGCGATCGCCGCTGCCGCGCCCGCCTGATGGACGAGGCCCGTGTGGTCGGCTACTGTGTGGACGCCGCCTCGCGGCGCCGTCTCCCACCCGTGAGAAGAGAGGATCGAATGCCATGGCGTACTGGCTCCTGAAATCCGAGCCTGACGATTGGTCGTGGACCGCGCAGGTCGCGAAGGGGCGTGAAGGAGCGGAGTGGACGGGCATCCGCAACTTCTCGGCCCAGAACCACCTGCGCGCGATGAAGAAGGGCGAGCAGGCGTTCTTCTACCACACCGGCAAGGAGCGCGCGGTGGTGGGCATCGTCAAGGTGATCGCGGAGGCGCATCCCGACTCGACCGACTCCGCCTGGCGGGCCATCGATGTGGCCGCGGTACGGCCGCTTCCCACGCCCGTCGGCCTCGACCGGATCAAGGCGAACAAGCGCCTCGCCGGCATGGCGCTGGTCAGGCTGCCGCGCCTGTCCGTCCAGCCCGTCACCGAGGCGGAGTGGCGGATCATCTGCGAGATGGGCGGGCTCGGGTGACCCGCCCGAGTAGTGCCCACATCCACCGGACCCGAAGTGGCTGCTCTTCGAGGTTGATCCGATCTGACAGGCTCAACGCCATGCTCTCTCGCAGCCTTCGGTGTCTGAGAGTGACTTCGGCTGGAGTGACCTCCCGGGTCGATGGCGAGAGACTGATCACGCTCAGAGAGACGGGTTTGCCTCTTCGTCCCGACGTGCCCGCCACCTCTCGGCGGCCCGCCTGAGCGCCTCCTTCAAAATGTCATCATAGTCGTCCGCATACTTATTGCGGATCCACCGGAGTTCTTGGATGAGAGCGGCGGAAGGATCGGCCAACTTGCGCTTCAAGATAGGAAATGCTGCGTCCTCGTCGCCCTGGGCGACATCCACTGCCTCCCACATCGCGTCATCCAAAAGACTCATACCCCGTCTCCGCGTGAGCATCCGACCGGCGTGCACAACCGAGAGCCCAACGGGCAACCCATCACCTCGGAAGTCGTGCTCCAAGCCCTGGGCGCTCTGACGGCCCTCATCCGCCCCTCAAGCCTACGTCAGGATGCAGAAAGGTGCGCTGCCAATAGTGGTAATCCTTCGCGCCGAGCATCCCGCGCGGGGCCACGCCCGCGTCAAAGCTCCATAGAGGTGCGACACCCCATTGGGGCACTCGAGAACCTCCAGGGCGGATCTCCCTACCGCAGTGTTCGCAACCGGTCGGTTACGAACACCGTGGGCTCGGCCGACGACCGATTGCTGCTAGGGGGTGGAGGGCAAAATCAACTGCGCCACGAGAGCCGCAAGGGTTCTCGTTGTCCGCGCGGGCGGCGAATCAGAACGTGACGACGTACGCAATGCTGGCGAGGGGGCGAACGGCACACTCGCCCACGAGGCTCTGCAGGCGCGCCTCACTGAAGTGCTCCGACCGAAACCCACCCTCTGTCACGAGGTAATCGTCGGTCTCCTCCAAGACGACATGTTCCAGGCGGCGATACCATTCGCGCCGCGCCGGCACTGACGCCGCCGCATACACCGATAGCAACCGCGTGCGAGGTTGGGGGGCCAGGCGGCGCATCTCTTTGAGGACACCCAGCTTGTTACTCATGGTCCCCCACGTGTTCGTGAGGCAGATCGCGTAGTCAAAGCATGTTACGAGCGGAATGGCCGCGGCATCCCCGATTATGAAGTGCAAGGGGCGACCAGGGGCGCGGCGGTGCGCCGCGGCAATGTAGCTATGCTCATAGTCCACGCCGACCCCGAGCCGGAGGCGATCCCCGAGCGAGAGGAGATGCCGTCCGGTTCCACAGCCTATGTCGAGTACCCGCATGCCTTCGGTTACAACGTCCTGCAGGAGCTCGAGCTCCGCGCGTAGGAAGGCTTGGATCTCCGCCGGCTGCGTGGCCGGATCCAGAGCTCGATTCAGCAATCCAGCCGCATAGACGTCGTCATTCGACATGCGTCCTCCAGCGACATGCCGAGCTTGACTCGGCGTGGGTCACTGCCGGTGAAGGCCCCGTTTCTCGCTCGTCCCTCAACGCGGATAAGGACTGCCGCGCCCGTGGGGAAGAGCAGACCGAAGGGTGTCGTCGTGCCGATGATCCTTCTTAGCCATGCGCCGTATCCCCGCCGGTGCGGTAGTGTGTGGCGTAGGCGCGGCGGCATCGCTCGCGCAGGGCGACCTCGGATAGGTCCTGCCCGGCGAAGCGCGCGGGCGAGATCTCGGACAGATCGAGCGTGGGCGCCCCGTCGAGAATCCACTCGGCCATGGCCTCGCCGAGCGCCGGCGACACGCTGAGACCGCCCACGCAGCAGCCCCCCATGACCCACGCTCCGTCGACGCCGGGCACGGGACCGGCCAGGTAGCGGTCGTCCAGGGTGAGGGTCGGCAGCCCGCCACGGTGCTCGGCCACGCGGATGGCGGGATCCTGGAAGATCGGAAACTGCTCGCTCACGCTCCGCGCGAGCCGCCACAACACCTCGATGTCGAGGGGCAGCTCGGCCATGTCGAACGACGGCGGGAGGCCCTCCACGTCGACTTGGAGCGGATCGGATTCATAGCCGCCCAGCATGAGACCGCCCCGCTCGTGGCGCACGTACACGTTGGCGTCGATCACGCGCGCAATCGGAAACTCGGGCCCCACTCCGGGGATCGGCTCGGTGATGAGGAGCTGGTGCCGCGTGGGCACGATCGGCACGCGACCGCCCAGCTGCGCCGCCACCACTCGCGCCCAACCGCCGGCCGCATCCACCACCACGCGCGTCGCGATGGTGCCATGCGGTGTCCGAACGCCTTCCACGCCGCGCCCGCCGAGTTCGAAGCCCGTGGCGGGCGTATGCGCGAGCATCACGGCGCCGAGCTTCTCCGCGGCGCGGCAGTACCCGATGGGCAGCTCGCTCGGCTCGACGTTGCAGTCCGTCGGGCTCCACGTGACCGCCACGATGCCGCGCTCGTGGAGAATGGGCAGCCGCTGGCGCGCCTCGGCGACGGAGATGAGCTCGATGGGCACGCCCGCGGCCGTGCCCCGCGAGACCTCCTGCGAGAGCTGCCGGGCATCACGCTCCGTGCGCGCGATCTTCAACGCCCCGCTCTGGGTGAAGCGGAGCGGCTGGCCCGTCTCGTCGGTGAAGGCGGTGAGCTTGACGACCGCACGCTGGGCCAGGCGCGTCAGAGCCGGTGTGGCGCGGACCTGGCTCGTGAGCCCCGCGGCCCGGGGCGAGGTCTGCGAGGCGAGCCGCGTCCGCTCGAGCACGGCCACCCGGGCGCCCCGCTGTGCCAGGTGATAGGCGGCGCTGGCGCCGAAGGCGCCGGAGCCGATGACGACGACGTCTGCGGAAGCAATCATGTCGCGAGTCAATGCCTGACGGGGCGGCCCCTGTCAATCGCCCTCAAAATGCTTGGTGCCGGGAGAGGGGGTCGAACCGAAAGTACCATACCTCTTCCGGTTGAGCGGTCGCCTAGCCGTGTAGCGCACGATAAGTGGGCGACCCGGTTCCCTGAGGCCGGGCCGCCCGAGCCGGCACATTGCCGTCCTCCGGCGTGTAGTAGGTCGGACGTAGATTCTCCCGCATACTGATCCGCGCGCGATTCCAAGGCTCATCGAGGCGCTGCTCACAGGCGACGGGCCGTCATGCGCGACTTGATGCGCCAGCCTCCCTGGGACACGGCGAAGCTAGGCCGCGAGGCTCTCGCCCACGCCGACACCCTCCACAATCTGGCCCGCTACCCCACGGGTAACGCGACCGATGCCGAGGATCTGGTCCAGGAGACGTATTTTCGCGCGCCAAAGGCAGCCTCGCAGTTCGCTCCCGGGACCAACCTCAAAAGCCTGGTTGGTCCGCATTCTGAGGAACACGTTCATCAGCCTCGACCGTCGCCAGCGTCGTAGCCCGATTGAGGGCGGGCTCGACACCGTGAATCCGAATCTGCCCGATGCGAACGGAGGCGAGTGGCTACGAAGCGATCTTGAACTGGATCGGCTGCACGCGGTCGTGGGCGACGAGATCGAACGGGCGTTGATGAGCTTATCCGCAGACGCGCGGTACCGTCATCCTGCTGGACCTCAAGGGCCTGACCGAGCAGGAGATCGCCAGTGTCGTGGAATGTGCAGTCGGCACCGTCAAGTCGCGCCTTTCGCGGGCGCGGGCGGCACTCCGTCACCAGCTTTCAGACTACGCGAAAACCAAATGAGCGTCATCACGGCCGCAGGCCGAAACGAATGCGTGCGAGTACCGTTGGCAGCAGCGGAAGCGACCGCGGGCGAGCGAGCCGGCGGCGGGAGATACGAGTGTTCAGACAGCTGACCACGGCTGGCCGATCTGATCCAGCGTAAAGGTCGATTTCGTGCTGCCCGCTCAGTTGATCGTGGTTCTCTCCTCCATTCCAACGCGGCTGCAACAATGCTAGCTTCGTACTCGCTTACCAATTGCGGCCAGCAGGATCAGACCGGCACCTATTAACGTCATTGATGTCGGTTCTGGAACCTCCGCTGTGGCAAGATCTGAGCTCGCAAAGATCTGCAGGCTGTTCGCCGGCGAATTTAGCAGAGCCGTTACGTTCTGGAGCGTACCGGTTTCGAGCAGATGCGGCGTGCCAACCGGCAGTGCAGCAATGTGCTGATCAAAATTCGGTGCTCCGTCGGATTCGAAAAGGATGCTTATGTTCTGGCAAGGCCCGCTGGGAAAGGGGGCCAAGCACCCAGTCCCGGTTAGCTCACCAGCCGTGAGTGTGATGAAATCACTGAGGCGCGGTCCCAATGGGTCGCTACTCGGCTCGTCGAAGATGAGCGACCGGGTTCCCACGGGTATTGGCCCGGAGCTGTTGACCGGGTCCAGCAGGCCCGTAATCAAAGCTCGTTCAAAACTTAATGAGACTACTGGGCCCCTGAGCGTGCCGGTGGAAACGACGGGGTTCCCATCCGTCAGATCACTGATTGAAATCGTCACTGCACTTACGCCTGCACTTGCGCTTCGGACGACAGCAAGGACGGCCACGAAGAGCGCGATCAAGACGGCTTTGAACAATAGCTTCTGCGTCATATGCCCCCCGGGTGCTGAGATTCTCGACCTGAGTGAACCGAAGATCGCGCCGTCACCTATCGTCTGGCTGTCGAATACGTTTACACAATCGTCTGTGCATAGCATCCCATAGAATACGGAGCAACCTGGATGCCAGCCGACAGTCGCACTGTTAATCCAAGAAGATGTGGGGATCCGCGAGCTGGGCCGCGTAGATTTTGGAAAACCCATCGACGATCGGGGTGTCGCCGGTGGTCCTTGTCGCTCTTCACCTGAGGCAAAATAATCAGCACTAGCTTCCAGTAGCCATCCGCTTCTGGATGAAGTATTCGCGCCCGCAGCCGCACACGCGCGTCTGCGCGAGGACGGTACTCAGCACCTACGGCGCGCGTTCTCCGGACTCACCGCGCTTTGCTTAACCTCGGATCGCATCACTGCGTACATCCGATGCGGGCGAGCGAACGCTTGCGATTGATGCGGTAGTCTGTCAGCAGGAGCTCCGCCAGGTCGCTAAAGATCATCCTTTCGAGCGCCGGGCCAATCAAGCGGCCCCGCGCCCGACCTCTTCAAGTTGACTGCGGAGGAGCCGAACCGCGTCTCCTCGGTTGCGCGACCTAGCGCTCTCGCGGTGCTTCCGTCCATTGAGGGAGTACTACACCCACCAGACATGTCCCCGCTGGTAGACGCCGCCCCATGCCTCGCACCGCTGGTCTCCCTCCCCATGACCGCGTTCACGTCGTGCCTGCCTCTGCCCGAGAACGGGCACGGAAGGGGCACAATCGGGGCTCGAGGAACGCCCTACCGAGGGACCAGCCGGTCTCGAAGTGCCTGACTTGAATGGTGCCGGGAGAGGGGGTCGAACCCTCACGGGCTTGCGCCCAAAGGTTTTTGAGACCTTCGCGTCTGCCAGTTCCGCCATCCCGGCCTGGGAGGGCCGCACGAC
>Ga0075425_100003195_pt1 | contig 16619 bp, 13 predicted proteins | sample SoiMethybrSBSTD4_FD_75300 | JGI IMG/M metagenome (GOLD analysis project Ga0075425, IMG submission 75300) | Bulk soil microbial communities from a Populus tree surrounding site in Tennessee, USA - Soil MetaG P. TD hybrid SBSTD4 | ecosystem: Environmental > Terrestrial > Soil > Tree plantation... | reverse complement strand
ACTGCTGGCGTTTGCCGGCCGAATCGCCAACAGCGTAGATGTGCGGCGCGCTTACCGATTGCAGATATTCGTTGACTTTTACCGCGCTCTGATCGAGATCGATCTTCGCGGCACTGGGATTTAGCGACGCAACATTCGACGGTCTTCCCGTGGCAAGCAGCACTTGATCGGCGGAAAATTTTTCTGCGCGACCGCCGATTTCGGTTTCGACGGTTTTGTCGCTGCCGATTCGCGTTACTTTCACATTGGTCTTGACCGTAATGCCTGCTTTGGCGGCGGCTGCGAGCAATAGGGTGCGAATCTCCGGATCAAGCGCGGGAGCAATTTCAGGCGCCGATTGCAAAATCGTGACTGTGGTGCCGGCCCAAGCAAGCGCAAAACCGAACTCGAGACCGATAAAGCCACCGCCCACAACCACCATGTGCACCGGCTGTTCCTTCAGATGGATCAACTCATCGCTGGTGATGCCGTACTCGGCGCCCGGAATCGGTGGCCGTGCAGGTTTCGATCCTGTGGCAATAATGAATTTCTCGGCCGAGTAGGTTTTGCCGTCCACGCTGATTTCATGCGGAGAGCTAAAACGCGCGTGACCGCGCAGCACCGGAACACCGAGTTTCTCCGGGGTGGCATTTTTGCCGGTGGACCAACTTTTCACGATCGCGTCTTTGCGCGCGATCACGGCCGGCCAATCGAGAGCTAAACTTTCTGTTCCTTTAATCCCGAGCTCCTTCGCATGGCGAGCGCGAGTAAAAAGCTCGATGGTGCTCACGAGCACCTTTTTGGGAATTCAACCGGTTCTGAGGCATGTACCGGCAAAATCTTCCTCTTCGACAATGGCGACTTTGGCGCCCAGCGCGTGCGCAGTTTTCATCGCATTCAGTCCTGCGGTTCCACCGCCGATGACGATTAAATCGAAATCCATGGGGGATTCCTCCGGCTGTCAGTTGTCAGATATCGTTGCCAGTTGGCGTACCAGTTCGCCTTGAATGGTTAGATGTCAAATCGAAGCAGTTGGTTACCGATAACCATTGTCATTGGTAACTGACACCTGACGACCTTCTATTCCCCGTACTGCTGGATCAGTTTCGCAATGAGGGCGGTCCAGCCGGTTTGATGGCTGGCCCCGATCCCGGCGCCGTTATCGCCGTGAAAATATTCGTGGAACGGGATGAGATCGCGCCAGTAATCATCGCTCTGGAACTTTTCCGTGCCGCCAAAGACCGGCCGGCGGCCGCTTTCGTCGCGGAGAAAAATCCGCGTCAGACGCTGAGAAATCTGGCCAGCAATGTCCCAGAGATCCGCCAATTGGCCAGAGCCCGTGGGACATTCGACTTTATAATTGTTGCCCAAAAAGAAGTGAAACTTTTGCAGCGACTCGATCAGCAGGTAATTGACCGGTAGCCAAATCGGTCCGCGCCAATTGGAATTGCCGCCAAACAGTCCCGTGCTCGATTCCGCCGGTTCGTAATCGACTCGATATTCCATGCCATTGACGGGCAATCTATAAGGATGATCCAAATGATAACGGGAAAGAGCGCGAATGCCGAATGGTGACAGGAACTCTTTTTCATCGAGCATGTAACGCAATACGCGTTTCAGCCGGTGGCGATTAACGAGCGAAAGAAAACGGCGCGGTCCATCGTCGGTCGTTTCGCTCTCGATATGCTCGCTCAGCCCGGGTCGGTTTTCTATGAACCACTGCATGCGGCGCTTGAACCCCGGGAGTCTTTCGACGACGTTCGGGTCGAGAGTCTCCACCGCGAAGAGTGGAATGAGCCCGACCATGGAACGAACCTTGAGCCGGATGCTTTTACCATTGTCATAGTGCAGCACGTCGTAGTAAAACCCGTCCTCGCGGTCCCACAACTCGATTCTCTGCCCGCCGAGATTGTTCATTGCTTCGCAGATATAAACGAAGTGCTCGAAAAACTTGCTGGCCACGTCCTCGTAGGCGGAGTCTTCTTTTGCCAATTCGAGCGCGATCGCCAGCATGTTGAGACAATACATGCCCATCCAGCTGGTGGCGTCCGACTGCTCGATGTGCCCGCCGGTAGGCAACGGTGCGCTGCGATCAAAAACACCAATATTGTCAAGGCCGAGAAAGCCGCCCTGAAAGACGTTACGGCCTTCGGTGTCCTTGCGATTGACCCACCAGGTAAAGTTCAAAAGGAGCTTGTGGAAGATTCGCTCGAGAAAGTTGCGATCCCCGCTCCCCTGCCGCTTCATCTCGACTTTGTACACGCGCCAAGCAGCCCAGGCGTGCACCGGCGGATTGACATCGCCGAATGCCCACTCGTACGCCGGCAGTTGCCCGTTCGGGTGCATGTACCACTCGCGCGTCATCAGCAGGAGCTGTTCCTTAGCAAACTGGGCATCGACCAGAGCCAAAGCGATACAGTGAAATGCCAGATCCCAGGCCGCGTACCACGGATATTCCCACTTGTCCGGCATCGATATGACATCCGAGTTGTAAAGATGGCGCCATTCATGATTGCGGCCGTTCAGGCGCTCTTTTGGCGGCTCGGGACTGGCCGGATCGCCTTTGAGCCAGCGATTGAGATCGTAGTTGTAAACCTGTTTGCTCCATAATAGTCCCGCAAGGCTCTGCCGCATTATGTTTTGCCGGTCGCTGGCGAGATCCTCAGGAATGATCTTCTGATAAAACTCATCCGCTTCAGCACGCCGCTGGACGATCTGTTCATCGAACGTGCCATTAAGAATTTGCGCGCCGGACGGCGCCGCCGCGGAAAGCCGCAGGCGCACGGTCGCGCTTTCTGCTGATAGGATTGTCGCGACATAATGCGCCGCCGCTTTGGTGCCGTGCTCGGCGGGATTGATTGCGGTCGGATTGCCGGTCACGAGCAGGTCGTGGAATGCATCTTTGACGTAAGGAGAGGCATTCTCAGCATCGAACAAGCGACGGTTGTTGGTTTCGTTTTCGGTGAAAAAAAAGCTTGGATTATTTTCACAGTAAAGCCATCGCGAGCCATAGTAGTAGTGATCCAGCCGAATGGCAGCGATTTCCGCCGCACCGTCGCGTCGCAGTCTCGGCTTGCGCTCGTCGAGTCCCCACGACCATGTGTTACGGAACCAGATGGTGGGCAGCAGGTGCAGTTCGGCAACATCTGGTCCGCGATTGACTGCATCGATGCGGATTAGAATATCCTCGGGGCCAGCTTTCGCATATTCGACAAAAACATCGAAGTAACGATTCTCATGAAAGATGCCGGTGTCGATCAACTCAAATTCCGGGTCATGCTTGTTACGCCGGCGATTTTCCTCGACCAGCTTGCCGTAAGGGAACTCCTGCTGTGGATATTTGTAAAGAAACTTCATGTACGAATGGGTCGGCGTGGAGTCGAGGTAGTAATAATATTCTTTTACGTCTTCGCCGTGATTGCCCTCGTTACCGGTGAGTCCGAATAACCGTTCCTTGAGGATTGGATCTTTGGCGTTCCAAAGGACGAGCGCAAAACAGATGTACTGATGGCGATCCGAGATTCCAGCGATCCCATCTTCTCCCCAGCGATAAGCGCGGCTGCGGGCGTGGTCGTGCGGAAAATACTCCCACGCCTCGCCGTTGGCGCTGTAGTCCTCTCGAACGGTGCCCCACTGGCGTTCCGAGAGGTAGGGTCCCCAGCGCTTCCAGTTGACTTTATGGAGACGGTCGTCCTGCAATCGTTTTTCTTCGGCTGTCACGGGTCTTTTTTAACGATGCTTTGCTTCCGGCTTTTATTATACCACTTTGTGATAATGATCCTGCCGCGTATCGAGGCGCGTGCGCAGGCTCTTCAGGCGTTTGCGCTTGGATGCCATGCGGCGCTCCCCTGGATTGGCTTCGGTGGCGCGAGCACAGCGCGGTCCAAGCGGATCAGCTCGCCCAGGGACCAAGCTTGGAGCGGACAACGCGGGGTAAAAATGCCGAAAACGGTAGCGGACGCAAACCCGCCGAGCTGTCGGTCTCGAGCCATTCATCACTCATCATTTGCTCGAGATCGGTTTCATAGGTGTTAGCATCGAACCTGATTCGGAATGGATATATCGCTTTGCCTAGTGCAGCGCGAGGGCCTGAGCTAAGACTCGGTCCGCTGAGCCTTCGTCAGACGGGCAACAGAATTTCCAGGCATTTTGGTGCGACACCTATGTCGACGGTCACTTCAGGCTTACCGGAAGAAAAATCGTCTTTTGGCCAGAGATCGTCATCGATGTGAAATCGCGTCCCCGCGCATTCGATATGAAGCTGGCGGGCTTGCTGAACGGTGAGTCCCGGGAAACCGGCTGCGCCTTCCAGGCGATCTGAGAGAAACTGCATGATCTGGTCTTTTTCATTGGCAGCCGCCAGAACGACATCGAGTAAGCCGTCGCCCGGGGGTCCTGCCTGAACAATGCATAAATTGGGACCAATACAGCGCACGTTCATAGCTTCGAGCAAGATGTATTCGCCAGATAGATCCCGCCCGTCGACGTCGAGCCTTAGGCGATAGGCCGGATGAGTGTCCAGGCGATGCTTCATGATTTGAACCACCGAATCGAGTTTTTCTTTTGGCGCATTCAAGTGAGCAAGATCCACGTTATGTCGAGCATGGAGCTTGGACATGACGTCGGTGAACAATCCAAGTCCGAGTCCTTCGATAAAGTAGCGCTTGCCCCAGGGACCCTGTGCGACGCCCATGTCGAGACGAATCCGTCGACCCCTCGCCCACCCGCGGATTAGATCGTCGGTGGCAACACCGGTAAGACCCAGTGTGCTGGCAATATTGTTGGCCGTTCCCATGGGCAGAATCGTAACTGGCGCAGGCGTGCCGATCATACGCTTCGCGACGGTGCCCACGATGCCATCGCCGCCTGCGACAGCGACGAGATCCGCCGGCTCAACGAGAGCATTTTCCCAGCCGGCGCTGCGACAGGATTGACAAAACACCGAATGGCCTGCGGCTCGAATCGAGTTTGCGATCTGATCAGCACATGACTCGTCCGTGCTGCCGGCATCAGGATTATGGATCAGGGTTACCTTCATTTTCGGGGTAGATTGAGTGACTAATTATGAAATACTGATTTTGTAGTTCGGTCAAAATTGCGGCTGCCGGAGGAGGCGTCGTCTACGATGCGTATTCTAATCTCTAATGATGACGGGATCTATAGTCCGGGGATTCTCGCGCTCGCCGAAGTCGCGCAACAATTCGGCGAGGTGCGTATTGTCGCACCAGACGTGGAGCAATCTTCCGCCGGACAATCGATTACCGGTTGGCGTCCACTCACATACAAGCGCACCCCGATCAAGGGATTCGAAGCTTATCGGGTGAATGGCACGCCGGCAGATTGTGTGGTGCTTGGCGCATACAACTGGGAAAAGGTCGACATCGTCCTTTCGGGCATCAATTTGGGGGCTAATTTAGGCAATGCGATTTGGCATTCCGGAACCGTCGCCGCGGCAAAACAGGCGACACTGTTGGGGCTGCGCGGCGTCGCTTTGAGTATGCCGGCAAGCCAGGAGGAACCCAATTTCGAGATGTTGAAATCATCGGTGCAGAAGGTTTTGCAAATGCTGTTCAATGAACCCCGGTTGCCGCTTGTCAACGTCAACTTTCCCGAGCAGCCACCGAAAGGCGTGAAATGGACACGCCAATCGGTCCGGCACTACGACGGCAAAGTGGTGCCCGGCGAGGATCCCATGGGGCGCAAACATTTTTGGTTCAGTGTCGTCCCGATCGAAGAGACGGAAGAAGGAACCGACCGCTGGGCGGTCGAGCAAGGCTACGTTTCGATGACTCCGTTGAGCGTCGATCTCACCAATGAAAAGGAGCTCGCCGCTGCAATCGCTCGACAACCGACGGGATGACGCCCACGAAGCGCATTACGCAGCTATGGATTTTGTGGATCTCATCCAATGGCCGGCAATGGTACTGACTGCCATTGCGGCATGGCTTGTGGGCTCCCAGAGGCGGACAAAACGAGGCGTTGGATTTTGGCTTTTTCTTCTGAGCAATGTTCTTTGGACGATGTGGGGTTGGCATGCTCGAGCTTACGCGCTGATCGTTTTGCAAATTTGCCTTGCGGCGATAAATATTCGCGGCGCACAAAAAAACGATCCCGTCGCAACCAGCACACCTTCGTCATAAGCCGGCGAGAACATTGTCAGTACTGCACGAACATGAACTGATCGAATATTACTTGCGCGCCGCACGAAACAGAATCTTGATCGAAGGAGGTCTGTATGGATTGGAATCAAATTCAATGGCAATGGAAGCAGCTCAAAGGTAAAGCTAAAACCAAGTGGGGAAAATTGACCGACGATGAAATCGATGTGGTCGAAGGCAGGCGAGACGATCTAGTCGGGAAAATTCAGCAACGCTACGTCATCGCAAAAGAGCAGGCCGAGCGGGAAGTCGATGACTGGATGAGAGAGTTCTAGCAACGATGATCGTGGTGAAATTGGAGCAGATTGCTGACGACTCGGAAGCAGCCAATCTTGATCCGAGTCGTCTGTGACCTGCGCGAACACTCAAACAGACAAAGAGAATATAAAATGCCGCCTTCAAAGAAGACCCGAAGGCCGAGAAAAAAGGCCAGGCGCTGGTCGCAACGCGTGAGCGATACCAGCGATGCCCTCGACCTGGACAGGGGAGTATTCTCACTAAAAGACCCGCGTGCCATCGCGTGTTCGCTTAAACGTTCCGCGGAGCGCAGCCGCAGACGTAAAGCCGAGCCGTTCCGCTCGGCCATGTCGATGCTGAATTTTTACATAAACCGAGCAGGACGGAAACTTCCTCAAGTCCGGCGGGCTCGTTTGGAACGAGCAAAGGAAGAGTTGCGGCGGTTATATGACCGAAAATCGGCGCGCTAGCGCCGGTCATGAGACTACTCAGGCTCTCATTCCTGAAAAGCTGTTCACCGTCGCGTGTAAATTCCGGGCGAAATCGGTGGCGCCCTGCGTGCTCATACCGAACGCGCTCCGGGCGTATTCTTTGAGCGCGAGGACCGCCGGCAGCGGCATTTTTTGCAAGTGCTCGACCAGCGTCGATACCGCGCGATCGAGATCCTTGTTCGGTACGACATCGCTTGCAATGCCGAATATGAGCGCTTTCTGAGCATCGATTTCCTGGGCTGAATACATCATGAAGCTCGCGGCTTTGCGCGGCATCCGGTCAATCAATGCGGAAAAGGCGATGGTCGGCATAATGCGATGAGCGGTTTCAGGAAACTGAAAACGCGCTTTGTCGCCGGCGATCGTGATGTCACAAAGCGCCGCCAGAGCGCAGCCAAGTCCTACGGCGCGTCCCTGAACGACGCCGATGATCGGCACGCGAGCGCTCCGAAACGCGCCGTATAGATTGAAAATAGTTTCACTGCGCTCGCGCACAGCGTAGGCCTCGAGTACAGGCGTGGCTTGTCCCATGGCTTCACGCCCAAGACAGAAGTCGTCGCCAGCTCCCTTGAAAATAATCAGCCGCGATTCCCTCGATGCGGCATCGAACATCTCCGTTACTTTCGCCCATGTGGCATCGGTTTGGCGATTGCCGCTTTCCGGACGATTCATAAGAATCGTTACGACGTCGCCTTCTCTTGTCATCAGTACCGCTTCTGCCATTCGATCTTTTCTCCTTTTAGACGAAGCTGCGGGAACTGTAGAGGAGCCTCGCTCGGGTTGTCAACGGCGGGGCACGCTCCTCGATCTCAACCCGACCGAGCAATGTCGGTCGCTTTGTCCTCCAATGTTGCGAAGGTTCCCGCTCGGCAATAGAATGCCGCGATCAGAGGAGATAGTTCACGATGAAGACACTTCAGTTGTTTACATTGGGAGCATTTCTGTTGCTGCCGCTCCGGTCGGCGCGTGCTCAGGACGCGCTGCCGGAGGGCACCGGCAAAAAGGCGGTGCAAACCTACTGTGTACAATGCCATGATCTCAGCACGGTGACCCGCAGCGGTTACGATGCGGCGGGCTGGCGCAACAATCTTCATATGATGATCAACGTTGGCTCGAGCCTGCCTGATAGCGAAGTCGAACCGCTGGTCCAGTACTTATCGAAAAATTTTCCCGCGCGAGCGAGACCTGCGGCCAAGCTGATTCCCGGAGATGCAAAGGTGAGCATAACCGAATGGCCGGTGCCCACACCGGGATCGCGGCCGCACGATCCACTCGCGACGGTGGACGGCGCGATCTGGTACACGGGGCAATTTGCCAACACGCTCGGACGGCTCGATTTGAAGAGCGGCACGATCAAGGAATTTCATTTGCCGGAAAAATCCGGGCCGCACGGCTTGACCACGGATACCGCCGGCAATATCTGGTACACCGGAAACTTCAAGGCGACTGTCGGAAAGCTCAATCCGAAAACCGGCGAGGTCATCGAATACTTTATGCCGAATCCCTCGGCACGTGATCCGCATACCCCGGTCTTCGATAAGAACGGCACTCTCTGGTTTACCGTGCAAAGCGGAAATATGGTCGGCAGGCTGAAACCGGAAACCGGAGAAATCAAACTCGTGACCGCGCCGACGCCGAAGTCGCGGCCATACGGGATGGTGATCAGTTCCAAGAACATTCCTTTTTTTGTTGAGTTCGGCTCGAACAAAATCGCGAGCATCGATCCGGAGACTATGGCGATCAAGGAGTATGTGCTGCCGCATCCCGAGAGCCGTCCGCGGCGTGTGGCGATCACGAGCGATGACGTGATCTGGTATTCCGACTACTCGCGCGGTTATCTGGGCCGCTACGATCCAGCCACAGGAAGAGCGAGCGAATGGGTTTCGCCCGGCGGGCCGCAATCGCAGCCCTACGGTATTATCGCGATCAATGATGTGATCTGGTATAGCGAAGCCGGGGTGGCGCCAAACACGATCGTTCGTTTCGATCCCAGGACGGAAAAGTTTCAGACCTGGAAGATCCCTTCGGGCGGTGGCGTCGTGCGCAATGTGAGCTTGACCCAGGATGGCAATATCGCGATCGCGTGCAGCGGCGTAAACCAAATCGGATTGGTGAAATTGAACTAGTTGAACAGGAGAACGGAGGATCAATGCCAGACCAAAGTTTGAGCGGAAGCTGTCTTTGCAAGTCGGTGCAGTACGAGGTGAGTGCCCCCTTCATGAGATTCGGTCATTGCTACTGTTCGCGCTGCCGGAAAGCCACGGGCGGCGTGCGCTCGACGAACATCGCTGTGCCGATCAATCAATTCCACTGGACTCGAGGCGAGGATTTGATCAAGCGTTTCGATTTACCCGAAGCCAAAAGCTTCGCCCGACAGATCTGTAGCCGCTGCAATTGCCCGGTGCCTCACGCCTCGCGCGATGGCACCCGAGCGATCGTGCCGGCCGGCACCCTCGACGATGTTCCGCCCGGAAAACCGTCCGTGCACGGATACTGGAGCAGTCGGGTGAGTTGGGTTGAGATCGACGAATCGGATTTGCCCTGCACGGATTGAATTCAAAAGATTCTTGCCGCTGGTGAATATTCCAGCTCCTCCAGCATGCTGAGTTACGACGTTGTTGAATGGGGCAAACCGCTCGAACCCATCGAACGGAAAACCCCTATACCCATCGGCACCGAAGTCCTGCTTAAGCTAAAATATTGCGGCGTTTGCCACAGTGACGCTCATATTCGCGACGGCTACTTTGATCTGGGTGGAGGCAAACGTTTGCTCATGAGCGAGCGCGGCATGCAGCCGCCCGTTACCCTTGGACACGAACCGTTAGGCACCGTGATCGCGGCAGGGCCACAAGCCGGTGATGTTCCAATCGGCCAGGATCGCTTAGTCTATCCGTGGATTGGCTGCGGCGCGTGCATGCGATGTGGAGAAGGCATGGATCAGTACTGCATGGAGCCGCAAATGATCGGGATCCAGCGTCGCGGCGGATACGCCGATCATTTGATCGTGCCGCATGCGCGCTATCTCGTCGACTGCCCAGGCATCGATCCCCTGTGGGCGGCTACTCTGTCGTGCTCTGGATTGTCATCTTATGCCGCCGTTTCTAAGCTCCGTCCAATTCCAGTCGCTGAATGGATCGCGGTTATCGGCGCGGGCGGTCTGGGTCTCTCAGCGATTGGCATGCTGCGCGCTCTCGGTCACGAACGAGTCGTCGCGGTCGATATCGATAGCGACAAGCTAGCCACGGCGGGGAAAGCCGGCGCGGCAGCGACGCTGAATACGCGCGCAGGCGATCCTGAGCTGGATCTGAGAAAAATTACCGGGCATGCGCTTTTCGGCGCGATCGATTTCGTCGGCGCCGCAGAAACGGCGCAGCTCGCGATCAGCTGCCTGCGCAAAGGCGGCCGATTGGTTCTGGTCGGTCTGTTCGGCGGGGAAGTTCCTCTATCGATTGCAGGCACGATTTTGCGTGCAATCACGGTACAGGGTTCTCACCTTGGCAGTCTCCAAGAGCTCAAAACCGTCATCGGGCTTGCGCGCGCCGGCCAAATCACGCCGATCCCGATCGAGAAGCGGCGTTTTTCTGATCTCAACTGCACACTGGATCAATTGAAAAGCGGCAGCGTGACCGGCAGAGTGGTTATAGCAATGTAGCTCAGACAGGTGTTCCGTTGAGGGACCCCACGCCACGATCGACGAATCTAGTCTTTCGGTCCAAAATAGACCTTTGGCTGGTCGGTGCGCTAGTTCTCGTACCGGTTTTCATACTTGGTTTTATCGCCGGCGACAGTGGCGTCAACGAGTACCGCCTTGATCTGCTCACATTGGCCATCGTCATTATCGTTCCCGGCGGTATCGGTGGGCTTTACGCAACCACACGCTATACGATCACGCCGGATATGCTCTTGGTGAGATCAGGTCCTTTTGCTTGGGCGATTCCGCTGAGCGAAATTACCCGCATTGAGCCCACTCGCAACCCGGCCTCGAGTCCGGCGTTCTCGCTGGATCGGTTGAGCATTTATTACGGTTTGGGCAATCGCTTGATGGTTTCTCCGACGGACAAAGAAAACTTCCTGGCTATGTTGAGAAAGCGCATGCAAGCTCAGAACGAGGCGATCACTCGCTAACGGCAGAGCTTCTTGCTGAGAGATTCTGACCGACCACCCGCTTTGCGGCGAATCATCATCAGGTTTGTGAAGCCGCGCCGGTTATGTTTATAACAATCTGTGCCATTTTCGAAACTTAGTCTTTCGCCTCAAGTGCTTGAAGGCGTAGGCGCCGCCGGTTACACGGATCCGACTCCGATTCAGCTGCGCGCCATTCCACTGATTTTAGCGGGTCGCGATGTTATCGGGTCGGCGCAAACCGGAACGGGTAAAACTGCCGCGTTCGCGCTGCCATTGATTTCGCGACTTGGCACGCGCGGCAAGCTGCGGGCACTCGTGCTCGAGCCGACCCGTGAGCTCGCTGCACAGGTTGAAACCGCGTTCCGCGACTATGGACGCTTTACCAATTTGCGCACGGCTGTCGTCTTCGGAGGCACCGGTTACGGCAGACAGGATCAGAGTTTGCGCCAAGGCATCGATGTCCTGGTCGCGACGCCGGGCCGCCTTCTCGATCAGATACACCGGCGCATGGTACGGCTCGATCAGATCGAGACCCTGGTTCTGGATGAGGCCGACCGCATGCTCGACATGGGCTTTTTGCCGGATGTGCGAAAAATTATCGAACGATGCCCGCGCAATCGCCAGACGCTGCTGTTTTCTGCGACGATTCCGCCGGAAATCGAACAACTTTGCAGGTGGGCATTGCGCAATCCAGAAACTATCGAAATCGGTCAGCGCCGCTCGCCTGCTGAAACTGTCACGCATGCGCTTTACCCGGTGGATGTGGGCCAGAAGCAGGAGTTACTGGAGGAATTGCTCCGGCGCACCGAGTACGACCAGGTGTTGATTTTCTGCCGGACGAAAAACGGCGCCGACCGCGTCGCGCGCAAGCTGCATCAGGAAGGGCACGCGGTCGCTGTCCTGCATTCGAGCCGAACCCAACGCGAACGGGAAGTCGCCCTAAACGGTTTTCGCAATGGCAGATACGAAGTCATGGTCGCGACCGACATCGCCGCCCGCGGTATCGATGTGGAACAGATCAGCCATGTCATCAACTTCGACGTGCCGCATCATCCGGAAGATTATGTGCATCGGATCGGGCGCACCGGACGCGCGCAGAGCGTCGGCGATGCGTTCACGATCATGACGGCGGAGGATTTACAGGAGGTGGCTGCCATCGAGCGCTTCATCGGGCAAAAAATCCCGCGTGTAAAGCTCGAAGAATTCAATTACGCGTTTTGCCGTCTGCTTGATCCGAATCCAAAACCCGCCTTCGGTACCCGCTCGAGCAGACGATCCTACGCCCCCGGAAGAGGCCGCTGGTAACGATTAGGTGTAATTGGCTGAGGCGAACCTCGAGCGCTAAGGCTTAACAATCAATGCCACCAACACTCGACTTATCCGCTTTTGTGCACGCGGCCGCGGATGCAATCATCGCGGCCGGAGCCGATGGCCGGATTGTTTTCTGGAATCCTGCGGCAACGCGAATTTTTGGATTTACCGAAGCGGAAGCCGTGGGGCAATCCCTCGATTTAATCATTCCGGCACGTTTTCGCGCGCGCCACTGGGACGGCTATCGGCAGGTCATGAATACCGGGAAAAGCAAGTACGCGGCAGATGTGCTGCGTGTCCCGGCTACGGCTAAAGACGGCCGCCCGTTATCTATCGCGTTTACGGTGACCCTGCTCGATGCGGGCGAAGGCGTTCGCATGATTGCGGCAATCGTGCGCGATGAAACTGTGCGATGGGATGAAGAACGTGAGCTGAAGCGGCGCTTGGCTGAACTGGAACAGAAAGTAAAATAGCTAGTGCTGGTTTATTTTCATTAATCGGTCAATTCCGGCCGGTGGCCGTTGTTAAACAGGCAGCTGACGACAAATGAATTGCCCAGACCCTCGGCAAACACCGTCAAGAAATGCCTGCCAGACACTTCGTCTGTCTCTAGCAGTTACTTACAAGCTTTCCGCCCGGAAAAGCCATATATATTTCTTCCCCTATTTGTGCAGGCTTTCTACTACAAAATTCAATTTTACGGCGTAAAATTTTTCGAATCTCAGAGCGATGTCACCAGGTGAGATGTCCCAGCCCTGACACGACCCGAAGATCATCGGAGGAAAAGCCAATGCACGATCACGAGAGACGTTATTTTGAATTCAGTTAGCTCTCTACGCGCTCTTAAAACAAATAGTACAGTGACGAGCAAGAATTCTTCTACGCATGCATGCTAAACCCTGCAGCAATAAGCGATTCATTTCCTGCTTTAGCGTAATAACCGCCTTAAAAATAAACGAAAATTTTTTCGTCGACTGATGGCATCATTGTTGCGCTTGCGCCTGCTCATTTTCAGACGTTACCGCCATTTCTACGTCTGATCCTTTAGTCTGCATAGTAAGGAGGCCACTCAATTGTGAATTTGCCGATGCCGTCATTCGGCGAGCTACGTCGTGGTTCATTAGATGATGAAGATACTGTCCCTGAAGAGAATAGGCTTTTTGATAGATATTGGAATTTGTTTCTACCAAGCGATGATTCTTCCCGCCGAGTAAAGAAAAATCACACACCTCTCAATTCATCCAACGGAAAAATTCAACGGCCACAATCCAGAGGTAAATTTCTATTCGTTGGCAACGAAAAATTGTGGGTCCGCGGCGTAACATACGGAGCGTTTAAACCCGGACCAAGCGGTGGCGAGTACGAGAACGACGAGATTCTAGACCGAGATTTTGGTTTGATGGCTGCGAACGGGCTCAATGCTGTTCGCATTCCTCATACGACACCGCGCCGCGAGCTTCTCGACATTGCTCAAAAACACGGGCTTCGCGTGATGGTGGGACTTTCCGCCGAGCAATATGCCGGCTATTTGATCGATCGCAAGGGTGCTCCGGATGTTACAGAGTTGATCCAAAACAAGGCGCGTATCTGCGCCGGACACCCCGCGCTTCTTTGCTATGCGCTGGGTAACGAGATCACAGCTCCGCTCGTTCGATGGCTCGGACGTGAACGGGTCGAACATTACCTCGAGCATTTGTACGCGGCTGTGAAAGCGGTGGACCCCGACGCTCTTGTCAGTTACGTAAATTATCCCACAACCGAATACCTGCACCTGCCTTTTTTGGATCTCGTGACTTTTAACGTCTATCTCGAATCACGGGATCGGCTCGAAGCCTATTTGGCGCGACTCCATAATATCGCCGGCGATCGACCTTTGCTCATGAGCGAGATCGGCCTCGATAGCTTGCGCAACGGCGAGACCACGCAAGCACAGGCACTCGATTGGCAACTTCGGACAACTTTCGCTACTGGTTGCGCCGGAGCTTTTATATTTTCCTGGACTGATGAATGGCATAGAGCGGGCGCCCAAGTAGAAGATTGGGCCTTCGGCATTACCGCTCGGGACCGCCGTCCGAAACCTGCCCTCAAAGCGGTGCGCGAGGCGTTCACGAAAATTCCTGCTGCAAAGGAATTGTCGTGGCCAAAAATTTCCGTGATCGTTTGCACTTTCAACGGCAGCCGAACGCTTTCGGAATGCTTGGAGAGCTTGTTAAGGCTCGATTACCCCAATTACGAAGTTATCGTAGTGAACGATGGCTCTACTGATTCCACACCTGAGATTGCAACAAGCTATGGCTTTTGCGTGATCACGACTGAAAATCGAGGGCTCTCTTCCGCGCGCAATATTGGACTTAAAGCAGCAACCGGGGAAATCGTCGCCTATATCGACGATGATGCCTATGCCGACCCGCACTGGCTGCGCTATGTAGCCGGCACGCTCATGAACACGCACCACGTTGGCGTCGGTGGGCCCAATATCGCGCCTGCGACAGACGGACCCATTGCTGAGTGTGTCGCTCACTCTCCAGGAAATCCGGTCCACATCCTCCTTTCCGACATCGAGGCCGAGCATATTCCCGGTTGTAATATGGCTTTTCGCAAAGTCGCCCTCGAAGCGATCGGTGGTTTTGATCCGCAATTCCGCATCGCAGGTGATGACGTCGATGTATGTTGGCGGCTACAGCAAAGGGGATGGACTCTTGGATACAGCCCAGGAGCAATGGTTTGGCACCACCGGCGGAAATCGATTCGGGCGTATTGGAAACAACAGCACAATTACGGCAAGGCAGAATCTTTTCTCGAAAAGAAATGGCCAGAGAAGTACAATCTCGCTGGTCACGTCACATGGGCAGGGCGCGTTTACGGAAATGGGCATCAATACAAAGCGTGGAGCCAGGGACGCATTTACCACGGTGTGTGGGGTAGCGCGCCTTTCCAGTCTATTTACCAAGGACCGGCCGGCACATTGGAATCCTGGCTATCTATGCCGGAATGGTACTTGGCCGTCGCGGCGCTTACGCCCATTTGCTTACTTGGTTTTCTTTGGTTTCCGTTATTCTACGCTCTGCCTCTGTTGATCCTGGCGCTTTACGCGCCGATTTGTCAGGCGGTATTGAGCTCATTACGAGTTAGTTTTCCAGCATCACGACGATCGCGCTTGGAGTTGCTTAAACTACGCAGCACCACTGCCTTACTGCATTTACTCCAGCCGTTGGCGCGGCTCACCGGACGGCTCCGTTCAGGTCTGACTTTGTGGCGATATAACGCGTCGGGGTTTGCCATACCGTGGCCGCGGAAATTTGCCGTCTGGACAGAGTATTGGCGTGATCCCAATCAAAGGTTGGAATCATTCGAGACCGATTTGCGTCGAGCTGCGGCTTATGTTCGACGTGGCGGAAATTATGACCGATGGGATTTGGAAGTGCGCGCCGGCTTTCCTGGCGCGGCGCGGTTGCTGATGGCGGTTGAAGATCACGGCGCAGGCAATCAATTCGTACGCCTCCGGATGTGGCCCAGATGTTCTCTCTTTGAAATTCTTCCTCTGCTTTTTGTCTTTAGTCTTTTTGTTCTGGCTGCATTCGATCGTGCATGGGCTGCTAGCTTCGTGCTAGGTCTCTCAAGCATTTTTCTAACGACTTATACGCTGCGCGGCTGTGGGAGCGCGATGGCCGCAGTGGTGAACAGCTTTCAGCGCTCGGATGCGATTCACGATGGGAAAAAAGAAATACACTAATTTCGAGCTCTACCGCCGCTTACTCAGCGAGGCCCGGCCTTATTGGCCGCATATCGGTACGCTCTGTTGTGTGACGTTGTTATCGACTCCGCTCGCTTTGCTGATTCCCTTGCCGTTAAAAATCGCCGTCGATAGCGTCATTGGCTCTCATCCGCTCCCCGCGTTTTTACAGCCGTGGATACCGAACGCGCTCACCGGCTCACCCAATGGGGCACTGTTATTTGTTGCGATCCTGATAGTCATCATCGCCCTTTTCACAGGCCTCCAGCGGCTCGGAACATTATTGTTGCGTATCTACATAGGTGAAAAACTAACTCTGGCATTCCGAACTAAACTGTTTGATCACGTGCAACGTCTGTCCGTTTCGTATCACGATGCGAGAGGCACTGCCGATTCGGTGTACCGAATCCAAAACGACGCCCTTGCGATCCAGTGGATCGCAGTTGACGGAACTATTCCTTTTATTGCGTCCGCAGCGACGGTCGTCGGCATGACTTACATCACTGCGATGCTCGATTGGCAACTGGCTGTGGTCGCTGTTGCTATTGCACCGATTCTTTATCTCGGGGCGCGAACCTTTAACCC
>Ga0075425_100003194_pt1 | contig 16619 bp, 10 predicted proteins | sample SoiMethybrSBSTD4_FD_75300 | JGI IMG/M metagenome (GOLD analysis project Ga0075425, IMG submission 75300) | Bulk soil microbial communities from a Populus tree surrounding site in Tennessee, USA - Soil MetaG P. TD hybrid SBSTD4 | ecosystem: Environmental > Terrestrial > Soil > Tree plantation... | reverse complement strand
CGGCCGGCACGCTGGTCGGCGAGTTCCGCCGGCCGAGCTGGCTGAAGCCTATCTAGTGAAGGACTAGAAGCCGTCCTGACTTCAGGAGGCGTTGTCGCGCGGACGCCGGCCGTAGACGCGCTGGTGCTCGGCGAGCAGCTCGGCCTCGCGCTTCGCCGGGTCGGCGTTGAGCTCCCAGCTGTAATGCGTCGCGCCCGGCGCGCGCGTCAGGTGCTCGAGCAGGCGCGCGCGGATCGAGCCGGCGCGGCCGTAATACACCACCTCGTCGCCGTTCCATAGCGCGTAGACGCCGGGGTCCTCGGGCGCGCCGAGCACGACGATGCGTGTCAGGCGGTAGCGCCGGCCGGGCTCGGGCGCGGCGCGCAGCCACTGCAGCGCCGCCGGCTCGTCGCGGAAGGCGCGCACGTTCATCTCCTGCTGGCGCGCGCACACCTCTATGTACTCGTGCGCGGCGTTGAGCTCGGCGGTGTCGCCCACCAGGGCGACCTGGCAGGCCGCGCTCACCAGCTCGTTGGCATAGCTGGAAAGCCCGTAGTCCTCGGGCTTGAACACCGGCCGCGAGCGGCGGATCGACATCAGGATCTTCGGGCAGCGGTGCTCCTGGCAGGCAGCGTGCACCGCGACCAGGAACTCGCGCATCTCCTGCGCGGTGTCGCGCCCGCTGATCGCGGCGAGCAGGTGGTCGCCACGCAGCTCGATGCGGAATTTCAACGCCGGCTCACTTCAGCGTGTCGACCAGCTTCCTCAGCCATTGCTCGGCGTCGGAGTCGCCGTCGCCGCGCAGGTTCATGCAGCGGTCGCGCAGGTTCTGCAGCACGTGCTCGACCATGCCGCCGCGGTGCTCGGCGGCGAGGCCGTCGAGCGCGCGCGCGAAGGCGTGCGCGAAGTGGCGCTTGTCGAGCACGCCGTGCTCGTGCAGCGTCTCGATCATCACCATGTTCGCCGCGGCGAGGCCGGCGAGCGTCTCGACGACGTTGTCATCCATGCAGGTCCTCTTGCGGCAGCGCGCGCCACAGCGTGGCGAGCAGCACGTCGACGTTGACCGGCTTCGCCACGTAGTCGTTGGCCCCGGCCTCGAGGCACTTTTCGCGGTCGCCGAGCATCGCCTTGGCGGTGACGGCGATGATCGGCGCGGTGCGGTAGCCCTCGAGCTGGCGCATGATGCGCATGGTGTCGAGGCCATCGAGCCCCGGCATCATCACGTCCATCAGGATCGCGTCGACGTCGCCGTTGCGCTTCAGCAGCTCGATCGCCTCCTTGCCGCTGTCGGCGTGCAGCACCTTCATGCCGTGGGCCTCGAGCGCTGAAGTCAGGGCGAAGACGTTGCGGATGTCGTCGTCGACCACCAGCACCTTCCGGCCGGCGAGCTCGCTCGAGGCGCGGGGCGCGTCCTCCGCCGCCTCGCTCTCGGACAATTGCGCGCGCAGCGGCTCGGGCAGCGCGACCGGCACCGTCGCGGGCTCGGCGGCGGGCGCCTCGTGCAGGCGCGGCGGCAGCGGCGGCCGCGGCAGGTCCGCTTCCCGGTACTCGAGCGGCAGGTAGAGCGTGAAGGTGCTGCCCTCGCCCGGGGTGCTCTCGACGCCTATCTCGCCGCCGAGCAGGCGCGCCAGCTCGCGGCTGATCGACAGGCCCAGGCCCGTGCCGCCGTACTCGCGGCTGGTGGTGCCGTCGGCCTGCTGGAACGCCTCGAAGATCAGCCGCTGCTTGGCCGGCGGGATGCCGATGCCGGTGTCCGCGACCGAGAAGGCGATCACCGTCTCGGCCTGGTCGAGCACCGCGTGGCCCGGCGTCCAGCCCTCGCTCGCGCGCCCGATGGCGAGCTTGACGCTGCCGCGGTGGGTGAACTTGAAGGCGTTCGACAGCAGGTTGGTGATGACCTGCTGCACGCGCTTGCCGTCGGTCTCGATCGCCGGCGGCAGATCGCCCTCGAGCAGGACGCCGAACTCGAGGTCCTTGTCCACCGCCACCTGGCGGAAGGTGCGCTCGACGTACTCGGCGACGTCGCCGAAGCTCTCGTGCGCGATGTTGAGCGTCACCGTGCCCGACTCGATCTTCGCCAGGTCGAGGATGTCGTTGATCAGCGCGAGCAGCTCCGCGCCCGAGGAGTGGATGGTGCGCGCGAACTCGACCTGCTTCGGCGTCAGGTTGCCGCCGATGTTGTCGGAGAGCAGCCGCGCCAGGATCAGCAGGCTGTTGAGCGGCGTGCGCAGCTCGTGCGACATGTTGGCGAGGAACTCGGACTTGTAGCGCGAGGAGAGCGAGAGCTGCTCGGCCTTCTCCTCCAGCGCGGCGCGCGCCTGCTCGATCTCGCGGTTCTTGAACTCGACCTGGCGCATCTGCTCGGAGAGCTGGCGCGCCTTCTCCTGCAGCTGGTCGTTCGCGCCGCGCAGCTCGTCCTGCTTGGACTTGAGCAGCGACTCCGACTTCTGCAGGTTCAGCGCCTGCTGCTCCAGGCGGTCGTTGGTCTTCTTCAGCTCCTCCTGCTGCGCCTGCAGCTCGGCGGTGAGCGACTGCGACTGGTGCAGCAGGTATTCCGTCTGCATGTTGGCGGCGATGGTGTGCAGCACCACGCCGATCGACTCGGTCAGCTGGTCGAGGAAGGTCTGGTGGATCTCGCTGAACTTCGAGAACGAGGCGAGCTCGATCACCGCCTTCACCTGGCCTTCGAACAGCACCGGCAGGATGACGATGTTGACCGGCGCGCCCGAGCCGAGCGCCGAGCTGATGCGGATGTAGTCCGACGGCGCCTGCGTGAGCACGACGCGCTTCTTCTCGAAGGCGCACTGCCCGACCAGGCCCTCGCCGAAGGCGATCTTGCGCGGCAGGCTCTTCGAGTGCCGCTGGGCGTAGCCGGCCAGCAATTCCAAAGTGGAATCCCCGCTGCGGTGGTCGGCGACGTAAAAAGCCGCCTGCTGCGCGTTCACCAGCGGGGTCAGCTCCGAGAGGATCAGGCGCGACACCGTGACGAGGTCGCGATGGCCCTGCAGCATGCGGGTGAACCGCGCGAGGTGCGTCTTCAGCCAGTCCTGCTCGGTGTTCTTGCGCGTGGTGTCCTTGAGGTTGCGGATCATCTCGTTGATGTTGTCCTTCAGCGCCGCAACTTCGCCCTGCGCTTCCACCGCCACCGAGCGCGTCAGGTCGCCCTTGGTCACCGCGGTCGCCACCTCGGCGATCGCGCGCACCTGGCTGGTGAGGTTGGCCGCGAGCCGGTTCACGTTCTCCGTGAGGTCGCGCCACAGGCCGGCGGCGCCCGGCACGCGTGCCTGGCCGCCGAGCTTGCCTTCCGAGCCCACTTCCCTCGCGACGTTGGTCACCTGGTCGGCGAAGGTGGCGAGCGTCTCGATCATGCCGTTGATGGTGTCGGCGAGCGCCGCCACCTCGCCTTTCGCCTCGACCGTCAGCTTGCGCGTCAGGTCGCCGCTCGCCACCGCGCTCATCACGGTGGCGATGCCGCGCACCTGCGAGGTGAGGTTGGCGGCCATGAAGTTGACGTTGTCGGTGAGGTCCTTCCACACCCCGCCCACGCCCTTGACCTGAGCCTGGCCGCCGAGCTTGCCCTCGCTGCCGACCTCGCGCGCCACGCGCGTCACCTCCGCGCCGAACGCGTTGAGCTGGTCGACCATCGTGTTGATGGTCGACTTGAGCTCGAGGATCTCGCCTTTCACGTCGACCGTGATCTTGCGCGAGAGGTCGCCGCGGGCCACCGCGGTCGTCACCTCGGCGATGTTCCTCACCTGGCCGGTGAGGTTCGCCGCCATCGAGTTGACGTTGTCGGTGAGGTCCTTCCACACGCCGCCCACGCCGACCACCTGCGCCTGGCCGCCGAGCTTGCCCTCGGTGCCGACTTCCTTCGCCACGCGCGAGACCTCGCCCGCGAAGGCGTTGAGCTGGTCGACCATGGTGTTGATCGTGCTCTTCAGCTCCAGGATCTCGCCGCGGACGTCGACCGTGATCTTCTTCGAGAGGTCGCCCTTCGCGACCGCGGTGGTGACCTCGGCGATGTTGCGCACCTGGCCGGTGAGGTTCGCGGCCATCGAGTTCACGTTGTCGGTGAGGTCCTTCCAGACCCCGGCAACGCCCTTCACCTGCGCCTGGCCGCCGAGCTTGCCGTCGCTGCCGACTTCGCGCGCGACGCGCGAGACTTCGCCGGCGAAGCCGTTGAGCTGATCCACCATGGTGTTGATGGTCAGCTTGAGGGCGAGGATCTCGCCCTTCACGTCGACCGTGATCTTCTTGGAGAGGTCGCCGCGCGCGACCGCCGTGGTGACCTCGGCGATGTTGCGCACCTGGCCGGTGAGGTTCGCGGCCATCGAGTTCACGTTGTCGGTGAGGTCTTTCCAGACGCCGGCGACGCCGCGCACCTGGGCCTGGCCGCCGAGCTTGCCCTCGGTGCCCACTTCCTTCGCCACGCGCGAGACCTCGCCCGCGAAGCCGTTGAGCTGGTCGACCATGGTGTTGATCGTCGACTTGAGCTCGAGGATCTCGCCCTTCACGTCGACCGTGATCTTCTTGGAGAGGTCGCCCCGCGCCACCGCGGTGGTGACCTCGGCGATGTTGCGCACCTGGCCGGTCAGGTTCGCAGCCATCGAGTTCACGTTGTCGGTGAGGTCCTTCCACACGCCGCCCACGCCGACCACGTGCGCCTGGCCGCCGAGCTTGCCTTCGGTGCCGACTTCCCTCGCCACGCGCGAGACCTCGCCGGCGAACGCATTGAGCTGGTCGACCATGGTGTTGATCGTCGACTTGAGCTCCAGCACCTCGCCCTTGACGTCGACCGTGATCTTCTTCGAGAGGTCGCCCTTCGCCACCGCGGTGGTGACCTCGGCGATGTTGCGCACCTGGCCGGTGAGGTTGGCCGCGAGCTGGTTCACGTTGTCGGTGAGGTCCTTCCACACGCCGGCGACGCCCGGCACCTGCGCCTGGCCGCCCAGCTTGCCGTCGGTGCCCACCTCGCGCGCGACGCGCGAGACCTCGGAGGAGAACGCGTTCATCTGATCGACCAGCGTGTTGATCGTGCTCTTCAGCTCGAGCAGCTCCCCTTTCACGTCGACCGTGATCTTCTTGGAGAGGTCGCCCTTCGCCACCGCGGTCGTCACCTCGGCGATGTTGCGCACCTGCCCGGTGAGGTTGGCGGCCATCGAGTTCACGTTCTCGGTCAGGTCCTTCCAGACCCCGCCGACGCCGCGCACCTGCGCCTGCCCGCCGAGCTTGCCTTCCGATCCGACTTCCTTCGCCACGCGCGAGACCTCGCCGGCGAACGCGTTCAGCTGGTCGACCATGGTGTTGATGGTGCTCTTCAGCTCGAGCACCTCGCCTCTCGCGTCGACGGTGATCTTCTTCGACAGGTCGCCGTTGGCCACCGCCGTGGTCACGTCCGCGATGTTGCGCACCTGGCCGGTGAGGTTGGCCGCGAGCTGGTTGACGTTGTCGGTGAGGTCCTTCCACACGCCGGCCACGCCGCTCACCTGCGCCTGGCCGCCGAGCTTGCCTTCCGATCCGACTTCCTTCGCCACGCGCGAGACCTCGCCCGCGAACGCGTTCAGCTGGTCGACCATGGTGTTGATGGTGCTCTTCAGCTCGAGCACCTCGCCCTTCACGTCCACCGTGATCTTGCGCGAGAGGTCGCCGCGCGCCACTGCCGTGGTCACCTCGGCGATGTTGCGCACCTGGCCGGTGAGGTTCGCGGCCATCGAGTTCACGTTGTCGGTGAGGTCCTTCCAGACGCCCGCGACGCCCTTCACCTGCGCCTGCCCGCCCAGCTTGCCTTCGGTCCCCACCTCCTTCGCCACGCGGGAGACCTCTCCGGCGAAGCCGTTGAGCTGGTCGACCATCGTGTTGATCGTGCTCTTCAGCTCCAGCAGCTCGCCCTTCACGTCGACGACGATCTTCTTGGAGAGGTCGCCCTTCGCCACCGCGGTGGTCACCTCGGCGATGTTGCGCACCTGCGTGGTGAGGTTCGCCGCCATGGAGTTGACGTTCTCGGTGAGGTCCTTCCACACCCCGCCGACGCCCGGCACCTGTGCCTGGCCGCCGAGCTTGCCTTCGGTTCCGACCTCCTTCGCGACACGCGAGACCTCGCCGGCGAAGCCGTTCATCTGCGCGACCATGGTGTTGACCATCGTCGCCAGGCGCAGCGCCTCGCCGCGCAGCGGGCGGCCGCCCACCTCGAGCACCATGGTCTGCGACAGGTCGCCCTTCGCGACCGCGCCGATGACGCGCGTCACCTCGGCGAACTGGTAGGCCATGTCGGCGACCAGCGTATTCATCGACTCGATCACGTCGGCCCAGCCGCCGCTCGCGCCGGGCACGCTCATGCGCTGCGCGGTCATGCCTTCCTTGCCGACCTGCTCGGCGACGCGCGCGATCTCGGTCGCCTTGGCCTCCTCGAGCTCGACGCAGTCGTTGAACGCCTGCGCGATCTCGCCGTCGACGCCGGTCAGGTTGAGCGGCATGCGCGCCGTGAAGTCGCCGCGCCTGAACTGGCGCAGCGCCTTCAGCAGCTCGCCTCGGTCGAGCATCATGTGCAGGTCCTGGCTCATCGGTTCCATGGGATCCCCAGCGGGTAGTTCTTGACGCTAACCGCGTGATGCTACGGAGGAAATTCGGCAGGGGGTATCGGGGAACGTCCCGAAACCCTGTCGTCGTTTCAACTACAGAAAAACTGCAGAAACTTCAGTCGACCAGGTGGTGCGCGATCGCGTAGTGCATCAGCTCCGCGTTCGACTTCATGTTCATCTTGCGCAGGATGCGCGTGCGGTGCGTGCTGACCGTGTTCGGGGAAAGGAAAAGCTCATCGGCAATCTGCCGCACGGTCTTGCCCGAAGCGATCATCCACATCACCTGGTACTCGCGGTCCGAGAGCGTCTCGTGCAGCGGCTTGCCGCGGTTGTCCTCGAGCTCGAGCGCGAGCTTCTCGCCGAGGGTCGGCGTGACGTAGCGCCCGCCGCCCGCGACCTTGCGGATCGCGCTCACCAGCTCTTCGGGCGCGCTCTCCTTCGTCAGGTAGCCCGCGGCGCCCGCCTTGAGCGCCCTGACCGCGTAGCGATCCTCGGGATACATCGAGAGGATCAGCACGGCGCGCCCCGGGTAGCGCTGGCGCAGCTCCTTGATCAGCTCCAGGCCGTTCTTGCCGGGCATGTTGTAGTCGAGCACCGCCACTTCCCAGGGCACGCGGCGCGAGAGCTCGACCACTTCCTGGCCGTTCTTCGCCTCGCCGACCACGGTCAGGTCCTGCTCGAGCGCGAGCATCTGGCGCAGGCCCTGGCGCACTACCGGGTGGTCGTCGGCGATGATGACTTTCAAGTCGGTCACGTCCTTTCCCGGAGGGGAATGCTCACCGAGACGCGCGTGCCGTGGCCCGGCGTGCCGGTAATCCTCACCTCGCCGCCGAAGAGCAGCGCGCGCTCGTTCATGCCGAGCAGCCCGAGCGACTTCTTGCCGTTGAGGTCGGATTCGGCGATGCCGACGCCGTTGTCGACCACCTCGAGCGCGACGCGGTCCTCGGCCACCGACAGGTCGAGGTCGACGCGCGTGGCGCGCGAGTGGCGCGCGACGTTGGTCAGGATCTCCTGGAAGATGCGGAACATCGTCGTCGACACGTCGATGTCGAGCTTGACCTCGGGCGGCAGCTTGGCGCGGGTGCGGATGCCGGTGCGCTTCTGGAACTCCTTCGCCTGCCAGCCGACCGCCGCGATCAGGCCCATGTCGTCGAGCATCTCGGGCCGCAGGCCGGTCGCGATCTTGCGCACCGTCTGCACCGTGGTGTCGATCAGCTTGCACATCGAGTCGGTCTTCTCTACGAGCGGCTTCTCCTTCAGCCGCTTGGCGAGCCAGGTGACCTCCATCTTCAGGCCGGTGAGCACCTGGCCGAGCTCGTCGTGGATCTCGCGGGCGATGTGCGCTCTTTCCTCCTCCCGGATGCTGATCAGATGGGCGGCGAGGCGGCGCAGCTTCTCCTCGGACTCGCGCAGCCTTTCGTTTTTCCGGTGCAGCTCGACGAAAACGGCGACCTTCGATTTCAGGATCTCCGGCACCACCGGCTTCTGCAGGTAGTCGACCGCGCCCACCTCGTAGCCGCGGAACATCGAGCTCATCTCGTCGGCCGCGGCGGTAAGGAAGATGATCGGCGTCAGGCGCGAGCGCTCGCGGCCGCGGACCAGGCGCGCGGTCTCGAAGCCGTCGATGCCGGGCATGCGCACGTCGAGCAGGATCACCGCGAAGTCGTTCTTCAGGGCGAGGCGCAGCGCCTCCTCGCCCGACTGCGCCACCATCAGGTTCTGGCCGAGGCCCGAGAGCAGCTCCTGCAGGGCGAACAGGCTCTTCGGCTCGTCGTCGACGAGCAGGATTTTCGCCTGCGGGGCGGACTCCGGGCGCTCCGCCGGGAGAAGCTCCGGAAGAGCTTCGGCGATCGAGTTCAAGCTAGCCGACGAGCTGGTGTCTGACGGCGTAATGGACGAGGGCGGCATTGCTCGCGAGGCCGAGCTTGCGCAGGATGCGCGTGCGGTAGGTGCTTACCGTGCTCGGCGAGAGCCCCATCTCGCGCGCGATCTCGCTGATCTGCTTGCCGGTGGCGAGCAGCCACATGACGCGGTACTCGCGGTCGGAGAGCTTCTCGTGCAGCGCCTTCTGCGGATCGCTGGAGCATTCGCTCGCGAGGATCTCGGCGAGCGACGACGACACGTACTTGCCGCCGTTCGCCACCTTGCGCACCGCGGCGTTCAGCTCCTGCGGCGCGCTGTCCTTGGTGATGTAGCCCGCGCCGCCGGCGCGCAGCACGCGGCTGCCGTGCACGTCCTCGGAGTGCATCGAGAGGATCAGCACCGGCTTGCCGGGAAACTCCTTCTTGATGTCGCCGAGCAGGTCGAGGCCGCTGCGGCCGGGCATGGAGAAGTCGAAGATCGCCATGTCCCACTCCACCTTGCGCGCCAGCTCGAGCGCTTCGTCGCCGTTGGTGGCTTCTCCTACGACCGTCGCTGCGGGATCGGTGGCGAGCATCTGCTTCAGGCCGTGCCGTACGATCGGATGGTCGTCGGCTATGAGAATGCGCATTGAATTTCCCCTTGTGGTTCCCGGGTTCCGTACCCTGTAGTGCGAAAGTATATGCACGCCCACGACGCGTGGCCATCCACATTTCCTCTTTTTTTTCAGGCCTGTAGTACGTCGGCGACAAAGTTGTAGGTGGAACCCCGACAGGCCTGATTCGGCAGGCGGATGGGCGCGATAGACCCGCCGCCGCTGCGCGGCAATGCTCGGCTTTCATGAAGCTCCTCCTGACCAGCCTGCTGCTCGCCGCAGCGTTCCCCGTCGCGGCCGGCGAGCCGCGCGCAGTGGCCACTTTCGAATCCATCGGCGTGTACTGGACGCCGCCTGCCGCCCCGGGAGCCGGCGGCTGCGCGGTGCGCTTTCGCAAGAGCGGCGCCGACGCATGGCGCGACGGGTTGGCGCTCTGGTTCGACGCGCGCAACGGCGAATGCCGCGGCAGCCTCGTGCAGCTCGAGCCGGGCACGCGCTATGAGATCGACCTGGGCGGCGCGCGCCTGCAGGCCACCACGTGGAGCGAGCGTTTCCCGATCGCGAAGACCATCACGGTCGATTCGCAGTCGAGCACGCTGAGCATCCGCGAGGGCGGCGCCGCCGCCGGCTATGTCCTGTATCAGGCTGCGCCGGGCGCGGTAATCGATGTGAGCGACGCGCAGGAGGTCGGCATCAACGTCGACGCGGACTACGTGATCGTGCGCGGCTTCACCGTGAAGGGCGCGCGGCGCCACGGCATCCAGATCCAGGCCGGGCGGCACGACGTGGTCATCGACGGCAACGACGTCAGCGGCTGGGGGCGCTTTCGCAACACCAACAGCGCCGGCTGGAAGATCGGCATGGACGAGGACTCGGGAATCACCGCGCGCTGCTACAACAACGCGCCCGAGGCCTACCGCATCGTGATCCAGGGCAACCGCGTGCACGACCCGCGCTACGGCTCGGGCAGCTGGGACTGGGGCCATCCCGCGGGGCCGAACGCGATCTCGATGTACGAGTGCGGCGGCAACAACGTGATCCGCTACAACGAGGTCTGGAGCTCTGGAATCCGCAACTACTTCATGGACGCGATCGGCGGCGGCAACAACGACTCGAACAAGGGCTTCCCGGGCGCCGACAGCGACATCTACGGCAACCGCATCCAGCACGCCTGGGACGACGGCATCGAGGCCGAGGGCGGCGGGCGCAATGTGCGCGTGTGGGGCAATTACATCGACAGCACCGCGACCGGCATCGCCACCACGCCGGTCGCGATCGGGCCGATCTACGTCTTTCGCAACGTCTACGACCGCAGTCGGCAGCGCGCGCTCAAGGACACCGACCAGGACGACCGCAACAACGGCTTCAAGTCGGGCTCATGGCCGAAATTCGGCGGCGGACGGCGCTACGTGTTCCACAACACGCTCGTGCAGCGCAACGAGCGCAGCGCCCGCTTCCCGCTCGGCGCCGGCGGCGGCATCTCCGCCTCGGGCTCGAAGGAGCCGCTGACCAACACGGTAAGCCGCAACAACATCCTGCAGGTGTGGAAGCCGAACTGGAACTCGATCAACGACGGCGGCGGATCGGGCAACGACTTCGACTACGACCTCTACAACGGCAGGATCAACGCCTACCGCGGCGCCGAGAAGCACGGCATCGAGGGCGAGAAGCAGAGCCTGGGAATCGACCGCGGCGCGCGCATCGCGAACTTCAACGACGGCTTCGCCGGCTCGGGCCCGGACATCGGGGCGCAGGAAACCGGCGCTTCTCCTATGAAGTTCGGCCGCGCTGCGGCCGAAAGTCGGGCGCTGGCGACAGCGAGAACGTCGTCGAAACAGTGACTTGAGGCACCCGGGGCGGCGCGCTGTCGTCGCCACGCCACAAACCTCTCGCCGGTTCCACTACATCGTGTAGCTAACCGGTTGATCGGCCGGGGATTCCCTTCCTGGCATGGCTCCTGCTCTATGTCGCCGCGAATACTACAAGCGGCACCAGCAGGTCCGCTACAAGCCAGTAACCAAGGAAGGGAGAGGTCGATGCAATTTACCAGGTCCCCTATCGCTATTGCTGTCGCCCTTGCGGGCTTCAGCGCATTGCCGTTTGCGGCGGATGCCGCGACGCCCGCGCCCGGCTCGGGCGCGCTCGCCGTCTGGTTCAAGGCACCGCTCAGCGGCTCCACGGTCAAGGGCGTGCTGAACGGCGATACCAGCTGCTACGTCAACGCCACCGGCGCCGTATCGCGCGTGGTGTTCACGCTCGACAGCAAGGCGCTCATGACCGACACCGCGCCCTCCAACGGCATGAACTGCGTGCTCGACACGACCAAGTTCGCGAACGGCACGCACTCGCTGCGCGCCGATGCGTACACCTCCTCCGGCGCCGTCAAGACCGACATCATCAGCATCAATGTCCAGAACGCGGTCAATACCGCGCCGACGGTGGGCATCACCTCGCCGGCCGCGGGCCAGACCGTTTCCGGCACGCTCAACTACGCCGCCAACGCGACCGACAACGGCGGCGTAAGCCGCGTCGTCTTCACGCTCGACGGCAACGCGCTGCTCAGCGACACGACCGCGCCTTACGGCGGCTCGCTCGACACCACCAAGCTCGCCAACGGCCCGCACACCCTGCGCGCCGTTGCCTACGACGCGCAAGGGCTGAACTCGGCGAGCCAGGTGTCGATCAACGTGCAGAACACCGTGACGCCGACTCCGACGCCGACCCCGACGGGTGCGACGCCGGCGCCGGCCGCTGGCTCGCTCGCGGTGTGGTTCAAGTCGCCGCTTGCCGGCAGCACGATCAAAGGCGTGCTCAACGGCGGCACCAGCTGCTATGTCAACGCGACGGGCAGCGTGCAGCGCGTGGTGTTCACGCTCGACGGCGCCGCGGTCAACACCGACAGCGCGCCCGCCGACGGGATGAACTGCACGCTCGACACCACCAGGTTCGCCAACGGCACGCACACGCTGCGCGCGGTGGCGACCGACTCGAGCGGCGCGTCGAAGATCGACGACATCGCGGTCAACATCCAGAACACGGTGGCCAACACCGCGCCGACGGTGAGCATCACCTCGCCGAGCGCCGGCCAGAGCGTTTCCGGCACGAGCCTCGCCTACGCGGCGATCGCCACCGACAACGCGGGCGTAACGAAGGTCGACTTCTCGGTCGACTCGACCACGCTCGCGAGCGACACCAGCTCGCCCTACGGCGGCACGCTCGACACCACCAAGCTTGCCAACGGCACGCACGTGCTGAAGGCGGTGGCGTACGACGCGCAGGGCCTGAATGCGACCAGCCAGGTGTCGATCAACGTGCAGAACACGGTGACCCCGACGCCGACCCCGACGAGCACCACCACGCCGCCGCCGGGCTCCGGCTCGCTCGCCGTGTGGTTCAAGTCGCCGCTGGCGGGCAGCACCGTTTCGGGCTCGCTCTCGGGCGGCACGTGCTACGTGAACGCCACCGGCAGCGTGCAACGCGTCGTGTTCACGCTCGACGGCGGCGCCGTCAATACCGACAGCGCGCCGGCCGACGGCATGAACTGCACGCTCGACACCGCCAAGTTCGCGAACGGCACCCACTCGCTGCGCGCCGACGCGTACGACGGCACGGGCGCGGTCAAGACCGACATCATCAGCCTCAACATCCAGAACAGCGGCTCGACCGTCACGCCGACCCCGACGCCGACCCCGACGCCAACCCCGACGCCAACCCCGACCAGCAGCCTGCCCACGGGCGGCAAGGCGGTGACCACGTTCCACTCGGCGGGCCTCTACTGGACGCCGAGCACGAACCCCGGCACCGCGGGCTGCATCGTGCAGTACCGCAAGCAGGGCGACAGCTCGTGGAAGCAGGGCATGAACATGTGGTACGACAGCCGCAACTCGGAGTGCCGCGGCTCGATCGTCGACCTGACGCCCAACACGAGCTACGAGTTCCAGATCGGCGTCGGCTCCGCCTACGCGGTGCAGACCACCGCGACCACGTGGAACGAGACGTTCCCGATCGCCAAGACCATCACGGTCGGCAGCCAGTCGACGACGCTCAACGTCACCGAGAGCGGCACCGCCAGCGGCTACGTGCTCTACCAGGCGGCGCCGGGCGCGGTGATCGACGTCAACAACGCGCAGCCGGTCGGCATCAACGTCAACGCCTCGTACGTGATCGTGCGCGGCTTCACCGTGAAGGGCGCGCAGAACCACGGCATCATCATGCAGCCCGGCATGCACGACATCGTGATCGAGCAGAACGACGTCAGCGGCTGGGGCACCTATCGCACCACGCCCGCGGGCGGCTGGCCGATCGGCAACGACGAGGAGTCGGGCATCACGGCGCGCTGCTACAACAACGTGCCCGAGGTGTACCGCGTCGTCATCCAGCGCAACAAGGTGCACGACCCGCGCTACGGCGCGAACTCGTGGGACTGGGGACACCCCGCCGGCCCGAACGGCATCTCGGCCTACGAGTGCGGCGGCAACAACGTGATCCGCTACAACGAGGTGTACAGCACCACCGGCAACCAGCACTACTACATGGATGCCATCGGCGGCGGCAATAACGACTCCAACAAGGGCTGGCCGGGCGCCGACAGCGACGTGTATGGCAACAAGGCCATGCACGCCATGGACGACGGCATCGAGGCCGAAGGCGGCGGCAAGAACGTGCGCGTGTGGGGCAACTACACCGACACCACCGCGGTCGGCATCGCGACCACGCCGGTGGCGACCGGTCCGATCTACGTGTACCGCAACGTGATCAACCGCATGCGCCAGCGCTACCTGAGCACGCTCGACGGCGACGACCGCAACAACGCGTTCAAGTCGGGCTCGTGGACGGGCTACGGCAACGGCCGCCGCTACGTGATGCACAACACCACGCTGCAGGCGAGCACGTCGGGCGCGACGCGCGGCCTGGGCGCCGCCGGCGGAATCATGCCGTCGGGCTCGACCGAGCCGCTGACCAACACGGTGAGCAGAAACAACATCCTGCAGAGCTGGCGCGACGACGGCAGCTACGCCTCGATCGGCTCGGGCACGGTCGACTTCGACTACGACCTGTTCAACGGCTCGATCCAGACCGGCGGCGCGGAGTCGCACGGCACGCCGGGCAAGCCGGTCTACGCGACGGGCAACGGCTGGACGAGCGAGTCGAACGGCATGTACCAGCTCTCGACCACCAGCCCGGGCTTCGGCAAGGGCGTGCGCATCCCGAACTTCAACGACGCCTACTCGGCGCCCGACGTCGGCGCGCACCAGTCCGGCACGCCGGCCATGAAGTTCGGCGTCAACCAGTAACAAGAAGGGCAAGCGCCGGTTCCCGGAAGGGGCCGGCGCATTCCCGCGAAAGGGAGGGGTTCATGAAAGCAAAAGGCTTCACGCTGCTCGAGCTGCTGGTGGTCATCGTGATCATCGGCCTGCTCGCCGGCTACGTCGCGCCGCGCTATTTCGCGCAGGTCGGCAAGTCGGAAGTGCAGGTGGCGCGCGCGCAGATCGACTCGCTCGAGAAGGCGCTCGACCAGTACCGCCTCGACAACCGCCGCTACCCGAGCGCCGAGCAAGGCCTCGACGCGCTGGTGACCAAGCCCGCCGACGAGTCCGCCTGGAGCGGCCCGTACCTGAAGAAGGCGGTGCCGAACGACCCCTGGGGCCGCCCGTACGTCTACCGCGTGCCCGGCCAGAAGGGCGACTTCGACCTCTATTCGCTCGGCAAGGACGGCAAGCCCGGCGGCAGCGGCGAGGATGCCGACATCGGCATCGGCGCCACGCAACAGGCGTCGCTGCGCTAAATGCGCTTCGCCGTCCACGCGCTCGACGCGCGCCAGCAGGTCGTCGCGCTCAGCCTCGAGGCCGCAAGCGCGGACATCGCGCGCGACATGGCGGGCCAGCGGGGCCTGACGGTCTTCTCCATCGAGTCCCGGAGGGGATTTTCGATCCGCAAGCCCTCGGCGTTCCGCACCCCGCTCTTTTCCATCGAGCTGATGTCGCTCCTCGACGCGGGCCTGAATCTGGTCGAGGCGCTGCAGACGCTCGCGGAGAAGGAGGCGCCCGGCGAGCGGCGCGAGGTGCTGGCGGGGCTGCTCGCGGCGATCAACCGCGGCGAGCCGTTCTCGCGGGCCGTGGCGGCGTCGCCGCGGCACTTCTCGCCGCTCTACGTCGCCACCATCAAGGCGAGCGAGCGCACCGGCAACATCAAGGAATCGCTCGGCCGCTACATCGCCTACCAGGAAGAGCTGGAGCGGGTGAAGAAGAAAGTCGTCTCGGCGAGCATCTACCCGGCGATCCTGGTGGTCGTGGGGGCGCTGGTGCTCGGCTTCCTCATGTTCTACGTGGTGCCTCGCTTCGCCAGCGTGTACGAGGACATGTCGGGCAGCCTGCCGCTGTTCTCGCGCCTGCTCCTCGCCTTCGGCAACTTCGTGGGTAGCCACGCCCTCCCCCTCGGGATCGCGTTCATTTCCGCCATCGGCACCGCGGCCTGGGCCTTCACCCGGCCGGCGTTCCGCTCGTGGCTCAACCGCAGGCTCTGGCAGATCCCGGCGCTCGGCGAGCGCATGAAGGTCTACCAGCTGGCGCGGCTCTACCGCACGGCGGGCATGCTGCTTCGCGCGGGAATTCCCGCGGTCCGGGCGCTGGAGATGGTGCAAGGGCTGCTCGCCGCCCACCTGCGGCCGCAGCTGGGCGCAGCCCGGAAGCAAATCGAGCAGGGGCAACCCATGTCGGCCGCGCTCGGCGCCGCCGGCCTGGCCACGCCCGTGGCGACGCGCATGATGCTCGTCGGCGAGAAAAGCGGCGACATGGGCCGCATGCTCGGCGAGATCGCCCGCTTCCACGACGACGAGGTGGCGCGCTTCGTCGACTGGTTCACGCGCGCCTTCGAGCCTCTGCTCATGGCCGCGCTCGGCATCGCCGTCGGCCTGGTGGTGGTGCTCATGTACATGCCGATCTTCGAGCTGGCAGGGAACATCCGATGATTGCCGAAGACATCCTCCAGCTGTCGCAGAAGCTGTTCATGCCCGCGATGTCGCTCGACGACATGCGCGCGCAGCAAGCCGCGTTCGAGCTCGTGCCCTACGCCGAAGCCTCGCGCCGCGCGTGCGTCGCGCTGCGCAACGCCGAGGGCGCGGTGTCGGTCGTGCTCGGCGACCCGTTCGATCTCGACTCGCAGGACTGGCTCGAGGAGCGCCTCGCGGTGCCGTTCCGCTACCGCCTTGCGCACCGCGAGGACGTGACCGCGTACCTGTCGCTGCAGGAAGAGCAGATGCGCGCGCTCGACGGCGCCACGGAAGCGATGCAGCAGACCGCTTCCGCGGAAGACGGCACCCAGGACCTTTCGTTCGAGACGATCAGCGAGACCGACAGCACCGTGGTGCGGCTGGTCGCCTCGACCCTTTATGACGCGATCAAGGCCGGCGCGAGCGACGTGCACCTGGAGACGACCGGCAACGGCCTGACCATCAAGTACCGCATCGACGGCGTGCTGACGCCGGCCGAGTCGGTGCCCGGCACCGAGGTCGCCGAGCAGGTGATCTCGCGCATCAAGGTGATGTCGGAGCTCGACATCGCCGAGCGGCGCGTGCCGCAGGACGGCCGCTTCAAGGCGCGCCGCGAAGG
>Ga0075425_100003191_pt1 | contig 16634 bp, 20 predicted proteins | sample SoiMethybrSBSTD4_FD_75300 | JGI IMG/M metagenome (GOLD analysis project Ga0075425, IMG submission 75300) | Bulk soil microbial communities from a Populus tree surrounding site in Tennessee, USA - Soil MetaG P. TD hybrid SBSTD4 | ecosystem: Environmental > Terrestrial > Soil > Tree plantation... | reverse complement strand
GCTGCGCGAGCTGAGGCACCGCGCCGAAGAGCATTTCCGCAAACAGGGTGAGTTCGACTTCGAGGTCGATCGCGCGGTGATCACCGTTCCGGCGTATTTCAACGATGCGCAGCGAACCGCGACCCGTGACGCGGGACGGCTCGCCGGCCTCGAGGTGCTGCGCATCATCAACGAGCCGACGGCGGCGTCGCTCGCCTACGGCCTCGACAAGCGCGATCGCGGAACGATCGCCGTCTACGATCTCGGCGGCGGCACCTTCGATATCTCCATCCTGAAGGTGGAAGACGGTGTGTTCCAGGTGCTGTCGACGAACGGCGACACGCATCTTGGCGGCGATGACATCGATCGGCTGATGGTCGAAACGGTGCTGGCGGAGATCGCAGGTCCGAAGGAACAGGACGCGTCAACCGTTGAGGCAATCCGCCGCGCGGTCATTCAGGCGAAGTGGGATCTCTCCGACGTCGACGAGACCGAGATTCGCGTCGAACCTTCGCGCTGGGTGCACAGCGGATACCGGAAGCGGATCACGCGCGCCGACTTCGAGCAGATCATCCGACCGCTCATCGATCGCACGCTGCAGCCATGCCGCCAGGCGCTCGCCGACGCGGGTCTCGAGCCAAAGGACATCGACGAAGCCGTGCTGGTCGGCGGGTCGACGCGCATCCCGCTCGTGCGCCGCCTGGTCGAGGAGCTGTTCGGCCGCAAGCCACACAGCGATCTGAACCCGGACGAAGTGGTCGCGCTCGGCGCGGCGGTGCAGGCCGACATTCTGGTCAGCGGCCGCCGCGAGATGCTGCTGCTCGACGTCACGCCGCTGTCGCTCGGCATCGAGACGATGGGGGGCGTCGTCTCGAAGATCATCATGCGCAACTCGACGATTCCGGCGAGCGGCCGCGAGATGTTCACCACCGGCGTCGACAACCAGACCGGCGTCGACATCCACGTGCTGCAGGGCGAGCGCGAGTTGGCGGCGGATTGCCGATCCCTGGCACATCTGCACCTGAAGGGAATTCCGCCGATGCCCGCGGGGCTTCCGCGCATCGAGGTGCGGTTCCAGATCGACGCGAACGGCATCCTCAGTGTCGGCGCGCGCGAGCTGCGCACGGGCATCGAGCAGGGCATCGAGGTCAAGCCGTCGTACGGACTGACCGATGAGGAAGTCGAACGGATGCTGATCGAATCGTTCGAGCACGCCGAAGCAGATTTCGAGGCACGGCTGCTGATTGAAGCTCGCAACGAGGCCGAAACCGTCATCCACGCGACCGAGAAGGTGCTGCGCCGCGCGGACCAGGAAGCCAGCGCATCGGAATTGCTGGAACCGGGTGAGCGGGACCGGATCGAGGCCGCCCTCGCGGAATTGAAGGCGGTGATGACCGGCAGCGATCGCGCCGTCATCCAGGAGAAGACCCACGCGCTGAACCACGCAACTCATCATCTCGCGGAAGCAACGATGAATCGCTCCGTGCGCGAAGCGCTGGCCGGGCGGAATGTGAAGGACGTCTAGTGGTGGGCCTCAACTGATGTATCTGCACGCACGACGGCCCGTCGAACAAAGTTTCGCTGGGCGCGACAACAAGGCGCCCAGGTGCAATTTGGGAAGGACGTACCAGTAAATGCCGAAGGTCACTTTCATCAAAGACGGGAAGGAGACGACCGTCGAATTCGAGCACGGCAAGCTCGAATATCAGCACCACGGGCTGCCGGAGTCGTTCCTCGACGTCGCCATGAACTTCGGCATCCCGCTGGAGCACGCCTGCGGCGGCAGCTGCGCCTGCACGACGTGTCATCTCTACATCAGGGATGGTGAGCAAAACCTCAGCGAGCCGGAGGACAAGGAGCTCGATCGACTCGACACCGCATGGGATCTGCGGACGAACTCACGGCTCGGGTGCCAGGCTGTGATTAAGGGTGATGTCGTGGTCGAGTTCCCGATGTATACCCGGAATTACGTACAGGAAGGCGGCGCCATTCAGCTCGGCAAGTCGGATCAGACCGAAGAAGAAAAGAAAGCGGCCGGAGCGCGGCCATGAAGTGGACTAACGCCGAAGATATCGGCATCGCGTTGAGCGAAAAGTTCCCCGACCTCGATCCCCTTACCGTAAGATTCACGGACCTGCGCGAGCGGGTCCTCGAGCTCGACGGGTTTGATGATGACCCGAAGGCGTCGAACGAGCCCAAGCTCGAGGCCATTCAGATGGCCTGGTACGAAGAATGGAAGGAAAACCAATAGGATCCCACTAACGTCTGAAGAGCCATGAATCTCATGCGGGTCGTTCTCGTCGGATCGATTGTTCTGGCCGCCGCCGGCGTCGCGTCGGCGCAGCAGACGTCGGTCGACGTGAAGCGCCTGCCTCTGGATTTGAATAAAGTCACCCGCCAGCTGCGGCAGAGCGCGGCCAGCGAATCCGGCAACGGCCTGCACATCCGCTACACCGTTGACGTTTACGGCCAGGCGCCGCGAATCGACCTTTTCACGAAGAAGGACAACCTTGCCACCGGCCCCGTCCCGTACGGCGCCCCTAGCCATCGCGAGATGATCGAGCACGTGACGCCGATCGAATACCGCGCCCCCTATGCGGACCTGTCGGCGCTGCTTCGCTGGCTGTCCGAGAAGAGCAAGAAATAATATTCGCCAGTGCGGATTCTCATCGTCTCTGCGACGACCGCGGAGATCGATTCGTACGCCTCGCAGCTCACGTCGAGAGCCGGTGTTGACGTGCTGGTGACCGGCGTCGGCATGGTGGCCACAGCTGCGCGGTGCGCGCAGGCACTCGCGCTCGAGCGATACGACGTGGCGCTGAATCTGGGAATGTGCGGCAGCTTTGATCGCTCGCTGTCGCCGGGCACTGTTGTTCACGTGGTGAGGGACCGCATCGCTGAGCTCGGTGCGGAAGACGGCGAGCGGTTCCTGACGATTCACGACCTGCAGCTACTTGATGACGATGAATTTCCATTTCGCGCCGGAAAGCTGGTCAACGACGCTCCGCCGGCAACCGCCGCGCTCGACGCGTTACCCGTGGTCGAGGGGATCACGGTGAACACCGTGCACGGCAACGATCGATCCATTGATGAAGTCGCCCGTCGGTTTCGGCCGCAGGTTGAGAGCATGGAAGGAGCCGCGTTCATGTACGCGTGCCTCGTCCAGGGCGTTCGCTTTGCGCAGGTGCGCGCCGTCTCCAATATCGTCGAGCGGCGGAACCGCGACGCCTGGAAGCTGAAGGAAGCGATCGATAATCTGGGTGTCGCTGCGGCGGACATCGTCCGCGCGTTATGAAGCTGACACTCGCCTTCTCGCCGTGTCCCAACGACTGTTTCATGTTCGACGCGATCGTGCATCGACGCATCGACCTCGAGGGGCTCGAATTTGACGTGCGGCTTGCGGATGTCGAAGCGCTGAACAAGGCGGCGTTCGCGGGCGAGGTAGACGTCACCAAACTGAGCTATCACGCCTACGCTTACTGTGCGCGCGACTACGTGCTGCTCGATGCTGGGAGCGCGCTCGGCCGTAACTGCGGTCCGCTGCTGATCTCCAAGCGCACGATCTCTCAGGACGACGTTGGGTCGGGCGCGCTTCGCATCGCGATTCCGGGGAAGTACACGACGGCGAATTTTCTTCTCGGTCTCGCGTTTCCGGCGGCGCGCAACAAGATTGAGCTGTTGTTCTCGGATGTCGAGGGCGCCGTGCTCGACGGTTACGTCGACGCAGGCCTCATCATCCACGAGAACCGATTCACCTACGCCGCCAGAGGATTGAAGAAGATCGTCGACCTCGGCGAATTCTGGGAGGGCACGACGGGCGCGCCGATTCCTCTCGGCGGCATCGTCATCCGCCGTTCGTTACCTGACGATGTGAAGCAGATCGTCAACCGACTCGTTCGCCGCAGCGTCGAGTATGCGTTTGCGCATCGCGGCGCCAGCCTCCCGTACGTCCGCGAGCACGCGCAGGAAATGCGCGAGGACGTCATGTATCAGCATATCGACCTGTACGTGAACGACTACTCGATCGATCTTGGTCCTGACGGTCGCCGGGCAGTGGAGCTGCTGTTTGAGAAGGCGAAGGCGCTTGGCGTCATTCCGGCGATAGAGCAGCCGCTCTTCCTCGACGAGCGGCGTGTGCGCGTGTGAGGTCGCGCGAGCCGGCTGCGCTGCTGGCTGTCGGCTTCGTGTTGCTCGTGTGGTCTGGGATTCGTCCGTTCGACCAGACGACCTGGATTCTCGAGGTTTTCCCGATCTTCGTCGCGGTTCCGTTGCTGCTGGCGACGGCGCGACGCTTTCCACTCACAGCGCTTGCGTATCGACTCATCTTCGCCCACGCGCTGATCCTGATGCTCGGCGGGCATTATTCGTATGCCAAGGTGCCACTCGGGTTCTGGATGCAGGATCTGTTCGGCTTCTCGCGGAACCACTACGATCGCATCGGGCATTTTGCGCAGGGCTTCGTGCCGGCGATCATCGCGCGCGAGATTCTCATCAGGCGTTCGCCGTTGCAGGTGGGCAAGTGGCTGTTCTTCATCGTGTTGTGCGTGTGCCTGGCGATCAGCGCGTGCTACGAATTCATCGAATGGTGGTCGGCGCTGATCGGGGGCAGCGCGGCGGAGGCGTTTCTCGGCACGCAGGGGGATCCGTTCGACACGCAGGCCGACATGTTCATGGCGTTGATCGGTGCAACGGCCGCGCAGCTCGTGCTGTCGAGGCTGCACGATCGACAGATTGCAAATATTGCAACCTTGAGTCGCCCCATCACCTGAGTCAGAGTCGCGTACGACTCATCACCGTACTCTGACTCGGGTACGGCGCGTCACCCGACTCTGACTCGCGTCAGGAGCTCCTGCAGTTGGCGGATGCCTTCGGTGAGTGATGCCGGGCCGGGCTGGAGGATGTACGCGGACTTGATTTCGTGGATGCGACCTGCGCGCACGGCTGGTAACGCATCCCATCCCGGGCGCGAGGCGATCTTGTCCTTCTTCACCGCCTTCCCACACCAGGACGCGACGATGACGTCCGGCGCCCGCCGGACAACTTCCTCGCCCTGGACGATGCGATCTTTCGCGAGCTTCGCGTGGCGCAGCTCCGGGAAAATCGGCTCGCCGCCAGCAATCTCAATCAGCTCCTCGACCCACTGGATGCCGGAGATGAGCGGGTCGTCCCACTCTTCGAAGTAGACGCGAGGCCGGCGCGCCAATCGCGACGCGTCGTCGCGGATGCGATCGAGATCGGCCTCGAGCCGACAGGCCAGCGCCTCGGCGCGATCGCTGCGCCCGATCAATCCACCAACCATCCGAATCATCTGCAGAATTTCAACGACGCTCCGCTGGTTGAAGAGGACGACGTTATAGCCGCGCCGCGCGAGCTCCGCCGCGATGTCAGCCTGCAGATCCGAGAACGCGAGGATCAAGTCCGGCCGCAGCGCCTCGATCTTGTCGAAGCGCGCGTTGATGAACGCCGAGACGCGCGGCTTCTGACGCGCCTCCGGCGGCCGGACGGTGTAACCGGACACGCCGACGACACGATCGCCTTCGCCGAGCAGATACAGCGTCTCGGTTGTTTCCTCCGTCAGACAGACGATGCGGCTGGGATAAGGTCCGCCCATACGTATGGCTCGACTGCATGGCCGGTGCCGTCCTGCAGCGCGATTGAGTGCGTGAACATCGGGCCCGCGTAGACGCACGAATGGAACTCGCCGTTCTCGCCGCACGGGTCGACTGACGGCGGCAGATCGTTCAGCAGCGATCGATCGAACTCTCGCCCGACGAATGTCGAATCGAGCTTGCGTGTGTCGACGCACGTGATGCGTGCGTGCAGTCCGCCATCGATCATCTGCGCCGCGAGCTCACGCGTCGGAATGCCCCACACGGGAAACAGCGGTTCGAGGCCGGTGCCGGCGAGCTTCTCCTCTCGATAGCGCCGGATGTCTTCGAGAAACAGATCTCCGAACGCGGCGTGCGTGAACCCATTCGTCCGTGCAGCGGCGATGGCCGTGCGCATCTGCGCCTCGTAGACGTCGTTGGGACATGGATGCGGGATGTGCACCACGTGCAGGGGCAAACCGGCGGCGCGAGCTTGCGCCTCGAGCAGCGATCGCCGCACACCGTGCATCGCGACGCGATCCATCACCTTGTTGATGGTCGTCAGCAGCCCGGCGACGGCCCCCGGATACTGCTGATTCAGCAGGTGCAGCGCCCACGCGCTGTCCTTTCCGGAGCTCCACGACAGGAGAATCTTCACCGAAAAACCTCCGGATGCAGGACACGCGCGAGCGCCTCCGCCGCGCGTCCGACTCGCGGCCCCGCTGCCATGAGATAGCTGCCATAGAGCAGGTAGACGCGATTGTTGTGAACCGCGGGAACCGACGACAGCACATTCCATACGGCGCGCTCGCGCTGGACTACGTCGGCGGCCGGCTGCTCGGTGGCGTGCATTTCAATAATCACCTGCGGCGCCCGCGCGATCACCGTCTCGTTCGACGGCTGCGCCGCCTCGCGTTTGATATCGCCGAAGGCATCATCTCCGCCTGCGGCGTCGAGAAGCTCGTGCAGAAATCCGACGCCGGCACTTGCGTAGACGCCGCGCAGCGCTGCCGCATCGCGTCCGATGACGAGCATCGTCCGCGGGCGCGGCCGTCCGCGGACCCGCCTGCGAACGTCGTCGAGCTGCGATTGCAGGTCGCGGACAACCCGATCGCTGTCCCCTGCATGTCCGGTCAGACGTCCGACATCACGTATCGCCTGCAGAATGTTGTCCACACCCGCGTGTCGGTACGAGTACACGCGGATGCCAGCACGTGCGAGCTGACCTTCCAGTTGGGTTTGCGATCCGTAGACGATAACGAGATCGGGCCGCAGCGAGAAGATGCGCTCAACATCCGGATCGAGCAGTGCGCCGACACGCGGCAGTGATTTCGTTTCGGGAGGGAAGTCCTCGTAGCTGCTCACGCCGACGACCTGCGAGCCGGCGCCGACGGCAAAGAGCATCTCGGTCACATTAGGTACGAGCGAGACGATACGCCTCGCCGCGACAGGCTGTGACGCGGCGGCCCGGGCGTTACTCTGGGCGAACGTGACGGCGCGCGCTCCACCGACGAGAGCGAGCAGGCAAACGATCGCCTTCAGCTTTTCCGCACGAGCAGCCATAAGAAAAACGGCCCTCCGAGGATCGCGGTCACGACGCCCACCGGTACTTCGACAGGCGCGAGCACCATTCGCGCAACCACGTCGCAGCCGATGAGAAACGCTGCACCGAACAGCACCGACGCCGGCAATACGACGCGGTGATCCACACCCACCATCAGGCGCACCAGGTGAGGAACGACGATGCCAACGAAGCCGATCGGACCGGCAAGTGACACCGCGGCGCTCGTCGCAAGCGAGGCGCTGAAAAAGGCGAGCCGCTGGGTGCGGCCGACGTCCACGCCGCGCGTCGCGGCGATGTCGTTGCCGACGCTCAACAGATTCAGCGAGCGCGGCAGCACGGCGAACATCCCGAACGCAGCGAGCACCAGCGGCAGCGACGCGACAATCGGCGTGAAGCTGCCGACATCGAGATCTCCCATCAGCCAGCGCACCGTTCGATATGTCTGCGTGAAGTCCGCCGAGTACTGCACGAAAAGAATCAGCGCGGAAAAGAACGCGTTGAGCGTGACACCAGCCAGCAGGAGAACCGTTGTGGACATCGTACGCCCCGGCCGCCGCGCCAGTGCGTAGACGACGAGCGAGGCCACCAGGGCGCCGCCGAGGCTGGCGAGCGGAATGGCGCCGCCGCCAATGCTGTAGAGGCCGATCTTCAGGTCGGCCTGCACAAACGTGATGACAAGGATGGCGCCGAGCGCCGCACCGGCCGACACGCCGAGCGTGAAAGGTGTCGCCAGCGGGTTGCGCAGCAGGGCCTGCATGACGACACCCGCTGCCGCAAGCGTTCCACCGACCACGGCCGCGGTCAGTACTCGCGGCATTCGCGCAACGAAGAAGATCTGCGCGTCGACGTTGTCGGCAAAGGGAATGGAACGATCGAACGCGCGCGCAAGGTTGATGTGCGTGCTGCCGACGAGCGGGGCCAGCAGACACGCGCCGACAGCAAGCGTGCCATAGCCGATGAGGATTGCTGCGAGGCGCGTCCTGATCATCGCACTCGTTGCAGCGGCACGATCGTGAGATGCCCCGCTCGCTCGTGGAACGTGACGTCCGCGTCGACGTCATACAACTGCCGGACCGTCTCGCTGGTCAGCACCTGGCGCGTTGCACCCTGCGCCAGCACGCGACCGTTGCGCATGACGATCAGTCGATCGCATACGGACGCGGCGAGATTGAGGTCGTGCGTCGCGAGCACCATGGTCACGCGACGCTCGCGATTGAGACGTGAAAGCAGGGTGGCAATTTCCAGCTGATATCCGAGGTCGAGCGACGCCGTCGGCTCGTCCAGCAGCAGCAGCTCCGTCGCCTGCGCCAGCGCGCTGGCGATGATCACACGCTGCTTTTCGCCGCCGCTCAGCGTCATGTAGTTGCGCGAGGTGAGCTGCGCGGTGCCCGTCGCTGCAAGCGAGGCGGACGCAATCTCCAGATCCACCGGGCCCTCGAGCTGAAACGGACCAAGATACGGATGGCGGCCCATCAGCACCATGTCGAGCACGCTGTACTCGAATGCCGGGTGCGTCTCCTGCGGCACAACGGCGATACGCCGCGCAAGCTCACGACGCGTCATCGTCTCGAGCGGACGCTCACCGAGAAACACGCGACCCTGTTGCGGACGCAAAACCCCCGACAGCAGCTTCAGGAGCGTGGTCTTGCCGCAGCCGTTCGGGCCGAGCAGGCCGGTCAGCGATCCAGGATCAACGGCGGCTGTCGCATCGAGCAGCGTGAATCCGTTGCCGTAGCCGAAGGAAACGTCTTCAGCACGCAGCATCGATCGTCCAGCAGTCGGAATGCATCTCGCGGACGCCGAACGAGACGTCAAGCGGGGCGGTGAACAACGGCGTGCTCGTGACGAGCGAGTGGTACTCGCCGTACTCACCACAGGGGTCGACACCGAGCGCCTCGAGCTCGCGCACCGCCTCGATCGTGATGCCGCGGCCGACCCAGCTCTGGTCGAGATGCGCGGCGCGCGCCGTCACGATGACGGCCGCACTGCCGCTGCCGATGAATTCCTCTACCAGCGTGCGCGTCGATTCACCCCACAGAGGAAGAACGGCCGTGAGTCCGTGCGCTGCGCAGACGCGCTCGTCCCACGCGCGATGCGCGTCGCCCATGATGTCGCCGAAGATGATGTGCGTCACCCCGAGCGCCACTGCTGCACCGAGCATCCGTACGTACTCGTCGGTATAAGTGGCCCAGGAGCAGCGGCCGCTGATGCTCGTCATGCCGAGCCGCTCGGCCTGCGCCGCAATGACGTCCGGCCGCAGGCCGTGCGAGCGGCTGCGCTCGCCGTCTTCCGCGAACATCGTCAGCGTGGCGATGACGTCGAACTCACTATGTGTGCGGAGGAGAGCGGTGCAGCAGTCCTTGCCTCCGCTCCAGGAAATGGCGGCGCGCGGTTTCACGGGCGTCTCCTTCCGGCGTCTCGCGCGCCGGGGAAAGACAGAGCATCGGGGCAGGTTTCCTGACTGTTACAGTGGCGGGACCGTCCGGGACTTGCACCCGGTTCCCCTGCGCAGATGCGTCGGTTGTGGCTTAGGACTATAGCACGTAGAATTTTTCGAGCGGATTGCGATGAACTCCCGAATCAAGGCGGCCGGTCTGGCGGAAATCGACGACAAGCTTCACGCGGATGAGCGGCTGACGTTCGACGATGGTGTCGCGCTGTTCCGATCTCCCGACCTGCTCGCCGTCGGAGCGCTCGCGAATCGTGAGCGCGAGAAGCGCCACGGCGCTCGTACGTATTTCAACTACAACCTGCGTCTCGAACCGACGAATGTATGCGTGGCAAGCTGCCTGTTCTGCTCGTTTGCGCGGCTGCAGCCGACTGACGCCGCCGCCTACACGATGTCGCTCGAGCAGGCGTGGGACAAGCTCCGCCGCCGCGCCAACCAGCCGCTCACCGAGCTGCACATCGTCAACGGTCTCAATCCGGATCTGCCATTCGATTACTACAAGGACCTGCTGCGCGGCTTCAAGCGCATTCGTCCAGAGATTCATTTGAAGTGCTTCACAGCCGTGGAGATTGCGTTCTTCGCCGATCTCTACAAGATGACCGACGAGCAGGTGCTGCGCGAGTTGATCGACGCCGGTCTCGATTCACTGCCTGGTGGCGGCGCGGAGATTTTTGCGGAGCGGGTTCGCCGTAAGATCTGCCACGACAAGTGCGACGCCGATCGTTACCTGAGCATTCACCGCACCGCCCATCAGCTCGGGCTGCGAACGAACGTGACGATGCTCTACGGACATATCGAGACAATGGAAGAGCGCGTCGATCACATGATGCGTGCTCGTACTCTGCAGGATGAGACGGGCGGATTCCAGGCGTTCATCCCGCTGGCGTTTCACCCCGACAATAACCAGATGCGCAAGCTGCCGGCGCCGAGCGCGGCGGACACGCTGCGTGTGCACGCGGTGGCGAGGCTTGTGTGCGACAACATCCCCCACATCAAAGCGTTCTGGATTGCCACTGGGGTCGACGTGGCGCAAACCGCGTTATGGTTCGGTGTCGACGATCTCGACGGCACCGTGCAGGAAGAGAAGATCTACCACATGGCCGGGTCGCCCACGCCCGAGGGAATGACGACGGCTGAGCTCACCAGACTCGTACGCGCCGCCGGGCGCGAACCGCTCGAGCGCGACACGCTGTACAACATCGTGAACATACCTGCCGCCGCCTGCTGAGTTTTTATAATTTTCATAACCGATGACAACGCTGATTCCGCTCCTCACGGAGTTCGAGAAGGAACGTCTGTTTGAACGGCAGCCTCTGCCGGAAAAGTATCTCGGCCTTTCCGACGCTGACTTAGATGCGCGCATCAGAGTGGCGCGCCAGAAGCTTGGGAGACGTCTGGTGATCCTTGGCCACCACTATCAACGTGACGAGGTCATCAAGTTCGCGGACTACACGGGGGATTCCTTCAAGCTCGCCGGCCAAATCTCCAATCGCCCAGAGGCTGAATACATCGTCTTCTGCGGCGTGCACTTCATGGCGGAGAGCGCGGACGTGCTCTGTGCGCCGCATCAGCAGGTGATTCTTCCGGATCTCGCGGCCGGATGCTCGATGGCGGATATGGCGGCGCTGGATCAGCTGGAAACATGTTGGGAAGAACTGACGCAGATGGGCATCGAGCGCGTCGTGCCCGTCACCTACATCAACTCCGCGGCTTCCGTTAAGGCTTTTGTCGGCGAGCGTGGCGGTACGGTGTGCACGTCGTCGAATGCGGCTGCGACACTGAAGTGGGCGTGCGAGAGGGGCACGAAGATTCTGTTCCTGCCAGACCAGCATCTGGGTCGCAACACGGCATACAAGATGGGCATCCCGCTCGATGAGATGGTCGTATGGGATCCGAACGAGATCTTCGGCGGCATCGACGTTGATACGCTCAGACGCGCGCGAATGATCCTGTGGAAGGGTCACTGTTCGGTGCACACGCGCTTCACGGTCAAGCAGATCGACAACGTGCGCAAGCAGTATCCCGGCATCCGCGTCATCGTTCATCCGGAGGTGCCGTGGGATGTCGTGCAGGCTGCCGATGATAGCGGCAGCACCGAGTACATCATCAAGACGGTAAAGAACAGTCCTGTTGGATCGGTGTGGGCGGTCGGCACCGAAGTCCACCTCGTCAACCGGCTCGCGAACGAGGTAGCACCAGATCGAACTGTCGTATCGCTCGATCAGTTCGGCTGCCTCTGCTCGACGATGTTCCGGGTGTCGCCGAACCATCTGCTGTGGATTCTTGAAGAGCTGGTTGAAGGTCGTGTCCACAACCGCATCGTCGTCCCGCGCGACCAGAAACTCTGGACTCACGTCGCGCTCGATCGAATGCTCTCGATCCAGTAACATTCCCTTTTTCGATCGCCCTCCGAGGAGGAACGCATGGCGCATGAACTGCCCAAGCTCCCGTACGACTTCGCTGCGCTCGAACCGCACATCGATGCGCAGACGATGCAGATTCATCACGGGAAGCATCACCAGGCATATGTAACCAACCTGAACGCCGCGCTCGAGAAGCATCCCGAGCTCAATTCGAAGAACATCGACGAGCTGTGCCGCGGCATCAACACCTTGCCTGAAGACATCCGCACTGCCGTGCGCAACAACGGCGGCGGCCATTGGAACCACAGCATGTTCTGGAAGTGGATGGCGCCCAACGCCGGCGGCGCGCCGACAGGCAAGGTTGCCGATGCCATCAACTCCTCATTCGGCAGCTTCGACAACTTCAAGACGGAGTGGGCCAAGGCGGGCGCGGGCCGCTTCGGCAGCGGCTGGGTATGGCTGCTCAAGGACGGCGGCAAGGTCTCGATTGTCAGCACGCCGAACCAGGACAACCCGTTGATGGAAGGCAAGACGCCGATCCTCGGACTCGACGTCTGGGAGCACGCGTATTACCTGAAGTATCAGAATCGAAGGCCGGACTACATCACTGCGTGGTGGAACGTGGTGAACTGGGCGGAAGTGAACAAGAGCCTGTAGACAGCGATTCGGAGTTCGGGATTCGTCTGTTCATGAATCCCGAGCCCCGATGTTCTCTCGAACTAGTTCTGCCGCTTCAGCGTAAATTCCTGCGCCTGTCCCTGGCCGCCCTCGGCCATGCGCGTGAACGCGATCTCGTCGCCTTTCAGCGTTCCGGTCCAGTTGAGGGTGACTTCGCCCCCGCGTCCCATCTGCTTCGTCTTGAACTTCAGCATCCCGTTGGCGATGGTACCTTCCTCGATGGGGATTTCGCCGCCGCGTCCGCCGGCGACGGATCCGTTGAGCTTGCCGCCCTCAGCTTTCAGAGTCAGCGTCACCTGCTGCGGACCGCGTCCGCCAGGCACTTCGCCGGCCCATTTGCCATCGACCGATCCCTGCGCAAGCGCGGCTGCTGGCAGCAACCCGACGCAGAGAATCAGCACCCACGTCCTGATTTTCATGATGATCTCCGTCTGAAGAATAGAGGTGTCCCGGGGGGTATACGCGCATTTGATACGCGTTTACTCGAGCGGATGTTTACAGATCAGGCAATCGGAGACGATGCGGCCTCCAATCAGATGTTCCTGAATGATGCGCTCGAGCACCGGAGGGTCGCATGCGGCGTACCAGGCACCTTCCGGGTACACGACGGCGATCGGCCCGCCCTCGCAGATACGCAGGCAGTTCGCCTTCGTACGGAGGATGCCGCCTTGCTCTGACAGCTTCAGTTCCTTCAGTCGCCGCTTCAGGTAGCTCCAGGCTTCCAGGCCACGTTCTTTCTCGCAGCACTTGGGCTTTTCCTGATCGCAGCAGAGAAAGATATGACGCCGTGCGACGGGGACGCCGATGCTTGCGGCGACGTCACGTTGGGAATCGGTCACTCAGGGAAGTATAGTCAACGCGTGTTCCGCGCCCTCATCCTCACAGGCTGCGTGCTTGCGGCGCAAAGCGCCTTCGCGCAGTTCGGCCATCCGCTGAAAGGGTCGTGGAGCGGAGACTGGGGACCGGACAAGGATCAGCGCACCCGCGTCCTGCTGCAGATGCAGTGGGATGGCAAGGCGATCACCGGCGCGATCAATCCCGGACCGAACGCGCGTCCGTTGACGAAAGCCTCTGTCGATCCTGAAACGTGGCAGGTGCATCTCGAGGCGCGCGATATCGTCATCGATGGAAAGCTCGACAACCTCGGCTCCGCGCACCGCGTGCTCAGCGGCACATGGACGGAAGCGGGGCGGAAGGGCGACTTCAGACTTACTCGGAACTAGCGCCCGCTGATTACGGACTGGCCGAAATCGTCGGTCAGCTTCTGCAGATACCTGTTGTTTTCCTGACAGATGTATTCGGTGAGCTCGCCGTCCGCGCTCCACGGAATGTTCCAGGCAACCGTCCACGGCTTCGAATATGCGCCCGGATCGTCGATCAGCGCCTCGTAATGCAACGTTCCCTTGTTCAGGCGCCTGAACCGCTCGACCACGTGCAGCAGGTCTGTATGCGGATGGCCGTAGTAATCCAGCCACGTGTTCTCGTTGAAGCCGGCGACATCGACGACGAGCGTGTCGTGATCCCAGTGACCGACGGAGTGACCGAGGTAAGTCGGATTCAGTGAGTCACCCTGTGGATGCGGACGCCCGTCCATGTAGATCTCGCGCCAGATGTGCGTCGCGCCTTCGAAGACCATGAAGATGCGTTTGTGCTCCGGCTGCTGGATGATTTCCATCGGATATGGCGTGGCCATCAACCGCGGCCCGCCCGGAGGCAGACAGAACCCCTCGGGGTCGTACTTGGAATTGTTCTTCGAGTTGTAGTCGTATATGCCGCGCGCCCACGGCAGGAACGGCACGTCGGGCTCGGCCTTGCCGCCGCCGCGCCCTCCGCTTTCGCTCGGCGCCGGACCCCGCTCAGCCGCAGTCTTGCCATCCGGACCCGGAATGCGCAAACCCATGTTCTGGATATAGGGAACGTCCCACACACCCTTTTCGCCGGGGACGCGGCCAAGGTTCGGCGTGCCGTCCGCGAATCGCGGCGCCGGTTCAGCAGTGCGCTGCGTGGCGGGACCTTGAGCGTCCGCGGTCCACAGCGCGGCAATCACGATCACCGACGACGCGATCGCGATGCGCATCAGGCGCATCATTGCACCTCGGTCTGGCTCGATGCGGCGAACAGGCGCTTGCCCGTGCTCGCCAGCACAACCGCGCGCGCGTTGCCGTACGGCGACCCGTCGCGGGCGAGACTGCCTTCGACGGTTACCATGTCGCCAATCTTCAGCGTGTTGCGCGTCCAGCCGTTGCGCATCAGCCCGTTGGGGCTGCCCATCTCGAAACCCCAGTTCGTCACCTTCTTCGTCCGCTCGTCGGTGACGTCGAGATAGAAGATCGTGTGCGGGTTCTGCCACTCGACTTTCGTGACGACGCCGCTCAGCTTGAACGGCTTGCTGGCGTCGAACTCCGCGGAGAACGAGTGATGGGCGATTGCCGGAGCGGCAGCGAGGAGCAGAGCGATGCCCGTGGCGGCCGCGAGAACTCTCGTGCGCATCGAATCCTCCGCTACGGGCGTGGATCTTAGCTCAGAACAGCGTCACCGCGACGAGTTCGCCCGCCTCGACCGCGTCGGTCGCGGCTGCGATTTCAAAATAGCCATCGGCCTGCGACATGCTCGTGATATCACCCGACGCTTTGAACGCCGGGATCGCCATTCCGTCAGCGACGCGCACCGTATAGAACTGGTGGCGATCTTTCGCGGACACGACTCGCCGCGACAGCGGAAGCGTGATCGTCTTCAGCGCGTGCGGCGGCAGCCGCGCGATGAAGCGCAGCGCGGGGACGAGCAGGATATGCGCGTTCAGCAGGCACGAGGATGGATACCCGGGCATGCCGAAAAACGGCCGGCCGTTGACCAGTCCGAACGCCGTTGGCTTGCCTGGTTTCACCGAGATGCCGTGAAACAGCACCTCGCCGCGGCTGCCGAGCGCGTCGAGAATCAGGTCGCGTTCGCCGACCGAGGTCCCGCCCGAGAACACGAGCACATCGTCTTCGAGGGACTCGTCGAGTGCGCGATCGAGGTCGGCCATCGTATCTGTCGCCGTGCGATGCGGCACGGGTATGCCGCCGTGATCGGCGACGATCGCGGTGAGCGTGAACCGGTTGATGTCGTAGATCTGACCGGGCCGCAGCGGACGACCGGGGTCGACGATTTCGTTGCCGGTGGAGAGAATGGCAACGCGCGGTCGGGCGTAGACCTCGACCTGAGCGGCGCCAAGCGCGGCGATCGCCCCGATGCGGCTGGCGTTGAGCACCTCGCCGGCGCGCAGCACCGTCTGGCCGCCGGTGATGTCTGCGCCCTGACGGCCGATGTTCTGCCCGGCATCAGCAGCGTTGAAAATGTTCACGCGGGCTCCGTCGGCGCGTGTCTGTTCGACCATCACCACCGCGTCGGCGCCCGGCGGCATCGGCGCGCCGGTGGCGATCTCCGTGCACTCACCGGCGCCGACCGTGCGCGTCGGCATCTGCCCGGTGAATACCTTCTCGATGCACGTGAGGATGACCGGTTGCGCGGGGCTGGCGCCGTTTGTATCTGCGGCGCGAACCGCATAGCCGTCCATCGCCGCGCGCGAGAACGGCGGCACGTCGGCGGTCGCCACGACGTCGCGGGCAAGCACGCGGTTGTTGGCCGCATCGAGAGCCACACGCTCAGTGCGTTCGATCCTTCGCAGCGCGCCATCGATCGCCGCTCGCGCCTGCTCGAGCGTAATCGTGTCGCCGAAGGGCTGCATCTTCGTTCTCATCGGCGCAGCTGCTGAACGACGTGGCCCAGCTCGGGAAGAATGAGTTTGGTCATCGCCAGCCGCACGGCGGCAGGGGAACCCGGCAGCACGAAGATCGCTTTGCCGTGCGCGCGGCCGGCGGTGGCACGGCTCATCATCGCCGCGGCGCCAATCTCTTCGTAGCTGAGCATCCGGAACAGCTCGCCGAACCCGGTGAGCCGCTTCTCGAGCAGTCGATCGATCGCTTCAAACGTACCGTCGCGCGACGTGATGCCGGTGCCGCCGGTGGTGATGA
>Ga0075425_100003188_pt1 | contig 16638 bp, 16 predicted proteins | sample SoiMethybrSBSTD4_FD_75300 | JGI IMG/M metagenome (GOLD analysis project Ga0075425, IMG submission 75300) | Bulk soil microbial communities from a Populus tree surrounding site in Tennessee, USA - Soil MetaG P. TD hybrid SBSTD4 | ecosystem: Environmental > Terrestrial > Soil > Tree plantation... | reverse complement strand
CCGTTCGAATCAGGCGCTCAGCCTGGACGAGCACGCCTTCGACGGGCTCGCCGTATTGATCGACGATGCGTCCGGAGATCCCCGAGCTGCGCGGCATGCGGACGCTGACTGTCGCGCGGCCGCCGTCGGCGAGATCGATCATGATTGGCGGCTCGCCGGCGCGGTGCGAGCCGTAGGTGGTCGGCACGAAGCCGGCCTTGCGCGCGCTGACCGCGTAACGTCCGGCGTCGAGGCCCGCGATCTCGAAGTGTCCGTCGTTGTCGGTGAACGCGACGGGCGGCGCCTCGTTCTCGACGCGCGGCGGCGGAGGCGGTGGCGGGGGCGGACCCACCATCGTCACGTTTCCCCCGAGCATGACAGTGCCGTTATTGAGCGTGACGAATGCCGGACTGCCTGGCTGGGGACCGGAAGGGCCGGAGGAGGAGTTGACGCTGACACGCGCCTTTCGCAGCGGCTGGCCCGCTTCGTCGGTCACCCGGCCGGCGATGGTGCCGGTCCGCGGGGCGGCTGCGGCAGACGGCGACGGAGGACGATTGTCCCGCGGAGGCTGTTGTTGGGCACGGCTCGCGGGCGCGGCGAACAGGCAGACCGCGGCGACCGCGACGACTAGTTCGCGAGCCGGTAGACGGTGAGGCGCTGGCCGGCGGTCAGGTGATCGCCGGGGATTCGCGGATTCCACGTCTTGAGCGAATCGACCGTCGTTCTGAACAGGCGGGCGATCGAGAAGAGTGTATCGCCCTGTTTGACTTCGTAAACCACTTTCACGCGGTTCGAGCTGGTGGCGTCCGCGAGCTTGCCCGACTCCGCCACGGTCTGCCGCGCTTCGGCCACCGGCACGCCGCGCTCGGTCCGCGCGGCCATCAGGACTGTCGCTTCCTGCGGAATCATCAGCTTCTGGCCCGCGGCGACCTTCGCCGTGGCCTTGAGGTCGTTGGCCTCGGCCAGATCCGCCCGGCTCACGTGGAGCTTCTTGGCGATCGTCGGCAGCGTTTCCCCTCGCTTCACCGTGTAGAACTTGAGGGACGCGAGGTTGATCGCCGGCGCTTCCTCGAGCCGCGCGAGCACCGTGTCCGCGGTGCCGGAGGGTACTTTCAACTCGTAGCCGGTGCTCGTGACCGGCGTCGTCCAACGTCGAAGCTCGGGATTGAGCGACTGAATCTCGTCGATGGTCGAATCGGTCCACTCGGCGATGTGGCGGAGATCGACCGGACGCGGCAGCGTCACCTTCTCGAACTCGAACTCGTGGGCCGCCTGGGCGGCGACGTCGAACCCGTACTGCGCGGGATTCCGGGCGATGACGATCGCCGCCAGAATCATCGGCACGTACTCGCGCGTCTCTCGCGGCAGCACCTTCGGCTTCGAGGCCAGCGCCCAGAAGTCGTTGAGCTTCGACGTCTTCATGGCCCGCTGCATGCGCCCCGGGCCGCCGTTGTAGGAGGCGAGCGCCAGATGCCAGTCGCCATTGAAGAGACCGCTCAGCGTGTGCAGGTACTTCGCGGCCGCGACCGTCGCCTTTTCCGGGTCGGCGCGCTCGTCGATGTACCAGTCGCGGTGCAGGCCGTTCTCGAGCGCCGTGCCCGCCATGAACTGCCAGACGCCCTTCGCCTTCGCGCGCGAGAGCGCATTGGGCTTGAAGGCGCTTTCGACCAGAGGCACGTAGGCGAGGTCAAGCGGCAGCCCTTCGGCGCGGAAAACGTTCTGAATCATCGGCAGGTATTTGCTGCCGCGGTTCAGCCCTTCCTCCATGAAGTCGTGAAGCCGGCCCTGGAACAGCTCGATGTAGGAGAGAACGCGCTGATTCAGCGGAATCGGAATGTCATGATGAGTGAGGTCCGACTCAACCGTATCCTTCAGCTCCGGGGCGGCCGGCGGCGTACCGAAGGTCGTCGACAGCGCAAGGAGTTCGTCGATGGAGGCCGGTTCGTACTTCTTTTCGGTGAAGCCGTCGCCGACGGACAGCGCGCGGACCTCGTAAGCGCTGATGCGATCGACGAGGCGGTCGAAATGCTCGCGAATCCGGGGCTCGGTCCGGGCGCCGTACGGCGACTCGAGCAGGATGTCGACGGCCCGGTTGAATTCCTGTTTGGCGGCCTCGAAGTGCCCCTGTTCGAGCTCGATCTGCCCGGCCTTGAAATGACGGTCCGAGTCAGCGATCAGCGCCAGGACCGGGTCTTCCACCGGAGCCTGGACGACAGGCATGGGCAGCAAGACCGGGACTGCCGCCTGCGCCGGAGCGGCGGGCCGGGTAACGGGAGCCTGTTTTTTGAGACTGGAGCCGCACGCGGCGGCTACCGGGAGCAGCGCGATGGGAATCCAGCGTATGGCGCGCCGCGTCATTGCCGAGTCAGTCTAGCAAACCGACCCTTGGTGGTCAACAATAAGTCCAAGCGCCTCAGCAATTGACTCGCCTGGCGTGGTTTTCGCCGTCGCGCGGCGTGAGATTAGCCAGTCCAGGGCGCGACCGTGAAGACCCGGTGCTCTTCTCCGAGGTCCCGCGCCGCCGGCGTCACGATCGCCCGCTCGGAGATCGTCAGCTTCCGCCCGGCCTGAATCGCCTGCCGGACGTCCTCTTCGCAGACGAAGTCCATCGGCTGGTCTGACCGGGGTCTGTCACCAGTCCGACCCGAGTCTGACCCCGGTCTGACCCGGGTCAGACCGGGGTCAGACCTGGCGGCTTGATACCCTCGCGAGGACAGGAAATCGTCGATTTTGCGCGTCAGGGCCTCCGCGCTGATGCCAGTAGCCGCCGGCGGACGCACCGGCGCCTGTGGCAGGGACGGACCCGAGGGTCGCGGCGCCGACGCGGACGGGGGGCTGCCAGCCGGTCGATCCCATCGACTGACGACCGGCGCGACCTCGTAGGCGAGGCGTTTGATGTTCAGCAGGTGGCGCGGCGAGATGTTGTCCGACGTGATGTTGCCGCCGAAGCCGCCGCATCCGAGCGTCATCGCCGGATCGAGCCCCGTCGACAGGCCGACCGAGCCGTGCGTCGTGGCGCTGTTGACGACGATGCGATACGCCGGCTTGTGCAGGCCGAACTCCAGGATGATCTGCTCGTTCTGCGAGTGGATCGACATGGTATGGCCCATGCCGCCGTACCGGAGGATCTGCTTGCACCGCTCGCAGCCCTCGCGCCAGTCCCTGACGATGTAATAGGAAAGGACCGGGCACAGCTTCTCGATCGACAGCGGATAGTCGCGGCCGACGCCTTCAAGGGGCGCGAGCAGCACGCGGGTGTCGGCCGGGACCGTAATCCCGCATTTCTCGGCGATGAGGACCGCCGTCTTTCCGACCAGCGCCGGGTTCGGCAGGCGCTGCGGCGACACGAGCTGACGCGCCACCGCGTCCATCTCGGCCTTGTTCATGAAGTAGCCGCCCTGCGCCTGGAATTCGCGTTTCACCTCGTCGGCGATCGGTTCGTCGACAACGACGGAGTTCTCCGACGAGCAGAGCACGCCGTTGTCGAACGTCTTGCCGGCGACGACGTCGTGGACCGCCTTCTTGACGTTCGCGGTCCGCTCGATGAACGCGGGCGCGTTCCCGGGCCCCACGCCATACGCCGGCTTGCCCGCGCTGTAGGCGGCGCGCACCAGTCCCATTCCGCCCGTCGCCAGGATGACGGCGACGTCGCGGTGCTTCATCAGCTCCTGCGTGCCCTCGAGCGTCACCGTCGTCATCCAGTTGATCGCGCCGATTGGAGCACCAGCGCGGCGCGCGGCGTCTTCCATGACCTCCGCCACGGCCGTGATGCACCTCACGGCCGCCGGATGCGGGCTGATGACGATGGAGCAGCGCGCCTTGAGCGCGATCAGAATCTTGTAGATGGCCGTTGACGTCGGGTTCGTGGACGGAACGACGGCCGCCACGACGCCGAATGGCTCGGCGATCTCGACGACGCGCCGGTCCTCGTGTCGCGCCACGACGCCCACCGTCTTCATCGGACGGATGAACTGGTAGACCTTCTGCGAGCTGAAGAGGTTCTTCGCGATCTTGTCTTCGACGACGCCGTAGCCGGTTTCCTCCACGGCGAGGCGCGCGAACCGTTCGGCCTGCGGCGTCGCGGCCGCGGCCATCGCGTCGACGATCGCGTCGATGCGCGACTGGTCGAATTCCGCGAGCTCGAGGTACGCCTGCTTGGCGCGGCGCGCGAGCGAACGCGCTTCCGCGATGGAGACCAGATCCTTGTCGGATGGCGGAGAAGCGGGAGCGTCCGCCACTTACGCGCCCTTGGGCAGGATTCTTTCGACTTCGGCGTGCGGCCGCGGGATGACGTGCACCGACACGAGCTCGCCGACGCGGCGCGCCGCCGCGGCGCCGGCGTCGGTCGCGGCCTTCACAGCGCCGACATCGCCGCGCACCATCACCGTCACGTACCCGGCCCCGATGTATTCCTTGCCGATGAGGATGACGTTCGCGGCCTTCACCATCGCGTCCGCGGCCTCGACCGATCCGATGAGGCCCTTCGTCTCGACGAGTCCGAGCGCTTCCTGCGCCATAAGCGCCGCAAGGCTAACAGATTGCGTGAGATGCGACAACTGCTCTAAGATACGTGAACACCTCGCACATGCTCATGACACCACGCATCACGACCGCGATCGCTGTATCGGTCGCCGGTCTTGGCCTGCTCGCCGCCGCCTGCGGCCGCAAGAACGATTCGACGCCGCCCGTCGCGACGCCGTCGGTGACGCTTGCGCACGAGAAGGTGCCGCTCGGCAGCCCGATCGACGTCACGTATAAGTTCGTGGTCGCGAACGACGCCAGGTTCGACGAGGACTATTACGTCATGGTCCACGTCATCGACGCCGACGACCAGATGATCTTCGACTTCGACCACGCCCCTGCCGTGCCGACCAGGCAGTGGAAGCCGGGGCAGACGGTCGAGTACACGCGCACCGAATTCATGCCGGTTTTCCCGTACGTCGGGGAGGCGACGGTGCAGATCGGCCTCTATTCGCCGGCTTCGAAGACGCGGTTGACGCTCGCCGGCGAGAACAACGGGCAACACGCGTACAAAGTCTCGAAGTTCCAGATCCAGCCGCAGACCGAGAACATCCTGCTCACCTACAAGGACGGCTGGAACTCGACGGAGACCGCGGAGCACAACCCGACGATCGAGTGGCAGTGGACGAAGAAGAACGCGACGCTGACGTTCAAGAATCCGAAGAAGGATTCGGTCTTCTATCTCGACGTCGACGCCGCCGGCGGCGTGTTCCAGGAGCCGCAGGCGGTCGCGGTCACGCTCGGCCACGCGACCGTCGATCAGTTTTCGCTGCAGCCGAAACAGCGCGAGTTGCGGAAGATCAAGCTGACGGCGGCACAGCTCGGCAACGACGACATGGCCGAGCTGCACATCGTCGTCGACAAAACGTTCGTGCCGGCGCAGATTGCCGCCGCGAATAACAAGGACCCGCGCGAACTGGGCGTTCGCGTCTTCCATGCCTTTGTCGACGCGCACTGATCGGAGCCAGGGGCTCAAAAGACAACAGAGGCCGCGAAGGCTTCTCAGTCTCTCTTTGTGTCCTTTGGCCACCTTTGTGACCTTGGCCGTGGCGGCGCCCGCGAAGGCAGAACTCGTGTACTTCGCCAACGGCCGCACGATGTCGATCAAGGCTCATCGCACCGACGGCGACTCGCTGGTGCTGGTGCTGCGCGCGGGCGGCGAAATCGTGTGCCAGCCGTCGGCGATCGCGCGCATCGCGCCCGACGAAGTGCCGTATCCCGAGGACGTGCCGCAGGCGCCGCCGGCTCCGGTCGTCGCGGCGCCCGCGGTGCCGTACGGCGAAATCATCGACAAGTTGTCGGCGGCGCAGGGCGTCGATGCGAAACTCGTCCGCGCCGTCATTCAAGTGGAGTCCGCGTACCAGCAGCGCGCGAAGTCGCGCAAAGGCGCGATCGGCCTGATGCAGCTGATGCCGGAGACGGCGCGTCAGTACGCGGTGGCCGATCCCTACGAGCCCGAGTCGAACATCGAGGCAGGCATCAAGCATCTCAAGTTGCTGTTGCAGCGCTTCGCGCAGAACGTGCCGCTGGCGCTCGCGGCATACAACGCGGGCGAAGCGACGGTCCGCCGCTTCGGCGGCATTCCGCCGTTTCCGGAAACGCGCGAGTACGTCAGCAGCATTCTGAAGCTGACCGGCCGCTAGTCGCGGTTGCACAGAAAGCGCTCGCGCCTCCAGACTTTCTCGTCGCTTCCCGGTCTAACAACTCAAGGGACCGTGGCAAAGGTTGATACAATTTAGAACAGTGGAATTCCGCTGCAGGCTCGCGTCACCGAACGGCGAAATCGTCGAAGGGGTCTACGTCGCCGAATCCGAAGCCCGGCTGCGCCACGAGCTGGAAGAGAAGGGGCTGTTCGTCCTTTCGCTCCAGCCCAGGGGCGCCATCGCGGGGTACTCGCTCCATCTTCCGCAGCGCCGCGGCGTCAACACCCGGGAATTCCTCGTCTTCAATCAGGAGCTCGCGACGCTGCTGAAGGCGGGCATGCCGCTCGTCCAGTCGCTCGATCTGCTGCGCGGCCGCGTCGTCTCGCCGGCGTTCCGATCGGTCCTCGACGACGTGCACGAGAAGGTGCGGGCGGGCACGGCGCTGTCGGACGCGTTCGCCGCGCACGGCGACATGTTTCCGCGCGTGTACACGGCGTCGCTCCTCGCGGGCGAGCGCAGCGGCAGCCTCGACGGCGTGCTCCGGCGTTACGTCGAGTACACGAAGATCATTCAGACCATGAAGCGGAAGACGGTCTCCGCGCTCGTCTATCCGGCGATCCTGACGACGCTCGCGCTCGTGCTCGTGTCGATCATCGTGCTGAAGGTCGTCCCGGCGTTCTCGGACTTCTACAACGGGTTCGGCGCCGAACTGCCTCTCGTGACCCGGATGATCGTCACCACGTCGGAGTTCATCCGCGGGAACGTGTTCCTGATCCTCATCACGATCGCCGTCGCGGCATTCGCCCTGCTCGGGTGGATCCGCCAGCCGGGGCAGAAGGCGAGGTTCGATCACCTCATTCTCCGGGTGCCGGGCCTCGGGCCGATCGCGAGCAAGTTCTCGACGTCGCAGATGGCGCGCACGCTGGCGACGCTGCTCGGCGGCGGCCTGCCGCTCGTCAACGCGCTCGACATCGCCAGCAAGTCGATCGGCAATCAGTTCATGGCGTCCGAGCTCGAGGTCGTCAGCAATCGGGTGCGCGAAGGCGAGTCGTTCGCGGCGGCGCTCGAGGCGCGCAGGGTGTTTCCGGAAGTCGCCGTGAAGATGGCGGAGGTCGGCGAGTCGACCGGCGCGCTCCAGGACATGCTGAACACCGTCGCCGACTTCTACGACGAGGAGATCTCGACGAACATGGAGCGGTTCGTGACGCTCGTCGAGCCCGTGCTCCTCGTCATCATGGGCATCGTCATCGCGGGGCTGCTGCTGGCCCTCTACATGCCGCTGTTCCAATTGAGCTCGGTGCTCCAGCAGTAATCCATGGCCACCAACGATCTGCACGCCGACGTCACCGAACTGATTCCCGCCACCGACGCGGAGCGCCGCGCCGAATTGTCTCAGGCGAAGTTTCTCGCCGAGCGCTACCGGCACGAATTCGTCGACATGGAGACGTTCCGCATCGACCAGGATCTGTTCCGGTCGATTCCCGCGGATCTGATGCTGCGCTACGGCTTCGTCCCGTACCGCCGCGTCGGCAATGCGCTCGAGATCGTCGTCTCGGATCCCACCGATCTGGCGATGCTCGACGAGCTGGCTGTCCTGCTGTCGACGCCCATCAAGGTCGCCGTCGGACCGAAGTCCGCGATCGAATCGATCCTGAAGAAGAGCGAGAGCTCGACGCGCGTGCTCGAGGAGGCGACCGAGAGCTTCCACCTGCAGCTGCTGAAGGAAGAGGACAACGGCGACGAAACGCTGACCGTCGAGAAGATGACGAGCGACACGAGTCCCGTCATCCGTCTCGTCGACTCCACGATCTACACCGCGATCCAGCGGCGCGCGAGCGACATCCACATCGAGACGCAGGACGACGCGGTCCACGTGAAGTACCGGATCGACGGCGTGCTGCAGCCGGCCATGCGGCCGATTGCCAAGCAGTTCCACAGCTCGATCATCTCGCGCATCAAAGTCATGGCGGAGCTCGACATCGCCGAGAAGCGCGTGCCGCAGGACGGCCGCTTCCGGATCAAGCTGCCGGGCAAGACGATCGACTTCCGCGTGTCGATCATGCCGAGCGTCCACGGCGAAGACTCGGTCATCCGCATCCTCGACAAGGAATCGATCAGCGAGCAGTTCACCGAGCTGCGCCTCGACATCCTCGGCTTCCCGGAAGCCGAGCTGAAGCGATTCCGCAAGTACATCGCCGAGCCGTACGGGATGGTGCTCGTCACCGGGCCGACCGGCAGCGGCAAGACGACGACCCTGTACGCGGCGCTCTCGGAGATCAAGTCGGTCGAAGACAAGATCATCACGATCGAGGATCCGGTCGAGTACCAGCTCAAGGGCATCACGCAGATTCCGATCAACGAGAAGAAGGGGCTGACGTTCGCGCGCGGCCTGCGGTCGATCCTCCGCCACGATCCGGACAAGATCATGGTCGGCGAGATCCGCGACAACGAGACGGCGCAGATCGCGATCAACTCCGCGCTGACCGGCCACCTCGTGTTCACGACGGTTCACGCCAACAACGTGCTGGACGTCCTCGGCCGGTTCCTGAACATGGGCGTCGAGGCCTATCAGTTCGTCTCCGCGCTCAACTGCGTGCTGGCGCAGCGCCTCGTGCGGACGATCTGCCACCACTGCAAGCGTCCGGCGAAGGTGTCGCGCGCGCTGCTCGAAGAGTCGGCGATGGACCCGATGCTCGAGCACACGCACACGTTCTACGAAGGCATCGGCTGCATCGAGTGCGGCGGCACCGGCTACAAGGGCCGCATGGCGATCTGCGAGCTGCTCGATCTTTCCGATCACATCCGCGAGATGATCCTCGCCAAGCGTCCGACGTCCGAAATCAAGAAGGCGGCGCGCGAAGAGGGGATGCGGTTCCTGCGCGAGTCGGCCGTCGAGCAGGTCATGAACGGCACGACGACGCTGCGCGAGATCAACAAGGTCACGTTCGTCGAATGAGCGTTTTTTCCTCGCTGTATCACGCGTCTCCGCCCGGTGTCGCCGTCGAGATCACGTCGGCACAGGTGTCCGCGGCGGCCGTGGACTGGCGCGGCGGCAGGCCCGTCGTCGCCACGCACGCCGCCGAGGCGCTGGCCGAGGGCGCGCTCGTGCCGTCGCTCACCGCGGCGAACGTCCACGACCGGTCGGCCGTGATGCGGATCGTGACGGCCGTCCTCGAACAGGTCGGCAGGCCGCGGCGCATCGGCCTCATCCTGCCGGACCTCGTGTCGAAGGTGTCGCTCGTGCGCTTCGAGCAGGTGCCGGCGCGCGCGGCGGATCTCGATCAGCTCGTGCGATGGCAGGTGCGCAAGGCCGCGCCGTTCGCGATCGAAGACGCGCAGGTGAGCTATGCGCCGGGCCTCAAGGCGCCGGACGGACAGGAATTCATCGTCTCGCTCGCGAAGCGCTCCGTCATCGAAGAATACGAAGGCCTCTGCGCGGACGCCGGCGCGCATGCCGGCCTCGTCGACATCTCGACGTTCAGCGTGATCAACGCGGTCCTGGCATCCGGGACGGTGTCTCCGATGACAGACTGGCTCCTCGTGCACATGGCCGCGGACTGCGCGTCGATCGCGATTCTGCGGGGACCGCACGTCATCTTCTTCCGCAACCGCACCGCCGAGACCGAAGGCACCCTCGCCGATCTCGTGCACCAGACGGCGATGTATTACGAAGACCGGTTGAAAGGCGGCGGATTCTCGCGCGTCGTCCTGGCCGGCGGCGCCGGACAGCACACCTACGACCGGGGGATCGGGATCGCCGGTGTGAGCGATATCGAGCACGTGCGCCGCAAGCTGCAGGAGCGCCTGGGCGAGACGTCGACGAAGATCGAATCGGTCGACGTGACGGCGTCGGCGACGCTCGCGGATCGCATTTCGGTCAGCGGCGCCATGGGCGACACCCTCGCGCCGCTGGTCGGTTTGCTCCTGCGCGACAGCGTAACTGCTGCTTCGAGGGGGTCGGCCGCGTGATCCGAACGAACCTGTCCACGCGGCCGTTCTACAACGAGCGCGCCGTGCACCTGTGGCTCGGCGTGATTGCCATCCTCGTGGCGGCGGCGACCATCTTCAACGCCAGCCGTCTGTTGCGCTATACGACCAGCAACTCGCAGCAGGCACAGGCCGCGGAGCGCGACGAGCGCCGCGCGAAGGAACTGCGCGAACAGGCGTCGCGCCTGCGCGCCAGCGTCGATCTGCATCAGGTCGAGTTCGCGTCGACCGAGGCGCGCCAGGCGAACGACCTCATCGATCGCCGCACGTTCTCGTGGACCGAGCTGTTCAATCACTTCGAGACGACCCTGCCCGACGACGTCCGCATCGTCTCGGTGCGGCCGCGCCTCGATAAAGACAGCGGCTTCCTCATCATCGTGACCGTCGTCGCGCGCGGCGTCGACGACGTCAACGCTTTCATGGAGAACCTCGAGAAGACCGGCTCGTTCTTCAACGCCGGATCGGTCGAGGAACACGTCAACGAGCAGGGACAGCTCGAAGCTCTCCTGCAGACCAACTACGTCCCGATGGGGGCGAAGACGCCGCCCACGCCGCGCACCGGCGGAGGGAAGGGGCAGCAGTGACGCTCCGGCAGCGCATCCTCCGCGAGAAGCGGCCGGCGATCGTCGGCCTCGCGCTGGCGATCGTCGCCAACATCGCGGTGTACGCGTTCGCGGTCCACCCGCTCGGCGTGAAGTCGGCGAATGCCGCCGAGCGCGCCGCCGAAGCGGCGCGGGAACGTCAGGCCGCGGAACGCGACGCCGCCGCCGCGCGCGAGCTGATCAACGGCAAGAGCCGCGCGGATCGCGAGCTCGCGACGTTCTATGGCGAAGTGCTTCCGGCCGATTACCCGTCCGCCCGGCGCCTGTCGTACACGCCCGTCGTGAGGATCGCGAGCAAGGCGAATATCAAGTTCCTGGGTCGCAGCGAGGACACCGACCTGAAGCAGGTGAAGAAGACCGGGCTCGGCCGACTGCACACGCGGATTCAGTTCCAGTGCGACTACGAGAGCTTCCGCAACTTCATCTACGAGCTCGAGAGCGCGCCGGAGTTCATCATCATCGACGACGTCTCGCTGGCGCAGACCGATCCGGCCAAGCCGCTGGCGCTGACGCTGGAGATGTCGACGTACTTCCGCGCGAGCAGCGATGGGACGTAAGCGCGAGCAGATCGTGCTCGGCGTTCTCGTGGTCGTGCTGGCGCTGGCGGCTTACCGCGCGTGGGTGCAGACGTCTCCTGCGGCCGCTCCGGCGTCTAACGAAAGAGGACGGACGGCGCGGGCGGACCAGAAGGGCACGCCGACCGCCGCGCCGGAAGTGCACCTGGGGCAGTTGCAGGAGGAGCATCCGAAGCCGCAGTCGGAGCGCAATTTATTCCGGAACAAACCGAAGGCGCCTCCCCCGGCGCCGCCCCGGCCGCCGGTGGCTCCGCAGCCGCCGCCCGGTCCGCAGACGCCGACAGGGCCGCCGCCGCCGCCGCCGATTACGCTGAAGTTCCTCGGGGTCCTCGGATCGGGGGCGGACAAGATGGCAGTGCTCTCGGACGGAGTCGGCTCGCCGGTCTCCGGGAAGGAAGGCGCGACGATTCTGGGCCGATACAAGATCTTGCGGATCGGCGACGAATCGATTGAGATGGCGTATCTCGACGGCCGCGGCCGGACGACGATACGGATGACCGGATCATGAGATTGCGGAATGCGGATTGCGGATTGCGGAATTAATGCCGAATGAATCGAATTCACATATGAAGCATCGCATTGCAGGACTCGTCGCGTTGGTCGCGATCGCGGCGTTCGCGGCGGGCTGCGCGGCGGGGAAGGCGTATTCCCGCGGTGAAACGGCGATGAAGGCCGGCAACCTGGACGAAGCCGTCGCCGCGTACCGCGAGGCCGTGCAGGCCGATCCGGAGAATACGTCATACAAGATCGGGCTGCAGCGCGCGATGCAGGCGGCGTCGCGCATGCACCTCGAAAAGGCGCACGAGTTCGAGCAGAAGGATCAGCTCGAGGCCGCGCTGGGCGAGTACCGCCTCGCGGCCGAGAACGATCCAAGCAACCGGCTGGCGTCGGCGAAGGCCCAGGAGCTCGATCGCACGATCCGCGACCGCATCGAGGCGGCGCGGCCGAAGCCGGCGATTACGCAGATGCGCGAGCGCGCGCGGGCGGCGTCGCAGGAGCCGGTGCTCCTCAATCTCACGCAGGTGCTCGCGCCGATCCGGTTCAACAGCTCAAGCTTCAAGGACGTCCTGACGTTCATCGCGAACTCGACCGGCATCAACATCATGTACGACCGCGACGTGCAGGACCGTGCGACGACGATTCAGCTGGACGGCGCCACGCTCGAACAGGCGATGAACCAGATCATGACGATGAATCAGTTGTCGTACAAGGTCGTGAACGAGAAGACGATCTTCGTCTTCAACGACAACGCGCAGAACCACGCCAAGTATGATGAACAGGTCGTCCGGACCTTCTATCTGTCGCACGCGGACGCGACCGAGCTGTCGCAGATCCTCAGCACGATCATCCGCCTGCCCGGCATCGCCGTGCAGCCCGGCATCGTGCCGAACCGCACGACCAACACGATCACGGTCCGCGCGACCACGCCGGTGGTCGGCATCATCGAGCGGATCATCAATCAGAACGACAAGCCGCGCGCCGAGATCGTCGTCGACGTCGAGATTCTCGAGGTCGACCGCAATCGCACCAAGAGTTACGGCCTGAACCTGTCGGAGTACGCGCTCGGCATGCTGTTCTCGCCCGAAGTGTCGCCGAGCGCGACGGTCACCGGCACGCCGGGCGCGACCGGCGCCACCGGAGGCGTCACGACGCCGGTCGTCGGCGGCGGCGGCGGCACGACGTCGAGCAACACCGGGCGGTCGACGGGTCCCAGCCAGGTCGTCTCGCCGCCAATCTTCAACCTGAACACGATCTCGCGCGGTGTCAGCACCGCGGATTTCTATCTCGCCGTCCCGACGGCGATCGTGCGCTTTCTCGAGTCCGACGCGCACACGAAAGTGCTCGCCAAGCCGCAGCTCCGCGGCGCGGAGGGCGCCAAGCTCGTGCTGAATCTCGGCCAGAGCGTGCCGGTCATCTCGACGAGCTACACGCCGATTGCAACCGGCGGCGCCGGCGTCAACCCGCTCAGTTCGTACCAGTACCGCGACGTCGGCATCAACATCGAGATGACGCCGACCGTCACGCTCGAAGGCGACATTCGTCTCGACCTGACGCTCGACGACAGCCAGCTCGGGCAGGACAAGTCCATCGCCGGCACGACGGTGCCGACGTTCGTACAGCGCAAGGTGACGACGCGGCTGCGCCTCCGCGACGGGGAGTCGAACCTGCTCGCCGGATTGCTGCAGGACAGCGAACAGAACAGCGTGCAGGGATTCCCGGGCGCGATTCACGTGCCGGGCCTCAGGCAGCTGTTCTCCGGCAACAACATCACCACCGATCAGATCGACATCGTGATGCTGCTGACGCCGCACATCGTGCGGACGCACGAAATCACGGAAGACGATCTGAAGCCGATCTTCATCGGGTCGCAGCAGAACCTCGGCGTCGGCGGTCCGCCGCCGCTGATCGCGCCGCCGGAACCGGCGCCGGCCGCGGCGGCTCCAGGAGCGCCCGCGCCGAACGCGCCGGCGGGCGTGCCTCCATTCCTTCCGGGACCCGGTGGAGTAGTAGTGCAGCCGCCGCCGGGATCGTCGCCCGTGCCCGGCACGGTGCCGCTGCAGCCGACAGCGCCGCCGGCCGCCGCGCCGCCAGCGGCGCAGCCTGTAGCGCCCGCAACGCCGCCGCCGGAGCCGACCCCGCCGGCGACACCGCCCGCCCAGACGCCGCCGGCCGTGCCGACGACGTCCCCGGGCGTCGGTTCGGCGCTCGTGTCGATCACGCCGCCCGGCCCGACGATGCGCGTCGGCGGCGGGCCGTACACGGTGCCGATCTCGATCAGCGACGCGACGCGTCTATCGACGATCACGCTCACGGTGATCTTCGATCCGACGAAGCTGCGCGTGCGGACGGTGCAGGAGGGCAGCTTCATGCGCGCCGGCGGCATCAACGTCGTCTTTGCCCAGTCGGTGAGCGGGAACCGCATCGACATCACGCTGACGCGCGCGGCCGACTCGACGGGCGCGTCGGGAACCGGGCTGCTCGCCGCGGTGCTGTTCGACGCCATCGCGCCGGGCGGCGCGACGCTGTCGCTCAGCGGCTCGGCTACCGGTCCCGGCGGTACCGCGATGGGCTTGCGTTTCACACCCGTCACGGTCAACGTGCTGCAGTAGAGGTGCAGGGTGCGCCAAGTCGGCGAAGCCGGTTACACGTTCATCGAGATGCTCGTCGTCGCGACGATCATCCTGATCCTCGCCTCAGCGGTGATGCCGCTGGCGAAGGTGACGTCGCAGCGGACGAAGGAGGCCGAGCTCTATCGGGCGCTGAGGGAGATGCGGACGGCGATCGACAAGTACAAGGACGCCGCGGACCTCGGGCAGATCGGATCGCTCGACATCAAGGTGGGCAGCGAAGGGTATCCGTCGGACCTGCAGACGCTCGTCGACGGCGTCACCGCGGCGAACGACGCGACGGGCCGCAAGCTGAAGTTCCTGCGGAAGATTCCCGTCGATCCGATGACCAAGGGAACGGAGTGGGGGCTGCGCTCGTACCAGGACAAGCCGGACTCGACGCACTGGGGCGGGCAGAACGTGTACGACGTGTACACGACGTTCGAGGGCACCGCGCTGAACGGGACGAAATACAAGGACTGGTAATGCGCACGCACGAATCCGGCTTCACGATGATCGAGCTCCTCGTCGTGCTGTCGCTCATCGTCATCCTGGCGTCGATGGGGATGTCGCAGTACCACCAGAGCGTCGTCTACTCCAAGGAGGCGGTGCTGCGCGAGGATCTGTTCCGGATGCGCGACGCGATCGATCAGTACTTCGCGGACAAGGGGCAGTATCCCGCCACGCTCGACGCGCTCGTCAGCGACCATTACCTGCGCGCCATTCCGGTCGATCCGTTCACGAAGAGCAACTCCACCTGGCAGACGGTGCCCGCGGAGCCCGATTCGAGCAACCCCGCCGCCGAGCCCGGCGTGTACAGCGTCAAGAGCGGATCGGACGCGACGGCGCTCGACGGAACGCGTTATTCTGACGATCAATGGTAGGACCCATGCGGCGGGCTGCGCGCGCGGACGGCGGCTTCACGATGATCGAGCTGCTCGTCGTGCTGTCGCTGATCGTGATCCTCGCGTCGATGGGGATGTCGCAGTACCACTCGAGCGTCGTGTACGCGAAGGAGTCGACGCTGAAGGAAGACCTGTTCCGGATGCGGGACGCCATCGACCAGTACTACGCGGACAAGGGGCAGTACCCGAGCACCCTGGACTCGCTGGTCAGCGAGCATTACATGCGCGCCATCCCGACCGATCCCTTCACGAAAAGCAATTCCACCTGGCAGACCGTGCCCGCGGAGCCCGATTCGACCAACCCCACCGCCGAACCCGGCGTGTACGACGTCAAGAGCGGTTCCGACCAGACCGCGATGGACGGCACGCGCTACTCGGAGTGGTAGTCGGAGTCCATCCCACACGCAACGCCTGTGTGGCGCTATCGGTGTCGGTGCTTCGATTCGCCGTGGTCCTCGCCGAATTCCGCGACCTCCGCCGTCAATTTGTGGACGTCGGTCTTCCTCGCGAGATCGCGCAGCTGCTCCTCGGTGACGGAAGTCTTGATCTTCAAATGACCGGCGATGTCGCGCAGCAGCTGCAGCACGGCCGTCATCTCGCGCTCCGCGAGCAGGTCGATCTGCAGATCGAGGTGGCTGCGGCGGTCCGCCTGCCGCGCGAGGCGGTTCTGGCTGGCCAGCACGAACAGCGATAGAAAGATCGCCTCGAGCGACACCGCCATCGTGAGGAACTGAAACGGAAACGGATCGAAGGGCGCGATGCCGGGAACCCACCGCAGATTGACGGATACCCACGCAACGAACAGGACGAGATGCACGAGCATGCTCGTGCCGCTCGCGGCTCTGGCGGCGATCCAATCGCTGAGCTGCTCGGTCGGGGTGCGGGCCCGGAGCGTCGCCTCCTCCCAGGCCTTGATCTCGTGAACGTTCTGTTCGACGACAGGCTCAGGTCGCTTGTTGGCCACCAGTCGAGGTGAAGCACGTACTGCGCCAGAAGGCGCGGGAGGTCGCGATGCCGGCTCTGGCGGACAGTCTGAATGCGGCTCCTGGGATTGAAGCGCGCTCCTCCGCAGAAGCGGCGCAGGCGCGAGAAAAATGCGCGCATCGGCGAAAGAAATGCGCGCGCCGGACAAAGTAGTCCGCGGAGCGAGCGAAGTAGTCCGCGGACCGGACAAACAAACCCGCGGAGCGGGCGAAGGAACCCGCGGACCGGACAAATAAACCCGCGGAGCGAGCGAAGGAGTGCGCGGGCCGGACAAAGTAACCCGCGGAGCGGGGGAAGGAGTCCGCGGACCGGACGAAGTAACCCGCGGAGCGGGG
>Ga0075425_100003187_pt1 | contig 16644 bp, 21 predicted proteins | sample SoiMethybrSBSTD4_FD_75300 | JGI IMG/M metagenome (GOLD analysis project Ga0075425, IMG submission 75300) | Bulk soil microbial communities from a Populus tree surrounding site in Tennessee, USA - Soil MetaG P. TD hybrid SBSTD4 | ecosystem: Environmental > Terrestrial > Soil > Tree plantation... | reverse complement strand
AAGGTCGACCCCGTGGACCGCGTGTACTTCGAGCGGGAGATCGCGCCGCTCCTCGATCATCCGCTGGTGGATTACATCGGGGAGATCGACGACCGGGACAAGCCCGAGTTCCTGGGCGGCGCGCGGGCGCTGATCTTTCCCATCGACTGGCCGGAGCCCTTCGGCCTCGTGATCATCGAGGCCCTGGCGTGCGGCACGCCCGTCATCGCCCACCGCTGCGGGTCCGTCCCAGAGCTGGTCCTCCACGGCCAGACGGGCTTCATCGTCGACACGCAGGAGGAGATGGAGCAGGCGGTGAAGTGGCTCGACCGGATCGACCGGGCGGAATGCCGGCGGGATGTCGAGGCACGCTTCAGCGTGACACGCATGGTCGACGGCTACGAGGCGATCTACCGGAGCCTCGCCGAGCAGGCCCGCTCCGCATGACCCAGCCGCATCCCGGCGACTCGATCTCCGTCGGCGATCACTACTACATCCTCGCGTCGACCTTCACGGCCGATCTTCCCAAGTTGGTCCTCAAGCACGACGACGCCTTCTTCGTGGCCGACCGGCGCGGGGACTTTCCCGCGGTGCCGGACAGCGAGTTCGGCTTCTACGTGGGCGACACGCGCTTCCTCGACCGCCTCGACCTGCGCGTGCACGATCAGCGGCCACTCCTCCTGAACGCCGCCGTCTCCGACGACAACCTCCAGCTCGCCATCGACCTGACCAACGCCGACCTTCACGACGGGGACACCATCCAGGTCGCCGGACGCATGCTCCACCTCGCCCGGCGCCTCACCCTGTACGGCCGCGAGCTCTCCCAGACCCTGCGCATCGAGAACTTCGCGGCGGAAGCGGTGCGGGTGCGGCTCGACTGGCAATTCGGATCCGACTTCGCCGACGTCTTCGAGGTGAGGGGGCTGCGCCGCGAGCGCCGCGGCGCCCTGCTCCCCCCGGTGTGCGAAGGCGCGACGGTGCGCCTCGCCTATGAAGGGCTCGATCGCGTGGTGCGCGCGACCCTCCTCGCCTTCGAGCCGCCGCCCAAGGAGCTGACGGCCACGGAGGCCGTCTATCAGCTCGTGGTGCCTGCGGGGGGAGGGTTCGAGCTGTCCATCACGGTGACGACGACGGCGTCTGACGAGGACCAGGGTGAGCCGCTGAGCCTGCCCGAGATCGTCCGCCGCCGACGGGAGGAGCAGAGCCGCCGCGCCGGGCAGACCGCCCGCATCGCCACCGCCCACGAGGGGCTGAGCGGCTGGCTGCGCCGCTCGCGCGGCGATCTTCACATGCTGGTGACGGAGACCGCGGCCGGCCCCATGCCCTATGCCGGCATCCCGTGGTACGTTGCTCCCTTCGGCCGCGATAGCCTCATCACGGCGCTGCAGCTCCTGCCCTTCGAGCCGCAGATCGCGCGGGGCACGCTCCGTTTCCTTGCGCGATACCAGGGCACGCACGACGATCCCTTCACCGATGAGGAGCCCGGACGCATCCTTCACGAGCTCCGCCGCGGCGAGATGGCGGCCTGCCGGGAGATTCCCTTCATCCCGTACTACGGCTCCGTGGACGCCACCCCGCTGTTCGCCATGCTGCTCGCCGAGTACCTGCGCTGGACGGGCGACCGCGCCCTCGTGGGCGAGCTCTGGCCGAGCCTGGAGCGCGCCCTCGGGTGGATTCTCGGTCCCGCACGCGACGAGAGCTATCTGAGATACGCGCGGCGGTCGCCCGTGGGTCTCGGCAACCAGGGCTGGAAGGACTCCCACGACGCGATCATGCACGCCTCCGGCGAGCTCGCCGAGGCGCCGATCGCCCTCGTCGAGGTCCAGGGGTACAAGTACGCGGCGCTCCTCGGAGCGGCCGAGGTGACGGAGGCGCTCGGCTGGACCGAGGCCTCCAAGCTCCGCGACGTCGCCCAGCGGCTCCGGAGCCGCTTCGATGCGGATTTCTGGCTCGAGACGGAGCGCTTCTACGCTCTCGCCCTCGACGGCGAAGGCGCGCCCTGCCGGGTGGTCTCCTCCAATCCCGCCCACTGCCTGTGGACGGGCATCGCGCTCGAGAAGCGAGCGGCGGCGATGTCGGACCGCCTGATGGAGGCGGGCATGTTCTCGGGATGGGGACTCCGGACGCTCTCCGCGCGCGAGCGGCGCTACAACCCCATGAGCTATCACAACGGCTCGGTCTGGCCGCACGACACGGCCATTGCCGCCGCCGGCCTCAGGCGCTACGGCCAGAACGAGGCCTTCCTCAGTCTGGCCACGGCGCTCTTCGAGGCAGCGCTCGAATGGGAAGGCGCGCGCATGCCGGAGCTGTTCTGCGGCTTCGTGCGGGTGCCCGGCCTCGGCCCCACGCGCTACCCGGTCGCCTGCTCGCCTCAGGCGTGGGCAGCCGGCGTGCCCTTCCACCTCTTGAGCGGCATGCTCGGCTTCGCGCCGGACGCGCAGGGTAACCGTCTCACCTTGATCGAGCCGGTCCTCCCCCCCTGGCTCGACTGGGTGGAGATCCGTGACCTTCGACTCGGCGCTTCGAGCATGGACTTCGTGGTCTCGCGCGGCAGCCAGACAGCCGCCGTCGAGCTCCTCGCCCGTCGAGGAGATGCTGAGCTCGTGGTGCGGCGCTAGGCTCAAAGCGTGGGAAAAGCCGACCGGGAAGTCCTGACCGTCCCCGCCCGTCGGCACGGTTGAATCGCGCGAAAAACTGGTCGATTCCCACCGCCGGACCGTGGCACGTCGCTTGCGATGCAGGGCGGCATGGACAACGTCAAGGGCGAGATCCTGGCGAACGACGTGCTCGAGCGCGCCGCCGCGCTCTCGTACTACTTCCTCATCGCTCTCGTGCCGGTCGTGCTGTTCGTTCTCTGGCGCGCATGAGCGCGGTCAAGGGAAGCCCGAGCAAGCGAGACGGCGCGAGACGGGAGATCAAAAGCCGGCGGCATCGCCGCGCCCTGGAGCTGATGACCTCCCTCGAGATTCCGTTCCTCGTGGGAGGCGGGCACGCGCTTCGCTACTACACGGGCGACGTGAGGGGCACGAAGGATCTGGACGTCTTCGTGCGCCGAGGTGACGCCCTGGCCTTCCTCGAAGGGTTGGCCGCGGCGGGCTTCGAGACGGATCTGACCTTCCCGCACTGGCTCGGCAAGGCCCACGTGGAAGGGGACTACATCGACGTCATCTACAGCTCGGGCAACGGCCTTGCCGAGGTGGACGACGCCTGGTTCGCCCACGCGCAGCCCGCCACCGTGCTCGGGGTACCCGTTCAGCTCTGCCCGCCCGAGGAGATGATCTGGTCCAAGGCCTTCATCATGGAGCGCGAGCGCTACGACGGCGCCGACATCTCCCATCTCATCCGCGCCTGTCAGGATCGGCTCGACTGGAACCGGCTGGTGGCCCGTTTCGGGACCCACTGGCGCGTGCTCCTGAGCCACCTGACGCTCTTCGGGTTCATCTATCCGGGCGAGGTGACGGCGATTCCCCCGGAGGTGATGGTTGGACTTTGCCGGCTCCTCGAGCGGGAGGCGTGCCGGCCAGCCTCTGATCAGCGCATTTGCCAGGGCACTCTGCTCTCCCGCGAGCAGTACCTGACCGACGTGTCGCGCTGGGGCTACGCCGACGGGCGACTGATGCCTCGCGGCTCGCTCACGCCGGAGGAGATCGCGCAGTGGACGGCGGCCATCGAGGCGCCCAAGGAGATCGTCAGCGGCCGGAAGGGGGGCGACGATGCGAGTGGCAGCCGTCGGTGATCTGCACTGCAAGAGGAACTCCCAGGGAAACTTCCAGTCCCTCTTTGCGGCCATGGCGGGGGCAGCCGAGGCCATCGTGCTCTGCGGTGACCTGACCGATCTCGGTCTCGCCGAGGAGGCGCGGGTACTCGTGAAGGAGATGGTCCCCGCGAAGAGCACTCCCATCGTCGCCGTGCTGGGCAACCATGACTACGAGTCCGGCGAGGTGGAGCAGGTCAAGGCGATCCTCGGCGAGGCCGGCGTCGCCCTGTTGGACGGTGACGCGGTCGAGATCCAGGGCGTGGGGTTCGCCGGTGCCAAGGGGCTCGGTGGCGGGTTCGGGCAGCGGGCGCTCCAGCCCTGGGGCGAGGAGATCATGAAGCGCTTCGTCCGCGAGGCCATCGACGAGGCGCTCAAGCTCGAGTCGGCCCTCGCCAAGCTTCGGACCTCGCAGCAGGTGGTCGCCCTCCACTACTCGCCGGTGCGCGAGACGGTCGAGGGCGAGCCGACGGAGATCTTCGCCTTCCTCGGCTCGAGCCGGCTCGAGGAGCCGCTCCTGCGCTATCCCGTGAACGTGGTCTTCCACGGTCACGCGCATCGAGGAACGCCCGAGGGGCGGACCCGGAGCGGCGTGCCCGTCTACAACGTGTGCCTGCCGCTCCTCACCGATCCGGAGGGCCGCCGGCCCCCGTTCAAGCTCGTGGACCTGGACCACCTCGAGGCATCGGTGGAGCAGGTCGCGGCCGCCTCGCGCTGACCTCCCTCAAACGCGCTCGGCCACCGCATCCGGATGGCGCTTGCGCAGGAGCACCAGGCAGAACACCAGGCTCAGCGTCATCACGGTGAGTACGCCCAGCTCGATCATGGCGTTCTGGAACTGCACGTCGCCTTTCTCCGCCACCTTGGGCAGCTCGGGGGCGAGGACGAGGATGCGGCGGACGCTGGCGATCAGGGCCACGAGCACGAAGGGCTCTGGTATGAGGACGTGCTCGCGGAAGGAGAGCTGCACCGTATAGAGCAGCTCGACGATCATGAGGATGAGCAGGATCTGGTCGAGCACCACGACCACCCCTCCCGCTAGCGTTCCACCCACGAGCCCGCGCCAGAAGTTGATCACGAGGCTCACGAGGAGGACCACCGCCGCCCCCGACAGCAGCAGGCCGAGCCCCACGTAGACGATGTCCTCCACCAGCGTGAACCCCCGCGACACGTTGTCTCGGGCGGAGGAGCGGAGCGTGGCCGCGCCCTTGGCGGAGCCTGGTCGCATGCCTCAGGCCCTCGCCTCGACGGGGACCTGCCGGTGATAGGCGGCGAAGTGGGGATAGAGCTCGACGGGGTGGCGCACGGGCCCCGTCACCGGGGCCGCCGCGGGCGAGATGATGAAGGTGCGGAGCTCGTGCTCAGAGGGGCCTGCATGGGCGCCTCGCTCCGGGATGAAGGAGATGTCGCTCTCCGGGGCGCCGATCCCGTAGACGACCAGGTCTCCCGCGCTGGGCATGGCCATGAGGTCGCGGAGCCCATCCAAGACCAATCCGCGGTCTTCCCGGTCCGCGAAGGGACCATCGGCGCCGTCGGACCCGAGGGAGACGAGCTGGCCGCGCCACCAGCAGAGCGGGCCGCCCGCGGAGCGCGCGAGCACCAGGCCGACGCCCGGGTGCTTCGAGAGCAGCACGGCGGCGCCGGGATGGCGACGCTCGATCTCCTCGAAGGGCAGGGGCTCGACCGAGTCGAGGAAGTAGACGAAGGCGTTCGGACCGGCGGTGATGATGCGCACGGTCTCCTCGCCGTCGGTGGTGAGGACGCGCGGGCGCGGTTGCTCGAGGTGGTTGAAGAAGCGCTGCAGGATACCGCGCGCTTCCGGCTGGCGGTAGCCGGCGAGCTGTCTGGTCACGCCCGCGCGAGGAGCGGTTCGATCCGGTCGCACGCTCTCCGGGAGACTCTGGCCGAAGATACCGCGCACGACCTCCTCGAGGGACTGGCCGCCGGAGACCTGGGCGAAGGAGCGCGTCCGCGTCTGGCCGTGATCGGACAGCACGTAAAGGTCGTAGCGGCGCTCGGGCAGGCGCTCCGTGATCCGGAGGAGCTGGCCGATGGCGTTGTCGATGTGGTGAAGCGCCCGGAGAGCGGCCGGGTGGGCGGGTCCGAAGGCGTGAGCGAACACGTCGTAGTCGAGGAAGTTGACGTAGACGGCAGGGACTCCGCGGTAGAGGTCGGCCGACACGCTCAGGGTGAACAGCTCCCGTAGCCAGATCGAGAAGACGATCTTGAGCCCGAGCCAGCGCAGCCCGTCGTGGCTCACACTGTGGCGCTGCAGGACGAGACGCCAGAGGGAGCCCAAGAGCTCCACCCCGGTGAGCCAGAGGCACTTGGCGATGACCCAGCCGAGGAGGACCACGGAGGCTCCCAGGCGGAGCAGGGGCAGCCCCGCCCTCGTGGGCTTCATGAGCCGCGCAAAGGTGAGCAGGCTGTTGTCGGCGCCCCCCGTGAACACGCAGCCATAGCAGGAGCCGCCCTCGAGGATGCCGCGCCGGCCCGCGGCATGGCGTGACTCGACGAAGTCCGCTACCCCGGGCACGGGGAAGTGCAGCTCGCGCTGCGCGCGCTTGTCATAGTAGTGGAAGCCGGGAATGTCCGGCTTCACCCCGTACATGGCCGCGGCCTGGAAGGCCGGCGTGGAGGAGGGCAGCCCGACCGACATCGGGTGGCGGACGAAGCGGCGGCCGGCGAGGAGCCGGGCCATGTTCGGGATGCGGCCCGCATCGAGGGCCGCCTCGAAGACCTCGCGCGAAAGGCCGTCGATCTGCACCACGAGGAAGCGCCGCTCCGCCGTCGCCGCCGCGGGCCCGAGCCTGGCCCAGCGGGCGATCCGGTCCATCAGCCCCTGAAGAGAGAGGATGAGATCGTCGACCATGTGTGCCCGTTCCGGCCCTACGGGAGCATCGGCGAGGGGTTCGCCATCGGGAGTCTATCGCGAGCGCCCAAGCCCAGCTACATCTGGCCACGCACGGGGATCGAGATCATCTCGAGGAAGCGGCTGGCGAGTCCCCGGTCCTTCCAGCTCCCGTAGGTCACCTGCTGGGAGCGGGTCAGGTCGTCGACGAACACCCGCTCGAGCCGCTGAGCGACGCCTCCGTCGTAGACGACCAGGTTGACCTCGTCGTTGAGTCCGAAGGAGCGATGGTCCAGATTGGTGCTTCCCACCGTCACCCACTGTCCGTCGACCACCATGGTCTTGGCGTGGAGGAGCGCGGCACGGTACTCGTAGATCTGGACGCCGGCGAGGAGGAGACGACCCAGCTCCGAGCGGCTCGCTTGGCGCACCAGGTTGTGGTCGATGGCCCCCGGGAGGAGGAGGCGCACCCGCACGCCACGGCGCGCCGTCTTCACCAGGGTGTCGATCATCTTCTCATCGGGGAGGAAGTAGGGATTCGTGATGTCGATGGAGGTCTTCGCCGAGTTCATGGCGAGGAGGTACATGGTGTACATGGCGGCGCTGCCCCCCGCGGGCGAGCTGCGCACCACCTGGGCGGCGACCTGCCCCTTCTGCTGGGTGGAGGCGGGGAAGTAGTCGGCGCCTCCGAGCGCGATGCCCGTGACCTCGAGCCAGTTCTCCGCGAATGCGCCCTGGAGCTGCTCCACCACGGGCCCCTCGACCCAGATGTCCGTGTCACGCCAGTGATCGGCCTGGCGACCATTGCCCCCCCACTTGCCGCTGGTGCCAGATCCACCCGTGATGCCCACCAAGCCGTCCGCGACCAGGATGCGCCGGTGATTGCGGTAGTTGACCTTGTCGATGGCGAAGGGGCCCAGGGGACGGAAGCTCTCCACCTTGCAGCCGGCGGCGACCATGCGCTGACGGTAGTCCGCGGGCATGGAGAGCGCGCCCACCGCGTCGAGCAGAATGTTGACCTGCAGGCCGCCGCGGCAGCGCTCCGCCAGCGCGTTGGCGATCGCTTCCGAAGGCTCCCCCTCTTCCCAGACGTACTGCGCGTAGTTGATGGTCTTTCGCGCCGTTTTAATTACCCGGAGCTTGGCCGGGAAGATCTCGTCGCCGTTGAGCAGCACCTCCACCCGGTTGCCCCCGACCACCCCGGTGCCCGCATAGGCGGCCAGGGTCTTGGCAAAGGTGGGATTGCCGACGTCGAGCACGGGCAGGTGGAGCACCGTCTCCTGGCGCGCGCAGCCGGCGCCGCTGACGAGGAGAGTCGCCGCCATGAGGGCGGCGACGACACGGAGGCGGCGGCGAGGCATGGCCATAACCCCGTTCGGGGAACCGCTGGGCCCGCTCACAGCTTCCGGAGCGCTTCGATGCGATCTCCCGTGGCCGGGTGGGTGGCGAAGAACCCGCCGCCGCTCGCGCCCTCCGTCTCCATGAGCCACGTCAATGTCTGGATCATGACCTCCTTGGGCTGGCCGACGCGCTTGAGGAGGTCGACCCCGTGCCTGTCGGCCTCGTATTCTTCCTTGCGGCTGTAGCTCCGCGTGATGAAGGCGCCCGCAACCGGGGCCAGCTGGCCCGTGCCCGGGAAGATCTGGTCGAGGATCACCGCGCCGATGCTCACGCCGGCGCCCAGGGCCTGGGCCTTGGCCACGTGGCCGAGATCGTCGTGGGCCACCTCGTGGGCGAGCACGGCCATGAGCTGCTGGTCGTTGGCCTTCTGCAAGAGACCCGTTGTGACGTAGAACTCCCCTCCGCCCGCGCTGGCCGCGTTGATGTGCGGGTCGTCGACCACGGCAACCCTGACCTTGTTGAGCGGCCGTGGATGGTCCATCACGCCGATCAGGGGCACCATGGCGCGCTTGATGCGCTCGGCCTGGGCGGCGTCGAGCGGAGCGCTCTTCTGCGCGGGAGCGCCCGCCGTCGGCGGGCCCGAGGGCGTCGAGCCACCGCCGGATCCGCCGGACGACGTCTCCACGGCACATCCAGGGAGCAAACTCAGCCCTCCGACGAGACAGACGAGAGCGGTCGCGATTCTCAGCGTCGAGCGCGGCATGGTGATCTCCTCGTGGTCAGCATGGCTGTCCGCAATTGGCTAGCTGATCCGTGGTCGAATGGCTTCCTGCCCCGCATGCAACGTGGAGGTGACCTGCTCCTTCGCGCGGTCGAGCACCTCGCCTGCCTTGTCCTCGACGCTCTGCAAGGTGTCCACGGCGCGACCGCGAACGTCGCGGGTCCGGCTCTCGATGTAGTCGCGAATGTCGTCGCCCCAGTACCACATGGCCAGTGCTCCGGCGAGTGCGCCCAGCATGAAACGCATCATCGTGATCCTCCTCTTGGTGATTGACGGCTGCGAGAGAGTGAGAGCAAGAGGGGTGCCACGGGCACACGACGCGCCACGCGTGGCTATCGCGCTTTCCGGTCCGTTTTCCATTCGTGGGGGGCAGTGGCCGCAACGATTCTTCCCGGTAACGGTTACCGCGGACCGGCTCCGTCGGGCATCGCGGTTGCATCGTGTTCGTGAGCAACGGAAAGGAGGGTGGATTCCAATGCAGGTCAAGGAGCTCCCCGCGATACAGGGGCAGAAGCGCCTCGTCGTAGTCTTCGGTTCGGGAGAAGAGATGACTCGCGGTCTTGCCGACCTCGCCAAGACGCGGTCGATTTCGGGCGCACACTTCACGGGGATCGGCGCCCTGCGCGCGGCCATGCTGGGCTTCTTCGACATCGCCCTCCGTGAATATCGGCGCTTCGGCATCGACGAGCAGGTCGAGGTGCTGTCCCTCATCGGGAACATCGCCCTGGAGGACGGCCAGCCCCGGATCCATGCCCACATCGTGCTGGGGCGCTTCAACGGGGCTACCCTGGGCGGCCATCTCCTCGAGGCTCACGTGCGCCCGACCCTCGAGGTGGTGCTCGTGGAGACGCCGCCCGCCCTCCGGCGGCGCTTCGATCCCGCCACCGGTCTCGCCCTCCTCGACCTCTCGGACCCTCCACGCTAGGCGTCGCGCGGCGGGAAGCGCCCGTCACTCCGCCGAGGTGAGGATCTCGCTCGGCGCGCGACGGTGGCTCCGGAAGAGCAGCGACAGCATGACGACGGTGGCGATCAGGTTCGCTCCGATGATGGCGCCCGGCGTGATGGTGTGCAGGAGCCAGGAGCCGAGGACGGCCACGAAGGCGAAGGCCGCCACCTCGAAGCACATGAAGAGCATGAACACGCCGAAGAGCACGTGACGGTCACGATCGGCGAGGGTGAAGAGGCCCGCGGCCGCCCATCCGAATAGCGCAAACAGGACGCAGTGCACGACGGTGTACGCGCCGACCAGGCCCGGGGTGATGACGAGCGCGCCCGCGTCTCTGAGCCCGTGGAAGAGGGCCGCGCCGAGGAGGGCCGGGGTCCGGAACGGCGCCCCGGCCGCCAGGTCCAGGACCAGGAACCACACGGCCACCGCCGCCGCCCCGGCCATGCCTACCAGCAAGCCCTCGGAAAGGATCCGGTGTCGGCCCATGCTCACTCTCCCTTGGTGGTGACGTGCCGTCCCAGGCGCGCGCTCTCGCGATCGAAGCCCGGGAGAATGGCCTTGAAGAAGGCGTTTTGGATCAGCTTCACGATGACCTGGAGCGTATTCACCTTGGGGTTCTCGAGGGGGCCGGACACGTCGGCGCGCGTGGCCACTTCCTCATGCGGCCGGTTCTCCAAGACGCGGCTCACCCCGCCCACCACCTTCTCGTACATCTTGCGGGCGAAGCTCTTGTGCTTGTCCTGCTCGGGGTCGTACACGACCATGTCCTTGAACAACGGCTTCACGTAGCCGGTGACCGCCCCGTCGTGCACCCCCAGTTCCGCATAGAAGAAGAAGTGACCCGCCGTCACGTCGAACTTGCCGTACGCACGCAGGAGGTCGTTCATGGCCGTCAACTCGACGTTCTCGATGCGCGCGGAGACGTCGAAGGAGGGCTCCGCCGTCTCCGCGCGGAAGCTCGCGTCCGCCACCGCGGTGCCCGTCCCCATGAACTTGCCGCTCAGGTGCGCCTTGGCCGTGCCCTCGGCCTTCTGGTTGCTGAAGTTCGAGAGGGCCACGTCGGTGTCGCTGAGGAAAATCCGATAGGTCGGCGACACGGCCTTGTTGACCAAGCCGAAGTTCCCGCGGCTGATGCGCAGATCGCGCACTCGATAGCGGACATCCGGCGCATTGCTGGTCTCGCGCACTTTCTGGGTGGCCGCGGTCCGCCGCTCCTGCTCGATCCCCGCGGTCTGGGCGGTGTGGATATAGTCGACCCGGATGCCCGTGATGGTCGCCGTCACGATGTCCACGTCGGTGAACTCGGCGGCCGACTCCACCGCGGCCTCCGCGGAGAGGGTCCCCTTGTCCACCTCCAGGTTGTAGCGATTGGTGATGGGCTTGAAGTAGTCCAGCTCGATGTTGTCGAGCTTCACGTTGCCGCGGAAGGTGGGGTTGGGCTCGGCGAGGAAGTCCGCCCGGCCCCGGGCGGAGACGTGGCCCGACTCGAAGACCGCGGCATCGAGCTCGACCTCCGAGGGGTACACGCGCTCCTTCGACTTCACGTTGCGGATGTTGGTGGCGTCGATGTTGAGACGGCGCAGCCGGAGCGGCTTGAAGGGGCCGCGGTCGACGTAGGTGACATCCGCGTCCTTGACCCGGAAATGGTTGACCTTGAGCGGATAGATCGCCTCCAGCGCATCCTGCCAGCCGCGCTCTTTGACCGGGGTGGGGCTGGTGATCTCCTCCCGGGCCTGGGTCAGGTTCACGTGGAGCGTGGGGCGATCGAGCAGGAAGTCGCCCACCAGCCGGCCGTGGAGCAGCGCCCGCCAGTGCACGCTGGCGCTCAGGAGAGGAATGCTCGCGATGGGAGGATCCGGGTGCGCGTCCTGCACCACGACCAGCTCGGCGACGTCGAGGGAGAGGCCGATCGGGTGGAAGTTGAGCTTGCCGATGTGCGCGGTGTAGCCCTTCAACGCCCGATTCACCTTCGCCTCGGTATAGCGCCGGAGCGGCTCGTCGATGAGGAAGGCGGCGCCGAAGACGATGGCGAGCACGAGGCCGACCACCGCGCCCACCACGAGCCACCGACGCGGGATCCGTCGCACGTCGCTCAGCCAGGGCCACTGCAGCGTCGACGCTTTCATGCACGGAGAAAACAGCAAGAGCCGTGCCCGGGATTACTGCCTCAAGCGCAAGCGCAGGAGAATCGTTCTCGCTTCTTCCCGGTAAGAGTTACCGGCACGGAAGATGGTGGCCCCCGGGGCTCGCGCATCGGCGCACTTCCCGCCGATTGTGAGCGGGGTCGCCTCGGCATGTCCTTTGCGTCGTCACGGACGTGCAAGAGGGCTCGTGACCGAGCCGTCACGCACTCACACGAAGAGGAGATTCCGCATGGGCAAGGGCCAGACCGACAAGAAGGGGAACCTCGCGCAGGAGCCCCGGAGTCCGAGACCGGCCAAGAAAGGTAATGGCCGCGGCGGACAGCCGCCGCGACGGGATCAGCTCGACGATCAGGGCCGCCAGCGGCACATCGGGCACGGCGAGGCGAAGGAGGAACCGGGCCATCGGCGGTTCGAGGAAGGAGAAGACGAAGGGCTCGGACGCCCGGTCCGGATCGACGAAGGCGATGAGCGCGCGAGCGACCGGCGCGAATGGGACGACAAGCAGGAAGGGACCTCGCGGCCTGCGGAGCCCGGTCGCTAGATCACGAGAATGCGAACACCAGCGCCGGCATACTGCGGATGCGGGCGCCTTGGAGGGAGAGGGAAGCCGTCACGCGTGGCGGCCTCCCGCTCTCATTGCCATGGGAAGGAGCAGAGCATGAGAGGTCCACTGACCATCATCGGCGTCGCGCTCCTGATTCTGGGCCTCATCTCGTTCGCCTACCAGGGGATCACCTATACGAAGCAGGAGAAGATTCTCGAGGTCGGGCCGCTCACGGCGACCAAGGAGACGAAGAAGACCATTCCGATCTCCCCCGTGGTGGGAGGAGTGGCGGTGCTGGGAGGGATCGCGCTCCTGGCCGCGGGGGCGCGGGCGCGCTAGTTCCGGGGTCGGGCGGCGAGCAGCCGCTCCACGCTGTGCGTGTGCTTCACCCCATCCTGGGCGCAGGAGATCTGGGCGTCCTCGTCGGCCAGCACCGTCCATCCCTCGAGGAGGACGGGCAGCTCACCTTGCCTGAAGTAGTCGATCTCCTCGCCCTTCTCCCGGTAGATCATCCGGTCGGTGAAGACGATGTGGGCATGGAGACCGCCGGGCTCGGTGAGCAGCCGGAGTCGCCGGAAGAGATGGGCACGGTCCCGCCGGGGAAGATGATGGACGGAGCCGCAGGAATAGACGAGATCGAAGCGGCCCGCCACCGGGGCGTCGAGCATCGACCGGCAGAGCCACTGCACCTTGACCTCCCGCTCCTCGGCTAGACGCCGTCCCTTGGCCAGCGCTTCCGGAGAGACGTCGAGCCCCGTCACCTCGAAGCCACGAGAGGCGAAGTAGACGCTGTCCCGTCCCTCTCCGCAGCCGAGGTCCAGCACGCGGGAGCCGGGGCTCAAGCGATCAGCGATCTCCCGGGCGAGTCCTGACGGCGCCTTCCCCCAGATGTATCGCTCCGGGGTGCGGGCGTACTCACGCGCCCAGGGATTTTGCATGCTCCGGGCGAGGGACCGGCAAGAGGACGATCCGGCGCAGGAAGGCAAGCCGGGCGCGGCGAACCGCCTCTTCGTGCGCCTTCACACCCTTGCTGAGTCGGGCCAGGGCCATGGCCAGATCGATCAGCGCTCGACGCGGTCGGAAGGGAATGACAACGGCTGGCTTGGACATCTGGAACCTCCTCTCTCGCGGTCGTTCACTGCGTCGCCCGGCAGGAGGAGCAAGTTGCATGCCGCGGAGCAACACGCGCTGAAACGCTGAAAATCAGATCGATGAGGATTCCGGTCGGGGAGAAAACTACTCGATCGGAAGAAACGACCGGTCGAGACAGGATGGCTAGGCTTGTAGCTTCTTCAGGACCGCTCGGGGAAGGCTCTGGCGGGTCTTGAAGAAGCCGGCCCACGGGTCCTTCCTGAGCGAGTCGAGCCGCTTCTCGAGATTGGTGACGGTGAAACGATCGGAGCGAAGACCTGCTCCGAGCTCCGACCAGCTCACGGGAGTCGACACGGGAGCGCCCGCGCGAGCGCGGGTCGAGTAGGCCGCGACGGCGGTGGCGCCCCGGGAGTTCCGCAGATAGTCGACGAAGATCTTGCCCGTGCGCTCCGACTTGGACAGCGTGGCCGTGTACTCCCGCGGCGACCGGCGCACCAGCTCGAGGGCGAAGGCTCGAGAGAAGTCCTTCAGCATGGTCCAGTCCTGGCGCGGGGCGAGGGGAATGACGACGTGCAGTCCCTTCCCGCCGGTGGTCTTGATGAAGGACTCCAGGTCGAGCGCCTCGAGGAGCTCCCGGATCGCGCGGGCTCCCTCCACCACACGCGGCCAGGACACCCCCGGTCCCGGGTCGAGATCGAAGATGAGACGGTCGGGAGCGTCGACACTCCCCACGCGCGATCCCCAGGGATGAATCTCGAGCACCCCCATTTGGGCGAGGCTGATGAGACCCCGCTCGTCCTCCACGTAGAGGTACTCGCGGCGCGCCTTCTCTTCCTCGATCATCACCGGCCTGAGATGCTCCGGGACGCCGGTGCCCGCGTGTTTCTGGAAGAAGCACGCCTTGCCCTGTCCCTCGGGGCAGCGGAGGAGACTCAGCGGGCGCTCCACGATGTGCGGGAGTATCCGGTCGCTGATCCGATGGTAGAACTCCGCGAGGTCACGCTTGGTCAGACCTTGCTCGGGGTAGAGGACGCGGTCGGGGTGGCTGAGCCGCACGCCCGCCACGACATCCGGACCGCGCTCGGCCAGGCGTGTGGGCCCTCGCTTGGTCTTTATGTGCATGGTCTTCACCGATGAAAGGCGGCGAGGGGCCGGAGCCCCTCGCCGTGCTCTCCTTCCTGCGTCGGCTATCGCCGCGGAGCCGGCTCCTCGATGTCGACGTGCTTCTTGTAGAAGCGCTCCAACTCTTCCTCGGCTCTCTCGCGAGTATAGCCGTAGCGCTCCCGGATGGCCCCGGTGAGCTTGTCGAACTTGCCGTCGGCCTGGGTCAGGTCGTCATCGGTCAGCTTGCCCCACTGCTCCTTCACCTTCCCGCGAAGCTGCTGCCACTTGCCCGCCACGATGTCACGATTCATTCGAGACTCTCCTTTCTGTTGGATGTACGGCCGAGGATCCTCGCCTCGCCGGCTTCTGTCAGGTGCAAGTCGTGCGCCCGCGCGCGATCCGGAGGGGCGCGTTCGTCTTCGTCTCATTTCCAGCCGGTTGAACTTTCCCACCGAGAAGCAATTTCGTGCGGCGGCCGTCGCGGCACCCCGCGACCATCCAGCCGGTAACGGACGGTAAATCGCGCAGAGTTTCCAGGCGTTGCGCAGCGCGCGGGCCGCGGCAGGGAGGACGTGGCACAGACGTTGCCTTTCTGTCAGGCAAGCACATTCACTGAAGCGACAGGCTTCGAGACCGAGGAAGGAGTGAGCGAACATGGGGATCGTCATCATCGTGTTGCTGGTGCTGCTCCTGGTCGGCGCCCTGCCGACGTGGCCCTACAGCGGCGGCTGGGGCTATTTCCCGAGCGGCGGCTTGGGTCTGGTGCTTCTGATCGTGTTGATCCTTGCTCTCACGGGACGACTGTAGACGTCTGACTCTCGACCACTAACGAGGAGGAACGTGATGCGCCAGAAGAACATCGTGGTGACCGGCTTCACCATCGCGGCCCTGGTGGCGGCGGGCGGGGCGCCGGTCTACGCCCAGAGCTCGACCACTCAGAAGATGGAGCAGAAGGCCGAGGACGCGAAGGACAAGATGAAGAGTACGGCGGAGGAAGCGAAGGACAAGACGAAGAGCATGACCCAGGACGCGAAGCAGGGGATGAGCGATTCGTGGATCACCTCCAAGGCGAAGATCGCACTCTTCGCCGATGACCGCGTCAAGGGCCGCCAGGTGCACGTGGAGACCAAGGACGGCATGGTGATGCTGCGCGGCAAGGTCGACGACGCCGACGCCAAGAGCGCGGCGGGCGAGATCGCCAAGGGCATCGACGGGGTGAAGAGCGTGAAGAACGAGCTGCAGGTGGTCGCCCCCACCGATCGCAAGGCGATCGACGCAGACGACAAGCAGATCACAAAGAGCATCGAGAGCCGCTTCAAGCAGGATCCGCAGCTGAAGAGCGCGAAGATCGACGCCAAGGTGAACGCCGGCGTGGTCACCCTCACGGGTGAGGTCAAGTCGATCGGGACGAGCGCCCGGGCCTCCGAGGTTGCCCGAAGCGTCGCGGGCGTGCGCTCCGTGAAGAACGACCTGACCTATGCGTCGAGCAGCAGCCTGACGCCGCCCCAGGCCCGCAACTAGCGGCCGGGCCGAGCCGGCCCTCGCGGATCGGGCGGTATCGGGTCGGGCGCGTCGGCGGCGGACGCCACACCGCCGCCGGCGCGTTCGAACTCTCGAAGGTGGTCCCTGGAATCATCCCTGAACAGAAACCGAGAGGAGAAGACTATGAAGCAACACGTCATGCGGACCCTGGTCGCGGGGTCGCTGCTGGCCCTCGCCGTGAGCGGATGCGGCACGGCGACAGGCGCGGCGGTCGGCGGCGGAGCCGGCGCGGCCATCGGAGCGGGTACCGGGTATGGGGCAGGGAAGGGCGCTCTCATCGGGGCAGGCGTAGGCGCGGCCGCCGGCGCCATCTATGACATCACCAAGCACAACAACTAGGGGGCGGCGGACATGACAATCAGGATCGTGTTACTGGCCGGCCTCGTGGCGGTGGGAAGCATGTGGAGCACCTCGGCGATGGGGCAGGCCAAGCCGGCCTGCAACCCGCAGATCGCCAAGGGAAGCACCCCGGAGAAGGTGTCGGGGCAGGTGGTCAAGGTCGATCATCCCACCAGCCGGGTGGTCATCAAGGAGGCCGACGGCAAGACGTACGAGTTCACCGCGGA
>Ga0075425_100003186_pt1 | contig 16645 bp, 10 predicted proteins | sample SoiMethybrSBSTD4_FD_75300 | JGI IMG/M metagenome (GOLD analysis project Ga0075425, IMG submission 75300) | Bulk soil microbial communities from a Populus tree surrounding site in Tennessee, USA - Soil MetaG P. TD hybrid SBSTD4 | ecosystem: Environmental > Terrestrial > Soil > Tree plantation... | reverse complement strand
TTATCTAATCGAAGGCGGTATATCTTGGCAATGCACGAACCCGATCAACCGGACGCAAGGCAGTGCGGCGGCTGATCTGAGACAAACCGAAACTCGGAGGAAAGAGGAAGATGAGTTCATCCGATCAAGCGCTCCTTCGGCTCGAGGGAGTAACCAAGGTGTTTCTTACCGATGAGGTCGAGACGCACGCGCTCTCGGGCATTCACCTAGACATAAACAAAGGTGAGTTCATTTCGATAAACGGCCCGTCGGGATGCGGAAAGTCGACTCTGTTGTCGATCCTCGGTTTGTTGGATTCTCCTTCGGACGGCGGGTACTGGCTTGGGGGCAAACCCGTCTCCGATTTGCCTCTCTCAGAACGAGCCCGGATTCGAAACCGCGAGGTCGGATTTATCTTTCAGAGTTTCAATCTGATCGGAGATCTCACGGTTTTCGAGAACGTCGAGCTCCCACTCACCTATCGAGGATTAAAGGCTGTTGAACGCAAGAAGCGTGTCGTAGATGCGCTCGAGCGAGTTGGTATGGCGCATCGCGGCAAACATCTTCCGAGCCAGCTCTCTGGCGGACAACAGCAACGTGTCGCAGTCGCGAGAGCAGTCGCCGGCGATCCGCTCATTCTTCTCGCAGACGAACCTACCGGTAACCTTGATTCAACAAACGGCGAAGCGGTGATGGAACTACTGCGCGAGCTGCACAGCCAGGGCGCGACCATTTGTATGGTCACGCACGATCAACGCTATGCATCTCACGCCGATCGCAGCGTTCATCTGTTCGACGGCCGTGTAATCGAAGAAGGCGAAATGAAAGAGAAAGCTTTCGCGATGCACTGATTCATGTTGCCGAGTAAAGCAGGACCGGGTTGCGTGTTCGCGCATCGTTTTTCGCTTTCAGAAGACAACAACGAGAATCGAGGCTGATGATGGAAACCTTGCTGCACGATGCTCGCTATAGCTTCCGGATGTTGCGCAAGAATCCTGGATTCACCGCGGTCGCTGTGATCGCACTGGCGTTGGGCATCGGAGCTACCAGCGCGATTTTCAGCGTGGTAAATGCGGTTTTGCTACGACCTCTTCCCTTCAAGGATCCCGCCGGGCTTGTCAGAGTTTGGGGCAAATTTGACCAAGCCGGAATCCCAAAGAACTGGATTTCAGAACCCGAACTTTTAGATCTCAAAGAGCAGGCTCAGACCATCGAGGACCTGGCAGCATACCAGGGTGGTGGAGCGAACTTGACCACCAGCGGTGATCCAGTTCGAGTGAACATGGCTTCGGTCAACGCCAGCCTCTTTCCGATTCTTGGCATTCAGGCAAAAACCGGACGAACGTTTCTCGATGAAGAAGACAAGCCTGGCACCGATAAAGTCGTTCTGGTTGCAGACGCGTTATGGCGCAGCCGATTTGGTTCCGATCCGGGGTTGGTCGGTAAGACGCTGCAGCTCAGCGGAACTACTTACACGATAGTCGGCATCATGCCCGCGGGATTTCAATTCCCTGATCAGGATGATCTGTGGGTCCCGCTGGCGATCGACCCCGCTCATCCTGACAACCGAGGTAATCACGGTCTGGAAGTTGTCGCCCGACTCAAGCCGGGAATCACCGTCGCCCAGGCCCAGGGAGATTTGACAAACATCGCGGCGACACTCGAGCAACGATATCCGACCAACTACGCCAACAGCGGGTTTGGGTTTTACGCTGTCTCGATGTTGGACGAGTTAGTCGGAAGCGTGCGCCCCGCACTTTACATTTTATTGGGGGCGGTTGCGTTCGTGTTGTTGATCGCCTGTGCCAACGTCGCCAACCTACTGCTTGCGCGAGCCTCGTCGCGCGAGAAAGAAGTCGCGATCCGAGCGGCGTTGGGTGCCGGACGCGGCCGATTGATCCGACAACTGCTGACCGAGAGCGTCATCCTTTCGGGAATCGGAAGCGTTCTGGGATTAGGGTTGGCTTATCTCGGAGTAAAGCTATTTGTCGCGCTTGGACCAAGTGACATTCCTCGCATATTCGAAATCGGTCTCGACGGACGTGTGATCGGCTTCAGCGTACTGGTGGCAGTAATGACCGGCCTGGCATTTGGAATGGCGCCCGCAATTCAAATATCAAGACCCGACCTCCACGACACTCTCAAGGAAGGCGGTCGCGGTTCAACAAGCGGAAGACACCGCATGCGCAACGTACTGATCGTGTCGGAAGTTGCTATAGCGCTGGTTCTGCTTGTTGGAGCGGGCCTGATGATCAAGAGCTTTCAGCGTCTGCTCCAAGTAGATATGGGATTTCACGCCGACAAGACGTTAACACTTCGCATGACTGCGCCGTCTACATCATACAAGGACAACGCAGCTCTTGAATCGTTTTATCGGCAGGTGATCGACAAGATAAAAGCGTTGCCGGGAGTAGAATCGGTCGGAGCGATCTCGCATCTTCCGTTGAGCGGATCGTACGCGTCGGGTTCAATTGGGATCGAGGAACCAGAGTCTCGCGAAGGTTTCCAGACTTTCCAGAACTACGCGTACATCGAAGCCGACCGACGAACTATTTCGTCCGACTACTTTTCGACGATGGGAATCGCGTTGAAGTCCGGGCGCTTTCTTACCGACGCCGACAATGAGACTGCGCCTCCTGTCGCGGTAGTTGATGAGACTTTCGAACGAAGATTTTGGCCGCACGGGAGCGCGCTCGGAAAGCGGTACATATCGCAGTTCAACAGCCCCACCGATATCAAGTGGGGCACGATCGTGGGCGTGGTGGCGCACATCAGACACTACGGCGTCGATCAGGTTAAGCAGTACGGGCTAGGTCAGGAAGGCCGTGAGATAGCTTACTTTCCATATCTGCAGCGGCCTTCGAACAGAATGTACCTTGCAATCAAGACTCACGTAGATCCGTTGAGTATGACCGGTTCGGTGCGCGAAGCGGTACAGTCGCTCGATCGCAATATGCCGATTTATGAAGTCAAGACGATGGGGCAACTCGTAACCACTTCATTGGCGCAGCGCCAGCTCAATATGGTGTTGTTCACTGCCTTTTCGGGTATCGCATTGATCCTCGCCGCAGTTGGAATTTACGGCGTGATGTCTTACTCGGTGACTCAGCGAACGCATGAGATTGGGATTCGAATGGCGCTGGGAGCCCAACAACAAAGTGTCCTTCGCCTGGTTGTGACGCAAGGTATGACGCTTGCGCTCTTCGGTGTAGGAATTGGATTAGCTGCTGCGATGGTGCTGACTAGATTGATGTCGAGTTTGTTGTTCGGAGTTAGCGCGACCGACCCGCTGACGTTTGCGATTATCTCAGTGCTGCTGACCGCTGTGGCGTTAGCCGCGTGTCTGGTACCGGCGCGCCGAGCGACGCGAGTCGATCCGATAATCGCGCTTCGATATGAATGAGAGGAGGGTCAGGGGTCGGGGGACAGGGTCTGTTAGCAATTGTTCTCGAGCAAGGCACTCGGAACCCTGAACTCGGAACCCTGAAACCTAAACTCGGAACCCTGAACTCTGAACCCGGAACCCTGAATCCTGACCACTGACCCCTTTCATGAACGACATCCGATACGCAATTCGCACGATGCTGAAGACGCCAGGCTTTACGATCATCGCCTGTCTCGCTCTCGCACTCGGAATCGGCGCTAATACCTCAATCTTTAGCGTTGTGAATGCAGTTCTGCTCAAACCGCTGCCGTACAAGGACTCGGCTCGATTGGTGCACGTTCATCGCATGCAGCCTCCAATCGAGCGCGCGCCAATCTCGCGGCCTGATTTTTTTGATTGGCGCGATAAGCAGGAAGTGTTTTCGGAGATTGGCGCCTATCACTATCAAACTCTAAACCTGACAGGGACCGATCAGGCGGAACGCCTGTCGGCGATACAAGCCACAGGAAACTTCTTTGCTCTGTTCGGCGTGGCGCCGGCAGCCGGCCGATTCTTCGACACGTCGGACGACCGACCCGATTCGAATCCGGTGGTCGTGATCAGTAATGGGCTCTGGCAACGCCGGTTCGGTGGCCAATCGAACCTGATAGGACAAAACATAACTCTCAACGGCGATTCCTATACGGTAATCGGTGTTGCGCCAGCGAGTTTTCGTTTCCCCTCGCGTGTCGACATCTGGAAACCCGCGGTTCTCGATAAACAAAAATCGCAGCGCGGCTCCAACTACCTAAAAGTAATCGCCCGCTTGAAGGATGGCGTCTCTGAATCGCAAGCAGAAGCGCAGATGAACCAGATCGCAAGTGCGCTCGCTCAACAGTATCCGGCTAATGACTCAAATCTGTCGGTGAAGATAGTGCCAATGCTCGAAGAGCAAGTGAGAAATCTGCGCGGGGTTTTGCTGATACTTCTCGGTGCGGTCGCATTCGTTTTGCTGATCGCTTGCGCCAACGTCGCGAATCTATCGCTCGCGAGAGCTGCGGCTCGCAGTCGCGAATTCGCGATCAGAACCGCACTTGGCGCGAGTCGGCTGCGCATAGTGCGTCAGCTTTTGACTGAAAGCACAATTCTCGCACTCGCCGGCGGGGCGCTCGGCATTCTTTTATCGATTGTCGGGACAAAGCTTTTGGTCTCAATTGCGCCGGCGGGTTTGCCGCGCATCAACGAGGTCGGCATCGACCTTCCGGTCTTGGGTTTCACGTTGGCCGTATCGCTGATCACCGGAGTGATATTCGGGCTGGCACCGGCATTGCAAGTTTCAAAGCCGGACTTGAACAACACGCTGAAGGAAGGTTCTCGCGGCAGTTCTGAAGGTCAGCGCACCCTGCTTCGCCGCGGTCTCGTAGTCGTCGAGCTAGCGCTGTCGTTGGTGCTGCTGGTAAGCGCCGGACTTTTGATTGGAAGCATAAAACGATTGACCGAGGTCAGCCCGGGATTTGATCCGACAAAATCGCTTGCTGTCGATATTACGTTTCCAATGTCGCCTGTTGCGCCTAACGATTATCAAGCAATGGCCACTCAGGCGAATAACTTCCTGACTGAATCGAGAAGACGAATCGCCGCTTTGCCGGGAGTTCAGTCGGTTGGCGCGATAAACGATCTTCCGCTTACCGGTCGAGGAAGCGTCAACGGTGGATTCAACATCGAAGGTCAGCCTCCCTTTAGTCCCGGTGATGAACCGGTGGCTGAGTTCCGACAAGTGACGCCAGGTTTCTTTGAAGCGATCGGCATACCTCTCTTGCGCGGCCGAACGCTGAACGAACTCGATGCAACAAAGAAACCTGAAAACGTGGTGGTCAACGAAACGTTCGCTCGCATGTACCTCGGCGATGAGAACCCCCTTGGCAAGCGGGTCAGCGCACTGGATGACCAGTTTCACGAGGTCGTCGGAGTAGTCGGCGATTCGAAACAGTGGGGCTTGAATCAGAAGGCCGCGCCCGAGATCTATTTTTCATTTGCCGTCACGTCGCTGAGTCAGGATGCAACGATTATCGTCCGGCCGAGTGGCGATCCTGCCACGATATCCGGCGCGGTACGCAGCGCCATCAACGACGTTACTCGCGAGGCGCCGATCACCAGAATCAGACCGATGAATCAGGTTGTCGAAGAGTCGATGGCTTCAAACCGGTTCAATATGATTTTGATGACCGTCTTTGCCGCAGTCGCTCTGATGATTGCATCGATTGGTCTTTATGGTGTCATTTCTTACTCCGTCAGTCAGCGCACTCACGAGATTGGAATTCGAATGGCGCTTGGAGCTTCGCGTCAGAGCGTGTTGAGTTTAGTTCTTCGCAACGGAATGACGTTGGCAGGAATAGGAGTCAGTCTGGGAGTCATAGTTGCTCTTGGGCTCACTCGTCTGATGTCGAGCTTGCTTTTCGGGGTAAGTCCAACCGACCCGTTCACGTTCCTCTCGATCTCGCTGGTCTTGTTCGGAATCGCGTTGGTGGCCTGCTTTGTTCCTGCTCAACGTGCCACCAAAGTAGATCCCATCGTGGCATTGAGATACGAGTAACAGGGGTCGGGGGTCAGGGGTTCGGAGTCAGGTTTAAAGTTTCTTCCAGTTCAATAGCCTTTTTCACTTACGCCCAACTCTCAACCAGAAACCAGAAACTCTAAAAACTATAAACCTGGATCACTGACACCTTTTTCAACGCGCTGATCGTGGCGTCTCGCATCGTCGTTCATCTATAATCCCTACTTATGACGACGGCCCTGGTTTACGAACCTGCATTCCTGACACACGAGACCGGTCATCATCCCGAGAACCCTGAAAGACTCAGAGTGATCGTATCCGCGCTTCAGCAGGACGAGCGGCTGTGGACCCAGTTTCATCATAGGGAACCTCGTGAGGCATCTGACGAGGACATAATGCGTTGTCATAGCTTTCGGCTTATCGAGCAAGTCCGAACTCTGTGCGACCGCCGAGTTCCGTTTGTAGATCTGGATACTGCCATCTGCCCCAGATCATTCGAGGTCGCAAAACTCGCCGCGGGCGCGACGACGGTTGCTGTCGATGAAGTCTTCAACGGCAATTGCGCGAACGCGATCGCTCTGGTGAGGCCGCCCGGTCATCACGCTACTTCAAACCGCGCAATGGGGTTTTGTCTCTTCAACAACGTGGCGATAGCGGCTCGATATGCACAGGTTCATTACGGAGTCGATCGCGTGTTGATTATCGATTGGGATGTTCATCACGGGAACGGCACTCAGGACATCTTTTATCGCGATCCATCCGTCTTCTATCTGTCAACTCATCAATATCCTTACTATCCAGGAACCGGCTCGGCGAGCGAGCGTGGGCTGGATAAAGGTGAAGGCACGACTCTCAACATACCGCTTTCCGAAGGCACGTCCGCGTCAACTCATCGAGAGGTATTTACATCGGCGCTGAATGCAATCGAGAAGGCCTTTCCACCCGATCTGATCATTATCTCGGCCGGGTTCGATTCGCGACGAGGTGATCCTCTTGGCGGACTGATGCTTGAGGACGCTGACTTCCGGGAGATGACCAGGCAAGTAATGGATATGGCCGAACGACACGCCGGGGGTCGAGTAGTTTCGGTTCTCGAAGGCGGATACAACCTGGCGACGCTCGGTGAAACTGTGAGAACTCACGCTGCCGCTCTAGCTTCTTGACACTCCCGGTGCCGGACACTGCCATTTTGCGATTTCCAAAAGCCGTCAGCGTTAAACGTGGATTGGAGAATGGCCAAATGGCAGTGTCCGGCACCGTTGGCATCAGCGAAAAATGAAGCTTGAACTTTCAGAGAACGCGTTGCGAGTCCTGGAGAAACGAATCCTCGCGCGCGATCGCAATGGTCACATCGCTGAAACTCCTGAAGACGCCTTCCGCCGCGTTGCATCAAGCGTAGCCTCTGCCGACCTGAGATACACAAGCCCATCAGAAGCAGCTGGAACTGAGGACTCCTTTTTCGAGAGTCTTATGAGTCTGGAATTCATCCCCAATTCACCAACCTTGATGAACGCCGGTCGAGATCTCGCGCAGCTCTCGGCTTGTTTCGTTCTTCCCGTAGAAGACTCCATGGAAAGTATCTTCGGGACTCTTCGCGATACGGCGCTCATTCAGAAAAGCGGTGGAGGAACAGGGTTTTCGTTTTCACGCCTTCGACCCCGTGAAGATCGGATCGAGTCTACACACGGACTGTCGAGCGGACCGATTTCGTTCATGCGTCTTTACAACTTTGCAACCGAAGTTACAAAGCTTGGTGGCAAACGAGCCGGCGCCAACATGGCGATTCTGAGAGTCGATCACCCCGACATCGAGGAATTCATCGACGCCAAGGCAAACCCTCTCGAGTTGAATACATTTAACATCTCGGTCGCTGTCACGGACGCGTTCATGCAAAGCGTCGATCGCGGTGATCAATACGATTTAATAAACCCGAGAACCGGCGCCAAAGTTCGAAGTCTGAACGCCCGTCAAGTCCTGAACAAGATAGTCGAATCCGCGTGGCGAAACGGCGAGCCAGGCGTGATCTTCATCGATCGCATCAATCGCGACAATTCTACGCCGGGCCTCGGCGATATCGAGAGCACCAACCCCTGCGGCGAGCAACCGCTTCTTCCTTACGAATCCTGCGTGCTCGGATCGATCAACTTGTCACGCTTCTATCGCGACGGCGCCATCGATTTTGAGAGGCTCAGAAACGTCGTGAGCCTCGGAGTTCATTTTCTAGATAACGTAATTGATGTTAGCGAGTATCAGATTCCAAGAATCGCCGAAATCACCCGACAGAATAGAAAGATCGGACTGGGCGTGATGGGATGGGCGGATCTGCTTATCCTGCTCGGCCTCCCCTATGATTCCGATGAGGCGATAAGCCTGGCGGAAGAAGTAATGCGATTCATTTCAACCGAAGCCCTTGAAGCGTCGATCAAACTCGCAGAGAAGCGCGGGCCTTTTCCGAGATGGTTCCAGGAGAGCATTTACAAGGAGAGTCAGTCGTCGCGAGCCAATCAACCGCGGCGAAATGCTACGGTGACCACGATCGCACCAACCGGAACGATCAGCCTGATCGCGAATTGTTCGAGCGGCATCGAGCCAATCTATTCAATCGCCTTCAAGCGATTGTCATTCGAATCGGAACGGTTGACCTTCTTTCATCCGATATTCGAACAGCGAGTGCGAGAAGCCGGCCTTCTGAGCGAAGAGGTTATCAAGCTGGTAGCCGCGAGCGGTTCAGTGCGCGACTTGCCCGGTCTGCCCTCCGAGCTCTCGCGTGTTTTCGTGACGGCTCACGAGATCGCACCCGAGTGGCACGTAAAAATGCAGGCGGCTTTTCAAAAACACATCGACGCCGCGGTATCCAAAACAATCAACTTTCCGTCGCTGGCAACGACTGAGGACGTAAGGCAGGCTTACTTGTTAGCGCACCGACTCGGGTGCAAAGGCATTACCGTCTATCGAGATGGTTCCCGGGAACATCAAGTTCTGAGCACCGCTCCCGAGAACCTGAATCAACCCGCTACGCTCACCGACGCCGGCAAGGCTGAGATGGAACGCGCAGAGAACCTGCTCTTCGCGAAGAACATCTGTCCCGATTGCGGCGATTCGTTAAGACAAAACGGCGGATGTCTTTATTGCGCGTGCGGCTATTCGGTATGCGTTCAAAGCTAGTTGCGAGGTTCCGAGTTCCGGGTTCAGCGTTCCGAGTTTACGGTTAAAGTTTTAGGGTTGTGATCGATACCACTCAACTGTTCGTCGAAGACCTTCCTCAAAATCTACTGAGACCGAATAGCCCAACGCTTCCTTCGCGGCAGTAACGGACGCCTGTGAATCGCGAACGTCCCCCGCTCGCCCCGGCTCGTGTATCGGCGATATGTCGCTTCCAAGAAGCTGTTTTAATCTCGACAGAAGATCGAGCAGCGAGTATCGACCACCACAGGCAACGTTGAACGCTCGGCCCGCCACTCCCTCCGCCTCGGCGGCAAGCAAGTTGGCGTTAACCACATTCTCAATGTAAGTAAAGTCACGCGACTGGAGACCATCTCCGTAAACGGTCGGAGGTGATCCTTTGAGCAAAGCAGTGATGAACCGAGGGATCACTGCTGCGTACTGAGACTCAGGATCCTGTCGCGGTCCAAAGATATTGAAGTATCTGAGCGAAACAATCTCAAAACCGTAGACGTGTTTGAACACACCGGAGTAATGCTCTCCTACGAGCTTCGAAAGCGCGTAAGGCGACAGCGGCTGCGGGTTCATGCCCTCGTGTTTTGGAAGCTCAGGCGTTTCACCGTAGACCGAGGAGCTTGATGCGTAGACCACTCGCTTCGCACCTGCGTCTCGGGCCGCCAAAAAAACGTTCAGCGTACCTGTCATGTTGACTTCGTGAGTTGTGAGGGGATCGGCAACCGAGCGCGGCACAGAGCCCAGCGCCGCCTCATGAAAAACCACGTCGACACCTGCGGCGGCCTCGCTGACAACTTTCGCATCGCGAATATCGCCTCGAATTAATTCAATTCCCTCTCGAAAGGTTTCAAGGTTTTCTTCCTTGCCCGCGACAAAGTTGTCGAGTATCCGAACGCTGTGGCCGTCTCTGACTAGCCGCTCGGCAATATGACTACCTATAAATCCAGCCCCGCCGGTTACCAGATATTTACGTTTCGCCATCCTGTTTTACGTAAGCCCTTTGCCTATCGAAATTCCAAGCGTCCCTCAGTACCTGCACACCTACTTCTTTATAAGGAAATTACCAATGGCCAAAGAATCGATCCCCGAACAATAGAATCCTCGCACCGCCTCGCGCGGCGTTGACACGACAGGCTCACCAAACAGATTGAAAGAGGTGTTCAGTAGAACCGGGACTCCGCTCAACTCTCCAAACCTGGACAGGAGCTTCCAAAATGATGGGTTCGACTTGCGGCTCACGCTATGGACTCGCACCAACCCGTCTCCAAAAACCGCGGCCGGAATCAGTTGTTCTTTGCCATCCTTGATTCGACTCACTCCCTGAAGGAATTCATCCAAGGCGCTTGGCTCGAAAAAAGTCTCGCTTTGTTCTTCGGGCACCGCGGCGCAAAATGGACGAAACTCTTCACGATGTTTAATGAATGTGTTTAGGTTTTCGCGCATCAACTCGGAAGTTGGAGACGCCAGGATGCTGCGAGCGCCGAGCGTGCGCGGCCCGAACTCCATTGCTCCACGAAACCAACCAACTATCTTTCCCTGCGCCAGGAGCTTCGCGACCTCGCCGATCAGCTTGTCTTCGGTCAGCGAGTATTCGTAGTCAATCTTACAATTGTCCAGGACTCCCTTTATCGACTCATCGTCAAATTGTGGTCCGAGAAACGCGTGTCGCATCTGGTAGCGTCGTTCCGAGTTTCCACAATGCTGATGCCACACATACATCGCCGCGCCGATTGAGCAGCCTGCGTTTCCAGCCGCCGGTTGCACAAACAGCCGATCGTAACCCGCGCGACGCTCTACTGCCGATGCTGCGAGGCTATTCAGTGCGACTCCGCCGGCGATGCATAGATTATTTTCGCCCGAGCGCTCACGGAAGCGAGCAGCGATCTCGCACAACACGTCTTCGATTCGAGACTGGACGCTGGCAGCCAGATCCCGATGTTTTCCGCTGATCGGTTCGTCCCTGGCTCGCTTTCTTAGTCCCGCCCGTTCAAAGAAAAGATCCGTGAGAGCCGGAACGCCTCTCAACCGAGGCTCAATGTATGTAAAGTTGACTACCGGTAGTCCCGATGAGTCGACTCGTAACAAATCTTCGAACAGCTCCTTTAGCCCTGGCTTGCCGGTCGGTGCGAGCCACATCGTCTTGTGCCAATCACCGTCGCCATCGAACCCGAGCGCTGCGGTCAGCGCGCTGTAAACCATCCCGATTGAGTTTGGGAATTGGGCTTCGGCTTGAATATCCAGACGCGCTCCGTTGCCGATCATCAACGCGGTGGAAGTCATATCGCCGATGTTGTCTGCCGAGATGACCGCCGCACATTCGAAACCGGAAGTGAAGAAGGCGCTCGAACCGTGCGCGAGATGATGTGGGACTTCCACAAACTTCGAACCTGAGGAAAGTTTCGTTTCGATGAGCATTCGGGTGCGCGATCGTTGTTTGAGATCGTTAAGACTCTCGACAAAGTACGGCGGGAAACCTTCGATAGACGAATGTTCCGCAGCATTGATCGCGCGAGATGAATTGAACGCGATCTCGCGATGGAATCGCTTATGAGGTTCGAGGTAGTAAGCGACGTAGTCAATCGCGTCGAAGCCGATTCCTGCGCGTTCCAGACAAAACTCAATCGCTCGAAACGGCAGACCGCCGGCGTAATTCATTCCAATGCGCCGGATACGAGCAAGTTTTTCCTCTTCGATTGCTGCGACCACGCTGCCATCCCGCACCAGCGCCGCCGCTGCATCGCGTTCCTGACCTGATATGCCGAGAATATTCATTTATTAGTTCCGCGAGCCAAAGCAGCAGTCAATACCATTAACATCCGAAGTTTGCCTTTTTCAAGTAAGCGATTTGAACTGGCGTGATCCGCGATGGGTAGTTGAAATGTATGCGATCAAAAATTAGTCCTAAGTTTTTTCTCAATCCCACCAACGCAGGGACTGTGTGAAAGCAAAACAAATCCCACCAACGCAGTTGGTGGATCGTTCAGGCTCTACCTACAAAGCGCAAGAACGGCCCCCCGATTGTTTTTCGCTAGTTCCCATTCCCAGCGGATGCGTAGGGGTCGCTCCTTCCTCCATGTGTAGGCTGGGCTTGAACGATCCACCAACTGCGTTGGTGGGATTAGAAAAAGGGACGTCTCACTTTTAATACCACCCAGTAAGCATCGCGTCTAGGTGCTCAGATTGAAAGTTGGTCGGCAAAAAGTATAATCCGCAAACAATGACTCTAATGCATAACAAGATGGCCAGAAGAAACTTTGTGGTCGCATTAATGTTATTGATCTGTTTTCTGTTCGGGTTTGAATTCTTCAGCAACGGCAGCCCATTCCAAACGAAGAGGGTCCACGTCACAATCGTCTCGACCACTGATTTGCACGGCAATATCTATCCCATTGACTACAACACAAATTCCCCTGATGGTCGCGGCCTTGCTCGGGTTCAGACGGTCGTCAAACAGCTCAGAAAGGAAGATCCCGATCTGTTGTTGCTGGACTCGGGCGACACGATTCAGGGAACGCCGCTCACCTTCCATCACTCGAAAATCGACAATGCTCCTCCCGATCCGATGATGGCCGTGATGAGCGCAATGGATTACAGCGCGATGGCAGTCGGAAACCATGAGTATGAATTCGGACTCAATGTGTTGAACAAAGCTCGCCGCGAGTCCCGCTTCCTCTGGCTATCCGCCAACACCTATAAAAAGAACTCAGAGGAATCGTACTTCGAGCCGTATTTCGCCAAAACTATAAACGGAGTGCGAGTCGGAGTTATCGGGCTTACGACTCCTGCAATGCCGAGCATTGATGATCCCGCGCGATACTACTCTGTCATCGACGTGCGTGATCCCGTGGCAGAGGCAAAGTTGTGGGCAGAGCTGCTACGCAGGAATGAGCAATGCGACGTCATCATCGTCTTGATGCATATGGGATTGGAAGCGGATCTGCAAACCGGCGAACCAAATCCGGGTCAGATGCCGAATGAGAACGCAGCGATCGCCATCGCTCAACAGGTCCCGGGAATCGACGTCATCCTGATGGGGCACACTCACAAGGAGATTCCGTCGCTTTACATCAACGGAGTCCTGCTCATTCAACCGGACAAGTGGGGACGGAGCCTTGCGCGAGCCGACGTGTATCTCGAGAAGTCCCCACGCGGTTGGCAGGTTGTCGCGAAGTCAGGTCGAACGATCTCAGTTGGCGCCGATGTTCAGCCTGACGAGGATATTCTTGGGATCGCCGAACCATATCATCGTAAGACGCAGGCTTGGCTCGACCGGGTCATCGGCAGTTCAACGGTTGAGCTGAGAGCCGGTGACGAACGGTTTCGAGACTCTGCAATTCTGGATTTGGTTCATCGGGTTCAGCTCGAGGCTGGTAACGCAGATGTATCCACGGCGATGACGTTGAACCCTAAAGCTCGCATCCCAAAAGGACCGGTGCGCGTTCGCGACATCATCGGGTTGTACGAGTACGAGGCGGCTCCAATTGTAGTCGAAGTCACAGGCGCGCAGCTCAAGCAAGCCTTGGAGCACTCATCAAGACACTTTGGTCAATACAAACCGAACAAGCCGCTGGCACAGCTTATCGACGATAGATTTCCTAGTTATACCTACGACGTCGCTGAAGGAATTACCTACGATCTGGATATTTCAAAACCAGTTGGCAACCGAATCCAAAACATGCGCTGGCGCGGCAAACCGGTGGCCGACACGCAGAAGCTGAAACTCGCGACCAACACCTATCGAGTCAACGGTGGTGCAGGTTACACAATGTTCAAGGATGCGAAGGTCGTTTGGCGGTCACCTCGCGAGCTACGAGAGTTAATAATTGACTGGGTCAAGCGCCATCGTGATATTCCTGTCAATCCGACAAACAACTGGCGCTTGCTGCCCGCTTCTCTGCAGATCGATTCGCTGCAAAAGTAGCGATCATTACAACAGAACATATCGGCAATGCGAAACCTTTTTGGCGTGCGCCGGCCTCCTGCGAAAAGGTTGGCATGCGACATATCGGCGGCGCTTTGGATTCGAAGGACTACTCCAACGCAATTCCTGGTGCAATCGAATCTTGACCTCAAGATTCATCGACTCCCAAGCTTACAATCCATCCAATCTTGACTTCACGATCCAAAGCGCCGCCGATGTTTTAGTAAAGCGAGATGGTAGTTGAGGAAGGCGCACTCCGAATGTTTGACTTCTGCGAAACGCGCACACCAAAATACCTCGCAGCTTGTCACCTCCTTAACGCGTTGATATTCTTCAAAGTCGTTTAACTCTCAGCCTCATATGGACACCCAGACCATCAGCGACAACCGCGAACATTTCGAAACACTAGTCGCCGAACTTAAATCACTCGAGGATCGACTGCGCCTAGGCGGAGGTCCAAAACGCATCGACCGCGAGCACTCCCGAGGAAAACTCACCGCGCGCGAACGCATCTCCGAGCTGTTCGATGCCGACTCCCACTTTCAGGAAATCGGCTTGCTTGTCGCCCACGATCTTTATGAAGGCCAGGCGCCCGCAGCCGGTGTCATCACCGGGGTCGGACGAATCGCCGGACGCGAGGCGATAGTCGTAGCAAACGACGCTACCGTAAAGGCCGGCTCGTGGTGGCCCGAGACTGTCCGCAAAATCCTTCGAGCTCAGGAGCTCGCGATGCGCTCCCGAGCCCCGATCATTTACCTCGTCGACTCCGCCGGTGTGAATCTGCCCTATCAAAGCGGCGTGTTCCCCGGTCAATACGGCGGCGGCCGGATCTTCTTTTACAATTCGGTGATGCGACGCTATCTCAAGGTGCCGCAGCTAGCGGCGGTGATGGGACAGTGTGTCGCCGGGGGCGCTTATCTTCCTGCTCTCTCAGACTTCATCATTATGGTCGAAGGCAGCGCCTTTATGGGTTTGGGCGGCCCCAACCTCGTCAAAGGCGCAGTAGGCCAAGTCGTCGACAGCGAAACGTTGGGAGGCGCGATGACTCACAACGCGATCTCCGGCGTCGCCCATTTTCGAGCCAAGGATGACCACGACTGCCTGAGTAGAATTCGCGAGTTCGTCACCGAGCTTCCACTACCGGCTCCGCTGCGCGTTCAAATCAAAGATGCACGTCCGCCAAAACGGCCGCTAACCGATCTCTACGACATCGTTCCCTCGGATCATCGTCTCCCCTACGATATGCGAGATGTGTTGGACTGCTTACTAGACGACGGCGACTTTGATGAATTTCAAGCAGATTACGCAAAGGAAATGATCACCGGTTACGCAAGGATCCAGGGAATCCCAGTAGGCATCGTTGCAAATCAAAGAGGCTTGCTTCGGAGCCCGGGAGGTCGACCGCCAAAGTTTGGTGGAATCATATACACCGACTCTGCCGAAAAAGTCGCGTACTTTATTGAAACCTGCAGCCGGCATGAGACGCCTCTTCTCTTTCTGCAGGATGTATCGGGTTTCATGGTGGGCACTGACGCGGAACACTCCGGGATCATTCGAGCCGGAGCGCGGTTTGTAGAAGCTATGGCAACGGCCACGGTTCCAAAGCTGGTGCTTACGATCAATCACGCTTCCGGAGCTGGCTATTACGCGATGGCCGGGCAGGGTTTCGATCCTGATTTCATATTCACGTTGCCTACCGGCAGGATGGGCGTGATGGAAGGTGACTCGGCGGTGATGGCATTGTTTAGCGCGGAGCTCGAGAAGCTCGAAAGGGCAGGTCGCAAGCCGGACGCAGCTATGCAGGCGGAAATGGAACGGGTCCGCCAGAAATACGAACGCGAATTGGAAGCTCAGTTTGCCGCGGCGCGTGGATTTGTCGACGCGATAATCACCCCGGAGGATACTCGCAACACTCTGGAGCTCGCGCTTCGAACGGCGCTCAACAATCCCGGACCCCATCTTGGCATTCCCGTTTTAGCGTAAAGCGCACGCCCGACGCCGTTGGTGCCAGTGGAGTCATCGGCGGTTCAAACCCAATTGCAACAAGACTGTGCGCTTCGGTTTTTCAAACGGAATAATTGCCGGCAATAAACGATGGAGCTCAAAGCTCAAAGGAGGGCATATGACACTAAGTGTGAAGCTCAAAAGTATCTTGATTGGCGCGATGTTGCTGCTGGCGCTGACGGCGGTTGCTTGCGAGAAAAAGGAAACCGCCTCTGAATTCAAACCCGACATTCAACCTTTGCCGGAGGGGCTGAAGCGCTATGAGGCGATGGAGATTCCTGCCGACAACCCGATGACCCCGGAAAAAGTAGCTCTCGGGCGGCAGCTGTTCTTCGACAAGCGCCTGAGCGGAGATGGATCGCGCTCTTGTTACTCCTGTCACGTCTGTGAAAAGGGACTGACCGATGGTCTTCCGAAAGCCGTGGGCGCGTTTAATAAGACGTTGACTCGCAGCAGCCCGACTCTCTGGAATATCGGTTACCACAAGATGTTTTACTGGGATGGCCGTAGCCCTTCACTTGAGAAACAGGCGATGGCTGCGTGGACTGGCGGCAACATGGGTGCGAAGGATCACGAAGACGAAATTGTCGGCAAGATAAACGCTCTTCGCGGATACAAGTCGCAATTCCAGAAGGTCTTTGGCGGC
>Ga0075425_100003185_pt1 | contig 16650 bp, 11 predicted proteins | sample SoiMethybrSBSTD4_FD_75300 | JGI IMG/M metagenome (GOLD analysis project Ga0075425, IMG submission 75300) | Bulk soil microbial communities from a Populus tree surrounding site in Tennessee, USA - Soil MetaG P. TD hybrid SBSTD4 | ecosystem: Environmental > Terrestrial > Soil > Tree plantation... | reverse complement strand
CGACCGACTTCGGCGAGACCTGGACATCCGTTTCCTCGAATCTGCCAGAAGGCAACGTCAACGTCATTCGCGAAGATCCGAAGAACAAGAACCTGCTGTATCTCGGAACCGAGTATGCGCTGTACGTATCGCTGAACGGCGGCCGCGAATGGAAGCGGTTCATGAACGGAATGCCGACCGTGCGAATCGACGACATTCTGGTGCACCCGCGCGAGAACGATCTGATTGCCGGCACGCACGGCCGCAGCATCTACGTCATGGACGACATCTCTGCGCTGCAGCAGTTGCCAGACTCAACGCCTCCCTCCGACGCCGTTCTGTTCGACATCCGTCCGGCAGTTGCGTGGGTGAGCGATATCCAAAAGGCTATTACCGTCGAGGGGGCAAAGTCCTTCCGGGCGCAGAATCCTCCGCAGGGGTCAGCGATCAGTTATTGGCTGAAGAGCGCCGCATCTTCCGATGTCCGTATCACCGTAAGCGATGTCACGGGCCGGGAGATTCGTAATCTGATCGGGACGAAGAACGCCGGACTCAATCGCGTGCAATGGGACCTGCGTGCTGGCGGCGGGGGACGAGGACGCGGTCAAGGAGGCGGGACCGCACAGGCAACTCCCGCCGCTGAAGCGGCAGCACCAGCGGCTCCGCCAGCGGGTGCGCAACAACAGGGTGGGCTGCAGCCCGCTGCGCCGGCAATACCGGATGAAGGCTCGCGCGGCAGAGGCGCGGCGGCTCCACCGCCGGTCGCAGCAGGTGGCGGTGGTGGCGGACGAGGACGCGGAGGCTTCGGCGGTCCGCCGGTTGCGGCTGGAACCTATCTCGTGAAACTGATGATCGGCGACAAGGTGATCGGTCAGAAGACGATAGTCGTCGAGGCGGACTCGACATTCTTGCAGTGAGCGTCTCAATCACCATCGATCACTGACCCCGATCAACCAAGAGAAACGGGAGACACAAGAGATTACTTGGATTCCAGAAAACCAAGAATCTCCCGTTTCTCTCGTTTCTCCTGTTTAGGATTTCACTGCTCGCCCGAACCTACTTCTGCACGTTGAGCGTCGCATCCAGCTTGATGCTCTGCCCACTCACAGGATCGGTGACGGCTGTCGATTGAGCCGTTTGTCCGTCCTTCAGATACAGAGTGAATGACGAATTGAAATTGCGAAAGGCTGGCGCACCCGTGCTGGCTGTCGTTGACCGGGCCGCTGGTTCGGATTGATCCGGGTAATACACCGATGAATCGGTGATGGTAATTTGTATTTTGTAGAACCCGTCCAAGGCCGTGGAGGCGTTGACGTCGATATTCGTGCCGACATCGCGATAGTTGTACGACTGGGTCTTTTCCCCGTCCTTGCCGAAGACCGTCGTAGGCACTGGAATCTGTGTACCAAGTCGAAGGCTTGTCGGCGTTCTGCCATCGGTCGCGGTCGCCCACAGGGTGTGCGGCACGCTGCTGATCTTCTTGTCGCCCTGATAGCGCGAAAAGACGAGCGACACCTTCAAGGACACGGGCGACCCTGGGCGGTTCTGTGCGGCCGGCTGCGAGTCCTGCGCCGCAAGCGTGGCGGTCGTCAACACGGCGAGCGTGGCGGTCATGATTTTGAAAGCTCTGGTCACGGTTCTACTCCTCATTCTGAATACGAACTACTGTCCGCCGTTCGGATCGGCAGGACTCAGCACGAGCTCGGGCACTTTCAGTGGTTCGGCGATCGACAGAGCGCCTGCGTTTGCGTCGGCGGCGATGCTCTCGCCATTCGAACCATCCAGGATCGTGTTCCTCGCGGCGGCCGCCAGCCGCTGAATAGCAGCCGTCATCGCCGGGTCGATGATGATTTCCGGTTCGCGCGCCGAAACTGCTTGCCGGATCTGCGAAACGGCGTCATGCCGAGGCGGCACGGCCGGGACATTCGCAACGGCCGGGACATTGACGATGGCCGGCTTCGATTCCGGGTTGAGAACGATGTCCGGCTGTCGTGCCGCAATAGAGGGTGGCGGCGGCGTCCGGAATGGTCCATTTTCAACAAGCGCCACGACAAGGACTACCGCAGCGGCTGCACCTAGCGCCAGCGCCAAAAAACGCCATCGCACGACGCTCTCGTTCTTCTGGTCGCCTATTCGCGCGCGCACCTTCGCCGCAAACTCCGGCGACGGCTCGATCGACAGCAACCGCTGGAGATCCGCTTCCGCCCCGACAATGAGCCGCTCCTCGAGTTCCGTCATTCGCTCGGTGCGAGACATTTCAGACTCTCCGCCAGCCCTTTACGGGCCAGGTATAACCGTGACTTCACCGTGCCTTCCGGCAAGTTCAGCAGGCGCGATATCGCTCGGATGTCGTGCCCCTCGATCGCGCCGAGCACGACGACGATGCGCAGCTTCTCTGGCAGGGTATCGATCGCTTCCCAGAGCCGCTGAGCGCGTTCGCGCGACACGGCGATCTCCTCACTCGTTGGTTCTACACCGCTTTCAACAGCCTGTTCGCGCGCCGTGCGGCGCCGATCCGACCGCCACCTGTCGATTGCCAACCGCCAGGTCATCCGCGTGAGCCACGCGCGAAATCGATCGCGATCCCGGAGCTGACTGAAGCTGCGATAGGCCTTCGCAAACGCTTCCTGCGCAACGTCCTCCGCGTCCTGCCGATGCCGAAGCACCCCGTACGCGACACGGAACGCCAGAGTGGTCGATTCGCGAAGGCGGTCCTCGAACTCGCGCTCGAGATCGTCGTCCAGGCTCACAAACGTCCCGGAAAGCCCGCCTGCCCAGTCATTCATTCAAGCTCCAGAAGCAAGACGGCACCGTTGCCGCGTGCGTTCAGTCCGTGCCGAGGCTTCGCAGTCGGGATCCGGTGTTCGGGATTCGGGACGCGATACGCAAGAACGGGCCTTGCGACCCCAGTTCAGGCATTCTGACGGTTGAACTGGCGCCGAAGGCCGACATATTCTCTAAGGATGGCCCTCAAAGATGCGCTCCTCCCGGAATTCGATCACGAAATGGGCACGACCCGCCGCGTGCTCGAACGCGTGCCTGACGCAGAGTTTGCGTGGAAGCCGCACGAAAAATCGTTCAACCTCGGCCAGTTGGCCGGGCATGTCGCGAACATTCCCCACTGGGTCGACGCCATCGTGAAGAACACGGTGTTCGACCTGGCTGACGCCGAAGACTCGCGCCCGCGCATACCGGAGTCGACCACGTGGCTCCTGTCACAGTTCGAGAAGAATGTCGGCGCCGCCCGGGCGGGAATCGCCGGCCTGACCGATCCGGAGTTCCTCGCGCCATGGACGTTCAAAAACAACGGCCAGGTTGTGTTTACGATGCCGCGCGCGGCGGCACTGCGTTCCTTCGTCATGAATCATATGATTCATCACCGCGGTCAGCTCACGGTGTACCTGCGGCTGAAGAACGTACCGTTACCCTCCGTCTACGGTCCCACCGCTGACGAACAATAAGAAAAGGGAAAAGGGACAAGGCAAAAGGGAAAACGTTTTGGGACCGCGTTCTTTCCTTTTCCCTTTTGCCTTTTGCCTTTTCCCTTTTTTAGTGCTGTCGACGCTCAACTCCGCCGGCTATCGCTACGGCGCGTCCGATCTTGCCTTCTATATTCCGGCGGCACTGGAGCGTCTCGACCCGTCGCTCTTTCCGCGTGACGGCGCTTTGATCGCCTCGCAGGCGCGGTTGACGATGATCGATGAGACGATCGCGGCGCTCTCGCGAATGACCGGTCTTGGACTGCCATCGCTCTTCGCGACGCTCTATGCCACAACGCTCGCGCTGCTGCTCTCAGGTGCACTTCTGCTCGCGCGACTGCTGTATCGAACGGAGTGGGCCGCGCTGGCGTTTGTTGCCGCCTTGACGCTGCGTCATGCCATCGCGAAGTCAGGAACGAATACTCTCGAGGGCTACTTTCACCCTCGACAGCTCGCGTTCAGCCTTGGCGTTCTCGCCCTCGTCGCGCTCTTGCACCAGCGCGTGCTCATGAGCGCGGCGCTGGTCATCGCCGGCGGCTTGCTTCATCCAACGACGGCCTTATGGTTTTCAATCTGGATTGCGATTGCCGCATCCGTGAACGATCGCCGATGGCGGCTGCCGATGATCGTCGGCGCCACGGCGGCCGCAATCGCCGGCGCCTGGATGCTTGCGGCCGGACCTCTTGCCGGCCGACTGGTGACGATGGACGACGAGTGGCTGGCAACGTTGGAGACCAAGGACTACTTGTTTCCGCTCGAGTGGCCGTTCTCTGCCTGGGTGCTCAACCTCATTTACGCGCCGACGATCTTCTACATCTACAAACGGCGATCGGCGGCCGGAATCCTGGCTGCCGGTGAACGCGGGCTCGTCTGGGGATGTCTCGCCCTGGTTGGCGTATTCGCGATCGCACTTCCATTGAACGCCGCCCGGCTCGCGCTCGTGATCCAGCTTCAGGTGCCGCGAGTATTCTGGATGCTCGATTTCCTCGCGATTGCGTACCTGATTTGGTTGATCGCCGAAGATCTGAAGCCGTCGCCACGCCGTGCGGGGATCGCGTGCCTGGTTATCGCTCTCGCCTCAGTAACCCGCAGCGCCTATATCAAGTTCGTCAAGTTTCCCGATCGCCCAATCGCCGAGGTCGGGGTGCCCGACAACGACTGGGGGCGCGTCATGGCATGGGTGCGCAGCACACCGCACGATAGCGGCTGGCTCGCTCATCCCGGACACGCGGTGCAATACGGCACGAGCCTGAGAGTGGCAGGTGAACGCGACGTCTTTGTCGAAGGCATCAAAGACGCCGCGATCGGCATGTACGATCGCGACGTCGCAATCCGCACCCGCGATCGGCTTGAAGAGCTGCGCGATTTCGACACGTTGACCCCGGCGCGCGCGAAGTCGCTGGGCACACGCTATCAGATGGACTTTCTCGTCACGGTTCAATCGCTCGAGCTTCCGGTGGCATTTTCGAGCGGCCCGCTCCGGGTCTATCGGCTGCGATGAACGACTACGTGCCAAAGCGGGGTCTGAGAAACGGTCACGTGATGACCGTCTACTGCTGGGGAAAGCCGCGAGCGTTCCCGGCATTACCGCCACCGATGGAGCGGTGTTTCGAGATCGAGCGAGCGACACGCGTGCTCGCGCACTGCCACTGGCAACACAATCCTGCGGCGCATCCGGCACTCATCGCGCTGCATGGACTCGAGGGATCGAGCGCGGCTCACTACATGCGGGGAATCGCAGCCAAGGCCTACGGCCGCGGATTCAACGTCGTTCTTCTGAATCAGCGTAACTGCGGCGGCACAGAAGCACTCTCGGACGGCCTCTATCACTCAGGGCTCACCGCCGATGCCGCGCATGTGATCACCGAACTTCACCGCGAGGGAGTCGATCGCATCGTTGTCGCCGGGTATTCGCTCGGAGGCAACCTCGCATTGAAGCTCGCCGGCGAGTACGGCGGCGCACCGCCGGCGGCATTGAAGGGAGTGTGCGCTGTCTCTCCCGTCATCGAGCTCGCCGAGTGCGTTCGCGCGCTCGAACGCCGCGCGAACGTCGTCTATCAGTGGAACTTCGTTCGCGGACTCAAGGCGCGCATGCGTCGCAAGTCGGCGGCACATCCTGGCCGTTTCCCGCTCGCACGGCTGCCGATGGTCCGAACCGTCCGGCAATTCGACGAGTACTTTACGGCACCGCATTTCGGGTTTGCCGATGCCGACGACTACTACTTTCGCGCAAGCGCAATGCGCGTGGTCGACCGCATACGCATCCCCGCGCTCGTGATTACGGCTGAGGACGATCCCTTTGTCCCCGTCGAGATCTTTCGGAACCCTCAGCTCCGAGGCAATCCGAACATCACGGTCGTGGTCACCAAGCATGGTGGACACTGCGGGTTCGCCGCAAATGCCAACGGTGTCGACGACGGCTATTGGGCTGAGCGACAGATCGTCGAGTTTGCGGAAAAGGTGGCAACTCGACGGAGTCCCTAGTCGCGATTAGCGATTAGCGATTAGCGATTGTAAGCGACGCGCAAAATCGGGTCCGAGTCCCTGTTCTTCGTGCTTGAAATACACGAAGACATCCGCCAGGCCCAGGCCTCGAATCGTCTCCGCCCACCGCTCGATGTCCGCCTGTTGGTAGCCCTCATCGCGCAAGCGAAAGTAGCCGTAACTGGCCGTCACTTCCACCGGGGTGTGCAGTTTCTCGCTGTCGGCCACACATAACGCGATGTTGCGGCGCCTCAACGTGTCGAAGGTCTCGGCATCGAACCACGAGGCGTGTCGGAACTCGACGGCCGCGCGCGTGCCTTCGGGCAGCAAGTCAACGAACTCGCCGAGCACTCGTGCGTCTTTCTTGAACGTCGGGGGCAGTTGAAACAGAAGCGTCGCCAGTTTTGGGCCAAGCGTGCGGGATGTGCGACAAAACGTCTGGAGGAGATCCTCGCAGCGTTGCAGTTTCGAATCGTGAGTGATCCGCCGAGGCGCCTTCAGCGTGAAGGAAAAATTTTGTGGCGTCCCGTCAGCCCATCCGGCCAGCAGCTTTTCTGTGGGAATGCGATAGAAGGTGTAGTTGATCTCGACCGTGGGAAATCGCTCGGCGTAGTACGCGAGCATTTTCGCTGTGCTCAGCTTTTCCGGATAAAAGCTGCCTCTCCATTCGGGGTAGTTGTACCCAGATGTGCCAATCAGAATGTTCATACCGGACATTAAACATTGAACATTGAACATTGAACATTGATCACTTCTGGGACGCGTTCGCCCGTTTACGAACAGTGTGACGAGAGGCAGCAGGGGCCGTCTAATTCACGTAACTATCAATAACATCAATCAATTAGCCGTCGACCGCGCGAGTGGCAAACGCTTGGCTTGGACTGCGTCATGCTCCACGACCTTCGGCATGCTGTCCGGGGGCTCTTGAAGGCCCCCGGGTTCGCGGCGGTGTCGATGCTCACGCTTGCGCTGGGGATCGGGGCAAATACGGCCGTACTGAGTCTGGCACGGGCTGTCTTCGTCAATCCTCTCCCGTTCAACGATCCCAACCGGTTGGTGGCAATCGCCGAACGACGTCCCACCACTCGACAGACCAACATCCCGATTTCCGCTCATGAGTTCGCCGCGTGGAGAGATCAAAACAGTGTGTTCGAGCAGATGGCTCTCTACCGTCCAAACGCGCTCAATCTTACCGGCGGCGGAGAACCCGAAAAGATCCAGGTAAGCGAGGTCTCGGCGACTTATCTGCCGACGCTCGGTCTCTCACCCGCCCTCGGACGCGGGTTTGTCGAAGGCGAGAGTCGCGTCGCGATCCTCAGCGATCGGCTGTGGCGCCGCCGCTTTGGCGCCGACCCGCGGATCATGGAGCGAACGATCACGTTGGACGATGACGCGTACGCGGTCGTCGGCGTCCTGCGACCGTTGCCATCGTCATTGTCGGCGGACGTGCTTTTGCCTCTCGACATGCCCGCGGAGATACGTGCTGTCGGCCGGCACAACCTCTATGCGGTCGCGCGTCTGCGTTCGGACAGGACTCTCGAGGCGGCCCGGTCGGACCTCAGCGCGATTGCCGATCGACTCGCGTTGCAGATGCCTCGAGACAATACCGGGCACCTCGTCGCGATCACGTCGCTCCGGGAAGACATGGTGGGCGAGTTCCGGCGCACATCGTGGCTCATGGTCGCGGCGGTTGGTTTCGTGCTGCTGATCGGCTGCGCCAACGTCGCGAATTTGCTGCTCGCACGCGGCGCAAATCGTCAGCGCGAAATCGCGATTCGCAGTGCTCTCGGGGCCGGTCGCGCGCGCGTGGTGCAGCAACTGATCGTCGAGAGTCTGGTCTTAGCGGCGCTAAGCGGCGCTGCCGGACTGCTGATGTCCGCGTGGATCATCGATCTGATACCGAAGCTGCCGGCGATCAGCATCCCGCTCCTGGAGACGGCCCGGCTCGGCTGGTCGGGTTTGTGGCTGGCCGCCGCAATATCACTCATCACAGGACTCGCCGCGGGGATCGTTCCGGCGTTACGGTCATCGTACGTCCACCCTGGTTGGCTGCGTGAAAGTCATCAGGTCTCAGAAGATCGCGGACGGACGTTGCGCAATGGCCTGGTAGCGGCGGAAGTCGGACTCACGCTGGTGCTGCTCGTCGGCGCCGGGCTGATGATCACGAGCTTTGCGCGGCTTGTTGAAGTCGATCCTGGATTTCGAACAACCAATGTCCTTGTCGTTCCAGTTGATTTGCCCGCATCACGTTATCCGGAAGCGCATCAGCGCCGTGCGTTCTTCGATCGTTTGATCCTCAGCATTGAAGGCCTCCCCGGTGTGCAATCGGCGGGCGCGGTATCGCACTTGCCGCTCGGCGGCGCCGAGAACTGGATGCCGTTTCGACTTGTCGGCCGGCCGGAACCCGAAGCCGGTCAGGAACCATACGCGCCCTTTCGCATCGCGACGCCGCATTACTTTGCAGCGCTCAGCATCCCGCTCCGCCGCGGGCGGCTGTTCAACGACGGGGACGCACGGCAATCGGTGCCGCTCATCCGCTGGTTTCCGCAACAGTCGTTTCCGTCCGGGTACGACAACCCTCAAGCCGCGCCGATTGCGGTCGTCAGTGAGAGTGCGGCCAGGCAGTTCTGGCCGGGCTCCGATCCGATCGGCCAGCGCATTCGCGTCATGTTCAGTCCCGAAGTGACGATTGTCGGCGTCGTCGGCGATGTTCATCACAACGGCCTCGATCTTCCCAGCTACCCGCATATCTATCTGGCCCACAATCAGGAACCCTGGAGTTCAGTGTCGGTGGTTATCCGCACGGCAGCCGCTCCGGCCGAACTCACACGGGCAGTGCGCGAGCGGATTCGCGCGGCGGATCCCGCATTGCCGATCACGGTGAAAACGATGTCCGATGTGATGTCCGCGTCGGTCGGGCGCCCGCGGCTGTACACAGCGATCGCGACCGTCTTTGGATCGGTGGCCCTCCTGCTGGCGGTGGTGGGGATCGTTGGTGTGGTGAGCTACGTCGCGGCCCAGCGCACGCGCGAGATAGGCGTGCGTATGGCACTCGGGGCTCAACGGCGCGAGATTCTCACGCTCGTCGTCGGCCAGGGAATGCGGCCGATCGCCGTGGGCATCGGCCTCGGCGTCCTGACCGCCGTCGGTGTCACGCGGTTCATGGAAAAGCTGCTGTTTCACGTGACGCCCCTCGATCCACTGACCTTTGTCGTGGTGACAGGGCTGCTGCTCGTTGTCGCAGTCCTCGCGTGCTGGATCCCTGCACGCCGCGCGACTCGGGTTGATCCGTTAACGTCACTTCGCGCCGAATGACCCCATGCCGATTACACCGGATTTCAAGTACGCCGTTCGGTCACTTTCGCGCAGCCCGGTATTCGCCCTCGGAGCGATCGCGACGCTGGCATTGGGCATTGGCGTGAACAGCACGATTTTCACGCTCGCCAACAACGCCCTCTTCAGGCCGATGCACGGAATCGCTCGGCCGTCGGAACTTGTCTGGGTCTCAGGATTGTCTCGAACAACGGCGCGCACCGGCGGCATGTCGTATCCGGAGTATCAAGACTACGCCACGCACACGGGTGATGTCTTCTCCGGCATCCTGGCCTTCGCGCCCGCATCGTTCAGTCTCGGCAGCGGCGGAGAACCGCAGCGGATTCGAGGACACCTGGTCAGCGCTCCGTATTTTGCAACGCTCGGCGCCGCTGTCAGCGAGGGACGACCGCTGCAATCGACTGACGATGAAGCCGGTGCGGTGCCGGTCGCTCTGATCGGCCACCGGCTTGCGCAGCAGCGATTCGGCGGGCATATCCCGGATCGTCCTATTCTGATCAACGGCGAGCAGGTCACCGTGGTCGGCATTGCGACACCTGGCTTCGTCGGCCCAGAGTTCGGGCAGTCCGCAGATATCTGGATGCCGATCTCGACGCTTTCGATCATCAACACGACACAGGCGGCGTGGCTCAGCGAACGTCGCACGTTGTGGCTGCGGGTGATCGGAAGACGGCATCCTGGCGTGTCGGATCAACAGGCGCAGGCAGTGATCACCGGAATTGCCGCAAACCTCGAGTCTGAACACCCGGACACAAATAAGGATCGGACCGCCGTCCTCTCGAGCGCGTCCTCCGGAGTCCGCCCGTCTGACCGCGGAGAACTGCTGCCTATCGCCGCGCTGCTGCTGGTCGTAACCGGCCTCGTGCTCCTCATCGCCTGTGCGAATGTCTCCAATCTCTTGCTCGCACGTGGAGCGGCCCGGTCGACCGAGATCAGCATACGAGCGGCGGTCGGCGCATCGCGCTGGCGAATTGTTCGGCAGCTGCTTGCCGAGAGTCTCGTCCTGGCTCTGGCCGGAGCGTCCGGCGGTCTGCTGCTGTCGTTCTGGGCCGCGGACCTGCTGCTCGCGAACCTTCCCGAACTCGATTTCGGTGGGCTGGAAGCGAACGTGGACGTTCGCGTCGTACTGTTCACGTCGGCACTCGCCGTGGCGAGCGCATGCATTTTCGGATTGACCCCGGCTCTCACGTCGACGCGTGGCTCGCTGCTGCCGCGACTTCGTCAGACTGCGGCCGGCGCCGGCCGGTCGCGCACACAAGGATTTTTCGTCGTCACCCAATTGTCGCTCTCGCTCGTGCTGCTGCTCGGCGCGGGCCTGAGCCTCCGCGCACTTCACAAAGCTGCCGCGCTCGATCTCGGCTTCAATGCGGATCGGCTTTTGACCGCGTCATACGATCTCACGCTCCAGAATTATTCCGATGAACGGCGTGACACGTTCCGTCGCAATCTGATCGCTCGCCTCCAGTCGGTGCCGGGCATCGGATCGGTCACGATCGCCGATCTTCCGCCGCTCAGCGGCACGATGGTGAGCACAATCGTGAGCGCTTCCGCCGGCAATGGCAGCACAACAGAGTCGCGCGCCTTCATGAGCAGCGTCGGGCCGGACTATTTCAAGACGATGGAGATTCCCGTACTCCGCGGCCGCGGAATCGCCGAACCCGATCGACGCGGATCTCCTGATGTCGCCCTCGTGAATGAAACCCTGGCGAAGGCGCTCTGGCCGGATGTGGATCCTCTCGGCCGGATGCTCCAGGTAGAAGATGACCTGCGGGTGGAAATTGTGGGCGTCACCCGCAATGCGAAGTACGACGAAGCGACCGAAGACCCGAGACCGTTTCTCTATCTCGCCCTGGCACAACATTCCTCGATCGATCGAGAAACCGTCATCGCGCGATCTGCCGCGAATTCGATCGTCAGCGGTTCAGTGGTGCGCAACGAGATCCGCGCCCTCGACCCGGCCTTGCCCGTGTTCAACGTGAAATCGTTCAACGATGTGCTGCGGGATCGCGCAGACAAGCAGCGCGGCATGAGCGCGCTGTTTGCCGTCTTCGGCGTGCTGGCGCTGGCGCTTGCAGCCCTCGGACTCTACGGCGTGATGTCCTACGCCGTCACTCGCCGTACCCACGAGATCGGCGTGCGGCTGGCGCTCGGCGCGACGCCGTCGCAGCTCATACGGCTCATCGTCGAAGACGGTTTTCACCTGACCATCTTGGGAATCGGAGTAGGAACCGTGCTTGCGTATCCACTCGCACGCGCGCTCGGTGCGTTGATATTCGGCGTTCAGATGGCGGACCTCGCGACCTTTGCGGCAACGTGTGGCGTCCTCGTCATCGTGGCGATGTCGGCGGCGCTGGTGCCTGCAGCACGAGCCGCGAGCCTGGATCCGGTCGCCGCCCTGCGAGCGGAGTGATCGGGAGATCCAATGCTCACCGACCTTCGCTATGCGTCACGGGTGCTCCTCAAATCACGCAGCTTCACCTTTGGTGCGTTGAGCGCACTCGCGATCGGGATCGGCGCGACGACCGCAATGTTCAGCGCCGTGAATTCCGTGCTGCTTCGGCCACTCCCCTTTCCGGATGCGCAACGGCTGTATCTCGTCCGTGAGACGCGCGCGCAGGCGGGCTTCGAACGAACCGTCGTGTCGGCAGGAGAGTACATGCAGTGGGGACGAGACAATCGCCACTTTCAGCATGCGGCGGTCGTCGAGGAGCCCGGGCTCTCGATCAGAATCGGCGAAACGCCGGAGCGAATGCCGGCATTGCGCGTGCCGGCCGACTTTTTTCCACTGTTCGGCGTCACCGCAGCAGTCGGACGCACCTTCACGCGCGAAGCCGAGCAGCCGGGTGATGGCAACGTCATTCTGATTGCCTACGATCTGTGGCGGCAGCGACTCGGCAGTTCGAACGACGCACTGGGGCGTCCAATCGCCGTCGAAGGACGCCCCTTTACCCTCATCGGCATTCTTCCCAAAGGCTTCTCCTTCGGAGGGCGCGTGGATGCCATCGTGCCGATGACGTTGGGGCCAACGGAAGCCGCGGAGTTTTCATCGCACTCCCTGGATATGTACGCCCGCCTCGCTCCGGGTGTCGACCCCGACCAGGCCGCTGCCGATCTGACCCGGCACATTCTTGCCACGCAGGGCACTCCAGAACACGCCACCGGTGCCGCACTCGTTCCGCTGTATGACGAGGTCGTGGCCGACAGCAGGACAGCGATGCTCGTACTCTTTGGTGCGGTCGCGCTCGTCCTGCTCATCGCCTGCGCAAACATCGCCAATCTCCTCCTCGCACGGGCAGTCTCGCGTCAGAGGGAAATCGCGGTTCGATTCGCGATCGGCGCGACTCGTTCGCGCGTTCTGCGACAGCTCGTGAACGAGAGCCTCCTGCTGTCGTTCGCAGGCGGCGCGCTCGGCCTCATGCTCGCGTTGTGGCTGACCGATCTGTTCGCCCGCGGCGCTGCCGACTGGCTGCCTCGTGCGTTGGAGATCGGAATGGATGCGCGCGTATTTGTGTTTGCGCTCGCTGTCACCATCCTGTGCGGACTCCTGTTTGGCGTCGCCCCTGCCTGGCAGGCGTCGAGAGTGGATATTCATTCCGCTCTGAAACAGGAGATTCGCGGCGGAACAGCCACAGGACGGACGCGCGCGCTTTCGTTCTTCGCCGCAGCCGAAATCGCGCTGGCGCTCGTGCTCCTTGTCGGCGCCGGACTTCTACTCGCCACGTTCAGGAATCTTCGCCATGTTGACGCCGGGTTCGAGGCGGCGCACGTGCTCACCGCGCCGGCGTATCTGCCCGAGTGGAAGTACGCGACCGCCGAACAACAGCGATCGTTCTTTCAGCGTGCGACATCAGAGCTCACCAATGTTCCTGGTGTGAGCGCGGCTGCAGCGGTCAACGTGCTCCCGCTGTCGGGCAACAATTCGTCAGGTGCGATCACGCTCGAAGGATTTCCGCCGCCGCCGCCGAATCAACGAGAGAGCGCCGATCGACGCGCCATCACGCCGGGCTATTTCGCCGCGATGGGGATCCGCCTGGTCAGCGGCCGCGCGTTCACCGATCGCGATAACGAGCGATCGCCCGGCGTCGTGATCGTCAGCCGCTCGCTGGCCGAACATTACTGGCCCGGTGAGAGTCCGATCGGCAAGCGCCTGAAGCTTGCCCGATACGCTGCTGAGGCGCCGTGGCTCACCATCATCGGGGTCGCCGGCGACGTCCGCCACACGACGCTCGCTGCTGCCTCGAGGCAAGTTGTGTACTTTCCCCACGCGCAGCGGCCGATGGGTGGTATGGAGCTGTTGGTCCGGACGGCCGGCGCAAGTCCGAATGTCGCGGGCGCCCTTCGCGACGTGATTCACCGAATGGACCCCGATCTCCCTGTCGATCGCGTCGAGCCGATGACCGACATCGTGCGCGCGTCGCTCTCCGACCGCGAACTCGAATTCTCGCTCCTTGCCTCGTTCGCGGTGGTGGCCGTCGTGCTGGCCGCGGCCGGGATTTACGGTGTCATGACGTACACGATCGCACAACGGGCGCAGGAATTCGGCATTCGCCTCGCCCTCGGCGCGGCGCCGAAAGACATCGTGTGGCTGGTCACTGCCCAAGGCCTGCGCCTGACCGCAGCCGGGACGCTGATCGGCCTCGCCGGGGCATGGATAGGATCGCAGATGCTCGAAGAACTCTTGTATGGCGTTGGTCCGACGAACCCAATCATTCTCGCGAGCGCGGCGGCGCTGCTGGTTCTCACGGCGCTGATGGCTTGCGTCGTTCCAACCCTGCGCGCGTTGCGCGTCGATCCATTGACATCTCTTCGATTTCAATAGGTAACCCTGCCCGACACGTCACCATGGTCAACGACATTCGATACGCACTCCGCACCCTGACCGGCAACCCGGGCTTCACGATCGTGGCGGTCCTGACACTCGCCATCGGTATCGGCGCAAACACCGCCATCTTCAGCGTCGTCAACGGCGTTCTCCTTCGGCCGCTTCCCTACCCAGCCGCGACCCGGATTATTCGCGTGTGGTCGTCAACGGCCTCGGAACAACGAAGCGCCTTTGCACCCGGCGACTTTCTGGACTTCATGCGCGACAACCATACCCTCGCCGCCCTCGCGGCGTATCGAGATGACGCGCTGACGATCGCGACACCTGGCGGCGAACCAGTGCGTGTGCAGGGTGCACTCGTCAGTGCGGACTACTTCGATGTCTTCGCGATGCCGGCAGCCATCGGCCGGACGTTCAACCGTACTGCCGACAGCGGAACCAAGGAACCGCTCGTCGTGATCAGTCATGAGACCTGGCTGCAGCAGTTCGCCTCCGATCCGCAGGTTGCCGGGCGCCGCGTCCGGGTGGATGGCGTGCCCCATACCATCGTCGGGGTGATGCCGCAGGCGTTTGATTTTCCTGAAGGGGCGAAGGCCTGGATCCTGTCCGCGAAGCCCGTTCCGCTGCCACCGATTGATGTGGCAGGGGACCTGCTGAGCAATCGCGACGTCCACTACTTCCAGGTGGTCGCACGAGTGAAGCCGGAGGTGACGGCGGATGTTGCGCGCGCCGATCTTCAGACGCTGGCCGAGGACCTCGCGCGGCGTTTCCCCGAAAGCAATGGCGGACGCAGCATCTCGATTCAGCCTCTCGGCGACACGATCGTCGAAGACGTGCGATTTGCCTTGTTTCTGCTGCTCGGTGCGGTCGGGGTGGTCCTGCTGATTGCATGCGCCAACATTGCCAGCCTTCTGCTCGCGCGTGCGTCCGGTCGGCAGCGCGAGCTGGCGATTCGCTCGGCTCTCGGTGCCGCTCGCGGTCGTCTCGTCCGGCAACTGCTGACTGAAAGTTTGATGCTGGGCGGAGTCGGAGGTATCGCCGGTCTGCTTCTTGGTTACTGGGCGATCGCGCTGCTCCTCGCGATCATTCCTGACGGCATCCCGCGCGTTGAGCAGATCGAGCTTGACGCGCGCGTGGCCGCCGTGACGATCGCTGCCGCATTCGCCAGCGCGTTGCTCTTTGGGGCAATTCCGGCGCTGCAGGCGTCAAGAACCGACGCGTCGCTGGTGCTGCGCGAAGCGGACCGGACCACTGCCGGCGGTCGACGTCGAGCGAAAACACGTGCGGTCCTCGTGCTGTGCGAGATCGCACTCACATCGATTCTGCTCGTATCGTCAGGTCTTCTCCTGAACAGCCTGATACGCCTTCAGCACGTGGACCCAGGGTTCAGAACCGACCAGGTCACGTTGATTTCGCTGCCACTGCCGTTGTCCCGTTATCCCGACGGGAAACGTCAGGCCGCGTTGTACCGGCGGATGCTGGAAGCGCTGGAGAGTCGACCTGAAACTCAATCAGCAGCGATCCTGTTTCCAAATCCGATCCAGGGGCGCAGCGCGTCAGGGACCTTCACGATTGAAGGGCAGCCAGCGATGCAACGGGCGGATCGTCCCTTCACGGCAATCGCATCTATTTCAAAGGAATACTTCCACACGCTGGGTATTCCGCTCGTCACCGGACGCGCGTTCACGAACCAGGATCGCGATCCGGCTCCGGCGGTTGCCATCGTGAACACGACATTCGCGCGGAAGTACTTCTCAGGTCAGGCTCCCCTCGGTCATCGTGTGCGCTTCGGGGACAGCACAGACGACTGGATCACCATCGTCGGCGTCGCCGGTGATTCGCGAAACGTCGGCCTCAAGGATCCACCCACGCCCGTGCTCTATCTTCCGTATGACACTTTTCCTCTGGCGTTCATGTCGATTGCGGTTCGCAGCACAGCAGCCCCGGGCGTCGTCGCGTCGGCCGCACGACACGAAGCCAAGAATATCGACCCCGACATTGGCATCGATCGCATCATCCCGTTGAGCGACGTGGTTCAGGAGTCGGTCGCCGAACCGAGATTCCGCACTCTTCTTCTGTCAGCGTTTGCAGTCATTGCACTGGTTCTTGCCGCCGTCGGGATCTTCGGCTTGATCAGTTTCACGGTGGCTCAGCGCACGCGCGAAATCGGGATCCGCATGGCGCTTGGGGCGCGGCCGGATCAGGTGGTCGGCTCGGTTGTGCGTGAAGGCCTCGTACTGGCGGGTATCGGCCTCGCGCTCGGGATCGTCGGATCGTTGGCGGCAACGCGACTGCTCGAGACGCTCCTGTACGACGTGCACGGTACCGATCCGCTGACCTATACCGCCGTTGCGGCAGTTCTCATCGGCGTCGCACTGATGGCGACCTACATTCCATCACGGCGCGCCGCTCGAGTAGACCCTGTTACTGCATTGAGGGCCGAGTAACGAAAAGGGAAGCGCCCGCGGCCCGAGCGAGCGGCCGGCTTGCCAGCCGGAGCGCCGGCCCACCTTCGCCAAGGCTCCGGTGGGCAACCTTCGCGAGGCTACGGCG
>Ga0075425_100003184_pt1 | contig 16652 bp, 11 predicted proteins | sample SoiMethybrSBSTD4_FD_75300 | JGI IMG/M metagenome (GOLD analysis project Ga0075425, IMG submission 75300) | Bulk soil microbial communities from a Populus tree surrounding site in Tennessee, USA - Soil MetaG P. TD hybrid SBSTD4 | ecosystem: Environmental > Terrestrial > Soil > Tree plantation... | reverse complement strand
ATCGCTGAAGGATGATTTTCCCTCGTACTTTGCGGAATGCACGGTGCGGGCCGTGGATCTAAAGCTGAGGCGCATGTCGCCGGGCGAACGGGAAGCCGCTTTGAGCGTTGACGACACCGACGGATACGTTCTGGTCCGGCCTTTGTTTGCGGCGTTGACGAAGTTCGAACAGTCCGAGCCTGGGATGAAATTGTTTTTCCCGGATTTGGTGCGCTCAGTTGACGTTGCGAGCGAACAAAAGCGGGTGGCCACCATCAAGTTTGCGGAGGGCCGGGCGAACTCTGGAGCGGACGAACTAGAGTCAGTTGCGCGGCACAAAGCCGTTGCGCCCGCGACGGTGCCGAATGATGCGGATGCAATCGCGGCGTTGACCGAGGGTGAACGGCGAATCGCGGAGAAAAATCCGCGGGCAGCCGCAGCGTCGTTTCAAAAAGTGCTGATGAAATATCCCGAACAGTCGAGGGCGTGGTACGGGCTTGGCGTTGTGGCGATGATGGAGCAGGATGGCCCGCGGGCCAAGGAAGTCTTCAGCCGGCTGACGATGGGAGAACATGCAGCGATACAGGATTCCCTTGTGCTGGCATGGTCGCATGTTCACTTGGGCCACCTCTACGACATAGAAGGCCAGTCGGACCGCGCGAAGGCCGAGTTTGAAGCAGCTCTTTCCGTACAGGGAGCACCAGAAAAGGCGAAGGAGGCGGCCACGAAAGGATTGGGCACGCTAAGTACCGAGAAAAAGCCGGAACGGCCCTAAGCGAAACGCTGTACGCGCCGGTTGCGACCCGGCGATGTATGATGTAGGGCACACCAGCCGCGGACCAATTCAAATAAGGGAGAAGTAAGATGAGCGGTAACAAGAGTTGGATGATTGCCGCGTTCCTGGCCGCGGGGCTGGCAGCGGCAAGCCCGGCGGCCGATGGGCAAGCCGGCCAACCCAGTCAACAAAGCAAGCCTCCGCAAAGTCAACCGCAACAGCCTGCGGATCCCTCGAAGTCCGGCAGTTCGTTGGCGATGCCGGGAGCGGCGCCAAACGCCGAGGAACTCGCTGCCTTGAAAGCGTTTCAGGAGATGCCGAACACCGACGTGCCGAAGAAAATTGCAGCCGGAGAGGAGTTCCTGAAGAAATATCCGGACAGCCAGTACCGGCCGATGGTCTATTCAGCTCTGACGTTGGACTATATTCAGTCGGGCAACACGGAAAAAGCGTTTGAAGTTGGCGACAAGGAGGTCACACTGAAGCCTGACGACGTTCAAACGCTAGCCGTTCTTGGCCAGACCATTCCGAGAGCCATGAGTGCGAGTACGCCCGAGCCGGAAAAGCGGCTGGCTAAAGCGGAAGACTATTCGAAACGCGCGATTGAGGTTACACCGACGATTCCGAAGCCCGAAGGGATGGCTGACCAGAATTTTGTGGCTGCCAAAAATTCCACGCTTGCGATGGCCCACAGCGGACTGGGGCTGGTGTACTTCCGGCGTGGAAAATTCAACGAGGCCATTCCGGAGCTTGAACAGTCGGTGAAGATTGACCCCAATCCCACGCCAGATCCGGTCAACTTGTATTTGCTCGGGCTTGCCAATCAAAAAGCTTCTCGCTTCGACGATGCGGCCGTGGCGTTCAACAAGTGCGCGGCGGTCAACAGCAAGCTGCAGGCGACTTGCCGCAGCGGCGCGGACGAATCCAAGAAACAGGCCTCGACACAACTGAGCGCGCCGAAATAACATTGCTGCCCGGCGTATTGCGGCGGCAACAGATGACGCGTCCCGAAGACGAAGAACTGCAGGAGCGGTTGGGCTATCGATTCAGCGATGACCGGCTGCTGGGAATAGCATTGACACACAGTTCGGCGATACCCGAACTGCGTACGGCCGCCGAGTCGGCGGGGACCGACCCGGCAGAAATCCAGGACAACGAACGGCTGGAATTTCTGGGAGATGCGGTGCTGGATCTGCTGGCCAGTGAATACTTATTGGAAAATTTTCCGTTGTGGAGTGAAGGGCAGTTGTCGCGAAGCCGGGCATACCTGGTGAACGCTCAGGCTTTGGAAATTGCCGCGCGAAAGCTGGGCGTAGGCGAATTCTTGCGCCTCGGTCGCGGCGAAGAGAAAACGGGCGGGCGCGAGAAGGCGGCGATTATCGCGGACGCGCTGGAGGCGGTAGTCGCCGCGATTTATCTCGATTCTGGATTAGCGGCGGCCCGACAAGTGCTGCATCGAGTGTTGTTCGAGTCGGCGTTGGAACTCGGCGGCGTGCGAATCGCGGAATCGGACCGAAAATCGGCGTTGCAAGAATTCCTGCAGGGAAAAGGCAAGCCTCCGGCAGAGTACCGTCTCGCCGGTGAGACGGGCCCCGATCATCAGAAGTCGTTTTATGTGGAAGTGTGGTCGCTGGGAGAGCTGCTGGCGGGCGGCCAGGGCTATACCAAGAAAGAAGCGGAACAGAAAGCAGCGCGAATGGCTTTGCAGCGCTTGCAACAGCAGTCGGACGTGTCCACCAAGGCAGAATGACCGAACCAGGCACAGTAGCGGAAATGGATGCCAACGCACCGGCTCCCGTCGTTGCGCAGACTGCTCACCGCGATGGCACGACACTTTCCGAGTACATGGAATCGCTGCTGGTAACGGTGATTCTGGCCCTCTTTGGCACCAGCTTCGTGGTGCAGGCCTTCAAAATTCCTTCGGCCTCGATGGAACGAACTCTCCTCGTAGGCGACCATCTTCTGGTGAACAAGTTTGTCTTCGGGGGAACCGGCGCTTGGTATGAAAAGCTCTTGCCGTATCGCCCGTTACACCGCGGCGACATCATCGTTTTTAAATTTCCGTACGCTGATCATCAGCACTTCGTAAAACGCGTCATCGGACTTCCGGGCGACCATTTGAAGGTTGTGGACCAGCGAGTGTATATCAACAGCCGAGCGCTAGAGGAACCATACGTCGTGCATGACGAGTCCGCCCCCTACGATCCCGCAAATTATTCGTTTCCTCCCATTGGGAATTTGCTGAACAGCTTGCGAGTTGAGCCGGAATGGGCGCGGCAAATCAAGGGCTACATTCAAGGAGATGAAATTGTCGTTCCACCGGGGAAGTATTTTGCCATGGGAGACAATCGCGATAACAGCCTTGACAGCAGGTATTGGGGCTTTGTAGACCGGGACGCCATCATGGGAAGGCCGTTCCTGATTTACTGGTCGGTAGAAGCGACGTCGGCCGACTATGGCGAATCTACGTTTGCGCAGCGACTGCACGCCGTGCTGCAAACGATCGCGCATTTGCCGGCGCGAACTCGGTGGGGCCGTATGCTTCACATAGTGCACTAGCGTGCTGCCGCGCTCCGTTCGAATGGGCGGCGCTACCAATTCCCCCCGGAGTCTGCGAGAATTTTTCCGCATCGAATGGCGGGCGCCGTTCCGAATCGATTTCAGTGAATAGAATACGAAAATGGTGGAAGCTGCTTCTCGCTGTCACGCTGGCCGCGATTGCATTGCAGGTTGGAGTTTGGCTGCTGGTACGAACTGGGCGCGTGCGGGTGTTTGTGACCCGGCAACTAGAAAGGTCGTTTGGCCGGCCCGTGGAAGTGCGCGAATTTTCGGCCAGCTTCTTTCCAACTCCTCAGTTGGATGCCTATGGAATTTCCGTGGGCGAAGACGTGGCTTTCGGCAATGAATATTTCTTGCGCGCCGAGAGGCTTTCCGCCGCCCTGCGATGGGGAGGCCTCTTACGAGGACGATTCGACCTTGGAACGCTGCAGCTCGATCGCCCCAGCTTGATTCTGGTGCGCAATGGCGATGGGCAGTGGAATCTCGAGCGTTGGTTACCGGCTGCGGGATCCGAAACGAAGACCGACAAGTCCGGCTTGGCCCCACACGCGACCGCGCCGCCCACTCACCACCTGCAGAAAATAGAGATCAACGACGGCCGCGTCAATTTTAAAATTGGCGAGGACAAAACTTCCTTCGCTTTTCAGCAAGTAAACGGAACGATGGAACAGACTGCTGCGGGTCGCTGGCGGCTTGACCTGGAAGCACAGCCGTGGCGCAGCGGCATTCCACTTCAGCTGGCCGGAACAGTGCGAGTGAGCGGAGAAGTTGCTGGCACGTCGGTCCGCCTGCGGCCGGCACATCTGCGAGCGAGTTGGGCAAGATCGTCCCTCGCCGATGTGTTTCGCTTGATTGCCGGCAGCGACTTTGGTGTGCGGGGGACATTTGCCGGAGAGGCCACGGCTGACAGCGACGAAAGCTCGCTGCCGGAAGCCAAGGATGCAGCCTTGGGTGACTGGGCATTTACAGTCCAAGCCAGAGCGACGGAGATTCATCGGTGGGATCTCGCGGAACGCAACGACAATCCCCGCGCCGGTTTGCGCATGAAAGGGCGCTGGAATCCGGCGTTGGGGAATACTGAGGTACGCGAGCTGGTGATTGAGACGCCTCGCTCCAACCTGCGGGGAACCGCTTCATTAAAGAGTGTAGCAGATGCGAGTTTCGAAGTTCGCCTGGACTCCGCGGGCCTGCAAGCCGCAGATTTCATGGATTGGTACCGAGCTTTTCAGCCCGATGTTGCGGAGGGAATCGCAGCAGCGCAGTACTTCACCGGCACAGCGACGTTGCGAGGATGGCCGCTACGGCTGGAGGAAGCGGCATTCTCCAGTCCGGGCGGCCGCTGGACGGTGCCGGGATTCTTGTCGACTCTCAATGTCCGGTCCATGCAAGGAGGGACGCAGCGCGGAAAATTGTTGATCGAACCATTCATCCTCAATGTGCCTGCTCGCAAGGTTGGAAGCACGGAAGGTAAAGCGATGCTGGCGGCCAGCAAGGACTCGGTGGCCAATCCGGCTTCCGGAAGCATCACAGTGTCGCTTCAGCGCGATTTGGAGCAACACAACGGCAACGTGCGCATTGAGGGACAATTGCCGCAAGCGGAAGCGGTTCTGGCCGCCGCCGCAGGGTTCGGACACGAGTTGCGGCACGGCTGGGATCTGGCAGGAAGGGCAAGCGGCGATTTGCGCTGGGAATGGAGCGCGGCGAGCCCGGCAAGTTGGGCTGGACACGCGGACGTGACGCGCGCAGCCCTACAGGTCGCCGGACTCAACCAACCTATTCAACTGGAGGCTGTCCGCGCCGAATGGCGAGGGGCAGCTCGGAAATTCATCTTGGGGAAAGTGGGAGCGTTTGGCGCGACGTGGACTGGATCCGTTGAACAAACGGGCGTCATTGGCAATGACTCCGACCAAGAAGTGGTCCCCGTGTGGGCCTTTCAGTTGCAGGCGGACCAATTGGACGCTACGGAGCTTGATCGCTGGATTGGCCCCCGCGCGCGGCCAAGCTGGTTACAGCGTCTTCTTCCCTCGGCACTGGGCGGCAGTTCACAGGCCCATCCTTCGGGGGCGGTACTGAAGCGAATTCGCGCCGAAGGCAACCTCAAAGTGGATCAAATCGCCATTGAGGAAATTACATTGAAGGGCTTTCGGGCGCGCGCAACGTTGAGTGACCTGAAGCTAAAGTTGGAAAATGCACAGGCGCAGTGGTCTGGCGGCCTGGCGCAAGGGCGTTTACTGGCGACGCTATCGGCGAATCCTGTTTATGATGTATCGGCTACCTTCGACCGCATTTCCCTCGAGCAAATGCCGTGGCTGGCCAATCTTTCAGAGCATCTGACGGGGTCGGCGAGCGGCAAAGTGGAGTTGCGAGCCGCCGGAATCGGGCGCGAGGCCTTGCTCAAGAGTTTGAAGGGAAAAGGCGAATTGCGACTGGGCAAGGTTGAATTGCGAGGTTGGGATCTGGCGGGAACGATGGCGCAGGGGGAGTGGAAGGCAGGGATATCCCGCTGGCCCTCTGGCGCGGGGACATTCCACATCAGCGACGGCGGCTTTGAATTGAACGCGCTGCGGCTTGCGTCTGCTTCTGAAGAATTCTTCTTGAAGGGAAGTGTCAGTTTTTCTCAGGACGCCGATTTAACAGCGGAGAGCCACGCAATGGGACACGCGGCGCGGCCGGAGAATGCGATTCGCTTCCTGACGATTTCGGGTCCGCTGACCGAACCAAAAGTTTCCCTGGAAAAAGTTACGGCACAACAACCGGGGGATTGAAGGAGCACGATGGAAATCCACGTCCGCGTTCGATCTGCGTTCATAGTAGCCCTTTTGTGGGGAGTGGGCGCTGCTTTGCTAACGGCGAGTCCGACCACAGCTCAACAATCTTTCACGCTGGAACAAGTGCTGAGCGTTCCGTTCCCCAGCGGTTTGACGGCCGCGGAATCTGTCCCGCGGATCGCATGGGTTCTGGATGAGCAGGGCAAGCGAAATATCTATGTTGCAGAGGCGCCGGATTTTAAGGCGCGGCGGTTGACCTCGTACATGGAAGAGGACGGACAAGAGCTCTCCGGCCTGCGGTTTTCGGTTGACGCAAGCGTAATCGTCTACGCTCGCGGAGAAGGTAAGAACAAGACCGGCCAGTCACCTAATCCGACCAGCAATCCGACAGGAGTGGAACAAGCCGTTTACGGAATTGCGTGGGGCGGCGGAAATCCGCAGAAGATTGACGCAGGCCATGCGCCGCAGGTGTCCAGCAAAGGCCAGTGCGCATATGTGAAGGATGGTGCGTTATGGCTTGCCACGGTGGGCTCGAGCGAAAAGCCGGCGCAGTTGATGATTCGCGGAACGAACGCGGAACAGCGGTGGTCACCCGACGGCAGCAAGCTTGCCTTTACCTCGGAACGCGGAGACCACAGCTTTATTGGCATTTACGATGTGGCTGCCAAGAGCGTTCGGTTCGTCGCGCCCACCGTAGACAGCGACTCGACGCCGGAATGGTCGTTGGACGGCAAGCAGCTGGCCTTCATACGTCGGCCGGCGGTGCCGCGTGATACTCCGGAAGGCTATTTCATCGAGCCCGATCGGCCGCATCCGTGGGCGATTTTGGTAGTTGAGACGACTTCGTGGGTTGTGAAAGAAATTTGGCGCAGCGGCAAAGAGCTGCAGGATTCATTTCCCTACATGGCGGATGATACCGGAGGCGGAGTGATTCACTGGGCGGCCGACAATCGAATCGTCTTCGCTTCTGAGCAAGATGGCTGGCAGCATTTGTATTCCATTGCAGCGAACGGCGGCGGAACCCCGAAACTATTGACTCCGGGGAGTTGCGAAGTGGAGCAATGGTCGTTTACTCGCGACGCCAAAACGGTTTTGTTCAACTCCAACTGCAACGATATTGATCGACGGCACTTATGGAGTGTGGCCGCCTCGGGCGAAACCGCGGTGCGGCAGTTGAGCACCGGTCGGGGAATTGAGTGGAGCCCCGTGACCATAGGTGACTCCGGTTATCTCGCGTTCATTTCTTCTGACGCGCAACACACGGCGCGGCCATTCGTCCGGCGTTTCGCGGATTCTTATTCTCCTGCGAAGGCGCTTGCCACCGAGACTTGGCCTGCGCAATTTCCAGCTGAAAAGCTCGTTGTTCCGCAACAAGTCGTGTTCAAGTCAGTCGACGGCGCCGAGATTCATGGCCAGTTATTCTTGCCAAACATCATGAAGCCGGGCGAAAAGCATGCCGGCCTGCTGTTTTTTCATGGTGGATCGATGCGTCAGATGCTGCTGGGCTGGCATTACATGTACTACTATTCGAACTCGTACGGCATGAATCAGTATCTGGCGAGCCGTGGATACGTCGTTCTGTCGGTCAATTATCGTAGCGGCATTGGCTATGGCCGGGCGTTCCGCGAGGCGCCGGGCCGCGCGGGGCGAGGCGCGAGCGAATACCAGGACGTGATCGCGTCGGGTAAGTATCTGCAATCGCGGCCTGATGTGGACCCGTCGCGTGTCGGTCTGTGGGGTGGAAGTTATGGTGGTTATCTCACGGCGCTTGGCTTGGCGCGTAACTCCGATATTTTCGCGACGGGCGTAGATTTTCATGGCGTGCACGACTGGCCAACCGATAACTGGGACGGCAAGAATATCTCGCCGGAGTTAACGAAGCTGGCGCATGAATCTTCGCCGGTTGCTTCGGTGGACAAGTGGAAATCGCCGGTGCTGTTCATTCACGGCGACGACGACCGCAACGTGTACTTCGCGCAAACCGTGGACCTGGTGGCTCGGTTGCGCGAACGCGGCGTGCACATCGAACAGCTGATTTTCCCTGATGAAATTCACGATTTCCTGCTCCATCAGACATGGCTGAAGGCTTACGCCGCCGCTGGCGATTTCTTTGACCGCACGCTGGGCGTACGCGTGCCTCACTAATGTCAGCATGTCAGCATAATGAACTAATGAATCTCCTCAGGAATGTCAGGAAATCGCCGGCGTCTTTATCGAAGGTCACAACTTCGACAGACCTGGAGCTTTTGCCGTGACGCCCGTGCGGTCACTGCGATGCGACGGTTTTCTGCTTGTGACATTTTTGTTCGCAAGTCCAGCTTCGGCGCAAGGCATTCCGCGGGCTCCTCGGTTGCACGCCGGTCAGACTCTGATCTATCAACTCGAGATCAGCGGCTCGCGCAGTACCAAGGTGGAAAGCAGCGTCAACGGTCAACAGTCTGAGCCAGCTGCAAATCTGAACTCTATCGGCCTGTTGCAGGTCAACCTTGCGGAAATCCAAGCCTCGGGATTCCACTTGAAGACCTACTTATCCGACAAAGGCGCAAGCCGCCCGAGTGCCGAAGCGTCATCCGTACCGGACAAACTGGTCGAAGTGTTCGTCTCCTTCGATGGGACTGCTTCAGGGATCGAAGGGCTTGATCAACTTTCTGCTGCCCAACAATATGCCTGGAGCGTATGGCTCAATCGTTTCACGACTTCGATGATGTTTCCGAACTCTGGCGTACATCAGGGGCAGCGCTGGAGAACCTCCGAGCCCGAAACAGCCTCATCGCTAATCGCGGGATTGTCGTGGGACCGGAAGTATGAGTACGTCAAACAGGACGCATGTCCGCTGTACGACTTCGGCGGCAGCACATACAAGTCCCGCAAATCGCAATCGGAGCAGGATATCTGCGCGGTCATTTTTGTACGCGCGCAACTGCGGCAGAAGTCCTCGGCGAAAGATGCTACGCCGCAGGAATACAAATTGCGCAGCCTGAGTACACGTGGAACCGCAACCGGCACAAACGAGACCGTCCTCTACATTTCGATGTCTACCGGCATACTCATTCGTTCGACGGAAGACGTGCAGCAATCCATGGATGCTACGGTTGCGCTCCAAGATGGCTCCAACAAAGTTCGTTACCTCATCAATGCAAAGAGCCATTCGCAGGTTCAGCTGCTTCCCGATGTTCCGCACGATATCCACTGATTTTTCTGCTTAGCCGGAACAAAAGGGTCTCGCCCTCAGCGCAAGAAGGTTACCCCTTGCCTCGCGAGTTATAATGGGAGTTTGCGCCTCTCTTGCTGAGCCGACAGGAGCAGTCCCGATGGATTTCAAGCTGAAAAGCGCCTACCAGCCACGCGGCGATCAACCCGCTGCGATTGAACAATTGTTGCGAGGCGTAGACGCGGGTGACAAGCATCAGGTGCTTCTGGGTGTTACGGGGTCGGGCAAGACTTTCACGATGGCCAAAGTCATTGCGGCCTCGGGCCGTCCAGCCCTAGTCCTGGCACACAATAAGACACTTGCTGCGCAGCTCTACCACGAGTTCAAAGGTTTTTTCCCCGAAAATGCCGTTGAATACTTTGTCAGCTACTACGATTTCTATCAGCCCGAGGCTTACGTTCCCGCAGCGGATGTTTACATCGAAAAAGAAGCTACCATTAACGACGAACTCGACAAGCTGCGCATGAGTGCTACGCGTTCCCTGTTCGAGCGCCGCGACGTCATCATCGTAGCTTCCGTAAGTTGTATCTATGGCATCGGCTCGCCGGAAGCTTATTACGGCATGCTGGTTATGCTGGAGAAGGGCCTGCAAACCAGCCGCGAGGCGTTGCTGCGCCGATTTGTTGACGTGCAGTATGAGCGCAGCGAAGAGCTGCGCCGCGGTACGTTTCGCGTCCGCGGTGACATCATCGAAATCTATCCAACATATGAAGACAACGCCTATCGCCTTGAGATGTGGGGCGACCAGATTGACAAACTCCGCCAAATCGACGCTCTGACGGGTGAGGTTCGCCCAGGTCAGCAGGATCTCACGCGCGTTCCCATCTATCCGCGTACGCATTACGTGATGCCGCAGGACCAGCGTGAGCGAGCTATCATCACCATTCAGGAAGAGCTGGGATGGTGGAAGAAAGAACTTGATAAACAGGGCAAGTTCGTCGAAGCGCAGCGCGTGACACAGCGCACGCTGTTTGATATCGAGATGATGCGCACGATCGGGTACTGCCATGGCATCGAAAACTACTCGCGCCATCTCAGCGGGCGCCTGCCGGGCGAAGCTCCCCCGACTCTGCTCGACTACTTTCCGCAGGACTATCTGCTCTTCATCGATGAGTCTCACCAGACCGTGCCGCAGGTGCGCGGAATGTATCATGGCGACCGCGCACGCAAGCAGACGCTGGTGGACTACGGCTTTCGCATGCCCTCGGCGCTCGACAATCGGCCCCTTACGTTCGAGGAATTTGAAAACCGCACCAACCAGATTGTTTACGTCTCCGCCACGCCGGGACCGTACGAGCTGACCAAGTCCGGCGGCGTTTTTGTCGAACAAGTCATCCGTCCGACGGGCCTGGTTGACCCGCAAGTCGAAATCCGTCCCGTGAAGGGCCAAGTGGACGACTTGCTTGAGGAAATTCGCATTCGAGCGGAGAAAAACGAGCGCGTGTTGGTCACTACGCTTACCAAGCGCATGGCGGAAGATCTGAGCGAGTATTTCACCGAAATCGGAGTCCGCTGCCGCTATCTCCACTCTGAAGTGGAAACGCTCGATCGCATCAAAATCCTTCGCGACCTGCGCCGAGGCGAGTTTGATGTATTGATCGGTATCAACCTCCTGCGCGAAGGGCTGGACCTTCCAGAAGTGTCGTTAGTCGCGATCCTGGATGCCGACAAGGAGGGCTATCTGCGCAGCACGACATCTTTGATTCAAACTATGGGCCGCTGTGCACGCCACGTGGAAGGCCGGGCAATGCTTTACGCCGATACCCGCACGCGTTCCATGAATGAGGCTATCGCAGAGACCAACCGTCGCCGCGAGAAGCAGTTGGCTTACAACCGGGAAAACAACATCACACCAGAATCCATCGTCAAGGGCGTGGATATGGAGCTCGCGCACATTGTTGAAGCGGACTACGTAACGATTCCGCTGGACCCCGGCGAACTCGATGCCGCCGTGGCTGGTGCGAAATCCGAAGAGCAAGTCGCTCAACTGCTCCAGAAACTCGAAGCGCAAATGCGCGAAGCCGCCAAGAAATTCGAGTTTGAAAAGGCCGCACAGCTCCGCGATCGCATTCGCTCGATCAAGAATCAGGATCTATCGGGCACGTTTAGCCGCGACACACAAGGCCAGGCCCAGGCTGGCTAGACGCGCTTTTGTGCGCCTTCAGACCAGCCCGCGGCGAAGCTGATCTAGTGGATAAAAGGTATCTCTCCAGATCACTCCGCCCTGTTTGAGCGTTATGACGGTCGAGCGCAGCAGCATGTAACTGAAGATTGCGGCTCCGAGAGGTTGCGTTAAGGCATATATGCGCGACGCCTTCATCACCCTGGCCGTTCCCGCTTGTGCGGCAAGCGCGATGACCGCGCTAACCGCGGCCAGAGTCAGCGTCCAGCCGTGGACGAACGGCAGAACCACAAAAGGCAGCACATTCGTGCAGAAGATCCCCACCAGTTGCAAAGCGACCATCCCTGTGCGGTAGCCGGCAACCGCGAAGAAATTCTTGGTGACTCCGCACACAATGTTTCGGATTCCCGCATGCCACCGCACGGTTACGTATTCGCCCGCGAGGCCTACACCCGACCGGAACCCGGCGCTCTTCAATATTTTTCCGAGCTTCAGGTCGTCCACAACTTCCATGGCCAACCGCCGATGCATTCCGCTGGTTTGATACGGCTTTCGCCTCACTAGTTGAAAGGCGCCGACACCGAGATACGCACGCGAGTTCGGATTGGAGACGGCAGCCGGATTGGTTCCGATGTAGAACCCGAGGGCAAAAAACGTCAGTACCGTCTTTTCCCAAAACCCATGCATTTCAACGTCGCCCATCAACGTAAGATGATCAAGATTTCGAGATCGCGCCATCCCTATGGCTTTGCGCAGTGAGTCCGGCTTGAAACATACGTCGGCGTCCGTAAAGAGAAGCCATTCTCCCTGAGAGGCTTCATAACCGGCCTGCAAAGCGTGGGGCTTGCCAAGCCACTGGTTGGGCAAGGTTTCGACATTTACGATTTTCAGGCGCCTATTCCGGCCCGATTCTTGGCCGAGAATTGCGAGCGTTTCGTCACTCGAGCGGTCATTCACGGCAATAATTTCCAGTGCCGGATAGTCAATTTTCGCAAGGGTTGCCAATGCCCGTGGAAGTTTGTCTTGCTCATTTCGTGCCGCGAAAATCAGCGAGATGCTTGGGCAATGCTCAACTTCACACGGCGCTTGGTCCTTCACATGCGGCAAGCGAAGCGCTCCCCGCCCGATTCGTACACCCTGAACGATCCAAAATACCGCAATGAGGGAAAAAAGAAGGAGACCAGTGAAGTGCATGGATTGGTGTTCAATGCCGCCGACACGGTATCCTAACACGGTGACGGGTCACGGCATCTCGATCATTGGCGGGGGACGTCTCGGGCGTTCTCTGGGCCGCAGTCTACGCGAGCGCGGTTGGAAGATCCATTCAGTGGTAACGCGCAGCCAAGCCACGGCCCGGCGCGCGGTCCGGTCGATCGGCGGTGGACATGCGCGCGCGACAATTTCCAATGATGTGTTCCTCGCACCGATAATTCTTATTTCTGTCCCGGACTCTGCGATTCCTGACGTAGTGCAGGAGCTTGCCGCGGTCGCTGAACCAGACGCCCGCAACCGCTTCGTTTTGCATACCAGCGGAGCACTGTGCTCCGGAGTCCTTGCCCCTTTGCGCGGACTCGGCGCGTCGGTAGGCTCCGTGCACCCCCTGCAGTCCTTCAGCGGTGTCAGCGCGCCCAGCTTGGAAGGCCGCGTCTTCACGATCGAAGGCGACACTGGGGCGGTCCGTGTCTCTCGCTCACTGGCCCGGGCCCTGGGTGGCCAGATTGTGCTTGTAGATTCGACCGACAAGCCCCTTTACCATGCTGCCGCTTCGATGGCTGCCAGCCAGGTACTGGCCGAAGTGGAAGCCGCGGTCCAGATTTTTGCCTCGCTCGGAATGAAGCGTCGCGAGGCGCTCCGCGCGCTTTTGCTGCTTACCCGCCAGGTGCTCGAAAATCAGCAGCGCCTTGGCTCGCGTGCCGCTTGGACCGGGCCGCTGGCGCGCGGAGATTTTCGCGTCATTGCCGAGCACGAAAAGGCATTACATTCTTGCCCCGCCGAGTATCTTGCAGCCTACCGCGCGATGAATCGGCTGTCGGCACGTGTGCTTGCCCGCAATCCCGAAAGTATGCTGGCCGCTCTCGACGACATTTCCCACGAACCGGCTCATTCTCTAAGAGCAAAAGGGGTAAGCGCTTGAAGCCATTGCAGGTTCCCATCGAACACAAAACGCTCGCCAATGGATTACACGTGGTGGTGGCTCCCGATTCGACCGCCCCAGTCGTCACGGTCGGCGTCTATTACAAAATCGGTTTTCGGCTCGAACCTCAGGGACGGAGCGGCTTTGCCCATCTTTTCGAGCACATGATGTTCCAGGGTTCCGAAAACGCCGCGAAAATGCAGCACATCAAGCTCGTCAATTCCAGCGGCGGCGTGCTCAACGGCTCCACGATGTATGACGTCACCAACTACTATGAGGCTGTCCCGTCGAACGCTCTGGAGCGCATTCTGTGGCTCGAAGCTGATCGCATGGGCGCGCTCAAAGTAGACGATGAAAATTTGCGCAATCAGCGCGACGTGGTAAAAGAAGAAGTTCGTGTTAACGTCATGAACCAGCCTTACGGTGGATTCCCGTGGTTGGATATGCCCCCGGTTGCCTTCCGAAATTGGGCCAATGCTCACAATTTTTATGGTGATTTCGCCGATCTGGACGCAGCCAGCCTCGCCGATGTGCAGGCGTTCTTCCGCACCTATTACGTTCCTAACAATGCGGTACTGCTAATCCTGGGCGACGTGCATCCCGCGGACGGGTTCGCGCTAGTCGAAAAACATTTCGCGAACATTCCTGCCGGAGCGCCACCGAAGTTCGCTGACCCAACCGAACCGGAACAAATTGAAGAACGCCGCGGCTATGTTCTGGAGAAATTCGGCACACTGCCTGCCATGGCGATTGGTTATGTCCTTCCGCCACGTCGCACCGCGGATTGGTGCGCCATGGCTTTGCTCGATCAAGCGCTGCACGGCGGCCGCGCCGGCCATATCTATCGGGAACTGGTCCTAGAAAAGCAGCTCGCCGTGGAAGCAGATGGCGGCATTGATGACATTTTCGGCTACAACGGTCCTTCGCAAATGACCACGCGCATCCTGCACAAACCAGAAATCGCCAGCGACGAAACACTGGCCGCATTCGACACCATCATCCGTGAAATTCAGGAACAGGGAATTACCGATTCCGAACTCGGGCAACTCAAGGTGAAATGGCGCTCCGACTATTTCGCCACGCTGGAAGGTGGCCGCGGCGGGTATATGCCGAAGTATGGCCTGATGCACCTGCTTGCCTGTTTCACGCTATTCGACGGCAAACCGCAACTTGTCAACACCATTCTTGATGGCTTTTTGGCAGTCGGCAAAGAGCAGATACAGCACGTCGCACGCACCTATCTCACACCGGAAAATCGTGCGATTGTCTTCCGTAAGCCAGCTTCCGCCACCGAGGAGGCCGCGTAATGGCCACCCCAGTCTCTCGCGCTGCTGCTGCTGTTCCGGACCTGGCTCCCGAGCGCGAAGTCCGCTGGCCGCAGCGCACCAAGGCCAGGCTCGCCAATGGCCTGGAGGTTATCCTGGTCGAGTCCCACACAGTTGCCAAATTTCACGGTGAACTTTTCTTCCGTTCCGGTAATGCCGCCGCGGCGGATCGCTCCGTTTCCCTGGCCGAAATGACCGCAACGATGGTTCGCACCGGGACCGCCAAGAGCACCAGCCGCGAAATCGAAGAGCGTCTGCGCGGCCTGGGAGCAGACCTTTCTGTCAGCGCAGGGCAGGATACCAGCGCCATTTCGTTCGCCGGCCTTAGCGATCATGCCGAACCGCTCCTGCAACTCGTCAATGAATTGGCTCGGGATGCGTCATTTCCTCTGCCGGAATTCGAACGGGAGCGCCGCCAGAAACTCGAAGAAGTGAAACTCGAGCGCACCCAACCTGGTTTCCTCGCTGGCGAGCGTCTGCGCAGGGTCCTTTTTGACAAACATCCGTACGCCCTGGTGTCGCCGACCGAAGAACAGGTCGCCGCATACAACATTGGGCAGTTGCGGACTCTGTATCGTGATTTTTATGCCCCCGAAAATGCAATTCTTCTGTTGGTGGGCGATTTTGATCCGCCCACAATTCAGAGCGATATCGAAAAAGTGTTCGGTTCCTGGAGTGGCAAAAGACCGGTCCCCAAAGAGTCGCCTTGGCCTCCGAGTCCCCATGGCCGGTGCGTTTATCTCGTTCACGTCCCCGGAGCCGTGCAAACCCAGATTCTCTGCGGTTGCCGCGCCATCACTCGCAAACACCCCGACTGGATCAAGCTCGGACTCACCAATAGCCTTTACGGTGGCGCGTTCAATTCGCGCCTGGTGATGAACATCCGGGAAGACAAAGGCTATACCTACAGCCCGCGCAGCGCTGTCAATCCGCTTCGCCAGCATGGTTATTTTTCCGTCTCAGCCGCCGTTCGCAATGAAGTTGTCGCCGCTTCGCTCACGGAAATCTTCTACGAAATCGACAAGCTGCGCTCCCTGCCCGTTCCCGAAAGCGAACTCCTCGACGCGCAAAATTATCTGACCGGCGTTTTCTCCATGGGGTTAGCTACGCAAAGCGGCCTTCTCTCACAGATCTCCACCCTCGCGCTAAATGAACTGCCCGATGACTATCTCGAGACTTACCGGCAAAAGGTCCGCGCGCTGACTGCGGACGATGTGCTCACCGCCGCGCGCACCTACTTCGACTCTGCAAACATGCAAATCGTCGTTGTGGGCGACCGTCAACAGATCGAATCCCAAGCCGGCCTCTTCGGAGAAGTGAAAGCCCTCGACGCGCATGGCAACCCCGTTTCGTGAACCTGCCCATAGGCGGTTATCTTAGGTACGTCCATATGGCGTTATCGCCGCCACGGGTCTCCGGGCCCCAGTCACCACTGCGGTTTCCTGCTCGCTCTCGCGTCTCTCGCAATTCTTAACCAAAGAAATGGGGCCCCAAACGCATGGCAAGCCGCCCGCGCAAAGGAACAGCAAGTCTCGCCCGTCGGCGATACGCGGGCGTCTCCACCCGCGCGCCCCGGCCCGTGAATCTGTCAAAAGGAAAATGGTCTACAGCAATTGATGTGTAGGCTTCCGTTGCTCGATCCGCAGCGGCACCTGGTCCGCTATGCGAATTCCGTAGCCTTCAAGCGCGACCACTTTCTTAGGATGGTTGGTCAACACTCGAATATCCTTAAGCCCCAGATCAATCAAAATCTGCGCGCCAATTCCGCTTTCATGCTGC
>Ga0075425_100003183_pt1 | contig 16654 bp, 12 predicted proteins | sample SoiMethybrSBSTD4_FD_75300 | JGI IMG/M metagenome (GOLD analysis project Ga0075425, IMG submission 75300) | Bulk soil microbial communities from a Populus tree surrounding site in Tennessee, USA - Soil MetaG P. TD hybrid SBSTD4 | ecosystem: Environmental > Terrestrial > Soil > Tree plantation... | reverse complement strand
CGAAGATCATGTGGTGATCGTCCGGCGCCCAGCCGCTGCGCATGATCGCGTATCCACCGTCCGCGAAGAGCCGCGACGCCGGGCCGGCCGGCGGCGCGGGCCTGAGCGCATCGAAGGCGTCGAGACCGGCAGGCCCCAGGAGCCAGAGCACCTCGGGCGCCGCGGCGCCGGCCGCCCACGCGCAGTCGGCGCGGCCGAAGAACGCGGCCGCCGTCGCGAGCACCCCGCGGCAGTCGTCCTGAACGCGCCGCGCGAGCGGGACCAGGGTCCCGCCGTCGGCATCGCCGATCTGCGGCATCGAGCCGTCGGGGCAGCGGACCGCCACGAGAAAGTCGACCATCCGCTCGACGCGCGCGGCGACCGCCGCCGGAATCGGCCACCCGTTCCGCTCGGCGAGGATCAGGAGATGCAGGTAGAACTCGAGCGTGTAGCGCTGGTAGCCGGTCGACAGCTCGAAGTAGACGCCGTCGTCCAGGATGTGACGCGCGCTCTGATCGACGAGGATGCGCGTGCCGAGCGCGCGCCAGCGGTCGGCGCACGGCAGCTCCGGAAACACCAGCCCCGCGTAGACGAGGCCGAGGGCTTCGCCGGTCAGGTGCGTGTTCGGCGAGAAATAGTACGAGAGGTACTGCTCCACGTGCGCGGCGTGAGCCCAGAGCGAGCGCACGATCCGATCGAACAGCGCCGGCGACAGCACGGGCGATCCGCGGAGCAACAGCAGCGCCCAGCACCACGCGATCAGCCTGAACGAGACCTCGAGGCTGCTGGCCCAGTTGATGCCGACGCCGACGGGATTGGCGTCGATCCAGCGCGCGACGCAGTCGTTGAAGGTGCGGGCGTAGCGGAGCTCGCCGGTCAGGCGGTAGGCCTGACCGAGCTGAACCATCCACTGGTGGCGATTCAGCTCCCAGACGACCTTGCTGTCCCCGACCGCCTGCGGATCGAGCGGATCGAGCCGGCTCCAGTGATCGCGCGGGGCGCGACGGCCGGAGACCGGATCGAGACTCCAGTCGATCGGATCGCCGAACGAGAGCCCCTCGTAGCCGAGGAGATCGAAGCGCCCGCCGCATGCGTCGTCGGCGATCTTCACGGCCTCGTCGCGCGCCGCCGGCATCCGGTCGATCAGGAGGCTCGCCGTCCGCTCGCTCACCGCGCCGTCGAAGAAGTGGCGAGCGCTGAAGGCGCGGAAGCGCTCGAGGCTCAGGCGATGGTCGGCGCCGAGGCCCGCGCGCGCCACCACACCAGCGCGCTCGAGACGCTTGGAGGCTTCCTGACGTCCCCGACAGATCAGTTCGTCGGTGCCGGTGCGCGCCAGACGCCGGATCACGCCGGCACCCCCGCGTAGGCGGCGGCCCACTGGTCGCGCAGCCGCTCCCACGTGAACGCTTCGACTTCGGAGCGCGCCTGGCGAGCCATCCGCAGGGCGCGGACCGGATACTCGAGCACGACGCTCAGCGCCTTGGCCATGGAGGCGGGATCGTTCGCCGGCACGACCAGCCCGGTCTCGCCGTCGCGGACGAGCGCCCCGATGTCGCCGGTCGCGGTCGAAACGACCGGAAGGCCCGCCGCGAAGGCCTCGAGCACCGACAGCGGTTGATTGTCCACGACCGACGCGTTCACGAAGACGTCGGCGGCCTCGTAGTGCTTGGGCATCTCGATCGGATTGACGCGTCCCACGAAGCGAATCCCGTTCTCGCCGAGCTCGGCGGCTTGCCGCACGAGCCGGCCGCGCTCGCTGCCGTCGCCGGCGATGGTCAAGGTGGCCGACGGGAATCGGTCCCGCACCATCGCGAACGCTTCGAGCGTGACGTCGACCCGGTAGTAGGGCTCGAGATTTCGAGCCGAGAGGAAACGCGCGCGCGGCGGCATCCGGTCGCGGTACCGGAACCGCGTCGTGTCCACCAGGTTCGGGACGGCACGCGCCGGGTAGCCGTGGCGCGCGAACACCGCGCGCAGGTACTCCGATGGCACCACGATCTCGTGCGCGAGCGCCAGCCAGGGATGGACCAGGGCGCCCCAGCGCTCGAGGTGGTCCTCGGCCTCGCCGCTGTGGTAGTTGAGCAAGATCCGCTTGCCGAAGCGGCGCGCCGCCAGGAGCGCCGGCGCCACCGCGATCAGGAACGACCAGTACGACGCCGAGAACACGTGGACGACGTCGGCCTGGCGCAGCCGGTGCAGGCTCGGGAAGTAGAGCGCCTGGTTGAGCGCGGTCCGGGCGTACGGCAAGCTCCGTACCCAGCCGAGCCCGCGCGGGAACCGCGGGTTGACCGGGACGAAGTCGACCTGATAGCCGGCCCGACGGAGCCCGGCGCAGAGCGCGTCGGCCTGGATCGACTGGCCGCCGACGATGTCGAGGCTCGGCGCGACCACCGCGATCCTCATGGCTCGAGCCCCGAGCGCACCCCGACCGTACGGCGATCGAGGCCCACGCGAAGCAGCATCGCGAGCGCCCGCTCGCGGACCGCGTGGCGCTCGCCCACGGTCGGCACGCCGAGCGCCAGCACCGACACCACGTAGGCAACCCCGAGCACCGCCGAGCTGGCCGCGAGCACCGCGAGCGGGCCGGCCTCGGCCACGACCAGTCGCACGCCGGCGGCGAGCAGCCCGGCGAGCCCGGCGGCGGCCGCGAGCTTCGCGACGTCGCGGAAGAGCGCCAGGTCGCGCCATCCGACGTGGAGCACGCGCGCGAGCATCACGCTCAGCGTGAGCCGGTCGACGAGACCCACGCCGACCATGACGACGATCGCGCCGAGCAGCCAGTGCTGCGCCGTGACGATCCAGAGTCCCAGCACCGTCACCGCGGCCAGCGCCACGCGGATCCGCACCAGCATGGAGGTGTACGCCGGGTAGGCGCGCAGGACCGGGTCGCACGCGGCGGTGAGAATGCAGAGCGGAATCAGGGTCAGGTTCACCGCGAAGATCGGCCAGCTCGCCTGGTAACGCTCGGTGAACAGCAGGGTGACGAACTCGCGCCCGGTCACGAGCAGACACGCGTAGAGCGGGAAGTAGAGCGCGGCGAGCTTACGCATCATGCGGGCCACGAGCTGGACGATCTCGCCCGGCTGGTTCTCGAGCTGAAGGCGGTTGACCGTCGGGATCATGACGGCGCCGACCGACTCGTTCACGATCTGCAAGAACGGCAGCTGGACGCACCCGACCGCGTAGATCGCGAACGTGGCGGCGTCGAAGGAGCGGGCGACGAAGTAGCTGTGCAGGTCGAGCTGGACCATCGACAGCATCCCCGCCGCGCCGAGCGGCAGCGCGTAGCCCATCTGGGCGCGCATCATCGGCCAGTCGATCGCCGTCCAGAATCGCGGGAAGCGCGAGCCGAGATACCAGAAGAGCAGCGCGCCCTGGAGCGCGTAGTGCAGCGCCGCCGCGGTGATCAGCGCCTCGATCGAGGGCACGAGCCACACGGCACCCAGGAGCAGGAGCGTCTTGGACAGAAAGGTCACGACGATCATGCACGCGGCGACCGCGAACTCGCCGTTGGCGACCGCGACGATCTCGAGCACCGATGTCGCGATCGCGAGAAAGACCAGGAGCGCCAGGTCGGGGGCGTGAACGACGAGCTCGTGGCTGCCGAGGATCACCTCGAGAAGCCCGGGACGCACCAGGAGCGCGAGCCCGGCCAGGCCGCCGATCATCGAGTGGAACAGCACGATGTTGAAGACGACGCGCCCCGGTTCGCGCCCGCAGCGAGGCAGGAAATAGAACGCGCTCATCGCGAAGCCGAGCGGCAGGATGGTGGTCGCCGTGTTGACGAGCAGAAAGACCTGCTTGTACAGACCGAACTCGGTCTGGCTCAGGCTGCGCACCAGGATGAGCGGCAGGGCGAAGCCCAGCACGAAGGCGACCCCCTTCGCCGAGGCCAGCCAGATCACGCGCCGCGCGAGCGTCGCGTGCATCAGCGGCACTCCGTCCACGCCGCCGCGGAGTCGCGCCAGCCCGGCGGATGCTTCACCGATTGCGCGGCGGCGAGCGCCCGGGCGAGCGAGCCGGCCTCGTCGCCGAGATCGCCGATCAGCCGAACCTCGTCGGGCTCGAACGCGGTGATCGGCCACTGGAAGTGCCCGAAGGCGCCACGGGTGAGCGCGACGCGGCGCGGATCGTAGCCGAGCAAATGAGCGCCGACCCAGTCCATCGCGGCCGGATTGCCGCCGCCGAGCAGGAGTCCCAGCGCGAGCGGCTCGGCGGCGAGCGGGCCATCGCCCTGCCCGGCGACCATCGCGTCCGCAATGTGCAGGACGCGGCGCTGGGGGGTCTCGGCGAGCGTTCCGTCGGACCGGCCGTAGTGCAGGACCCGGTTCAGATCGAGGCAGGTGCGCCATACCGTATCGTTGCCGGACCAAGCGCCCTCGACGCCGATCTCGTCGCCGGTCCGCTGCAAGATGCGCCCGAGGACGTCGCCGGTCGCGCTCCACGCGAAGGCGCGCGTGCCGGCCGCGCCGGCGAGATTCGACTGATCGAGCGCGAGCTCGATCACGCGCTTGAGCACGCTGCCGCCCGGATAGCAGTCACCGCCGTGGCTCGAGCCCCCGAGCCGGTGGTGGGGCAGGAACTCTTTGTTGCCGTTGATGCCCACCAGATTCTTGAGGGCGCTGGTGATGCCCGCCTTGCAGTGGGTCTTGAGCTTCGGCAGGTTGACCACGACGTCGGCGTCGATGATCGCGCGCGCGACCAGATAGCAGTGGCGGCCCGGCGCGTGAGTCCTCTGCAGCTGCCGCGGATCGTACTGCGTGACGCGGAACGAGCCCCGGCCGTCGGTGATCGGCTCCAGCAAGCTCTCCGCGCCCAGGTCGAACAGGACGAAGTCGTCTTCGGGACGCCGATCCTCGTGCGCCATCCGCACGCCGTAGCGAAACGCGCACGTGGTCCGACGGAAGTCCTCCAGCCCGACGAAGGCCGGTGCCCGCGTCTGCAGATCGGCGGCCCAGCGGTCGAGCGCGGTCTCGCTCAGGAGGCGCTCGAGATCGCAGCCCTGGATCGGCGCATCGCCGACGACGACGCGTGACGGCGCGGCGGCGAGCACACCGTCGACGACGGTGCGGATGAGCGCGGGATCGGTGACGAGCGGCTCGAGGCCCCAGGGCCCGCGGTTCTCGTGCATCACCCAGTTGGGTTTCACCACCACGCGCGCGGCGCGCGGGATCGCGTTCCCGAACGGGCCCCGGCCCTCCTCGCTCCACCCCAGGAGGGCGGCGAGACGCGCGAGGCTCAGCGAGAGGGCTTCGGCGCCCACGGCCTCGCCGTCGGAGGTCCGGACAGCGGCGACCAGTCGATCGTTCGCGAAATGACGGTCCGTCATCCCCGAGCCCGCCGCCGCTCCTCGATCTCGCTCACCACGGCGCGCACCTTGTTCGCGCGAGTCCGCTCGAGCGCCGTGCAGAGCTCGAGGCTCACCGAGAGGCCGTCGAGGTTCGCGCGAAGCGCCCGGAGAATTCCCGCGCGGTTGCCCTCGCCGAAGCTCGCGCCGGGAACCAATCGCACCGTGACCCTGGTGTCGCCGGTCTGAACGACCTGCCACTCGCGCACCGGATGGTCCTTCATCATGTGCGGGAACTCGACGCCGTGGATCCAGCGGCCGTCGGGGAGCCAGATCCGGTCGAGCTCACGGCCCAGCACCTCGTCGAGCGTGAACGCGGGATGGCCCGGGCGGCTGTCCGCCGGAAAGCGGGCAAGGTCTCCGATCCGGTAGCGCAGCATCGGCATCCCGTCGCCGTGGAGCTTCGTGACGAGGATCGACGAGACGGGTCCGCGGGTGTCCGGCTCGACGAGCACGTTGGCCCAGTCGACTTCGAGCTCGAGCGTCCGGCTCGGAGCGAGCTGGAACGCGATCAGGCCCACGTCGCGGCTGCCGTAGCGCTCGTGCACCGGGCGGCCGAAGACCGACTCGATCCGCGCGCGGTCCGACGGCCTGAGCTTCTCCGCGCCGGTCACGAAACAGCGCGTCGGATAGCTCGGCCGCCAGCCTCGCGTGCTGACCTCGTCTGCCAGCGCGCCCAGTGCGCTCGCGTAGGCCAGGAGATATCGCGGCCGCCACCGCTCGAGGGTCGCGTGATGATCGGCCAGCACCGGCGACGAAAGACGGAAGCACTCGAGCTCGCGCGAGTTGTCGACGAAGGAGCGGAACCGGTCGCCGAGCCCGTCGCCGGCCTTCGGATCGAGATGATGTCCCCAGAGCGCGGCCGCGCGCGTGCCGCGCGGCAGACCGATGCGCCGCATGTAGTACTCGATGCCGCTCTCGCGCCAGCCCCGCTCGCTCGGGCCGAGCCACACGACGGTGGGCTCACCCGTCGAGCCGCCGGTCGCGTCCTGCCGCAGGTCGTCCGGCGGCACGGCGACGGAGACCAGCGCCCGGCCGGCTCGATGAACGTCCGCGCGCTCGAGCGGCGGGAGGGTCGCGAAGTCGTCGAACGTGAAGTTGGCGCGCGGATCGAAGCCGACCTCGTCGAACCGGTCGCGGTAGTAGCGCGTCGTCCACCAGGCCCGCCGAGCCATTTCGCGGAGCCGTCCCAGCATCCACTCGCGGCGCTGATCCAGCGACCACGTCGCCGCGCCCTCGCGGAAGCGCAGGCCCTCGCCCGTCTCGAGCGCCGCGGGTCGGAGCGACGGCCGGGTAAGCCGGTAGAGCCCGCGCAGCGGCTGCAGAAGATGCATCGAGACCAGCTCGTGCGCCGCCGGGCTCACGTCAGCTCGTCCGCGACGGGCTCGGGCGCCGGGCCCGCGCTGGTTTCGGCGATTCCGAGAGCCGCGAGAGCCAGGCCCGCGAAGTAGTAGAAGTGGAAGTGATACGCGACCGGCGAGAAGAACGCCGCCGCCGCGAACGCCAGCAGGCTCACGCGGATCCCGTTGGCCAGGATGCTCAGCTCGCGACCGCCCGGGCGAGCCGCCGCGAGGCGCGCGGCGCGGCCGGCGCTGCGGACGCTGCCGACGAAGATAAGGAGAAAGAGGACGAGCCCGGGCAGCCCCAGGTCGATCGCGTATTCGAGATAGACGCTGTGCACCATGAGCCACGCCGGTCCGAGGAGCTCGTTCATCGCCAGCACGTTCTGACCGAGCCCGGCGCCCACCAGCGGATGGCCCATGACATACCCGACGGCCGCGACCTGCTGCGCCCAGCGCGCTTGACCCGAGCCGGTCGGATCGCTGTCCACATCGGTGATCGTGAACAGATGGCTCAAGTAGTCGGCGGGTAACAACGGCACACAGATGATCGCGAGGATCAACACGCCCCAGGTCCAGCGCCGGTCCAGCCGCCCGGACGACGTCAGCGCCGAGACGACGAGCGTCGCGGCCAAGGTCAGAAAGCCGGCGCGCGAGAACGTGACCACGATGCAGACCACCTGGAGCCCCACCACGCCGAACAACGAGGCGCGCGCAACGCCGGTCGGCGTGATCAGGAGCAGCGCGACCGTCAGCGGAAGGATCAGGTTCAGCACGAGTGCCAGGTCGTTCGGATTCTGCGTGAGCGGCGCCTCGTAGCCGACGATCCGCTTCACGGCCTGGTCCACGCCGCCGTGGACGTACACGCCCGACAGGAAGTTCTGGATGCCCTTCGTCGCGACCGGGATGGTCATGAGCGTCAACGCCCACGCGACCTTGCGGAGACGATCGGTGGTGCTCACGACGTTCGCGATCAAGAGGAAGATCGCCAGGGTCTTCAGGTAGAGGTCGGTCAGCAAGCCGAACGATCCGCCGGGCCAGTACGACATGGGAATCGTCACGATCGTCCACGCCAGGAGGCACCCGGCGAGCTTGATCTCGCGCGTGACGCGCGTGATCGGCAGGCCGCGCCCGAGCCGGTCCAGCAGCATCGCGCCGAGCGCGGTTCCGGCAGCCAGCATCCCGAGACGCAGGGGCTGTAGCGCCGGGATGATGTTCTGCGGGGCGATCAGGAGGACGAAGGTGAAGCCCAGCAGCGCCCAGAACGGCAGTGACGCGCCCGCGTCGCCCGAGTCGACCGGCTCGGCGTGCGCGTGCTCGGCGACCGCGCCGGGCGCACCCGGCGTGTCGGTCGCGCGCTGCCACCAGTACGGATCGGGAACCGACCCGAGCGTGAAGGCCGGCTCGCTCATCGAAGCACCAACCGGGCCGCCGGACGCGGCGCCACGCCGTGTCGGTGCCGGCACCCGGAGGCAAAGTGGAAGATGCCGCTCGTGACGCAGCTCGCGACCGCTGCCGAGAAGCGGCCGCCCGGATCGAGGCACGAGTTCTCCCAGAGCACGCAGCGCGGAATCGTCAGCAGCGGATGGCGGCGGTCGCGGTGGTGGCAGGTCGTGTACGCGAAGCGGTAGCCCGCCTGCGCCACCGTCTCGACCGTCTCGGCGTTGAACGCCCCGTCGGGATACGCGAAGTGCTTGATGGCGGTCCCGAGCCGCTCCTCCAGATCCCGGCGCGCGCCGGCGGTCTCCTCGAGCATCCGCTCCGGGCGCTCGCGCGTGAGCAGGGCGTGGGTGCGCGTGTGCGAGCCCACCGTGATGCCGCCACGCTGCATCTCGGCGAGCATCGTCCAGCTCAGCGGCCGAAGATCGTCGAGCCGGCCGGTGTCGATCCCGAGCTTCTCCTCGAGCGCCGCCGTCACCCGCGCGAGGCCTTCTTGCGGCAGGCTCGTCAGGACGTGCCGCAGCGCGCCGAACGGCTCGGTCAACCCTCGCAGGGACTGCTCGACGGTCATGACGCCGAGGTCGACCAGGACCTCGCGCGCCGCGGGCCAGTCGCGGGTGAGCAGAAGATAAAGCCGGTCGTGATAGAGGGCGCTCGCGCGATCGATCCAGTCGCTGACGACGAAGACGGCGGCCGGAATCCCCTTGCGCTTGAGCACGGGGAACGCGTGCTCGTACATGTCGCGGTAGCCGTCGTCGAACGTGACGGTCGCGGTGGGCGTGCTGAACGGTTGGCCCGACTCGAGCCGCGCGCCGAGCTCGTCGAGCGAGACGAACCGGAAGCGCCGGCCGATCCAGTCGAGCTGGCGCTCGAACATCCGCCGGCTCACCAGCATGGGCGCGATGATCGACGCCCGGCGCCGGCGGCTGTCGTCGACGACCCGGTGGTAGCCGACGACCAGCGGCATCCGGCGCGTGCCGGACATGAGCCGGATGAGCCGGTCCGTCCGCGTGGCGCCGAGCACGAGGGCCAACCCCGTCTTGAGGTGCGCGCGGCCCACGGCGTTCACCTAGCCTCCAATCCCGAGCCCGACGGCGAGGCGCTGCGCCACCGCGTCGGGGAGAACGCGCCGAGCCGTCCGGCAGGCGGCGCGACTCGCCTCGGTCGCGCGGCGATAGAGCTGCCCGCGCACATGCGGGGGGTAGAGCTCGAGCCGTCCGATCTCTCGGGTCCGGCGCGCCCAGTGGAACTTGTAGGCTTCGTCGCCGTGCAGGAAGTCGTATTCCCGGGCGCCTTCCTCCACGGCCGCCTTGATCGACAGGCCGACCGCGATGAGGCCGACGCTGGCGCGCGCGAGGCGCGGATCGAAGCCCGACTGATAGAAGGAGAACGTGTCGCGATAGCGGAACCCGTACACGGCGGCGACCGCGACGTCGTCCAGCCGCAGGGTGAAGAGCCGGAGCCAGCCGCGGGCGAGCGCCAGCGCGCTCAGCTCGTCATGAAAATCGACGACCGTCGGGCGATCGAACGCGCTCGAGCCGCCGCGCTGCTGCCAGCGCATCTGGTGCAGCGCCACGAGCTCCCGCAGCGCGGGCGCGCGGTCCGCCTCGGTCTCGACACGCGTGAAGCGCACGCGCCCGAGCCGCTCGAGATTGCGGAACCGGCGGCGGAAGTTGTAGCGGTGCGCCGACCCGAGGTCGTCCAGGTACGAGTCCCAGGTATGGCCAGTGAGGTCGATGTAGGGGCACACGTCCGTCTTCGTCGAGCGAATGCTCCACTGACGCCGCCCGAGCTCGTCGGCGAAGGTCATCGGATTGGGGGCGTCCGGCAGCACCTGGGCGAAGCGGACCGCGGCCCCGGCCCCGACCAGCGAGCCCGCGAGTGCACGAATCGCCGGCGTGGCATGGCCCGGCCTGACGATCAGGTCGAGATAATCGGATCCCACGGTGCCGGTGCCGAGAAATTCCAGCGCGCCCATCGACAGAAACTTCTCGAGACGCCGCGGACGCCACGCGAGCGGCGCGAGCGCGATCAGCTCGCCGCGCGCGCGCACGGCCAGGATCGACAGGCGCCGCCCCCCCGAGAGGTGCTTCCACCACGTGAAGAGCCACTCCCAGGTGAGGAACAGACAGTCCGATCGGCTGGCCGCGAGCAGATCGGTCCACTCGTCCGCGAGCCGCTCGAACTGCACGGCGGTCTCGAGCTTCTCGATCTCGAGGATCGCGTCGGTGGTCATCGGGGGAATCTCGCCATGGCCCGTCGGCGCGCCGGCCGCTCGAGGAGCCGCGCGTACAGACACTCGGTTTCGCGAATCATGCGCTGGAGCGAGAACTCTTCGGCGACCCGCGCGCGCGCGCGGCGGCCCAGCTCGCGGGCCGCTTCGGGGTGTTCGAGCACCCAGGTGATCGCCCGGCTCAGCGCCACCGGGTCCCGCGGCGGAACGAGCAGCCCGTCCACTCCGTCCTCGAGCGCCTCGGCGCTGCCGCCCACCCGCGTCGCCACCACCGGCGCGCCGGCCGCCATCGATTCGAGGATCGTGTTCGACAGCCCTTCGCTGAGCGACGGCAGCACGGACGCGGTGACCGCCGAGAGCAGACGGGGGACGTCGAGCCGGAAACCGGTGAAGAGCACGCGCTGTTGCAGCCCGAGGCGGGCCGCCCGCTCCTCCAGCTCGCGCCGGTATCCGCTGCCGTCGGCGTCGATGTTGCCGCCGATGATGAGGAAGCGCACCTCCTTGAAGCGCGCGGCCACGGTGGCGGCGGCGTCCAGGAAATCCTCGACGCCTTTCAGCCGGCTCAGGCGCGACAGCATCGCGATCAGCGGCGCGCCGTCTGGGAGCCCGAGCTCCCGGCGCAGCGCCGAGTCGTGGCCGCCCGGCACGAACCGTGAGAGATCCAGACCGTTCCGGATCACGCTGATCCGGCTCGGGTCGTAGCCCTCGGCGGTCAGCCATTCCCGCACGGCCTCGGCATTCACCAGGACGTGATCGGCGAGCCGGCACCAGAGCCGGTGCACCCGCCGCTGGCGCGGCGTGAGATGCGCGCCGGTGTCGCGAATGGAGGCCAGCACGACCGGCGTGCGCGCCAGACGGGCGGCCGGGATCGCGAAGACGTTCGGGTAGAAGTTGTAGCTGTGCATGATCTGGATGCGCCGGCGCCGGAGGTGCCGCGCGAAGCGGAGCTGCTGGGCCAGCGCGTGCGGGCCGTAGAGCCGCGTGACCGGGTACTCGTTGACGGTCAGCCCGCGCGCCTCGATCTGTTCGAGGAACTCTCCCGAGCGCCGGTGGCATGCGAACTCGAGCTCGAACCGCGAATGGTCGAGGCCGTCCGCCAGGCTCGCGACGTGGCGCTCGGTGCCGCCGATCGCGAACAGTGTCGTGAAGGTGAGCAGCCGGACCCGGTCGTCGGGCGAGATCGATGGCCGGCGGGGCTCGAGCGCCGAGCGGGTGGTCATCAGAGCGCCACGACCCGATCGGGCGGCGCCGCGATCGTGTGGGTCGCCCCGCGCGTATCCACGACGAGCGCCGAGGCCTGGACGATCCGTGTGTAGTCGAACTCCGGGTGGTCGGTGAGGATCACCACGCAGTCCGCCTCGGCGAGGCGCTCGTCCGTCACCTCGACGGCCTTCAGCGCGCGCCCATCGAAGACGATCTCGGGCACGTGCGGATCGGCGTACGTCACGGCGGCCCCGCGATCCATGAGTCGGGCGATGACCTCGAGGGCCGGCGACTCGCGCGTGTCGCCGACCCCGCGCTTGTACGCGATGCCGAGCGCCAGGATGCGGGCGCCGTTGAGGCAGCGCCGGCGCTCGTTCAAGGCCTCGCTCACGAGATCGACGACGTATTGCGGCATCGCCCGGTTGATCTCGTCCGCCAGGTGGATGAAGCGCGCCTCGTACCCGTTCAGGCGCATCCGCCACGCGAGGTACGCCGGATCGACGCCGATACAATGCCCGCCGATGCCGGGGCCGGGGTAGAAGGGCATGAAGCCGAACGGCTTGGTGGCGGCGGCCTGGATGACCTCGCGCGTGCTCACGCCGAGCTGCCGGCACATCAGCGCGAGCTCGTTGGCGAGCGCGATGTTCACGTTGCGGAAGACGTTCTCGTAGAGCTTCGCGAGCTCGGCCACCCGCGGGCTCGAGACCGTGACGACGCGTCCGACGATCTGGCGGTACAGGAGCGCCGCCAGCTCGGCGCACTCGGGCGTGAGGCCGCCGACGATCTTGGGAATGTCCTTCACGGCGAAGGCCGGGTTCGCGGGGTCGATCCGCTCCGGCGAGAACGCCAGGAAGCAGTCGATGCCGGGGGTGCCGCCACGCGCCTCGAACATCGGCGCCAGGAGCTCCTGCGTCGTCCCCGGGTATGTCGTCGACTCGAGGATCACCAGCTGCGCCGGCCTGAAGTGCTCGGCGGCCTTCCGCGCGGCCGCGGCCACGAAGGAGATGTCAGGATCCTTCGACTTTCTGAGCGGCGTCGGCACACAGATGATGACGGCGTCGCACTCGCCCAGGCCTCTCAGGTCGGTCGTCGCCTGATAGCGCCCCGCCTCGATCCGCGCCCGTAGCGCGTCGTCCGGCACGTCGGGCGTGTGCGACCGGCCGGCGTTGAGCATGCTCACGCGGTCGAGGCTCGTGTCGAATCCGGTCACCGAAAAGCCGACTCGCGCGAACTCCACCGCGAGCGGAAGACCGACGTACCCCTGACCGATGATGCCGACGCGAGCGGAGCGCGCGGCGATACGGCGGGTGAGGTCGGCCGCGGTCACGGCCGTATGAGGCATCACGCTCTCTCCCGATGAGCGTCCACCGGCTCGGCGGACGCCTCCACGATCTCGTCAGGAACGGACCGGTGTCCCACGACGATGATCCGAACCGTCTCGACGAGAATCCGAACGTCGAGCCAGACCGACAGATTCTTGAGGTAGTAGAAGTCGTAGCGGATCTTTTCCACTTCCTGCTCGAGTGAGTTCGCGTAGCGGTACCGCACCTGCGCCCAGCCGGTGATACCCGGCCGCACCGAGCAGCGAAGCGAGTAGTACGGGATCGCGTCGCCTGAGACCTCGCTCAGATTGCGGGCGGTCAGCATGAGCAGCTCGAGGTTCGTCATCGGATGAGGCCGCGGGCCGACCAGGTTCATGTCGCCGCGGAGCATGTTGATCAGCTGGGGCAGCTCGTCCAGGCGGAAGCGCCGGAGCCAGTACCCGCACCGCGTGATCCGGGTCGAGTTGTCGCGCTCCCACTCGGAGTGCCGGCCCGCCACCGGATGCATCGTGCGGAACTTGATCAGGTTGAACGGCATCCGATAGAGCCCGGCGCGCTGCTGAACGAAGAACACCGGGCCGCGGGAGTCCAGCTTGATCGCGAGCGCGATCACCAGCATCACCGGCGCCAGCACGATCAGGCCGGCGATCGACACGAGGAGACTGAGCCCCCGCTCGAACACGGGCTGCACGCGCGCCGTCGCGAACTCGTGCGAGAAGATGAGGCGGCTGGGCGCCATGAGCTCGAGGGCGAGCTTGCCGGTCAAGCGCTCGTACGTCTCCACGACGTCCTCGATCCGGATGCCGCGCGCCCGGGATTCGATCAAACGGGAGAGCGGCACGCGCCCACGCCGGTCCGTGAACCCGACGATGATTCGATCCGGTCGCCGCGCCGCGATCAAGCGGTCGAGGTCGATGCCGTCCTCGACCATGCCGACGAGCTTGTATCGACGGGGATGCCGCGCGATCGCTTCGACGACCCGGCGCGTGAGCGGGCTCGTGCCGACGATGAGCAGCCGCTCTCCGCGACCGCGAGAGTGCCGCACACCGCCGTAGGCGCGTGAGCCGACCAGAAACGCCAGGACCAGGAGGCACGCGTACAGCGCGCCCTCGCTGAACTGCATCTCCGGAAGGAGATGGTGAGCCACCGCCATCACGTTCATACCCCGGCCGCGACCCGTGAGGTCCGGGCGGTGTGGCAACGGCGCGTCGCCAGATCGCGCAGAACGGGCCCCAGCTTGTCGGGGTCGTGCCGCACGACTGGTCCGAGCTCGAGGAGGTCGGCGCGAACCGTCACCGGGCCCTGGCTGGGCAGCATGAAATCGGCATCCACCGGCACGGCGCCCTCGGCGGCGTAGCGTCCGAGGACTTTCGCCGGGATCGTCGTGGTCGGTGTCACGACGTAGTGGAGCTTGCTGAGCGGCAGACCGTGGGCGGCGAGCGCCTGGAGATGCTCAGCGGTTCCGTACCCGTCGGTCTCACCGGGCTCGGTCATGGCGTTGCTGACGAAGATCCGCACCGCGGACGAGCTCGTCACCGCCTCGGCGACGCCGGGGACGACGAGCGTGGCGAGCAGGCTCGTGTAGAGGCTGCCGGGGCCGATGATCATCATGTCGGCCTCGCGCAGGGCCTCCAGCACGATGGGCGTCGCCCTCGCCGTGGCCGGATCGATGCGAACGCGCTTGATCGCCGCGCCGCTTCGCGGAATCGACGACTCGCCGTAGACGCACCGCCCGTCCGCGAGGTCGGCGACCAGGTGTACGCGCTCCGTCGTGGAGGGCAGGACGAGATCGTCCACGCCCAGGAGCTCGGCCGCGAGCTTGATCGCCGTCAGCCCGTCGGTGGCGACCATGTCGAGCGCCGCCAGCAAGAGATTGCCGACCGGGTGCTGAGCGTCGCCGCCGCCGTCGAACCGGTACTGGAGCGCCGCCGACACCTCGGGTGCCACGCGGGCCAGCGCCAGAAGACAATTGCGGATGTCTCCCGGCGGAATGACGCCGTACTCTTTCCGCAGGGCTCCCGAGCTGCCTCCGTCGTCGGCGGCTGTCACGACCGCCGTGATGTGGTCGCTCGCCGCCAGATGACGACGCAGCGCCGTGAGGACAACCGGGAGCCCGGTTCCACCGCCAACGGCAACAACCTTCACGAAGTCTCTCCTTTACGCCGCCACGGAAGCGCCCGGCCGTTGGTGTCCTCGTAGTCCGGAGTCGTGCGCGAGCGATGAGCGTTGAACACGTAGCCGACCGCCTTCTCCGGATCCATGGCCTTGAGCGCCTCCGCCAGGACACCGCGCGGCGTTCGATTGGACGCGACCACCAGGACGAATCCGTCGACGGACTTGGCGATCAGCCGGCAGTCCGGGAACGGAACGAACGGCGGTGTGTCGAGCACGACGTAGTCGTACTGCTGCCGCGCCTCGGCCAGGAGCGCCTCGAGCTTGGGCGATCGCAAGAGCTCGTACGGCGCGGCGGCCGACACGGGCGCTTGCAGCACCGAGAGATTGAAGCGGGGTAGCTCGATCACGGTGTCCTTGAGCGTCAGCCCCGCAGTGCCCAGCGCATCGGCCAAGGTCGGCCGGGCCTGAGCGATCGAGAGGTAGCGTGCGATCGCCGGACGCCGCAGGTCCATGTCGACCAGGAGCACGCGCGCGTCGTCCGATTGCGAGAGCGCGCCGGCCAGGTTGATCGCCGTGACGGTCTTGCCGTCACCGACACCGGGGCTCGTGACGCCGATGACTTGAAGGTTGGCGCGCTTGCGCAAGGTTTCCACGAGGTGGCGCAGCACGCGGTATTGCTCGGCCGCGGCTGTGGACGGCGCCTGCAGGCTCACCAGGTGCTCGTCGAGCAACGCGGTCGCGATTCGCGGCCTCTCGAAGACCGGGCGCGGAGCTTCGAAGACCGGACGGCGCGCATCGACCGAAGGGCGCGGGGGCTCGAACACCGGGCCCGGCGCCTCGACAGCCGGCCGCGGGGGGTCGATGACCTGGTGCACGGTGCGCGGCGCCGGAGGCGTGAAGACCGGCGGCTGCTCCTTCTCCGGCTCGGGCCAACGGGTGGCGACGGGAGACCGCTCGCTCACCGTTTCAGCCGCGGGCTCGGCCACCGCTTCGGCCGCGGCCTGCGGGGCCGCCGGCGATTCCTGTTGTGCGTTGTCTCGCTCGGCCTGCTCGAGCGCCTTGAAGAACTTGCTCATGGCATCACCGCCCGTCGGATGGACTCGAAGATATTCACCACACCCACGCCAGCGTCGAGGCTGAGAACGAGCCCTGTCACCGCCACTGCCAGTGCGACCACCGAGGTCTTGACGAACCACTGCGAGCGCCGCCGCGGAATCACCCGGCCGATCGACCCGATCGACAGGATCTTCCGTTGTGTCGGCATGCCTTCCTCGAGGTATTCGATCGCCTCGCTGACCGACGAACGGTCGATCTTGCGCGTCTGGTCGGCGTACCCGAAGAGGAGGCAGTGGTCGCCGAGAATGTTGATGACCCGCGGGATGCCGCCCGAGTACTCGGTCATTCGCTCGATCGCCGAGTCCGTGAAGATTCCCAGATCGCGCGCCCCCGCGATACGCAGCCGGTTCCGGATGTACTGGCGAGCTTCCTCGACGGTCAGCGGCGGGATCTGACACCGCAGACCGACGCGCTGCTTGAGCTGCCTGAGCTCGGGGAGGTCGAGCTTGGCCTTGAGCTCCGGCTGTCCGACCAGAAGGATCTGTAAGAGCTTGGTGGTCGCCGTCTCGAAGTTGGAGAGCAGGCGCACCTGCTCCATCGTCTCGGGCGACAGGTTCTG
>Ga0075425_100003182_pt1 | contig 16656 bp, 16 predicted proteins | sample SoiMethybrSBSTD4_FD_75300 | JGI IMG/M metagenome (GOLD analysis project Ga0075425, IMG submission 75300) | Bulk soil microbial communities from a Populus tree surrounding site in Tennessee, USA - Soil MetaG P. TD hybrid SBSTD4 | ecosystem: Environmental > Terrestrial > Soil > Tree plantation... | reverse complement strand
GACGCCGACGTTGTCGACTCGGCCGGCGCCGTCGTCGTTGCGGGCGTGGCCGCCGCGGCGGCCGCGTCGGAGCGCTTCGCGGTCCAGTCGCCCTCCGCGAACCCGCCGAAATCGGCCTTCCCGGTGATCGTGTCGCCGGCGAGCTTGCCGTTCAACTTGATCTCGAAGGGCATGCCCTGGAAATTGATCGTGAACGCGACCTTGACGTCGTCGCCTTCGACGGTGCCGCCGATCGCCGTTTCACCGGCGGGCGACTTGATCAAGCCGTCGAGTTTGTTCGCATCCTGTTTGAAGGTGACCTTCGAGGTGTTCGCGCCCTGAGGCGAGTTGATCGTGACATCCCAGTCACCGGCGAGGCTGGTTTGCGCAACCGCCGGTGAGGCGATGAACAGGCCGAGCGCCAGCGCGGCGAATTGCGTGCGGATCATGTCGGTAGCTCCTGAACGTGGATGTGAGTTGTCGCGTTACCTGTCGCCAGCGTCGCCGGTCCGCCTCGCCGACAGCGGCCCCTCGCCGACGTCGCCAAGCTTCGCGGTCCCGGTGATCACGTTGCCTTCGAGCTTGCCGCGCATCGTGATCTCGAGCATCTTGCCGTCTTCCGGCACCGACCAGACCACCGTCACCTGGTTCTCGGCGATCCGGCCGTTGATCTCGTACTCGCCGTATTCGTCGGTGACGTGTCCGGTGAGCTTGCCGCCGGCCTGATTGATCGTCATGTTGACGCCAACCTGCCCGAGCGGCGTCACGAACTCAACGCGCCACAGCCCCGCGACGCTCGCCTGCTGCGCGAGGAGCGCCGCCGACACGACGATCGGCGCCAAAAGAACTCCGAACCAGATTCGCCGCATGATGGGCCATTTTACTTCCGGCCCCGGAGTTCCGGGCGTCGAAAGATCGTGGCGAGCGTCCATTCGCGGTAGGACGCCCGGAGGGCGCCAAAGGATGCACCGTTGGCGGTCATAATCCGCGCCACGGACAGCGACGGCTCGACGAGATCGATACCGGCTGCAACCTCCGTGGCGGCGCCGAGGCGCGTCTGCAGCTGCTCAACCGTTTCACGCGTCACGTCCGGATGACACGTCACGCTGGTGGCGAAATGCGTGCAGCCGCCGCCGATCCAGGCGCGGTCGATCAGACGGTCGGCGGGTGCGATCGCGTACCGTTCGAGATACGCGAGGCGCCCGCCGATCCGCAGCGACAGGTCGTGCGCGAGCGAGATGAATTGCCAGGCCTCGCCACGGCTGACGCGGCCCGCGATCAGGGCATCGCTCCAATAGACCCGCCCGCTCGCGGCCACCTGGATATCGAATCGCTGGTCGACGCGCGCACGGGCGAACGGAATCAGCGGATCCCACTGGCAGTGCAGTTCGCCGGCGTCCTCGACGATGTACGAGTGACGGAGCAGCGCCGGTGCATCGGTCGGCAACGCGGACGGATGCGCCTGCAGCGCGGCCTGCGACGCGAGCACGACGCGTGCGCCGCGGCCAACGTGAACCGACGCCGTGAGCGCGTCGCCGCCGAACACGCCGGGGCCGGCGCAGACGAGAATCGCGTAGGCGGCACCCTCGAGGTCGAACGTGCGTGCGGCGCGGAACGGCGGCTCGGCATAGCTGTGCGCGAGCACCGTGCGGCCGCGGCGCCGCTCGAAAGCGAGCTCAAGACGCGCGGTACGGCCGATCGCCGCCGTCTGCCGCGTATCACCGAACGGTGAGATCAAAGGAGTAACCACAGAGACGCGGAGACACACAGAAGAAAAGCGCGCGGATATCCACAGGCGTCAGGACCCGGCACTGTCGCGTCCGCCTCTCGCGGCCGGCTCCGCCGGCCGCCGTGCGACGCGTCTTCTCTGCGTCTCTGTGTCTCTGTGGTTACCCCACTACTGGGGCTCATACAGGCACTCGCGCCGGATCCACGCGATCACGTCCGGGAGGCCCTGGCTCGATTTCAGGTTGGTGAACAGGAACGGCCGCGCGCCGCGGACCGCCTTCGCGTCGCGCGCCATCACGCCGAGATCGGCGCCGACATGCGGCGCCAGATCGATCTTGTTGATCACCAGCAGATCCGATCGCGTCACGCCGGGTCCGCCCTTGCGCGGAATCTTGTCGCCGCCGGACACGTCGACGACGTAGATCGAGGCGTCGACGAGCTCGGGACTGAAGCTGGCGGCGAGGTTGTCGCCGCCGCTCTCGAGAAAGAGGAGATCGAGCGACGGGTGGCGCGCGGTCATCTCGTCGATCGCCTCGAAGTTCATCGACGCATCTTCACGAATTGCGGTGTGCGGACAGCCGCCGGTCTGCACGCCGATGATGCGATCCGCCGCGAGCGCTTCGCTGCGGACCAGGAACTCCATGTCCTCCCTGGTGAAGATGTCGTTGGTGATCACCGCAAGGTTATAGCGCTCGCGCATCGCCTTGCACAGCGCGTCGACCAGCGCCGTCTTGCCCGACCCGACGGGACCGCCGATGCCAATGCGAACCGGTTTCTTCATGATCGGAACAACCGCGAATGAAGATACTGCTGCGTCATCGCCGCGATATCGAGCGCCGGCGAAAACGATTCGATGCGGCCGCCGCGGCTGGCGATCCGATCGACCACGCGCGGCACCCTGGTCAGCGAGCCGGCGAGCAACCGGTGCGCCTCGGTCTGGCCGATTGGCAGCAGGCGCATCGCGACCGATGCCGTCGCCGCGAGGCGCGTGTAGGCGTAGGCCTCGACGCTCTCGCGCCGCGCGATGTCGCCGCACGCGCATGCCGCCGCGAAGGCGATCGACAGCGCACTCGACGGCGGCACGTGCGCGAGGCGTTCGTCGGGATGCAGCGCGCGCCAGGTGGTCAGCAGTCGATGCCCCATTGCGCGGCTCGCCGAACGCGAGGCCGATGACGGCCGTATCGCGATCAATTCTTCGTCGAGCGCCGCAAGCCCCGGCCAGTCACGTTCGACCACCGCGAGCCACGCCTGCCACACGGCGGGCCCTTCGAGTCGCCCGATCGACTCGTCGAGCACAACGTCGATCCACGCGCCGAGTCCGTCGGCATCGCGGAGCGGTGCCAGACGCGTGCCTGGCACATGCCAGGCACCGGCGGCCGCGGCTTCGAGGCCATCGGAGTAGCCGAACGCGCCGATCGGAAACAGCGAGTCGCAGAGGTGCAGCAGCTCGAGCCTCAATGCTGGTGCCCCGCGACCGTCGCCGCCGGCGTGAACGGCATCGTCGCGCGCGCGTACGGCATCCGGTGCTGCTGCAGCAACTGCTCGACACCGGGCACGTCGGGACAGACCAGCGCACCGCTGATGATCATCAATGGCTGATGCCGGTTGCCGATGTGGTAGGCGAACAGGCCCCATTCGTGCGGCGTCTTCGGCTCGACGACGAAGACGCGCTCGGCGCGTTCGACGATCGAAACGACCACGCGCTCGCCGTCGAGGACCAGCAGATCGCCGGCGCGCAGCACCGCACCGCGCGGCAGCGACGTGCCGAACGCGACGCCGCCGTCGGTCTGCCGACGCCCGTGCACGCGGGTACGTTCTTCCCAGCCGAGCGTGACGGTATCGCGCGCGTACGTCCGCGCGCTCGGTGGCAAGTCATGGTCGTGATATACGCGTTCGACGATCGTCATCTGCACGCTCGGCTAAAGCCTTCGCGCTCCTTTGCGCTCGGCGACAGCCGGCGCGCTCCTTTGCGTGCCCGGCTCGCCCCGAGCCCCCAGCCCCGACCGCGTCAGAACAGAAAATACCGCTGCGCCAGCGGCAGCACGTCGGCCGGCTCGCTGGTCATCAGCTCGCCGTCGGCGCGCACTTCGTAGGTCTCCGGGTTGACCTCGATCTTCGGCGTCGCGTCGTTCAACAGCAGGTCGCGCTTGCGCAGCGTGCGGCAGTTGCGGACGGCGACAAGCGATCGCTCGAGGCCGTCGAGCGCCTTGGCATCGATGCCCGCCTGGCTCACGAAGTGGACGCAGCATGCGTCGAGCGCACTGCCGTAGGCGCCGAACATCGGGCGGGCGATCACCGGCTGCGGCGTCGGGATCGACGCGTTGCCGTCGCCCATCATCGCGCCGGCGATGAACCCGCCCTTGATCACGAGCTCGGGTTTGACGCCGAAGAATGCCGGCTTCCACAGCACGAGGTCGGCGAGCTTCCCGACCTCGATCGATCCGACCTGCGCCGCGATGCCGTGCGCGATCGCGGGGTTGATCGTGTACTTGGCGAGGTAGCGGCGCACGCGGAGGTTGTCGCTGCCTGGCCGCTCGCCGGCGAGCGGACCGCGCTGACGCTTCATCTTGTCGGCGGTCTGCCAGGTGCGGCAAATCACTTCGCCGATGCGCCCCATCGCCTGCGAGTCCGACGACATCATGCTGATCGCGCCGAGATCGTGGAGCACGTCTTCGGCGGCGATTGTTTCCGGACGGATGCGCGAGTCGGCGAACGCGACGTCCTCGGGCACCGCCGCCGAGAGGTGATGACACACCATCAGCATGTCGAGATGCTCGTCCAGGGTGTTTCGCGTAAACGGCATCGTCGGGTTGGTCGAGGAGGGCAGGACGTTCGGCTCGCCGCACAACCGGATGATGTCGGGCGCGTGTCCGCCGCCGGCGCCTTCGGTGTGATAGGTGTGAATCGTCCGGCCGCCGATCGCCGCGATGGTGTCCTCGACGAATCCGGTTTCGTTGATCGTGTCGGTGTGAATCGCGACCTGGACGTCGAACTCGTCGGCGACGGCGAGGCACTCGTTGATCGCCGCCGGCGTCGATCCCCAGTCCTCGTGGAGCTTCAAACCGAGCGCGCCGGCGCGAATCTGCTCGCGCAGCGCGTCAGGTCCGGAACTGTTCCCCTTGCCGAGAAATCCGAAATTCAGCGGAAACGCCTCGGCCGCTTCGTACATCCGGCGGATGTTCCACGCACCCGGCGTGCACGTCGTCGCCTTGGTGCCGGTCGCCGGGCCGGTGCCGCCGCCGATGAGCGTGGTGATGCCGGCGTAGAAGGCGTCGGGGATCTGGTTGGGCGAGATGAAATGCACGTGCGCGTCGATCGCGCCGGCCGTGAGGATGTGGCCTTCGGCTGCGAGGATCTCGGTCGACGCACTGATCGCGAGGCCCGGCGAGACGCCGTCCATGATCGCCGGATTTCCGGCCTTGCCGATCGCCGAGATGCGGCCGTCGCGGATGCCGACGTCCGCCTTGTAGATGCCGCTGACGTCGACGACCACCGCGTTGGTGATCACGAGATCGGGCGATCCGCTTGCGCGCGTCGCCGTAGTCGACTGTCCCATGCCGTCGCGGATCACTTTGCCGCCGCCGAACTTCGCCTCGTCGCCGTAGACGGCGCCGTCGCGCTCGATCTCGATGACCAGGTCGGTGTCGGCCAGGCGGATGCGATCGCCGGTCGTCGGGCCGTAATGGTCGGCGTAGGTGCGACGATCGATCCTCATGGCGCCGCCTTGCCAGCGGCCCGGACGAATTCATCGACCGCGGCATGCGCCTCGGCACGCACGCTCTCGTCGTCGAGCGGCCCTTCGACGAGTTGGTTGAGGCCGAATACCTCGCGCGTGCCGCCAAGCGCCACCAGTTCGACTTCGCGCGTGTCGCCGGGCTCGAAGCGAACGGCGGTGCCAGCCGCGATGTTCAACCGCATCCCGTACGCCGCCGCGCGATCGAAGGCGAGAAAACGGTTGGCTTCGAAGAAGTGGCAGTGCGATCCCACCTGCACCGGCCGGTCGCCGCGATTGCTCACGGTCAGCGTGCGCGTGGCACGTCCGGCGTTCAGCTCGATCGGCTCCGAAGCGAGCAAGTATTCCCCCGGGATCATGATGTTGAACCACAGAGACACTGAGGCACAGAGCTTGCCGAGTTCGCAGCCGAGCACGCAGGGTCGGGTCGCACGCCGGCCGGCTGCGCCGGCCGACTAAGCGGGCCGCGACGCGGCGGCGTGCGACCCTCATCTCCGTGTCTCTGTGTCTCGGTGGTTATCGTCATCGGATCGGCTGGTGGATGGTCACGAGCTTGGTGCCGTCTGGAAAGGTGCCCTCGATCTGGATCTCGGGGATCATCTCCGGAACGCCCTCCATCACCGAGTCCGCGGCCAGGATCGTCGAGCCGATGCTCATGATCTCCGCGACCGATTTACCGTCGCGGATCAACTCGAGGATCTCGGAGGTGATAAAGGCGACCGCTTCCGGGTGATTCAGTTTGAGGCCGCGGGCGCGCCGCTTGCGCGCGAGTTCGCCGGCGGAAAAGATCAGCAGCTTGTCGACTTCACGCGGCGTGAGGTGCACGGGCGGCAGTCTAACGCAGACGATTGCTGATTGCTGATTGATGAGCGCTGATTTTTCGAAAATTGTCGATTGTGAATAAGGCAGGATTCAGCAATATGATTCCGGCCATGCGTACGCATCATCAGTTGTCAATCGCGGCCGCGGCGGCGTTCGCGGTTGCCTGCGGTTCGCCTGACAGCGGCAAGCCGGCAACCAACGCCGCGCCGCCGCCGGCCGCGCCCGCGCCACCGGCTGCCCCACCGAAGGTTCGCGTGTATGTGACCAACGAGTGGTCCGGCGATCTCACGGTCATCAACGCCGATACCCAGACGGCGATCGGCACCTACAAGCTCGGCAAACGACCGCGCGGCATCCAGGCGAGCCCGGACGGCAAGTCGCTCTACGTCGCGCTCAGCGGATCGCCGCCGGCGCCGCCGGGCGTTGACGAGAAAACGCTGCCGCCGCCCGACCGCACGGCTGACGGGATCGGCGAGATCGACGCGGACACCTACCAGGTAAAACGGGTGATCCACGCCGGCAACGACCCCGAGCAGCTCGCCATCAGCGCCGACGGGAAGTGGTTGTACGTCGCCAACGAAGACGCCGCGCAAACGAGCGTCGTCGATCTCGGCAGCGGCACCGTCACGACGACCGTGAAAATCGGCGACGAACCGGAAGGCGTCCGTCTCCGGCCCGATGGCAAGGTGGTCTACGTCACGAGCGAGGAGGACGGCGCGATCTTCGCCATCGACACCGCGACGAACAAGGTGCTGAAGCGCATTCCAGCCGGGCATCGGCCGCGCGGGATCGGCTTTCTCCCCGACGGCTCTCGCGCCTACGTCACGCTCGAGAACGACGGCGCGCTGGCGCTGCTCGACGCGCGGCAGCACAAGTTCCTGAAGCTGGTGCCGCTCAAAGGCGAGGGCAAGACGCCGAAGCCGCGGCCGATGGGCATCACGGTCCACCCGGACGGCTCGATGGTCTACGTCACGACCGGGTCGTTCGGCAAACTGGTCCTCCTCGATCCGAAGACGAACGAATCGGTCGGCGACATCGAGGTCGGCCAGCGTCCCTGGGGCCTGGCGCTGCTACCCGACAACAAGACGATCTACACCGCAAACGGGCCATCGAACGACGTCTCGGTCGTCGATCTCTCGACCAAGTCGGTGGTGAAGAAGATCAAAGCCGGCGACCGCCCATGGGGAATTGCCGTGATCGCTCGTTGATCACTGGAGACGGAGCGCGAAAGCTTTAGCCGAGCGGCAGCGCTGATCGCTCGCCTGAAGGCTTCGCGCGCCACCGATCCGAATCAATCCAGCTTGATGTGGATCTCCGCGCCGAAGAGCATCGTGCGGTCGTTGTCGGCGGCTGCGTACTTGAGGAGCGTGGCGAGCGTCTTCTGCACTCTCCCGTTGAACACGGTGCGGCCGTTCGCCACCACCTTCACCGGCTTCGCAAAATCGAACTGATCGGGCGACACCAGCAGCGTGAAGGCGGCGACGCCACGGGTGACCGCGGTCACCGTGTTCCCGTCGCGCGTCAGGTCGACGCGACCACTCGTCCCGCCTCGCGCGAAGAGATGTTTCGGCGGTCCCTGGACGATCGCCGGCTGGTAGACGCCGCTCAACTCCACGGGCAGGTTGTCGCGCGCGACGAGCAGCTCGATCTTCGATCCCGGCGGCGTGTCTTCGAGCGCCTCGCCGACGTCGAGCGACGAAGGCACTGATTGATCGTTGAGCCGCACGAGGACGTCGCCGGCCTTCAGGCCGATTCTGTCGGCATTCGATCCCGGGGTGACACGATTGATCCGGGTGCCGTTCGAGCGCACGCCAAAATCGGGCGATGGCGGCACCGGCATGTCATTGACGTCGGGGAGCGCCTTTGCATCGTCTTTCTGCGCGCCGAGCCGCTCGATGACCAGCCAGTGCGCGCGATGATGCTCGACGCTATTGCCAACCTCCCAGGTGAGCGAATCGGGCAGCGGCACGCGCGGGTGGTCGTGGACGAACGCCTCGAAGCTGTCCTTCACGTCCGGCCACCACGACGTGTTGTGGGCGGCGTTGGGCTGCGGATGGTAGTCGATCTTGACGCCGCCGCGCTTCATCTGCTCGATCGTCGGATCGACGATGCGCGTCGGGTACAGCGGGTCGCGCCCGCCGTTCACGGCAAAGATCGGTTTGTTGCGAAGGTTGTTGGCGAAGATCAGCCCGTCGTCGATATCGCGGGCGGCGAGCACCAGCAGATAACCGTTCAGCGGCAGAAAACTCGCGAATGGCGTCGTCTCGCGCATCGCGATGTAGTACGCGCCGGTGCCGCCGTCGGACACGCCGGAGACGGCGACGCGGTTCTCGTCGACGTTGTAGCGCCGCTTGATCGCGTCGACGATCGCGACCAGGTTCAGCGCCTGATCGTCGCTCCACCACGGCGAGTCGACCCACGCGTACGGGATCACGTAAATCTGCTCGGCGCCGGCCAGCGCGCCAACAGTGCCTGTGCCGACTGGCGCGCTGGTCGCCCGGCCGCCGATGCCGCCGTGCAGTTGAAACCGGACCTGGTAGCGTCGCGTCGAATCGTACGCATCGGGAACGTTCAGCGCATAGTGATGCTCGACGCCGCTCGCTGATGTGGTCGTCAGCCGGACGACGCCAGTCGGCTGAGGTCCATAGGCGCGGCCGCGCTGGAGCCGGCGGTATGCCTCGTCGAACGAAACGCCGCTGCGAACAATCGCGTCGGCGCGCTGCACCGCCTCGTCGCGTGAGGGCGCGGCCCAGAAGTCCTCGAACGCGGCGTCAACCGTTGGCTTCGGCGGGGACGCGACGGCCGACACCGACGCGATGAGCGCGAACAGGATAATGACGTTGCGTGACACGCGACGGGTATAACATGAAAATGTGTCGGGCTCGGGGCTGGGGGTTAGCTGAGTGGTGAACGGACGAACCGCCGTTGCGTCGATGGTTCTGGCTGCCGCGTTCGCGGTCGGCGCGGCGCTGCCGCGCGCGCAGAAGGCGGCTGCGAAGGACGTCGAGCTGCCGCCGCTGTCCTACGTCTGCATCATGGCCGGCGACGAGGACGTGATCGAGGATCATCCCGGCAAGTGCCGCAAGTGCGGGATGGAACTCGTGCCGACGCGGCTCGACACCGTGTGGACCTGTCCGGTGCATGCCGCCATTCACGAATCAAAGCCCGGTAAGTGCCCGATCGACGGCCGGCAGCTGATCCAGATGACGATGGCGATCTCGTGGACGTGCCCGGGCAGCGACAAGGAAGAGACCGCGCCCGGGACTTGTGCGAACGGCGCGCCGATGATGAAGAAGTACGCGCCGCGGCCGCACGGCAATCACAACCCGCAGCACGGCGGCCAGTTCTTCATGGCCTCCGACAACTGGCACCACCTCGAAGGCACCTATCTGCCGAGCGGCGTCTTCCGCATGCACCTGTACGACGACTACACGAAGCCGCTGCCGCTCGCGCAGCTACGCAATATTTCCGGCAGCGTCTTTGTGAAAGATCAGCGCACCGGCGAAGAGAAGACGATTCCTCTGACGCGCAGCGGTCAGTATCTGCAGGGCGCCATTGGCAAGCTGCCGTTCCCCGCCGCCATGTATGCCAAGGTGAAGTTCAAGCCGGACGCGCCCGAGAATCGCTTCGACTTCACGTTCGACAGCTATTCGAAGGAACCGGCACCGGGCGCCGCGCCCCCGACGACGACCGCCGCGCCGACAGCCGCACCAGCCGCGCCGGCGGCTGCACCCGCCGCGCCGGCCGCGTCGCCCACGCCGTCGACGACGACGGCGCCGTCCACGTCCACGTCGACGACACCGGATCTGTCATCAGGTGTTGATCCGGCGCTCGTCCCGCTGCCAGTGCCCGAGACGGTGCCTGAAATACTGTCGCAGTTGCGGACGCGGACCGATCAGATCCGCTCGTTCATCGACAAAGGATCGTTCGCGAGCATCTATGTTCCGGCGTTCCAGGCGAAGGATCTCGCGCTCGCGCTCGATGCGCACAAGGACAAGCTGCCGGCCGAGAAGCGCAGGGTCGCCGAGCCGGCGATCGCCAAGCTGGTGCGCGTCGCGTACATGCTCGACGCCTTCGGTGATCTCGGCAACAAGCAGCAGATTACCGAGGCCTACGCGAAATTCCTCGAGGCGGCGAAGGACATTCAGTCGTCCTTCCCGGCGCAGCCATGATGCGGCGCACGATCATCGGGACTCGCATCGCAATTGCCGTCGGCCTCGCCGCAGGAGCCGCGCTGTTGTCCACCGTCCCGAGCGAAGCGCACAAGGCGATCACGTCGAAGTACACCTACAACGACGACGTCTTCCCGATCCTGCGCGATCGCTGCTCGCGCTGCCACGTAACCGGCGGCGTCGCGCCGATGTCGCTGATGACCTACGACGATGCATTTCCGTGGGCCGAATCGATTCGCGCCGAGCTCGTCGCCGGGCATATGCCGCCGTGGAACGCCGACGAGGGCTTCGGCGATCTGAAGCGCGCGCACACGCTGTCGCCGAAGGAGATCGACGTCGTGCTGACCTGGGCGACCGGCGGCAACCCGCGCGGGGCGATCGATCAGAAGCTTCCGGAAGTGACGCTCAAGAACGACTGGACGCTCGGCGCGCCCGACCTCGCGCTGAAGCTGCCGGCGGAGTTCACGCTCGCTGCCGACAAGATGGACGACACGCACGAGTTCACGCTGCCCTCGGGGACGAGCGAAGCGCGGTGGGTGCGGGCCGTCGACCTCTTGCCCGGCACGCCCTCGATCGTCCGCAGCGCAACGATTTTCGTGAAGGATGCCGCCGCTGCCGCCTCCACGTCGTCGGCGCCTGCGCCTGAGCGTGTGCTGGCGCATTGGCTGCCTGGACAGGATCCCGAACCGATCGACAGCGGCGTCGCGTTCCGCCTGCCGGCCGGCGCACAGATCGGCGTCCGCATTCATTACAAGAAAACCTGGCAGTTCGAGGGCAAAGCGCTCTCGGATCGCAGCACGGTCGGCATCTACTACGCGCCGGTGAAGGAGGCGACGGAGCTGCTGACGGTGCCGCTCGAGTCGCCGGCAGCCGCGCCCGCTCAAGGCCAGAGCGTCACCTTCAGCCGCACGCTGGCCGAGGACGTCCGGGCGGTCGCAGTCAGTCCGGATGCAGTCCCGCCGAACATCTCGGTGCAAGTGGAGGCCATCCACCCCGATGGCTCGCGGACGCCGATGATCCGTCTGAACACGCGCGCCGACTGGGATCGGCGCTACTGGTTCGAAAAGCCGCTCATTCTGCCGCGCGGGACGAAGATCGAGGTGAAGGCGAACTTCGAAGATCCGGACCTGCTGTCGGCTGCGTTCAGCACCCCGCTGACGACGGGGAGCGCGCCAAAGCCGAGCGCGATGCGGCTCACCATCGGCGTCCTGCCGGCGAATTCCAAACCAACCGCTCCATAGCGCCGCCGGGGTGCCGCCACGAAGACACGAAGGCACGAAGATTTTTTGTCCAAGATTGTCTTCGTGCCTTCGTGTTTTCGTGGCGGCTCAAAACGTCGCGGGCGTACCGTTGACGATGAGGTCCGCGCCGGTTGCTGCGCGGACCTTGTCGACGGTTGTATCGGCGGCGATTTCCTTCAGGACGAGGCCTCGATCGGTCACTTCGATCACGGCAAGGTCGGTGACGATCAGGTTCACCACCTTCATCCCGGTCAGCGGCAGCGTGCACTGCTTCAGGATCTTGTGGCCGCCGTCCCTGGTGGTGTGCTCCATCGCAATCACCACACGCTTGGCGCCGGCGACGAGGTCCATCGCGCCGCCCATCCCCTTCACCATCTTGCCGGGAATCATCCAGTTCGCGAGGTTCCCCTGCTGGTCCACTTGCAGCGCGCCGAGCACCGTGAGGTCGATGTGGCCGCCGCGGACCATCGCGAACGAGTCGGCGCTGCTGAAATATGAGCACCCGGCAGTCTCAGTGACCGTCTCCTTGCCGGCGTTGATCAGATCGGGATCGACTTCCTCGTCGGTGGGAAAGGGCCCGATGCCGAGCAGGCCGTTCTCCGAATGCAGCGTAATGTGCACGCCGGGCGGGATGTGGTTGGCGACGAGCGTCGGCATCCCGATGCCGAGGTTCACGTAGTCGCCGTCGTTCAGCTCACGCGCGACGCGCGACACGATCCGATCACGGAGATCTGCCATCCCGTTTCACCATTTTGGAGCCGCCACGAAAGCAGGAAGACACGAAGAAGATCTCTTACAAACACACCTTCGTGCTTTCGCGTCTTCGCGGCGGCTCTTGACCTTGCAACCAATCGGGACAGCTAGCCCCCAGCCGCGAGCCCCGACACCTTCCTGGTCGTACGCTTCTCGATCCGCTTTTCGTAGTGCTGGCCCTGCAGAATGTGCCGGACGAATATGCCGGGCGTCACCACGTGATCCGGATCGATCTCGCCCGGTTCGACCAAATGCTCGACTTCGGCGATCGTCACCCTCGCCGCGGTCGCCATCACCGGGTTGAAGTTCCGGGCCGTGCGGCGGTAGACGAGATTGCCGGCGCGATCGCCTTTCCAGGCCTTCACGAAGGCGAAGTCGGCGGTCAGCGGCGGCTCCAGGACGAACATTCTGCCGTCAATCGTTCGCGTTTCCTTGCCGTCGGCGACCAGCGTCCCATAACCGGTCGGCGTAAAGAAGCCGCCAATGCCGGCGCCGCCGGCGCGAATCCGCTCGGCGAACGTGCCCTGCGGGACAAGCTCGACCTCGAGTTCGCCGGTGAGAAACTGCCGCTCGAATTCCTTGTTCTCGCCGACGTAGGTCGCGATCATCTTGCGCACCTGGCGCGCTTTCAGCAGCACGCCGATCCCGAAATCGTCGACGCCGGCGTTGTTGCTGACCACGGTGAGGTCGCGGGCGCCGCGCGCGAGCAGGGCGGCGATCAGGTTCTCGGGAATTCCGCACAGGCCGAAGCCGCCCATCATAATGGTCGCGCCGTCGTCGATCATCGCGACGGCCTCGGCGGCGCTCCGGAGCACCTTGTTCATTGAAACGGTATTCTATCAAGTAAGATACGACTCCCAATTTGATGCATCCTGACCTCGAACAAGCCATCGAGTTCCACGAAGCGATCGTCGCGGAGGGCGGAAAGGCGCTGGTCGGCTACGACACGGCCAAGGCGCTCGCCAACGTCGTGTTGATGTCGGAAATTCCGACCTCCTACGATAAGAAGGAGCAGCGGCAGGTCAACGCCGGCAACCTCCTGCTGCGCGGCGTGCCGGGCGTCGGCAAGACGTTCTTCGGGGTGATTCTCGCAGCGATCAGCAACGCGAAATTCGTCCGCCTGCAGGGACGCGCCGATCTGCAGCCGACCGAAGTGGTCGGCTTCCAGATGATCAACCCCGCCACCGGCGAGCTGATGACCGAGTTCGGCCCGATGGCGCAGGCGGAAGTGATCCTGCTCGACGAGATCAACCGCATCCCGCTCAAGTCGCAGAGCGCGTTCCTCGAGGCGCTGCAGGACCGGACGGTGACGGTCGGCAACACCACCTTCGAACTGCCGGCGTTCAGCTTCGCGATCGCGACGATGAACCCCGTGGAGCTCGGGCAGGGGACGTTTCCGCTATCGGAAGCGGCGACCGATCGCTTCGCGATCATGATCAACATCGGCTACCTGCCGCCGGCCGAGGAAGCCAAGCTCGTACACTTCGACTTCAAGAAGGTGCGGCTCAGTCCGCTGATGACCAAGGAACGGATCATCGAGCTGCGCGCGGCGATCAACCAGCACGTATTCCTGCACGAGCGGCTCGGCCAGTACATCCAGCGGCTGGTCGCGGCGACGCGGCCTTACAACCCGGACACCGACTGGCACACGCACTCGCCGTCGGACCTGGTCGAGCACGGCGTCGATCTCGGCGCCTCGCCGCGCGCGATCATCTGCTGGGGACGGCTCGCCAAAGTCTGGGCACTGCTGGTGCGGCGCCGGACCGAGGTCTACCCCGAGGACATCCAGGATCTCGCGCCCTACATCCTCAACCACCGCATCTGGCTCGGTCCGCACGCAGCGAGCCACGGCCTGACCACCGACAGCGTCATCGCCGACGTCATCGATCGGGTGGCGATCCCATGATCGCGACAACCTCGAGCCGCCACGAAGACACGAAAGCACGAAGAAAATTCTTTGTACCAAACCGTCTTCGTGTTTTCGTGCCTTCGTGGCGGCTCGGAGTGCTGGGATGAGGACTCGCGAGCAGGACGTCGAGCCGTTCGTCAACCTGTCGGAGCTCACCGAGATCGAGCTGCTGATCATGCGGCGGATGCGCGAGTTCACGATCGGCGAGCACCGCAGTTTGTTCCACGGATCGGGATTCGATTTCGTCGGGCTGCGCGACTGGCAGGCCGGCGACCGCATGTCGCAAATCGACTGGGCGCAGTCGACGCTCACCAATTTCAGCCCGATGGTGGTCCGCGACTACGAGCAGCGCAGCACCGCGACGGTGGTGGCGATCGCCGACAACTCGCTGTCCACTCGCTGCGGCATCGACGGGATCCCGATCGCGGCGGCAATCGCGCGGACGATCGGCACGATCGGCATGTCGGCGGTGTTCTTCCAGGACCTCTTCGGCCTCATCACCTTCGATGCCAAGTTCGAGCAGCTCTCGGCGATTCGGCCGCGCATCGGCAAGAACCAGGTGATCCACTGCCTCGACGCCTACCAGTTCGGCGAGGGGCTGACGCTGCTGAAACGTGCCGACAGCCTGAGCATGTCGCTGGCCGGTTTCATGCGGAAGACGTCGATGGTGCCGGTGATCTCCGATTTCCTGTTCGACGAGGCCGGCGGCGTGATGAAGGAGCTGGCGCAGCTGAACTCGATGCACGATGTCTTCATCGTGCTCATCGACAGCGCGTTCGCGTTCGAGCTGCCGCCGGTGTCGGCCGGCTGGATCGAAGCGTTCGACGTCGAGACCGGCAAGTCGAAAGTGATGTCGCGCCATGCCTTGAAGGCGCTGTCGAGCCGGACGCGAGCCTGGCAGGACGAGGTCGCGAAACTGGCCAAGGACAACGACCTCGACGTGCTGCGCATCGGCGTCGACGAGGTGCAGACGGCGATCGCGCTGAGCGAGTTCATCGCCGAGCGGCGACTGCGAAAAGCGGCATAGGATAACCACAGAGACACGGAGGCACAGAGGCACGGAGGCACGGAGAGCGGAGACAGCGAGTGGCCACGGGAACGCAGAGGACGTAAAGGGTCGCTCACAAGCTGATCGGCGAGCGCGCCGCACGTCGGCCGGCTACGCCGGCCGCTGACCCGCCGCGAAGCGGCGGCGTGCGGCGCGCGTATCCGCACAGCTGCGTGCCGCTGTGCCTCTGTGGTTGTCTTCTTCGTGATCTTCGTGTCACCTTCGTGGTCTTCGTGGTTCCGGCGGCGTGACGGTAGAGAGTCCATGATGAGACGTGTTGCGGTTGCTTCCCTGCTGGTACTGAGCGCGTGCGCTGCGACGTTCGCCCAGGACGTGCAAACCGATCCACTGCAGTGCTGGTGGAAGACGAGCGCCGGCGCGGTGCGGATGGGCGAGCCGTTCTCGGTCGTCCTCACCTGCGCGGTGCTCGAAACGGATGCGGCGACGGTCGTGGTCGATCAATCGCGGCTCGAGCCGTCAGTGGTGCAGTTCGCGCCGTTCGAAGTGCTCGGCGGATCGCACGGCGCCGACCTGCGCACCGACCAGCGCCGCTTCTTCCAGTACGAGTACCGCCTGCGGCTGATCACCGAGACCATGTTCGGCAAGGATGCGGCGCTGCCGGAAACGAAAATCAGCTACCGCGTCCAGAGCAAAGTGTCCAAGAACACGGCGATCCAGGGTCGCGATCAGACCTACCTGCTGCCGCCGCAGTCGGTCAAAGTGCTGTCGCTCGTTCCGGCCGACGCCACCGACATCCGCGACACGCCGGTTGAAACGTTCGGCGATATCGACCAGCGCGCGTTCCGCGCCAACCTGTTCACCGTCATCGGCACCACCCTGTTCGTCGTCGCCGGCCTGCTCGCGCTGCTCGCGATCGTGCGGCTGTATCGTCGCTACCGCACCCCGGCGACGGTGACCGATCGACCGATCACCGACGGCGCGATCCTCCGCGGCGTCGGCCGCGAGCTTGCGGCGGTCCGCCGCGATCGCAACAACAACGGCGGCTGGACGCCGGACCTCGCCGCTCGCGCGCTCGCCGCGCTGCGCGTCGCCGCGACCTACGCGCTGGGCCGCCGGGTCGGGTATTTGAAACTGAATCAACCGCCCACGACGCGCTCACTGGACCTCAACGTCTCGCGAGCTGCCGCCGGCGTGCGGCCGGCTGCCACCGGCCCTCAGGCCGTGGCGTTGACCGACGGTACGCTCGTGCTCCGCAACGGCCTGTTCAAGCGCAAGCCGATTGCCATCTCCGGCGCGATCACGCCGCAAAC
>Ga0075425_100003181_pt1 | contig 16656 bp, 13 predicted proteins | sample SoiMethybrSBSTD4_FD_75300 | JGI IMG/M metagenome (GOLD analysis project Ga0075425, IMG submission 75300) | Bulk soil microbial communities from a Populus tree surrounding site in Tennessee, USA - Soil MetaG P. TD hybrid SBSTD4 | ecosystem: Environmental > Terrestrial > Soil > Tree plantation... | reverse complement strand
CGGTTGAAGCTGAAGATCGCCATCGCCGCGCACCACTGGGTGGCATCGCAGCTGATCGCGTTCACGAACGGCGCCCATCCCGGCGGGTAGAACTGCAGCTCCAGGAAGGCCGTCCCCGGATGGCGCCCGATGTAATGGGGATCAGCCGGGTCGCCGCTGTCGAAGATGTTCGTATCGCTGTTCGGTGTGCACGGAGCATTCGTGAACTCCGGCGCCGACTGGTTGTCACAGAGGTCCATGCCGAACCAGAAGGCGATTCGGTCCTGGAAGTTGAATGTCCCGCCGGTTCCGTCCTGCGTGGGGAGCTTCGGCGGATCGTTCGGAATGACGACGCGATAGCTGTTGTTGTTCCCGGCTCCGGGAACGTTCGAATAGAAGAGCGCCGAGGGCTCGTCATGCCCCGTGTAACGCCCCTCGTACCCAATCGCATCAGCGGTCTCGGCGCAGAGCACGTCGCCTTCGTTGCAGCGGAAGCGAAGCTCGTCGTCGCCTGTGGCAAAGGCACTCGCCGCGCGAGGCGCACTTTGATACCCGGTCCTCGCCGAGGCGGAAGCCGCCAGCGCGGCGATCAGCACGGCCCCGGCGACCAGCACAAATATCTGTCGCATTCAACCCTCCCTCGAGAGAAATCGTCTTCCCACTTCCATCGTCGAGCGTCGTCCTTGCGCGTCACCTCCTCATCACACGCGGACACGGCCGTTCGAGCGCACAGGAGTCTCACACGGGCCGCAACCTGCGTGCAACCGTCGGCCGTGCGTCAGCGGCGAGTGGCGGCCTCGGCGGCCGCGCGGCCATCCTCCGCGAGGAGGGAGTGGACGAGCTGCGCCGCGATCGATCCCTCTCCGACTGCGGACGCGACGCGCTTGACGGCTCCGTGCCGTACGTCTCCGGCGGCGAGCACCCCCGGAAGGCTCGTCTCGAGTGATAGAGGCCGACGCTCGAGCGGCCAGCCGATGCCATCCGGCAAGTCCTCGCCGGTGAGGACGAACCCGTGCTCGTCCCTAGCGAGCTCGGGCGGCAGCCAGTCGGTGTGCGGCCACGCGCCGATGAGCACGAAGAGAGCGTCTGCGCTCATTTCGGTCTCGTCGCCGGTCGCGTTCGCCCGCACCACGAGCCGTTGCAGACGACCGTCACCGCCCCCGCCGACGACGACCGTGTCGGTCAGGACGCCGATGCTCGGCGCCGCCTCCAGCGCCCGCACGAGGTAGTGCGACATACCGGCGTCGAGCGTCTGTGCGCGCACGACGATCGTCACCTGCCGAGCGTAACGGGCGAGGTGGAGCGCGGCCTGCCCCGCGGAGTTTCCGCCGCCTGCGATGTAGACGTCCTTGCCGCGTAGCCCGGGCGCCTCCGATGCCAGGCCGCCGTAGAACACGCCGGCGCCCGTCAGGGCCTCCAGCGACGCGACGCCCAGGCGGCGGTAGGCCGCGCCCGTAGCGAGGATCACCGCCGCGGCGCTGATGTGCCGACCGTCCGAGAGCGTCACCTCGCGTCGATGTGAACCCGTCAGGCTCGTGGCTCGATGCATGAACAGGAAACTCGCTCCGAAGCTCATGGCCTGCTCGTACGCCTGCTCGGCGAGGCGGCTGCCGCTGACGCCCTTGGCGAAGCCGAGGTAGTTACGGATGAGCGAGCTGGACCGAGCCTGGCCGCCGATGCCGCCTTCGTCGATCACGAGCGTGCGGAGCCCCTCCGAGGCGGTGTAGACCGCGGCCGAAAGACCGGCGGGCCCGGACCCGACGACGACGACGTCAAAGGCATCCCCCGCGAGATCGGACGGAGCGCCGGCGGCCTCGGCAATCTCGGCGTCCGACGGATCGGACAGAACCTGCCCGTCCGGAAGCATCATGAGCGGGAGCCGCGCGGCCGCTCCTGCCTTCGCCACCAGCTCGCGCCCTTCGTCTGAATCCGCGAGCCAGAACGCGTGCGGAACGGCACACTGCTCGAACACCGTCCTCAGCTCGTACGCCCGGCCCGACCATTCCCGGCCAACGATGTGCACCGTCTGCGGAACGCTGGGCCGATCGCGCGCCCACTCGAGCAAGAAGCTCGATATCGACTCGTGGAACACCTCGTCCGGCGACCCCCTCGGCGAGAGCACGTAGTGATCGATCCGGCCGAGCGCCGTCAGCGCTCGGATCGCTCCGGCCGTCGATGGGTCTCCCCAAGCCCCGAACGGAACCAGCAGCGCCCGTTTGGCATGCGGGTGGAGCTGGCGCGCCCGATCGAGAACCCATCCACTCGCCGTTTCGCCGAGCGCGCTCCCCACGAGTACGAGCGCCACCTCGACATCCGCTTCCGCGAGCTCGGCCAGCGCCTGAAGCGCATCGTCGGCTTCGCTCAGCGACTCCACGCGGTAATCGCGGCCATACCGCTGGACGAGCTGACCGGCGACCTCGTCGAGGCGATCGCGATTCGGTTCGACCGCAATAAGCAGGGGCATGGGCATCCCTTCAACGTAGCGCGGTCGAAGCGGGACGTCTCCGGCCGCCACTCTAGACTCCCACGCGGTGATCGGTTCCGAGGAGACGTCGGATGGCGCCGAGGCTCAATCCCTCGAGCGAGGTGATGGGGCCTGCGACGCGCTGTACGCGCACTGGGAGCGCACGCAGTGGTCGGCACTGGCCCTCGACCTGGAAACCGACAGGGCAACGTTCGCCGCGCTGGACGACGAGGCGAAGCGGGGCATGGTGTGGATCTTCGCCCATCGGTTTCACGCCGAGTTCAACGTCGCCCGTCTGCTCGCGCCGTTTCTCCTCGCGGCCCCGAGCTACGACATGCAGCTGCTGCTCGCGACCCAGGTGGCAGATGAGCATCGGCACCTCCAGGCCGTCTTACGCATCTACCGCGAGGTGTTCGGCGTCGAGGGCGGGATCGAGGCGGTGCGCGCGCTGGCCGATCGCAACATGGACTACGTCGCCGAGGCGCTGTACGGGGAGCTCGAGCGGTACGTCGGGCGGCTGACGGCCGACTCCGATGAAGACGAGTTCCTCGCCGCGATCGTCGTCTACCACCTGATCGCCGAAGGCGTGATCGCGCGGGCGGCACAGAACCTCGCCGCCGGGCAGTACGCCCGCCTCGAGTTCCCGGGGCTCGCCGCGGGGCAGCGACTCGTCGCGCGCGATGAGGCCCGGCACATCGGCATCGGCGTCGTGTACGCACGCCGTCGGCTCGCGGAGGCACCCGAGCGTGGGCGAGCCGTCGTCGGCAACATCGTCGAGATCTTCGGCGAGTTGACGACGTCGCTGCTGAATGATGCCGGAAGCGATATGGAGGCGCTCGTCAGGTCCGGCTACGGCGTCGACCCAGCCGGTTTCTACGCCGAAGCGATGCGCCTCCTCCAGCTACGGCTGCGCTCGATCGGATTTCTCGACGAGTAACCCTGCCGCCGGCGCAGGCGCTATTTCACTCCGACGCGGATCCGGTAGCAGACGACGATCCGTGTCGTGCGAGCGCCGATCACCCGTTCAGCCGTCTCGCACAAGCCGGCGAACGTCTCGTGCACCTCCGGTGCGGCATCGCGGAAGATGCTGCGCGGGCCGCCCAGGCTCTCGGCCAGCCCGACGATGCGAGAGCCGTCAGCCTCGTCGAACCCGTGGCAGACGATCTCGCGCGCGAAGCGAAACCGCCCGCTGTCACGGATGCGCTGAACGTGACGCTCCTTCGGCCATGACTCCGCGCCCGCGTCGAGGCCGAGACGCTTACGCGCGGCGCGCCGTGCGGCGAAATGGGCCATGAACGCGGCGTCGACCTCCGGGTGGATGACCGGCGGAACGTCGTAGTCGTACGCGGCGAACACCCCGCCGGGCCGAAGCAGGCGCGCCGCTTCGGCCAGAACCGGCTCCGGCTCCATCCAGTGGAACGCCTGGGAGCAGGTAACGAGATCGGCTGCGCCTTCGCCGAGGCCGGTGTCGGCGGCGTACCCCTGCACGTAGTCGACGTTCGGCTCGCCCGTGGCAATGCGGGCGCGCTCGCGCATGTGCGGATTCGCCTCCACGCCGATGACCTGGTCCGCGCGGTGTGCCCAGGCGCGACTCGAGAGTCCTGTCCCCGCGCCCAGATCGATCACGAGGCGCGGCCGCTCGACCTGCGCCACCAGGCTCAGGATGTCGAGAAGCTCAGCGGGCGGTGCGGGCCGCGACCGGTCGTAGAGATCGGCGAACGCGTCGCTGTCATACCCGGAGCGCTCGATCAGCGTCCGCGAAAACTCGCTCATGTCGCCTACGGTCCTGCTCCCCGACCCTGAAGCCTGGCCCAGGTGTCCCTGAGGCCGAGCGTGCGGTTGAAGACGAGCCGCCCGGGCGTCGAGTCCGGATCCGGGCAGAAGTAGCCGAGCCGCTCGAACTGCACGGTCTCACCGACCGGCAGCTCGGCGAGCGCGGGCTCGACCAGGCAGCCCTCGAGGACGGTCTCGGAGTCGGGGTTGAGGTCGGCGAACGGGTCGCCGTCGGCGCCAGGATCGGGACGGCTGAAGAGGCGGTCATAGAGACGGACCTCAGCGGGCACCGCATGCTCCGACGAGAGCCAGTGCAGCGTCGCCTTGGGCCGGCGCCCATCACGTGCGTCGCCGCCGCGGGTCTCCGGATCGTAGGTGCAGCGGATCTCGACGATCTCGCCGCTGTCGTCCTTCACCACGTCGGTGCAGGTCACGAAGTACGCGTAGCGCAGGCGCACCTCGCGGCCCGGGGCGAGGCGGAAGAACTTGCTCGGCGGGTCCTCCATGAAGTCGTCGCGCTCGATCCAGAGCTCGCGCGCGAACGGCACCTTGCGCGTCCCGGCCGAGGGGTCCTCGGGGTTGTTGACCGCCTCCATCTCCTCGACCTGCTCCTCGGGGAAGTTCTCGATCACGAGCCTAAGCGGGCGTAGGACCGCGAAGCGTCGCGGCGCTGTCCGGTTCAGGACGGCCCTGACCTCGTGCTCGAGCATCTCGATCTCCACGGCGCTGTGGCCTCGCCCTCCTACCCCGACCACGTCCAGGAAGTTGCGCAGACCCTCGGGCGGGAACCCGCGGCGCCGCAGGGCCGAGACGGTGGGCATGCGCGGATCGTCCCAGGCTCGCACGGAGCCCTCGCTCACGAGCCGCGCCAGGAACCGCTTCGAGAGCACGGTGTACGTGAGGTTGAGGCGGGCGAACTCGTACTGGTGCGGGCGCGAGGGCACCGGCAGGTTGTCGATCAGCCAGTCGTACAGCGGCCGGTGATCCTCGAACTCGAGCGTGCAGAGCGAGTGCGTGACGCCCTCGATGGCGTCCGACTGACCGTGGGCGAAGTCGTACAGCGGATAGATACACCACTCGTCGCCGGTCCGCGGGTGGGTCGCGTGCAGAATCCGGTAGAGCACCGGATCGCGCATGTTGATGTTGGGCGAGGCCATGTCGATCTTGGCCCTGAGCACTCGGGCGCCGTCCGGAAACTCGCCCGCGCGCATGCGCTCGAACAGCTCGAGATTCTCATCGATCGACCGGTCACGCCAAGGGCTGTTCTCGCCAGGCTCCGTCAAGGTGCCGCGGTGCTCGCGGATCTCGTCCGCGGAGAGGTCGTCGACATACGCCTTGCCCGCCCTGATCAGGTCGACGGCCCAGTCGTAGAGCTGATGAAAGTAGTCGGAGGCGTAGTAGAGATGGTCGCCCCAGTCGAAGCCGAGCCAGCGGATGTCCGCCTGGATCGAGTCGATGTACTCCTGCTCTTCCTTGATCGGGTTCGTGTCGTCGAAGCGCAGGTGGCAGTGCCCGCCGAACTCCTGGGCGATCCCGAAGTTGAGCGCGATCGACTTCGGGTGGCCGATGTGGAGGTAGCCGTTCGGCTCCGGCGGGAAGCGGGTGACGACCTCGGTGACCCTGCCCTCGCGCACGTCCGCGGCGACGATCTCGCGGATGAAGTCGCTTCGTTCGGGAGTGACTGGACTGTGGCCGCTCAGACCGCTTCTACTCGCCATCCCGAAGAGGGTAGTCCGCGGGAACGGCGGCGGGCCGTGCAGCCCGCCGCCACGCCCGTGTTGATTCGGCCCGGACGACGAGGCAGGCAGCCGCAGAAGCCGGATCATTGTCTCGCCGCACGCCCAGTTCAATAACCATGCGGCCTAACCCGTTCGGGTACAGCGCGCCCGTGGCGAGTGAGATCAGCCCTTGACGAGCTGCTGGCCGCCGTCGATGTCGAAGGTCGCGCCCGTGATCGCCGTGTTGGCCATCAGGTGAACGGCGAGCGCGGCGATGTCGGCCGGGCCGACGATGCGTCGAATCGGTAGCGTCGTACGGAGCTCCTCGCGGCGCTCCTCGATCTGATCGCCGAGCAGCGACTCCGACAGCGGAGTATCGACGAAGCCGGCCGCGATCACGTTCACGCGGATGGGCGCGAGCTCGAGCGCGAGGTTCCTAGCGAGCGCGGGACCAGCAGCCGTCAGGGCTGAGATCAGCGAGAGGCCTACCCCCGTGCTGCGGCCACCAGTGCCGCCCATGAAGAGCAGCGTCCCGCCCGGCCGCACCTTGCCCGCGGCGTTCTGTGCGACATGCATCGGCAGGAATAGATGAGCTTCGACGTCGTGCTGTGCCTTCTCGAAATCGAACTCCGCGAGCGGCGCGTAGTAGGGGCCTGGCCCCGTAACCAGCACGTGGTCGATCGGAGTAGGCAGCCCGTCGAAGAACGTCTCGAGCCGATCGAAGTCGGTCGCGTCGAAGGCGTCGGTGTGGAGAGCGCCGAGCTCCTCGCCTACCGCGCGGAGACGTTCGGGGTGGCGTGCGGTGAGGATGACGCCGGCGCCCTCGACGCGCGCGAGTCGAGCGGTCTCGAGGCCGATCCCGGCACTGCCGCCGATGACGACGACCGTCTGACCGAGCAGCTGCGGCTTGGGTGCGACACGGGTCGCGGTGGGAGCAGTGGTCATGCTTCCTCCTTTACGTCTTCAGACGTGGTCTCGCGGGATCTCGAAGCTCCAGTCTCGGGTGAGCACCTGATCGTCGTCTTCCCAGGCGGCGAGGTCGGTCTGTACCCGGAAGGTGGTCGCGTCGCACGTCAGATCGGCGCGGGCGCGCACGCGCGTGCGCCAGGCCCCGCGTCCGATCGTGATCTCGTGCTCGCTATGCACGCTCGCCGAGAGCGGCTCGCCTTCGACGATCGAGAACGTATTCGTTTCACCGTGCTTGTACTCGAGACCGTCCGGCAGCCGGAAGCCGCTGCCGTTCGAGCAGCTCGACGAGCGGACGGTGCGACCCGTCTGACCGTCGAAGCTGACGGATACGTCCGCCCCGCCGCCGCCCAGTTGCTCGAGCGGCAGCGGCGTGCTGAGTTCCGGCTCGCCGAAGGCGGGCACGGAGGGGTCGTCGTGCCCCGGTAGGCGCACCGGCAGCGCGAGGTGCGAGGCGCCGGCGACGACGGTCAGCCTCACCGGCTCGGGAGAGGGCCAGGCGCGCGGCCATCCAGTAGGCGAAATGCTCACGCGCAGCCGGTGGCCGGCCGGGACGGCGCGGCCGATCGCGTCGAGCCGCACGCTCGCTCGAGCCCGCTCGCCCGGAACGAGCGGGTTGGGCGACTCGTGTCCGTCGCGGTGCGCCAGGTTGAGCTGACCGCGGGTGATGAGCGTCGAGACGCCGTCGGGTGCGACGTCGCAAAGGCGGACGGAGGCGAGCGCGAGCGGGCGGTCGGACGCGAACACGAGCTCGACCCGAGGCGACCCGAGGATCTCGACTCGCTCCTCCAGCGGCGGCGTCGTGAACGAGAGCGCCCGCCCGTCTTCGGCGCGCTGATCGACCGAGAAGATCCAGCCGCTGTCGAGCCCCGCCGTCTGCAGGCCGCGGATCGCGAGCTCGGCCTCGTCGGCTGCGCCCGCCGTCAGACCGCCCTCTGCGGTCAGCGTGAGCCCGCGTATCTCGACGTTCGGGCTCGGCCAGCTTGGCTCCGCGACCCAGCGCCCCGGGAGCGAGTCGTGCGTCCCCGGCGCGAACGGCTCGGCGATCCACGCTTCCAGGAGCGGCTCACGCTCGATGCCGTTCTCGCTCCCCTTGAGCCACCGGTCCCACCAGCGAAGCGCCTCCTGCAGGAAGCCGATCGACGGGCCAGGCGCTGCCTGCTCCGGATAGGTGTGGCCCCACGGGCCGATGAGCCCTTTCCGCGGGACGTCGAGCCGCTCTAGCAGCGCGAAGACCGGGTTCCGGTACCAGTCGCTCCACCCCGAGACGACGTAGACCGGGCAGCGGATGGCTGCGTAGTCCGCGTCCACCGAGCCCTGCAGCCAGTAGCCGTCTCGGCGCTGGTGGCTGAGCCAGATCTCGATGAACGGGCGGCTTCCCTCGAGTCGAGCAAGCCACAGCTCTCGCCAGCGATCCCCGACGACCTCAGGATCCGGCGGACGGGCGCCGTAGGCCAGCATGGTCGTCGCCCAGTCGAGCATCGGCTCGAACAGGCAGCCTCCGCACCAGTGGACGTCGTCCGTGTAGCGGTCGTGCGTCGTGGAGACGGCGATCACTGCCTTCAACGCGGGCGGTTGCCGCGCTGCCACCTGAAGTGCGTTGAAGCCGCCCCAGGAGATGCCGAACATGCCCACCTCCCCCGAGCACCACGGCTGCGCGGCGAGCCACTCGATCACCTCGACGGCGTCGAGCTGCTCCTGCGGCAGGTACTCGTCGAGGAGCAGCCCGTCGGAGTCGCCACTTCCGCGCATGTCCACGCGAGCCGACGCATAGCCGTGGCCCGCGAGGTACGGGTGGCGGAGGGCATCGCGCGGCGCTGTCGAGTCGTCCTTCCGGTACGGAAGGTACTCGAGCAACGCAGGCACCGGGTTGTCCTCGGCGTCCTCCGGCAACCAGATCCGCGCGGAGAGTCGCCCCCCGTCGGACAGCGGGATCCAGACGTTCCGCAGCTCACGCACGGGCCGCGGGGCCGACTGCTCGACGAGAGTTTCGCTCACGACGCCTCCGCTCCGACCGGCTCGGCAGCAGCCGCGATCTGCGTGCGCAGCGCCTTGAGCGCCTCGACGTAGATCTCGGAGAAGGTCGGGAAAGGTTGGATCGTGTCGCGCAGCACCTCGAGCGGCACGCGTGCGCGAATCGCCAGCGTCGCCTGCTGCTGCCACTCAGCCGCTTCCGGGCCGAGGGCGTAGGCGCCGGTGACTCGAACGCCGTCGCTCAGCAGGGTCAGGAACCCGTTGCTCTCCGCGTACGCGCGCGTGTAGGTCTCCGTCTTCGCGATCTCGGCCAGACGCGCCGTCCCGCTGAAGCGGCCGTCGGTCGCGCCGACGGAGGCCGCCTCCGGGTCGGTGTAGACGACGCGTGGAACGGCGTCGTAGTCGGCCTCGCGCGGTTCGCCGAGGATGTTCGACGCGACGATCTCGCCCTGGTACTTCCCCACGTGGGTCAATTGCCAGATGCCGGTGATATCGCCGACCCCCCAGAGCCGTTCACCTGCGCGAAGCCGCGAGTCGACCGGAATGCCGTGGCCGTCCGCTTCGATGCCCACCGTCTCCAGGCCGATATCGTCGACGCGTGGACGCCGGCCGGTGGCGACGAGGAGCCGGTCGCCACGCAGCTCGCGACCGTCGTCGAGCTCCAGGACAAAGTCCTCGGCGTCGCGCCGCGCGGCCTTCGCGCCGACCCCGAGGGCAAGCTCGACGCCCTCACGGGCCAGGACATCGCCGAGCGCCTCGCCGAGCGGCGCGGGTTCGTGACCGAGGAGATGCTGTGCCATCTCGACAATCGCCACCTCGCCGCCGAAGCGGCGTACGGCCTGCGCCATCTCGACGCCGACCGGGCCGCCGCCGAGCACGAGCATCCGCCGAGGCACGGCCTTCATCCCCGTCGCTTCGCGGTTCGTCCAAATCCCGTCGAGCTCGCGCAGGCCGGGCACCGGCGGGATGACGGGACTGGCGCCGTTTGCGAGGACGACGTGCTCGGCGGTGTGGCGGGTGCCGTCGACCTCGACGACGCCCGGGCCCGCCAGCCGGCCGGTGCCCCGAAGCAGGTCGATCCCGCTTCGCGCCAGCCAGCGCGCCTGGCCGGCGTCGGAGTAATCCGAGACCATGAAGTCGCGCCACGCAAGCGCCTTCTCGACGTCGACTTCCGCCGTTGCCGCCGCCTCGTTGGCACCGTGCACGGCCTCGCCGGGACGCAACAACGTCTTCGACGGGATGCACGCCCAGTAGGAGCACTCGCCGCCGGCGAGCTCCCGCTCGACCACGGCCACGCGAAGCCCGCCCTCGGCGAGCGCGCCTGCGCAGTGCTCTCCCGGCGAGCCGGCGCCGATGACGATGACGTCGTAGTCACTCATTGCGGCAGCTCCACGCCCGCCCGCTCGGCGACCATGTACTTCGCGTACCAGACGGGCCACTCCGCGTCCGCCTTGCCGGTGCGCTTCTCGTGCTCGCCATGTGCGGTCGCTGCGCGAATGAGCGCCTGCTCGAGGTCGTCGGCGGAGCTGTACGCCGTCGTCCCGTCGACGCGGTCGGCGAGGCGCGTCGTGATCTCCTGGAGGAGCCAGGGATTGCCGTCCGGGTCGCTGAAGGAGGCGAAGGAGCGGTAGGTGCCCCGCTCGGGATCCGGACCGCTCACTCGGGCGGCGTCTCCGTCGGCGCGGAAGCGCGCGCCGCCGGCCCCCTCGTGGAACACCTCGCTTACGGCGACGCCGTTGCCGATCAGCTCTTCGCGAGCGGCCTCGATGTCGGTGACGATCAGGTAGAGACTGCCGCTCGTGCCCGGAGCGGCCGAGGTGACACCCCTGCCGAACTGGATCGAGCACCCCGAGCCCGGCGGGGTGAACTGGACGATGCGGAAGTCGTCCCCGATCACGAAGTCCGCGTCCTGGCGCCATCCCAGACTCCCGTAGAACCGCTTCGCCCGGTCGACGTCGGCCACAGGGATGACGGCAACCTCCAGCTTCATGTCCATCATCACGCTCCCCGAGGCCTCAGTCGCCCTGTTGCTCTTGACGTCGGTGCTGCTCATCAGGCCCTCCTTGGTCCGTTGGTGATGAGAGGGAGGGTCGTCTGCCGGCGCCCGAGTCGCGCCCGGTGAACTCCCTGGTCGATGCCCTGGTCTGCGCCTGTGATCAGGTCGGCACCGGGGCGCCGTCGGCGTCCGGTAGGGCGCGCCGCAGCTCCCGGCGCGAGCTGACCCCGAGCTTGGAGAAGACCTTGTGCAGGTGCCACTCCACCGTCCGGTGACTCAGGAACAGGCGCGCACCGATCTCGGGATTGGAGTAGCCGTCGCGGGCGAGCCGCGCGATCTGCGCCTCCTGCGGCGTGAGCTGGCCGCGTGTCTCGACTGAGCGCTTGCGCACCTTCTCGCCGGTGGCGAGCAGCTCGATGCGCGCGCGCTCTGCGAACCCTTCCATCCCGATCGTCATGAACATGTCGTGCGCGGTGTGAAGCTGCGCGCGCGCATCGACCCGGCGGTTCTCCCGTCGCAGCCACTCGCCGTAGAGCAGATGCGCACGGGCGAGCTCGGGGCGGAGCCGTGTGCTGCCGAGGCGCTCAACCGCCTCGCGGTACGACGTCTCGGCGGTCTCGCCTTCAGTGAGCAGCGCGCGCGAGCGAGCCTCGACGCCCAGCGCCCAGTCGGTGCCGGCCGGAGCCGTGGCAGAGGTCAGGCGTTCCATCGCGCTGCTCCCGAGCTCGGGCTTGCCGCTTCTGACGCTCGCCTCGATCAGTTCGGCCAGCGCCCACGCTCCGATGAACAGCTCGAAATCGTCGTCGCATGCCCGGCGGGACAGGGCCAGAGCCTGCTCGTAGCGACCGAGGCCGTTGAAGAGGATCGCGGCGACCCATTGTGCGTACTGGACGCCGATGCCCTGGCCACCGGCTGTTGCCTCCTCGACGGTGGAGTCGATCAACGCGGTGGCCTCGGCCTCGCGCCCCCGAAGGGCCGCGAGGAGCATCGCGCCGTACGGCGCAATCCGGGTGTTGGTCGCGTGGGTGACGTCATCGGCCTCCGCAATCGCTGCCGTAGCACCGGGGAGCTCGCCGCGCCACGCGAGGAGAATCGCCTGTGCGGTGAGGTCGATCGGAAGCCGCGCCAGCGCGCCGGCCTCACGGGCGAGCTCGAGCTGACGGACGTTGATCTCGTGCCACGTGTCCTCGTCCCACAGCAGGTTCGACGGCACCGTCGTCAACCAGCCCCAGCGGAAGTTCTCCTCCACCGAGCTCTCATCGGCGGCGAACGTACTCGCGGCTTCCCTCAACATGGGCGCCGCCGCGGCCAGCCCATCGATGATCAGCGTGGCAAGGCCGTCGAGCAGCAGATCGGAGGGACGTGTCGACCGCCCCGGCGGCGCCGCCTTCGCCGCCCGCGAGACGTCGAGCAAATTGCCGTCGGTGGCCAGACGCCCTGCAAAGAGCGCCGCGCCCCACGCGTCGAGGTACGTTTCCCGCGCGAGCCCCACGTCGAGAGGCTCGAGTCGTCTCGCGGCCCTGAGGAGCAGCGGAGGCGCGTCGCTTCCGGCGCTGGACGCGAATGCGATCTGTCCGTGCAGCAGCTCAGCCCGTGCGGCTTGCAGCTCGTCGACGGATCCCTCCTCGGCGACCGCGAGCATCCTGAGAGCCGCGTCGAAGGCACCAGCGTGCAAGCTCGCGAGGGCCGCGTGGAGCGCGCGATCGGTGCGCCTTGTCGGTTCCTGCGTCAGGCCAACCGCGCGCTGCAGGAACGCCGCCGCAGCGGCGAGCCCGCCGCGACCTTGCGCACGACCGGCCGACCGCACGAGCTCGAGGGCGACCTCTTCGTCCGGCGTCCTCGCAGCTGCGGCGCGATGCCACGCACGGCGGTCGGGATCCACGTCCGGGTCTGTCACGTCGGCGAGCGCCCGGTGTACCGCAGCGCGCTCCTCGGCCGAGGCGGAGTGGTAGACCGCCGAGCGCACCAGGGGATGCCGGAACGTGACCTGCACGCCTAGCTCGAGCAATCCGGTCGCGGCGGCTGCTGCGGCGGCGTCCGGGGCGATCCCGAGCAGCTCGGACGCGCTCCACAACAAGGTCGCACTTCCCACCGGCTCGGCCGCGGCAGTCAGTACGAGGCGGCGGGCGTCTGGGGAGAGCGAGCGCAGCCGTGACCGGAAGCCTTCTTCGATGCGGCCCGTCAAAGGCGTCGTCTCGAGCAGCCCGAATCCGCCTGCCAGCTCTGCCGGCGTGGGACCGTGCGTCAACTCGAGCAGCGCGAGCGGGTTTCCGCGGGTCTCCGCGACGATCCGTTCGCGAACCTGCTCGTCGATCGGTGCTCTGACTGCAGACTTCAGCAGCGCCCGGGCATCCGCGTCGCGCAGTCCGGGCACGACAAGCTCGCGTAAGCCGCCGAATTCGTTGTCGCTATCGTCGCGGACGGCAAAGACGAGTACCACGCGCTCCGCCAACAGCCGGCGAGCGACGAAGGCAAGCGTCTGCGCCGAGATCCGGTCGATCCACTGTCCGTCGTCGACGACGCACACGAGCGGCTCCTCCTCGGCTACCTCGGCCAGCAGGCTGAGCACAGCCAGAGCGACGAGGAAACGGTCGGGGGATGGCCCATCGCTGAGGCCGAATGCCGTGGCGAGCGCGGCCCTCTGCGGGCCCGGGAGATGATCGAGACGCCCGAGCAGCGGGCCGCAGAGCTGGTGCAACCCGGCGAATGCGAGCTCCATCTCGGACTCCACGCCGGTGGCGCGCGCGACCCGGCAACTGGAAGCGTGCTCGACCAGGTACTCAACCAACGCGGTCTTGCCGACTCCCGGCTCTCCGCGCAGCACGAGCACCTGACTCCGGCCGGCCTGTGCGGCCGTCAGCAGCCGATCGAGTGTGGCGCATTCGGCTCTCCGGCCGCGCAGCACGAACGGGCCCCCTAGGGTGCCGACGAGAGACCCCGTGTGTCTGCCGATGGTGATAGCACCTCACCCCCGCGACAACACGATTCAGCCGATCGGCGAGTGCCTGCCCGCGCCGGTCGGAGAGACAAGCCTACCCGTGACGCCAGGGCATCGGCCGGGGCCACCGACAGGCGCGATTGAGTCGACCGGATCCGTCCCTGACAACGTCGGTGACATGGCGCGCGACGTGCTTCGCTTCGCCGATGCCCTAGCATTCCGGCGGATCGATCTCCTCGGGTTCTCGCTCGGCGTCCTCTCCGGCTCCGAGGAGAGCCGCGCCAAGGGAATGGAGTACCTGAGGCGCATCTCGGCTCGAACGGCCGATCGCGACGATCCCACCGACCGCCTGGAGAGGAACCCACCCATCGCCTGCGGAGACAGGGATGTCCTCGCGGCGCTCGGATGCGCCGAACCCGGGCAGGTCGACGGCAAACAGGTGGGCGTGCTCGGCGAGCGTGGCCGACATCGACGCAAACGCAAAGACGCTCTCCGGCCCCAGGCCCGGCCCTCCAAGCCACTAAATAGTTGTCTTCATCGCCGACTGGCACGGCGACAGTACGCTCGCGACTGTGGGAGCATGAAAACGAAGGCTGCTCTCGCCCAGAAAGGAGAGTCGAAAGGGCTGATCAGCCGAACATCGTGCTCGTCCACGGCGCGTGGGCGGACGGCTCCAGCTGGAGCGCCGTCATCGAGAGGCTCCAGGCCGCCGGCTACCACGTCACTGCCGCACAGTTCCCGCTCGCGAAACTGGCGGATGACGTTGCGCGGTTGAGGGAGGTGCTCGCCCGCCAGGACGGGCCGACCGTCGTCGCGGGGCATTCGTACGGGGGGCAGATCATCACGGCGCTCGGTGAAGATGCGCCGAATGTCGTCGGACTGGTCTACATCGCTGGCTTCGCGCTTGACGAAGGCGAAACGATCGGAGCCCTGCAGGCACAAGGACCTCCGACCCCGGCGACTGCGCACCTGGACATCGACGAGCAAGGGTTCGCTTGGCTGCCCGAAGACGACTTCGTGAACCACTTCGCGGCCGACGTCGATCCGACCAAGGCGAGGGTGATGCACGCCGTGCAGCAGCCCCTGCACGCCTCCGCACTGGAGGAGGCGATGGAGACGCCGGCCTGGAAGTCGCTGCCGTCCTGGTTCCTCGTCGCCGAGGGAGACCAGGCGATCCCTCCCGACGCCGAGCGGCAGTTTGCCGCGCGTATGGGTGCCACAACCACCGAGGTTCCGACGAATCATGTGGCGATGGTCTCGCACCCAGACGAGGTCGTGATGATTATCGAGACCGCCGCCGCGGCTGTGCCAGTCGCAACGTAGCGCCGTCCGGCGCGCCGCCCTCGTCGACACCGAGAGCCGAGCTAGCCACAGGCCCGTCGCCAACGAAGTCAGAACGGCGGGCTGTGGTGGCATCCGGCGCGTAACTACGGAGTAGCGGTAGTACCTCACTGGCTGGATCGAGGGAGCGGAGCTTGCCCGGGCAAGCGGATGTAAGCTCGGCCCTAGAGGAGGCCCAGATGCATGCGCTCGTCGTGCGTGCGACCATCCATAACGCTGACCGCACGCGGGAAGTCCTCAATAGCCAGGTTCTGCCGCAGGCTTCGGGTGCGCCGGGTTTCAAGGCGGGCTACTGGACGTGGCCGACCGGCGAAGGGGAGTTGAACGTGCTCGCGATGATCATCTTTGACTCGGAGGAGAACGCACGCGCGGCGGGCGACCGGGTGAGCGCGAATTTTTCGCAGCTTGAAAACCGCGACGACATCACGCTCGACGGCGTTGAGGTCCGCGAGGTCGTTGCATCGGCCTGATGAGATAGTCGGGTTATCGCCATCCCTGAGCCACGCATCGGTGGGTCAGCCTCGCCCGCGCTGCGGCGGTGTGCCCGCCTCCCAGGAGGCATTCCCGGAACACTGGCCCAGGTCAGGCCTCCGGAATGCCCCCTAACCGGCTTTCCTACCGCTGACCGTTATCCATCCTGGATGCTCACTCCGTCGATCGTCCGGAAGCGTGGCTCCAGCTTCCAGCTGCCGTCTACGTGCCTTCGGCCGCGGCCGCCCCGTCGTTCCGCGCTTCGATGGCCCTGACGCTTTCTCGGAACGCCTTGTCCAACCTGCCCTTGCCGATCGTCGCGACCACGATCCCGAGCAGCCGTCCTTTGAGGTTCTTGCCTTCGCGTACCACGACGTAGTCGATCTCGGTCGTTCCGTCAGGCTGCCGTTTCAACGTGTACGTGTGGCCCGAGTTGCCCCCCCAGATGTTCGAGTCGGTGGTCGTGAGCACGACGCGATTGGGATCGGACCAGTCGTAGTCCAGGCGTTCCCAATAGCCGCCCGAGCCCTCCGTGACGTCGGCATGACCGGGGCTCTGGTCATGAACCTCGAGGTAGTCGTCGGCGCTGTTGCTGAACAGCTCCGAGCGACCCGGCCCGAAGTCGGTTAGCCCGGCGATGTACTGCTCGGGCGTCAGGGTCGTCGTCTCGTGGAAGTGAAGCGTCGACATCCGTGCCTCCTTGTTTGGCTGGAGCGGTGCCGGGAACAGCCGGTTCGCCGCCTGACTCTCGTTCTTTCGAGACTCCGTCGCGCCCGTGGAAGCCACTGGTCGCGACCCTGGTCGCGGGACTCGACCGCCGTCGGAAGTAGAACGGAGGTCGCGAACCAGGGCACCGACTAGGGACTTCGACAGGCGCGACGACGTCGGTCGTTGCGCGAAGCTCACGCAACGCCGATCAATGGAGGTCGTAATGACGGAGTCCAACGATGCGTTCTGACATCGCGCCCGGAGGCACGTTTCCGGACTATGAGCTACCCGATCACACATCGACCCCGCGGACGCTCAGTGAGCTGCA
>Ga0075425_100003178_pt1 | contig 16662 bp, 16 predicted proteins | sample SoiMethybrSBSTD4_FD_75300 | JGI IMG/M metagenome (GOLD analysis project Ga0075425, IMG submission 75300) | Bulk soil microbial communities from a Populus tree surrounding site in Tennessee, USA - Soil MetaG P. TD hybrid SBSTD4 | ecosystem: Environmental > Terrestrial > Soil > Tree plantation... | reverse complement strand
AGGACAGCGAGGAAATCGGCGGCAGAATTTGCGTGCTCGCGACGCCGAGCCCGGCAATGCCGAGACGCAGAGGCTCACTCAGATTCGCGCCCTCGCTTCCGCCTCGAGATTTCTTGTGTATGCCTTCCAATCGCCGCTCGGAATCATATCAGAAATTACCAGCAGGTGCGGAAATCGGTTTTGCTCCGCCGACCGCATCACGTGCGGCGGCTCGCGCCCTTCGCGCACTTCCTGAATAGCCTTTTTCAGCAGCTTGCGGGCGGCAACGATCGCTTTATCCGACGAAACCAGGTGCTCATCGTTGCGATTCTGGACTGCGCCCTGGCTTGCCGTCGCGAAAGCATCGTGAGCTTGAAAACCTGTCCCCATCCCGGCATAGGTTTTCGTTTTCATCGCCTCGCGATCCTGGAGAAAGCGATTCGACTCGTTGCGCGCAAGTCGGTAAGTGGGATCCAACTCGGAGCGCTCACGACCGACCACATCTTTTTTTAATGGAGCGCCGGCGCTGTACACGAATGAATACTTCCAGTGATGCGTATCGTCTATGGGGACGTGCCAATTGACAGAGTAGCCGGCGCCGCCGGTTTGTCCCGGAAAAGCGCTCAGATTGGGCAGAATAAAATAAGAAACACGCAAATAAAAATTATCGGCCTCAAGCTTTCGTGCCGTATAGATGCGTACACCAAAGTTCGTCAGCTCCACATCGATAATCGGCGTCGAGTTTCGCGCCACGAGATTGTAATGCGACTCCGCCGCGCCGCGCACGCCGCGGTAGGGCTCGTTACGATTTTCCAGAAAGCGGTGCAGATACGATAAATGCACCGGATCGATGTTACCTTCGTTGGCCTGCTGATAATTGCAGTCGTGGTGAATCTTCGAGGTGTAAAGATGATCCGGAGAGGCATTAATAAAATCGTAATTCGGGAATAACGGCGGCTCTCCGAGACCCATATAGGTAAAAATCGCGCCGCCTTTCTCGATACACGGATAGGCCCGCTGGCGAATCTGATCGCGATGCTCGCCGCCGCCCGGCTCGCCCGGTTGTTCGAGGCATTTCCCCTGAATGTCGTAAAGCCAGCCGTGATAGAGGCAGCGCAATCCGCCGTCCTCGATTCGTCCATAACTGAGATTGGTGCCGCGATGGGCGCAATGAATTCCCAGTAAACCGATTCGCTCCTGATCGTCGCGAAACAGCACCAGATCCTCGCCTAAAATTTGGACGGCCAAAGGCGCACCGCCCGGAGGCAGCTCTGCGGCGAGCGCCACCGGCTGCCAGTACCGGCGAATCAATTCACCGGCAGGTGTGCCGCGGTCGGTTTTGGTGAGGAGCTCGTTTTCTTCTTTACTGATCATGAGTTAGATCCCGTGAATTACTTTGTACGTTGTCGCACTGGGCGAGAATTTACCAAGGCTTCACTGATTTTTTGCAACACCCCGTCGAGATTACTGAGCGCCTCATTATCCCAAAAACGTAATACGCGATAACTAAATCGTTGCAGATTTCTTGTTCGTCTTTCGTCGGCAGCGCCTCGCTCGGCGTGCTGGCTGCCATCCAACTCCACGACTAACTTTCTTTCGACACAGCAAAGGTCAACGATGAACGGACCCATCGGATGCTGTCGGCGAAACTTCAGACCATCAAAATGTCGGCCGCGCAACTGCGACCATAGCTTGCTCTCGACATCGGTCTGATTTCCCCTGAGCTTTCGCGCACGGATTTTCTGTAACGACGGGTACCGGGCCATAACACTGCCCTCACCTAACCCTCTCCCACTTTTGTGGGCGAGGGAACAATGCAGTCGGGCAGAATGGTCGTTCACGGCTTTTTCCCTCGCCCATTCATATGGGAGAGGGCGAGGGTGAGGGTCCTCCGTGTGCTTCATTTCACACCCCCGGAAACGGAATCACATTCTTGAACTTCGCGATGGTCTTTTCCCTCAGCTCGCGGCTCGATCGACTGACCTTGGGGAATTTCTCTTTCCACGCATACGGCCGAACTGCATAAAAAATCGCCCGCCCGTTGGTATGATCCTTATTGTCCCGTTTCTCTGGCGGCATGCGCGGATCGAGCGGCGTCGACCAGCAACCGTCGATGATATCGATGTTGGTCGGCGGATCGACACGCGTCATCATCGCCCAGAGAACTTCCTTCATGTTGGTCGGATCGATGTCTTCGTCGACGACCACAACATAGCGGCCATTGCGATTGGCCGCAGCGCAACTGAGTGCCGCCGTGCCCGCTTGCTTGGCGTGGCCGGCATATTTTTGTCGGATCGCAATCACGGTCAAATACGATGTATGATTGTAGACACCCGCGATATCCTGAATCCCTGCGCTTTCGAGCTGATCCCACAGCACGCCGGCCGAGATGTGTAAATCCATCTTCACCGCGCCTGGCCAAAGGGGCGCTTCGTCCTCGAGGATCGGATCGTTTCGGTGATAGATCGCCTTGACTCTGACGATCGGCTGATTCTCTCCGGTTCCGGTAGTCCCGCCGGAGTAATACCCAGGCCATTCGCCAAACGGCCCCTCGGGGCGCGCTTCTTCAGAGGGCGGCGGGATTTCACCCTCGATTGCAATTTCCGATGAGGCCGGAATCGGTAGCCCGGTAATCGGCCCACGTAAAACTGCGAGCGGCTCGCCGATCAAGCCACCGGAAATTTCCAATTCCGAGCGGCCGTAGGGAAATTTCGTATACGATGGCATGAACACCAAAGGATGCTGTCCGTAGCTCGCCACGACCGGACAGCTCTTTCCCTGCTGCCAATACTTGGCGCAAATCTGGCGGCCGTTTTGCCCTGGGCTCATCCACAAACCGAGGGTGTTTTTGTCATGGAGCTGCATTCGATATGTGCCGCTGTTTACATATCCGGATTCCGGATCGCGGTTGATCAGTCCTCCGCCCGGACCAAAATAGCGGCCGCCATCGTTCTCGTGAAAGCGTAGCGCAGGAAATTTGAGCAGGTTTACATCCATGCCGGTGAGCTTGTTTTCGAACAGCGGCGATGTGCTGACTTCTTTAGGGGCGATTGGCTCGGCTGCCTTCACCTTGCGCGCGGCCATGCGCAGAATCTCCAGTTTCGGCTTGTCCGTCGGCAATCCCAGCGCCAGCGCGACGCGACGGTAAGCCGCGTAGGGCAAACTACAAACCCTGTAGCCGGCGGGGTAGCCTTTCACTTTGTCGAAAATCAACATCGGCGGCTGCGGCACTAACTCGGCCGTCGATTCGACCAGGGCACCGATTTCAGCGTCCCAGTCCGCGCCCTCGATGATTCGATAATCGCTGATCCGCTTGGCCTCTTCGACGAAGCTGCGAAAATCATGATAAGCGAGTTCGGTCATAAACTCTCCCAAGGACTTTTGTTCACCACGAAGGCACGAAGGACACGAAGGGTCAGTGTTAGAGCGAAAAATTTTTCGCCCGAGTTCGTGATCTTCGTGTACTTCGTGGTAACTCATTTCGCCCCTCGATGTTGCGCATTCGCGGTTCAATTCCTCTACTCTTCAACGACAGAAATGTCCGACTTCACGCCCTTGCGCTTCAATTCCTCCAAGAACATCTCATGAATCTCCGATGGCTCCTCGTCGAATGGGATCATCTCGTGCAGCTTGGTGCGAAACCGGTCCTGGCTGTATTTGGGACTGCGCCCGCGCATGGCGAAATGACGCAGCACCCCGTGGCCGGTGTTGAAGTGGCCATGATACATCAAATCACCGGGCGAATAGATCGATCCCGGCTTGATCTCGAAGCGCGTCCGCTCCTCGCCTTCGCGCCACACCATCGCGAATCCTTCGCCGTTGGTGACGCACACGATCGCGCCCGGCCCATGGCGGTGAAAAGTGCTCCGGCTTCCTGCGGGAAATTCTTGAACATGGCAGCCGTAGGTCGTGCCGGCAAGACCGAAGCGCATGATCTTCACGCCTTTGCCCTTCATCGGATAATCGTCGAGAACGAATTCGTTCACGCCCGGCACGAGGTTGCTTTCCCAGGAGCGAATCGTGAGTTTTTTGTTCTCATTGAAAAACTCCCGATCGGGACGGAAGCGATCGCGAAATTGAAAAGGATTGCGGAAAATAAAATCCTCGTTGTGAAACAAGTTGAATACGTGCGGCGCATTCGTCCCGGCAAGAAACCGTACCGGCTCGGTCGATGCGTTGAAATGCTGATAGGAAACGTTGAGCGGTATCGCGAATATCGCCCCGGCACTCCACTCGAAGGTTTGTTTGACATCGCCTTCGAACCAAACGGTCGTCGCGCCGCGCCCTTTATGAACATAGACGATCGCTTCGAACATGTGGTGCTGCGGCTCGGTATCTTTTCCCGCCGGAATCTCGCAGATATATGCGTCGTGCTCCTGCTGCTCGCCCATGTTCAAGTAAGAACCGAGCGCCCCCATGCGGGCCCACGGTTTTACTTCCACATCCATCAGATCTTCGATGAAAAATCCTGTGACGGATGGGATTCCTTCCTTCTCCTGAAATACCTCGTACGGCGTCGGACCCAATCGAATCGGATCGCGGTGCGGCAACCTCATGAATCAATGTCTCCCATTCGCGTGACTCGATCGAATTCTATAGTAATGTGCCGCTGAAACTTCAAGGCGAGTTGTTAAGGTATCAACTAATTCGAGTTTCTCCGGCAAAATTTCGAAGGACCCCGTCCGTGCCGGAGAAATAAAGCCGAACGTGAGGAAGATGTGCTGAACGGCCCGGAGCAGCAACACGGCCCACGGTGGTTTCTCATCGACGATGGGCCTTGCGATGATCCGGCGAGTTGGGCTAAGACCCCGGTGCAGCGCGCGCTACGAAATCCTGCTTGTCTAGATTAGCAGCGAGTAACCGGAGGAGGAAAAATGGAAGACAGAGTTGTCTATCTCAATGGCGCTTTTGTGCCCGAGAGTGAGGCGAAGGTCTCCGTACTCGATAGTGGCTTCAACGCCGGCGATGGAGTCTACGACGTCACCCGCACGTTTGATCACAAGCCATTCAGATTGCGCGAGCACACGGAGCGCTTGTTTCGCTCGCTTCGCTACACGCGCATCGACTGCGGGATGTCCACTGAAGAAATGGCAAAGACGACGCTGGAAGTTCTGGAGCGTAATCGAGGTCTGCTAGGTGCAAATGACGATTGTGCGCTGTGGCAAGTGGTCAGCCGCGGGGTGCGTTCCGCTGTCGGCAATCGCGTCCGCGGTAACCCCACCGTAGTCGTGTATTCAGTCGTCGTTAACTTCCCGGAGTTTGCCAGCTTCTATGTCGAAGGCGCACCGCTGGTGATTCCATCCACGCGCCGCATACCGCCGGAATGCCTCGAATCCAAAGCGAAGATCACCAACAAAATGAACCACAACATCGCTTCGTTTGAAGCCAAACAGGTCGACCCGCGGGCGATCCCGCTCATGCTCGACATCCACGGCAACTTGAGCGAGACCAGCGCCCATAATTTTTTTCTGGTGATCGACGGCAAGCTCTGCACGCCGTCCGATCGAAACGTGCTCGGCGGGATTACGAAGACGGCGATTTTCGAGTTGGCCAAGGAGTTACGCGTGGAAATCATCGAAGGCGACTTTACACCCTACGACCTTTACAATGCCGAAGAGGCCTTTCTCGCAAGCACGAGCCCCACGTTTGTGCCGATCAAGACCGTCAACGGCGTCACAATCGGCAACAGCGTGCCCGGGCCAATCACGCTCCGACTGATCGGAGCATGGAACAAGATGGTCGGTATCGATATTGTCGATCAAGCGCTCAGTCATCTCGGGCAGCCCGAACGCGACCGTTTGACGAATTTGTGGCACAGTAAAAGAGCCGCCTGAACTGCTGCCCTCAGTTCGAAGGTAATTTTTACGTCGAATCACGGAACCTGAGTTATAGGTGCTTAGGAACTATTAGCAGTGACTATCTAACAGGCGGTAATTTTTCGAATCGCCAGCTGATTTCAAATTGCTCAGAGCCGGTGAGTTCAGGGCATGACCTAAAAGCTACTGTGGATTTCAGAACGGCGCAGAGGCCAGCACAACTAATGGATCACCAGCCGTGATCAGCCAAAGCACCGTTACACTTATCAGACCGGTCGCGCAGAGAGCCGCAAGGATGCCCGTAACCATAATTAATTTTTCATGCATGGTTTGCATATCTGGCCTTTCCGAACGGCTAACCGTGCATCGCGAACAGTCGAACGACTAGGACCGATACTATCTCAAAGATTCGATCGCGCGGTTCGCCTTTCAAAGTCGCACAATCTGTGAACCGACGCTCTCGTTCGTTCATCGTCTAGCTTATTCTCCGCGTTCTCGCAATATGGACTTGCAGCCGAATGCTCACTCAGAGCTGTCTCGTCCCGGCTCGTCATAACATATGAGCCAGAGCAAATTCGATTCCCCTATTTAAATCAAGGAATTATTCGCAAAACCTACTTGTTTGAGCGGCCAAATCCCCTATCAGCGGCGTTAACGTCGGGACAATTCCGACAACTGGTAGCCGACCGCCTCGGCCCGACAGGTCTTCATTCCCGTTGGTTGAGGTGAGACAGCGATCTTCATCGGTGATCAAACCCGCTTTCTTCTTGAAAGTTCTGGCTGCGGGAGAATGGGTCGTTGCAGATCGGCTAAAACCAAGGCTATGAATCTCCGATGCTTTGCCATCTCATCTCGTCATGACTGTTGGCTCGCTGGTCTGCGGCAACTTTGCGCGGTTGCTGCGGCGCAAATACATTTGTACCCAACAATCGTAGAAGTACTCCAGGTCATGTCGCGCGTTTGCAGCTTGCTTATCCGGAGTTTCGTACCGAATGGTGATCCAGCGGCCAGCAAATGAGATAGTCACCCGTTCCGAGACATTTCGATTATCGAGATAGCGGCCGGCGCCCCGCAGCAGTTGTGAGATGCTGTATGGGTCCGGCGTTTTGCCGCCGTCCTGGCGCCGACTCTTCCCACGTAAATCGAAGTTTTCGATCTCCTCCGCCGTGAAGCGCAGATCCACCTGCCGATCCGTCCGCGTTCGAGATCGATCGGATCTCACAAAAATTGCCCGAATCGCACGTAAAAGAGATAACCGTCGCCTTCGCTCTGTCGCACTCGATTTGGCAACAACGAAATAGATTCCGTTCTCGATTTCTATGTCGAACACGGAGAAACTGAATTTTTCCAGCGCCTGCCCGAGCGCGCGTAGTTGGCGCGCAAAGTTGATCGGGGTGCGATTCGGCAGGCGCTTTGGCCGGTGGTCGGTGGCACGGGGGCGCATAGTGGCTGTTTCCGAGTTCGCGTTAGTCGCTTTCATATATACTCGTTTCTGCTATGAGATCTGCCTTTGATGCCGTTTAACAATGTTCAAGATTCTCCGCTCAGGCCGTGCAAGAAAAACGTGAGATAACGCAAACGAGAACCTTCGCCCAGGCTTGAGCTAAACTCTGGCCGACTCGTGTGTCCCGAACGCCGATCCAGAATACCAGCGCTACCAGAAGGAGCACCAATGTGTACTCGGTTAAGCTTTGGCCGTTTTCTTTTCGACACAATCTTCTCGATAAGCTCATGTTCACCCTTCCGGTTGCTGCGGCACCAAAAAAAACCGGCCCAGAGAATTTCTGTTGCCGGTTTCACCACTCGCTCGCCGAGCCCCTTGGTGACCACGTTGGGTTCTCGGTTCATTGCGTCAACGTAATCTGATTGCATGTTCCGCAGATATGATGCCAGTGCGCGCCTTCGTACCCTTTGGAATAATCACGGCCATTTCCGTCACGTCGACCTAGAATATCTACTAGACGCTTCTTGCCCAGTGGCAAGCGACTGTCGGACCTGTCGTGTTAAGTAATTTAACAGTCTGCTTTTCCGAATGTTCGTTAAGAGATGATTGCCGGGTCGCGCCAACAATAAACCAGCTTCATGTGCAGCTCATACGCTACGGTTTGACTGTCCTGACCAAATAACCTATCTACCGAACGTGCAGTTTGCCGCCGTGCACCCCATGGTTCGAAAAAATTTCGCCTTCGTTGTTTTTATCGCGCTCTTTTGCATCGTTGAGACCCAGGCTCAGGAGAGAAGGCTCGATCCTCTGATCGTTTCTTATAGTTCGTTGACCGGCAATCGGGCACCATTCTGGATCGCAAAAGAAACCGGGCTCTACGAAAAGTACGGTCTCGATGTAAAGCTCGTCAGTATCGCCGCCGGCAGCGTTTCCCTAACGGCGCTCCTTGCCGGCAATGTTCACCTGACTACGGATTCAAGCTCAGGTGTTGTAAGTGCCGTCGCCCGTGGCGCCCCGGTTGTGACCGTTTCCACTAACGGCGCTCTGCCCTATCAGCTGGTTGCGGTTCCCTCGATCAAGACGCCTGCCGATCTCAAGGGTAAAATCGTCGGCAGCAGCCGGATCGGCGCCGGCACCGATTTCTTGCTTCGCCGCATTCTCAGTAAACTGGGACTCACGCCGGGTAAAGATGTTTCGCTCATTCCCACCGGCGTCAGCGAATCAGAGAAAAGAATTCAGCTGATGCTCCAAGGCAAAATCGACGCAACCATCGGCGAGTCAGACAAGGTCTTTCAGTTCACAGAATTGGCGGGGCAAAAAATCTCGGTTTTGGGCGAACCAAAGAATTTCGGCGTTCCCGCGCCCGGTAGCGAGATCAATACGACTCGGCAACTCTTAAGGGACATGCGCCCGCGGCTTAAGGCTTTTTTCATGAGCTACGCCGAAGCCATCGCGTTGGGCCGCAAAAACCGAGAACTGACTTACCAGGTGTTTCGCAAGTACATGCGGGTTGAAACTCCGAAGCTCCTGGAGTTCACCTATCGAGCACAGTTCCTCGACGCGCTTCCCAGCAAACCGTATCCGCGCGAGGACGCGATTCAAGCCAGCATCGAAGATCTCCGGGAATCAACAGCCAAGCTCGACGCCATGAAACCTGCCGAGTTCTTCGATGCATCATTGATACGAGAACTGGAAGATGAAGGGTTTTTCACAAAATTGGAAAAGCAATGAACAAAGCAAGCATGCTTATACTGATAATTGGTGTTCTTTGCTTGCGAGAGCTCCCAGCGAACGGTCAAGAACGTATCCGGATCGGCATTTCAGCCGTTTCGTTGGGTTTTTTGCCGACCGTCGTCGCAGAGAAAAGGGGCTTCTACGCTAAATACAACCTTCTCGCGGAACATGTGCTCGTGCCCTGCGCCATCGCCACCAATGCTCTCCTATCGGAAGATCTCGATTACGCGGTTTGCACTGGGCCTGGAATCGCCGGAGCGATAAAAGGCTTGCCGATCAAACTCATCATGACCACCCAGGACAAGCTCGGTTATCTGCTCTTGGTCAAACCGAGCGTACAAAAACTCGCGGATCTACGCGGCAAAACGATCGGCATCAGCACGTTTGGCAGCCAGCTTTATCTCACTTCCGTGACTTTGTTCCGCAAGGCCGGAATGGAGCCGGGCAAAGATGTAAATTTATTGCCCGCCGGCGATAACAACGCGAGGATCGTTGCGATGGAGAGCGGCAAAATCGACGCGGCATTCGTTTCCTCACCCGCAGACATTTTCGGTGTCAAGCGCGGCTATAAGGTTCTGCTTTGGTCGCGCGATCATGTGCCGCTCACCCAGAATGCCATCGTGGTAACTGACAGAAAGCTCAAGCAATCCCCCGATCAAGTGAAACGTACGATCAAAGGCAGCATCGAAGCTCTCAAATTTATTCGCGATCACCAGGAGGAATCCGTCGACATCGCCGCCCGTTGGTTGAAGCTCGATGTGCCGACGACACGCGCCGCATTTGAAAATTATTTGCCTTGTTACAGCCCCGATGGCAGCTTAAGCGACCAGGCGGTGCACGATTTGATTCAGTACGAGCTAGATCGCTCGACCTTAAAAAAGGATATTCCGCTCTCTCAGGTAGCAAGCCGCAGCCTACTCCAGCAGGCGCAAAATGAATTAAATATTCGTTAGTCATGACTCGTGACAGTCAAACCAATTTTTCGCCGCCTCTTGCCGGCATCCGGGTCCTGGATTTCACCCATGTGCTCGCGGGGCCTTTCTGCACTCGTTTGCTCGCCGATTTGGGCGCCGATGTCGTTCGCGTGGAAAGCAGCAAGCATCCGGATCATCCCTGGCCCTCTGCATTTGTTAGCGATGATGGCCGCCATGCGTCATATCTCAACACCAATCGCAGCAAACGCTCAATCGCGATCGACCTGAAACATCCGACAGGGCAGAGGCTTGCCATGGAACTCGCCGGGATCGCGGATGTCATCGTCGAGAACTTCAGCGCCGGCGTAATGGAGCGGCTGACACTTGGCTACGAGGCCCTCAAGCCAAGCAATCCCTCGTTGATCTATATTAGCATGTCGGGTTATGGCCATGATGGTCCGCGCCGAGACTGGACCAGCATGAACATGAATCTTCAGGGATACAGCGGACTGATGATGGTGACCGGCGCCGAAGATGATCCGCCCACCGCGATTTCAAATTCGTGGAACGACTATGTCGGCGGGCTGCACGCTTGCTTTGCGATTTTGCAAGCCTTGGACCGACGGCGCGCGACCGGGGCAGGAAGTCTGATCGACTTGAGCCAGTTCGAATGCAGTGCCGGGATGATCGGCGCGGCAATCCTGAGCAGCGCCGTTGACGGACAAATTCCGCCTCGGCTCGGCAACCGCTCCGAAACGTTCGCGCCTCAAGGGGTTTATCGTTGTGCCGGCGCAGATGATTGGTGTGCCCTCGCGATCGAGAGTGAGGAGCAATGGGAAGCTCTTGCCGGTTTGATTCGCACCCGTGAATGGAACGCCGACCCCGATCTCGGAACCGTTGCGGGCCGGAAGAAACGTCACGACGAAATCGACAGAGCGATTTCCGCATGGACCGAACGTCGGCCGAGCGCGGAAGTCGAATGGCGCCTGAAGAGCTTGGGTATAAGTGCCGAGCGCGTGCGTCGTATCGATGAGGTCGTCGATAGTGCGGACGCTTCGGGGGTTTTCACCGAAATGCCGGAACGACGGTTCGGCTCGATGCGCATCACGAGACTGCCTTTTTCATTATCCGGCGTCGATCTTCCGTCCCCGCTGAGCGCACCGAGGCTCGGTGAACAGAGTGCCGAAATTTTGCGCGAGTGGTTGCATCTTTCCGCGGTGGCAATCGAGCGGCTCATGAAATCCGAGGCTCTGCGCTAGTGGACTCTGCCGAGTTCCTCATTACACCGGAGCTGCGTCTATGGATTGGGCGGGAGACCGCACCCCGACTTCTGGAAGGCATCTTCGCTTCGGATGTGAGACGTTATGTCGATGCGACTGGCGACGCCAACCTGCTCTGGCTCGATGACGACTTTGCCCGCGGCGCGGGTTATAAGGGCCGAATACTCCCGCCGATACTGGTGGGCTGGGTACCTTTCAGTTTTAAGGAAGGGACCGACCGGGCAAATACAGATCCTTCTGATCTACGCCGCCAACTGCCCCTTCCCCCCGAGTATACCAACGTGCGCAACGCCGGCTCCGAGACCGAATGGCTGGCGCCGGTCTATTTGGGCGAGCAACTCTCAACGCGAACCAAGATCACAAATATCGTGGCGCGGCAAGGAAAGGGCGGCTTGGGGATTTACATTTCGCAGGAAGAGCAATTGTTCAATTCAAATGGAATAATGGTACTCCGCCGGACTCACACGCTTGCCGTATTTCCCGACAAGAAATATTCCGGGGATAAATCACAGGATCGCAATTGATGGTTCGCGTTCTCGACGTTACGACACTCACCGGAGCCTACGCGGCTCGGCTCTTCGCCGAGCAGGGACATGAAGTCATACGGGTCGAGCCTCCCCAAGGAGACGAGATTAGAAAACTACCGCCGTTTTTGAAGAACTGCGAAGACCTCGAGCACGGCGCGTTCCATCAATATCTGAATGCCGGCAAAAAAAGTATTACGCTCAATCTCAAGCACCCGGACGAACGCGAGCGATTCCTCGATTTGGTTGCGGCAGCCGATCTCTTGATCGTCAATTCGCCGCTGCCGATTGACGAACATGAGTGTCTCGACAGCAATCCTAAGTTGGTTCTGATCAAAATTATCGACGACGCCCCGGAAATCTGCGCCGCGGCACGATCGGGCTTGATGTCCTTGACCGGCCATCCCGGCAGGAGCCCGTTTGTACTGGGCGCTCACATCCCGTACATCGCCGTGGCGACTTACGTGGGCGTGGCCGCCGCAGCCGCATTGCTCGCCCGCAACAGCTCCAGGCAATCGGTGATCGCAACCGTATCGGTACGTCAATGTCTGGAGTCATTCATGGAGCAGGCGATGGTCGAGTACTGTTTTTCCGGCATCATTACAGAGCGACGTGGCGGCAAGGGCGCCATTACCGCAGTTTCAGGCGCACTGCCGTGCAAAGACGGTCACTGGGTGATCAGCCAGATCCATCGCCCGGGCCGGTGGTCCAAATTCATGGAGTGGGTTAACGATGAGGAGCTGAATTCCGATGCCTCATTGGCAGAAGAAGAAAACCAGCAGAAGCGGCGAGACTTCATTATGGAGCGCCTGCGCATCTGGGCAAACCGTTCTACGAAAGCAGATCTCGTCGAAGAGGCTCAACGCCGCCACTTTCCCGCCTCCCCGGTTTCCACCCCACTCGATCTCGTCAATGATCCGCAGTTATTGGCACGCGGCTTTCTCGCCGAAATCGATCATCCGGAGTTCGGAAAAATTCACTTTCCACAAGGCGCGTTCGCGAGCATTGCCGGAACGGTGTTGCCGCCCGCCCCCCGCCTCGGCGAACACAATGAAGAAATATTGGGTCGGCGTGCTGTCGCAACAATTTAAACTCGCGAGCAAATCCCATGAAGCAACCGGTCTCTTGCGAAAGCATTCTTGTTGGCGATCAAATCCCGCCGCGTGAATTCGGACCGCTGACCATTGTTGATACCGTGCGTTGGGCCGGATTACAGGAGAATTGGCAGCACCTACATTATGACCGGGATCACGTTCGGCAGCACAATGGCCTTTGGACGTTCATCGCGAGTGGCGCATACCGTCAGGCGCTTCTCGTTCGCATGTTGACGGACTGGATCGGTCCGCGCGGCTGGGTAAAAAAACTCTCAGTTCGACATACCTACTCGACTTTCGAAGGCGACATCATGCGGTTCAGCGCCAGGATCATCGAGAAGTCGGCTGATTCCTCCCCGCAGTCGATTGTCTGCGATCTCGAAGGAACCAATCAAGACAACCGGCAGATTCTCATCGGCCGTTGCACCTTGCTCCTGCCACCGCGCGTTTAACCGACTAGTTAGCCCTGCATCCTCAACACAATTAGAACATCTGATACGGCGCTGAGCGAAAGCTCGCATCTAGAGCAGCGCACCGAGGGTGTTATACTTCTTTAAGCTCGCGAGTAGGCGCAAATTTCCACCCGAGCCACGCGAGGGTTTTTATGAAATCGTCGAAAAAAGACGCGGTCCCCACAGTTTGAAAAGTAAGAAGCAGAAACACTCAGCAGGTCAAAACCGCGGCCATCAGACCAACGCTCGGGGTGAAACCAACCAGCCTTTTGAGCAGGACACTAAGCGTCGCGTTGGTCAGCATATCGGGACCGGACGAACTCCACTGATGAAAAAGTAGACTGATTGTAGCGGCGCGGCAGCGGATCAGCGATGACTGTGTGATCAGTAATGAGCAATCACGAGAAGCGCCATCATGACGGATAGGCGAACACAGCAGGACGCAGAAAACAGCAATGAACAAGGACCCGGACGATTGGGTCACGGGCGATGAGCGAGCGTGCTGTTCTTGTTTTTAATATGGCGTGAGATCGCGCACGGGCCGGAATTTGTGACCGGCGAGCACGCCGGCGCACTCACTGCCCCGGAGCGGTTCAGCGCTCGAGGAGCTTGATACGGAAACGCTTTGTTCGTTCTCGTCGGCCTGATGATCATCGCATACGTCGTGCTCGACGGATTTGACCTCGGCGCGGCCGCTCTGCCGCGCACGCGCCAACGATCGAGCTGCGTTCCTCGCGTCGACCGCTTATATTATAGGGGCTCTCGCCGGCGCCGCGTTTGCCCTCTATCCGACGTTGCTCCCGGCCATAGATCCCCGCTATAGCCTTACGATCTACAACGCCCAAATCGGCGCCTATAGCTTGCGCGTCGGGTTGATTTGGTGGCTCGTCGGTATTTTGGTCTCGCGATCGGCTACTTTACTTTCCTGTATCGATTCTTCCGCGGTAGAGTCCGAATGACGGATGACGGGTATTGACGGCCGCACGTCATTGTCTACTTCCTTCTAATGTGAGCGTCGCCCGTCGCGTCCTGCGGTACACCATTCGCCGGCTCTGACCCCCGTTTCTCAATAATAGTCCGAGACCAACCAATCGTTGCAACCGCGTGGAGAGAAGTTGAGATGCTTTGCTCAGGCGGCAAAGTTGCGACTTGAGAAAGTTCACAGAATTTTGCCTAAACCTGAGATGTATAAATTCTGTTCAAACGTTTCAGGCAAAATCGCCATCGCGCTGCCGCTCGGTTTATTTACCTATCGCACCTGTGGTCTCTCTGAAGTTCCCATGGGTACCCGGGGCATGAGCTATGCTCAGATCAACCTACCTGAGCTTCGCCGAAACCCGGCGTGCTATCCTGCGATGACACCCAAAGTAGACATCCAGAACCTAGTTACTGTTCAGCAGGCCGCGAAAATATTGAATATAACGGCGGCGGCCATCCATAAGGCGATTAAACGCGGGCGATTGCCATGCCTCAAATTGGGCCGCCTATTCCTTATTCAGCGCGCCGACCTAATCCATTACAGCAAAACCAAATCCGTGGGCGGCCGACCTAAAAAGCAGATTAAAACTGGTTGATTAAAATAGACATGTTTTATAAAGTGCCGTCATGCGTTCCTGTTCCAACGCGATAAAAAGCAAGATTCTTGTCGCGGATGATAATTCCGCGATCAGACAATTGCTGGTGCTCCGCCTCAAGGAATCCAGCTATGAAACGATCGAAGCAGCCACAGGATTTCAAGCCGTCGAGCAAGCTCGATCGACCCGTCCCGATCTGATCATCATGGATCTTGGTATGCCCGCCGGTAGTGGTGACGAAGCTATTGCCTCGCTCAAAGCCGATCCAGCGAAACGAGACATACCCGTAATCGTACTCACAGCTTTCCTAAATGGAAGTGTTCTCAATCGTGCTGTCGCCGCCGGTGCCGCCGAGATTCTCCATAAACCGATAAATTTAAGATCGTTGGAGCTCGTGCTGCAGCGACATTTGCTGCTTGACCAATCAGCGTAACCTGCGCAAATAGCAGCTTCCCGAATCCTTTCAGGCCTTCGGTACATCTTTGATCCGACGAATGAATGGATCGCATGTCCCGAAACGTCCTGATTATCGAGAATACCGCAGAACGGCTCCGCATCACTGAAGGGCTACAAACGAACGCGCCCTGTTTGTCGGGAGATGTTTTCCCCCATCGAGTTTCAGGACTTCCATCGTTCCCGGGGCCCAGCGCATGCCAATACGCCGATTGGAAACTTGTAGCGACAGACGATACGAATTGTTGCGGGTGCGTTTAGAAAAGAAATTAACGGTTCAAACCTTGTCAGAACTTGACGCTAATCTGACATCACGAGATAAACGCCGACTAAGGGCGCAGATTCAGACCGCGTATAAGGCGCCAAAACCTGCATCTACAATCGCCACAGCGGAACGGCCGCATAAGGAGCAATACGGGGATCATTTCCAGGGCATTTCGTCAGCGTGATTTTCTTACTTTTGCACTCTCACAGACGGGGCAATTAGGCAGGACATATGTCAACACGGCGGCGTCTGATTTCAGAGTTCTTTCTTGAAAATAGCGTCAGCCGCAAAGGAAAGACGGGTTATCTCGTTAAGAAGTTCTGGCCGATGTGGATCGTCCTTCGGCGTCTTTGCAATCTTCTGCGCAACGGCATTCAAACGAAGCAAAAAGGTATCGATTGTTGGAAATTCTTTCGAGAAGGACATCGAGTTGTACCGCAGCCCTTCGGCCGCTCTTTGCTGTATTTTTCTCAGCTCGTCGCGAATAACATTCAGCTCGGAAATTTCGTCGAGCACGGCCTTACGAGGGTTCTTTTGAAGCTCACAGTGGTGAAGCAATTCGGCCATACGTCGGTTGAGGGCTCTTAAACTGACGGGTTCAATCATTTGCGAACACCTTTCGTTCACTCAAATTGAACCGGCGCGACAGCGCCTGAGCGGCTGATCGCCGCTCGCGTGTATAGGTCGGACAAGATAAGCAGGAAGCTATACGGACCGGTGCATTTAGCGATAAGCAATGCTGGTGCCAACGGTACATTCCTAGAATCATGTGATTTTTCACGCATGCGACCGCCACGCGCGAGTGCTGCGTAGGAAAAACGTTCACGACCTGTGCGTCCGCAATGACACCTAAATTTAGAATGGATGCTACTTCATCAGCGCGACCTGATCGTAACCCACCGCTTCTTCGAGCGAGATGATTTTTACAAAATGACCAAGAGATCCCTGAGTGGACGGGCCAAGTTCGGCAGGGGAGGATTCACCGGGTCCATCCCAGTGGGGAACTACTTCGGTGAAATCTCCCGCTCGGCGTGTGTGATGGTTTCAACCACAACCGCGACCAAATGTCAGACCTCCCGCTTTTTCAGCGAACGGCTGCCATAGATACGAACACGAGCGAGAAACGATGACCT
>Ga0075425_100003176_pt1 | contig 16667 bp, 12 predicted proteins | sample SoiMethybrSBSTD4_FD_75300 | JGI IMG/M metagenome (GOLD analysis project Ga0075425, IMG submission 75300) | Bulk soil microbial communities from a Populus tree surrounding site in Tennessee, USA - Soil MetaG P. TD hybrid SBSTD4 | ecosystem: Environmental > Terrestrial > Soil > Tree plantation... | reverse complement strand
GCTGCGCTCCTTGATCGACGCCATGCTGTAGGCGTCGATGATCGCGTGCGCAATCGTCCGATCCTTCACGATGCGGCGGTTGACGAAAATGTTCTGCGGGCCGCGCGTCGGACCCTGTTCGGCAAGCGCGGCGATGTAACCCGTCAGTCGGATGCCGGCCGCTTCCTTCCGCACTTCCAGGAGGTCCGCGCGGTCGCCGTACAACTGAAACAGACGATCGCGCATCGACACTGACGGCGGACACTGCAGCACCGTCCGGCCCGCGCTCGTGAGCGCGAAGCCAATCGACGGGTGCGCAAGCGCGAGCTGCGTGACGACGCGGGATACCTGCGCGCTTTCGGCTCCGTCAGACTTCAGGAATTTCCGCCTCGCCGGCAGGTTGTAGAAGATGTCGTTGACCTCGACGCGGGTACCTTCCGGCGCGCCGGCTTCCGCCACCGAGGCAATCGCGCCGCCATTGACCCGAATCTCGGTGCCGCTCTGGTGCCCGCGCGCGCGTGTGCGCAGAACGAAATGCGAGACTGACGCAATCGACGGCAGCGCCTCGCCGCGGAATCCCATCGTCGCGATCGCCGCGAGGTCGTCGGCGCGGCGGATCTTGCTCGTGGCGTGGCGCTCGAGCGACAGCCGCGCGTCCTCCGGCTCCATGCCCTCCCCGTCGTCGTCGACGCGCACCTGCTTCTTGCCACCGAGCTCGATGTGAATCGCAAGGCGTGTGGCGCCGGCATCGATGGCGTTTTCGACCAGCTCTTTCACGATCGACGCTGGACGCTCGACGACTTCGCCGGCGGCAATCTGGTTGGCGAGGTCGGCCGGCAGCCGGTTGATCTTGCCCACGCTACATCCAGCGGCGGCCGGATAGGCTCGCGGCCGCCGTCAGCACGCCTGCCAGGCGATGATCGAGCGCGTGCGCGTCATCCGACAGGCGGATCAGCCGGTCGCGCACGTGGCGGAAGCGGAACGCCATTTCGGCGCTGAGGTCGACGACCTCGTTGCGGACGAGGCGATCCAGCGCTTCGCGCTGGCGGGACAGGCGCTGCGCGAACGTGAACACATCGCGACGGGCATCGAGCGTCTCGGTCACGAGGTCGACGTTCGCTTTCTCGAGCAACCGCTTCTCGAGCACGTTCACCCACCCCGTCAGCTTTTCCGCGACAGGCGTCAGCCCAACGGCCGCTGCGTCGACAAGCCGGTGAAACATGGCGACCGGGCCGTCGACAAAAATCTTGCCTCCGTGCCGCACGCTGTCCATCAGGTCGTTGACGGCCTTTGAGTCGCGCCAGTGCACGGTCACGAGGTAGTAGGCTCCGACGAAAAACGCGATGTCCGCGTCGCCGGCGTTGATACCGGCAAACAGATAGCCGTCGTACGCCTCGATCTTCGGCGATTGCGCCTGCCCCATCGCGTCGTCCACGGCAAGACGATGGAAGCCAAAGGTGTCGGTGAGCACCAGTGATTCCGGAATGGACGGCGCGGACAGATCGACCCAGAGGTACGCCGCGCCTGTGCCGAGCCAGCTGCGATCGATGCTGGTGACTTGCTCGGTGCGGCCGTCGCGGTGGACGAAGATCGTGTTCATCGCAGGAAGGACAGGCAGGATGGGCAGGATGATAGAGGACGCAGAGTCTCCGTGTTCTCCACCATTCTGCCCATCGAGCCCGTGCCGCCCTTCCTGCCTACTTCTTCGCGGTCACGATAGCGGCCTGCGCCGCCGCGAGCCGCGCGACAGGGACGCGGAATGGCGACGCGCTCACGTAATCGAGGCCCACTTTCTCGAAGAACTGGATCGAGTCGGGATCGCCGCCGTGTTCGCCGCAGATGCCGAGCTTGATGTCCTTGCGCGTGCGGCGTCCCTTCGTGACCGCAATCTCGACGAGCTGGCCGACGCCCGTCTTGTCGATCGTCGCGAACGGGTTCTTCTTCACGATCTCGAGCTCGGCGTAGTGCGGCAGAAACGATCCTGAGTCGTCGCGCGACATGCCGAGGCCGGTCTGCGTCAGATCGTTCGTGCCGAAACTGAAGAACTCGGCCGACTGCGCGATTTCGTCGGCCGTCAGCGCGCCGCGCGGGACCTCGATCATCGTGCCCACCATGTAATTCAGCTTCACTTTGCGCTCGGCCTGCACTTCCTGCGCAACGCGGTGCACGACCTCGAGTTGCAGGTCGAGCTCCTTCTTGAAGCCGACGAGCGGAATCATGATCTCCGGCCGCACCTTGATGCCTTCGTTCTGCACGATCGCAGCCGCTTCGAAGACGGCGCGCGCCTGCATTTCGGAAATCTCCGGGAAGTCGATCCCGAGGCGGCACCCGCGGAAGCCGAGCATCGGGTTGAATTCGTGCAGCTGTTCGACGCGGGCGTGAATCTTCTCCGCGGGGATGCCCATCTTCTTCGACAGATCCTTCTGCTGCTCCGGCGTGTGTGGCAGGAACTCGTGCAGCGGCGGGTCGAGGAAACGAATCGTCGCCGGCAGTCCTTTGAGCGCGCGGAAGATGCCGGCGAAGTCGTCGCGTTGATACGGCAGCAGCTTCGCGAGCGCGGCTTTCCGCGCCTCGACCGTGTCCGCGAGAATCATCTCGCGCATCGCGTCGATGCGATTGCCTTCGAAGAACATGTGTTCCGTCCGGCACAGGCCGATGCCGACGGCGCCGAACGCCATCGCGTTTTCAGTCTGCTCGGGTGTGTCGGCATTCGTTCGCACCGACATCCGCGAGGCGTCGTCGCACCATTTCATGAGCTGCTGGAAGCTCTTGAACTTCTCGGTGCGCTTCGCCGATTCGTCGCCGTCGACGAGGCCGGCGACGATCTCCGACGGCGCGGTCGCCACGCGGCCCGCGAACACCTTGCCGGCCGTGCCGTCGATCGACAGCCAGTCGCCTTCTTTGAACGTCTTGCCATCCACTTTCACCGTCCGCGCCTGATAGTCGATCTCCAGCGCCGAGGCGCCGCAGACGCAGACCTTGCCCATCTGCCGCGCAACGAGCGCCGCGTGCGACGACACACCGCCACGGGCCGTGAGGATGCCTTCGGCCGCGATCATGCCGCGCAGATCTTCGGGCGACGTCTCGACGCGGACGAGCAGCACCTGCTCCTTGCGATTCGACGCGTCGACCGCACGGTTGGCGTTCAAGTAGATCTGTCCGGACGCTGCGCCCGGGCCGGCCGGCAATCCGGTGGCAATCACCTGCGCCTTCTTCGCCTCGTTCGCGTCGAACACGGGCGCGAGCAGCTGATCCAGCTGGTCGGCGGGATTCCGCATCACGGCCGTCTTCCAGTCGATCAGCTTCTCCTTGAACATGTCCATCGAGAACTTCAGCGCGGCCATTGCCGTTCGTTTGCCGTTGCGTGTCTGAAGCATGTAGACCTTGCCGTCTTCGATGGTGAATTCGAAGTCCTGCACGTCCTTGAAATGCTTCTCGAGCGTCTGCCGAATCCGCTCGAGCTCCTGAAAGGCCTTCGGCAGATGGCCCTTGAGCTGCAGCACGGGTTCCGGAGTACGCACTCCCGCAACGACGTCCTCGCCCTGGGCGTTGATCAGGAACTCGCCGTAGAACTCCTTGACGCCGTTGGCCGGATTGCGTGTAAACGCCACGCCAGATCCCGATTTATCGCCGGTGTTGCCGTACACCATTGCCTGGACGTTGACGGCCGTACCCCACTCCGAGGGAATGTTGTATTTGCGGCGATAGACGATCGCGCGATCGTTCATCCACGATCCGAACACAGCGCCGACGGCGCCCATCAGCTGGTCCCACGGCGACGCGGGAAAATCCTTGCCGGCGCGCTCCTTCACGAGCGCCTTGAACCGTTTCACGAGCTCTTTCAGGTCGTCGGTAGTCAGCTTCGTGTCGTCGATGTCCTTGTGATAGCGCTGATGCTTCAGCGCGTGGATCACGGTTTCGAACGGCTCGTGGTCCTCGCTCTCGTGCTTTTGCACGCCGAGCACCACGTCGCCGTACATCTGGACGAACCGGCGGTAGCAGTCCCACGCGAACCGCGGGTTGCCCGTTTTCTTCGAGAGCCCCTCGACGGTTTCGTCGTTGAGGCCAAGGTTGAGGATCGTGTCCATCATCCCCGGCATCGAATCTCTGGCGCCCGAGCGGACCGACACGAGCAACGGATTCTTCACGTCGCCGAACTTCTTGCCGGTGATGCGCTCGATCGACGCCAGACCCGCCTCCATCTGCGCTTTGAGCGACGACGGGTAGGTGCGCTTGTGGTCGTAGTAGTAGGTGCAGACTTCGGTCGTGATCGTGAAGCCGGGCGGCACCGGCAATCCGATTCGACACATCTCGGCGAGGCCTGCGCCTTTGCCCCCGAGCAGCGGCTTCATGCCGCCGTTGCCGTCCGCCTTGCCGCCGCCAAACAGATAGACGTGCTTCCCCGACTTGCCACTTGCGCTCGATTTCGTCTTCTTTGCCATGTCAATAGATATGAATGTGATGTGGTGAGTTGTGATCTGGTGATTCTATGTGATCCCGTACGTAGTGTCCGCCTTTCCGCCTTCGCTTCGCTCCGGCGAGACGCCGAAAGCGCACTCGCGCGCAGAGGCGGTAGGCGGAGCGATTAGCTCTGCTTCGCGGCCAGCACTGTCAGATCTCCGAATTCGTTCACCGCGTCACGAAAATCCGCGAGTAACGACAGCCGTGCATTCTTGAGTTTCTCATCAGGAACCACGACGCGGACCTCGTTAAAAAACTTGTCAACATCCGGTTGGACCGATGCGATGGCTTGCAGCGCTCTGGCCGGCTGACGAGCGCCAAGCGCCGTTCGCATTTCCGTGCGCATGCGATCGAGAGCGGAGCGAAGCGCGATCTCAGCTGGTTCCTGGAGCCCGGCGCTCTCGCCTATGCGTTCCCGATCGCCATTGCCCCATTCCTGCGACACGATCTTCTTTGCGCGCGTGAACGCTTCGGCAGCCTTGGCAAGTACTTCTGTGCCCACCAGTTTCTTGCTTTCCCTTGCACGTTCAAAGAGGTCGGCGACATTGGCCGTCTGCACGCGTTCGATCAACCCCGTAGCTACCTGGATCTCTTGGTAATCGAGGCCACGCTTTTCCATCAGGTGGCGGAGACGGTCCATCAGGAAGATTAAGAACTGGTTGTCAGCGTCTGTAATATTGGCCGGCAATCCTAGCAGCGACTTCGCCTGAACGATCATTGGCCCGAGCGTCGGACGCACCCCCAAACCCGTTAGAGATTCGAGATCCACCAACACCTTGACGAGTCCGTGGCCAGCGCGACGAAGACCAAAAGGATCGCGAGAACCTGTCGGCTTCTCCTCGGCTTTTAGGAATAGCGCGACAAGCGTGTCGAGTTTGTCCGCAATCGACAGGGCCGCCCATGTGACCCCCGCCTTTCCAAGCTGTGCCTTCGTCGGCGCGGCGTCGGGTTCGACGCCGTGCGGCAGGTAATGGTGATAGATCGCCTTCCAGACCGCTTCGGGCTGTCCTTCCGCACGAGCATAGACACCGCCCATGACGCCTTGCAGTTCCGGGAATTCGCGAACCATGTCGGTCGCCAGATCGGTCTTTGCGAGGCGAGCAGCCAGCGCAGCGTGGTTCGCGACATCGTCGGTTGCGTCGAATCCGTGCTTCGCAATCCAGCGGGCGAGCGTCTCGATCCTGGTGGCCTTGTCCTTGTAGCTCCCGAGCTTCTTGTGAAAGAGCAGCGTCGAGAGCCGTTCGATCCGCGACTCGAGCGTCGCCTTACGGTCGGCTTCCCAGAAAAACCGCGCATCGCGCAGGCGGGCGGTGACGACGCGTTCGGCGTTGCGCGCGATAGTGCGTTCGTTGTCGGGTTCGATGTTGATGACAGCGAGAAACGCTTCCTTCAGCTTCCCGTCTTCGCTTTCGACCGGAAAGTAGTGCTGATGGTGAATCAGCGTCGTCGTCAGCACCTCTTCGGGCAGCTCGAGGAATTCGCGCGCGAACGTCCCTGCGATGACAGACGGGTACTCGACGAGATCCGGCACCTCCTCGAGCAGACCAGAATCCTGACGGACGACGCGGCTGACGCGGCCCTGAAGGCGCTGCGCTTTAGCGTCGAGCTCTCGGGCGATCTTGTTGTGCCGCTCGCTACGCTCGATGATCACGAAATTCTCGAGGAGCCGGTTGCGGTAGTCGTCGAACGAGCGGACCTTGATCGATCGCCCGGCACGTCCGCTCGTCGTCAGGAACCGATGGCCGTATGTCGACGCTCCGGTGTTGACTTCCTGGACCTGGGAGCTTTGAGCCGCCGGCGTACGCGAGATCGTGAACGGCACGACGCGGCCGCCGTACGTGTAGAGAATCCAGCGAATCGGCCGGCCGAACAGCAGCTCGCCCTTGCCGTCTTCGAGCATCGCGTCCCAGTGCATCAGTTTCGGGAACGACAGCGCGCGCAGCGTGCCACCAAGGACGTCCGGCAGCACGTCGACGGCCGCTTTGCCGCGCAGCTTCTTGCGATACGCGAGATAGACACCTTTCGGGGTCTCGACTTTCTCGAGCACCGAAGGATCCACGCCTTGTTTCGTTGCAAACCCGGCGATGGCCGGTTGGGGAGCCGCGGCAGGCGGACCTGTGATCAGCTCCTCGAAGTCCGTCTGACGTTCGGGAATGCGCTCGATACGGACCATCAGCCGGCGCGGCGTGCTGTAGGTTTCGACCGGCGTTTCCGGATTCAGACGCCGTTCGCGCAGCTGCGCCGCCAGGACTTCGCCGACCTGGTTCGTCAACGACGGCAGCCAGCTCGCCGGGATTTCCTCGCAGCCGAGTTCGAGCAGCAGTTCGCGGTCCATCGCTAGAGGCTCACCGGATGCGCGGAGACCGCGGACGTTGTCTGATCGACGTACGCCTTCGCGACGCCGAGCGCGAGCTTCCGGATGTTCAGAATGAACGCCGTCCGCTCGGTGACGCCGATGCTGTTGCTCGAATCGAGGATGTTGAACAGATGCGAGCACTTCAGCGTGTGCTCGAGTGCAGGGACGATGAGGCCCGCGTCGAGCAGCGCCTGCGCGAGCTTGTAGTTGTCATCGTAGAGACGCCGATGCAACGCGGCGAAGGTCTCGCCGGCAGGCAGCTCGACGTCGACGTTGAAGACGTACTTCGACTCCTCGACCTCTTCGCGGAACCGCACTTCTGAGTACTTCACACCGGGCGCCCACTCGATGTCGAAGATGCTGTCGACCTTCTGAAGCACCATCGCGATGCGCTCGAGGCCGTACGTCAGTTCCGCGGCGATGGGTGACAACTCGATGCCGCCGGCCTGTTGGAAGTAGGTGAACTGCGTGATCTCCATGCCATCGAACAGCACCTGCCATCCGATGCCCCAGGCGCCCAACGTCGGAGACTCCCAGTTGTCCTCCTCGAACCGGATGTCATGCTGCCGCGGGTTGATGCCGCACGCTTCGAGGCTCTCGAGGTAGATGCTCTGCACGTCGTCGGGGGACGGCTTGAGGATCACCTGAAACTGGTGATGCTTGAACAGGCGGTTCGGGTTCTCGCCGAAACGGCCGTCCGCGGGCCGGCGTGACGGCTGCACGTAGGCGACGTTCCAATGCGCGGGCCCAAGCACACGGAGAAACGTCTCCGGATGCATCGTGCCGGCGCCGACTTCGACGTCGAGCGGCTGCTGCAGCGCACACCCGCGCGAAGCCCAGAACTCGGACAGCTTGAGAATCAGACTCTGAAACGTCACCTTCGCATCTCGCGCAGCACTCGCACCGACTTCAAATCCTTCTCGAGGTGCATCGTGATCAACTCGCGATGCGCCGCCTCGATTTCTTTCAACGTCCGTTTCGACACGGCCACATTCACCAGGGCAAATGGGCTCGACGATCGTGCCGTGTCGAGAAACGCCTTCGCTTCAGCCGACATGCGCCGTTCGTGGTCGTAGACGCCCTGCAGTCGGAGCAGCCAGTATTCGAAATACCTCGCGAGCGGCTCGATGGGGACGCCGACCACCATCGCCTCGACCACAGACGAACCCAGCCTGAACAGCGGCTCGTTCGGATCGTCCTCCTGCGCCCACTCGTCGACGAGCTCTGCGAAGTAGCCGACATAGCCGAGCACCTCGCCGTCAGCCACCGACAGGGGCGATCGAACGGGCTCGACGTATTCGAGCCTGACCAGATCGCGCCGCTCGCGTTCGACATACCCCACGCGCCCCGTCGTCATCGGCTCGAGCGCGCCGCCGAAGCGCCGCCGGCTCTGACGCGCGTTTTTCGCGACGCCGCGCTTCTTGCCGCGATCGCGCGTGAGAAACACGACGATCCGATCAGACTCACCGAGCTTATACGTGCGTAAAATCAGCGCGTCGGTGGTATAGAGCGGCATTCAAGGCGGGTCACGATCGTACTACAGATCGTCCTTGGTACTTGGTGCCTGGTGCTTAGTCCGTCCATGGTCCTTGGTCCCTGGTCCATGGTCCTTCATGCGTCACAGCGCACCAAGGACCGAGGACGGACCAAGTACCAAGGCCCAAGCACCAAGGACATCGTGTTTACGATCTGTCTCCACCGAGTCCGATCTCGCCCAGCACCCGGTCGTCCTCCCGCCACTCCGACTTCACCCGGACGTGAAGATCGAGATAGACCTTGGTCTCGAAGAAGCGTTCGAGCTCTTCCCTCGCTGCCGTCCCGATCTTCTTAATCATCTCGCCGCCGCGGCCGACGACGATCGGCTTGTGCGACTCGCGATCGACGACGATCGTGCAGTACAGACGCAGAATCCCGGACGCGCCGGCCGGCTCCTCGAACCGGTCGATGATGACGGCGCTCGAAAACGGAATCTCCGCGTGCGTCAGCTGCAGCAGCTTTTCCCGCACGATCTCGGCCGCCATGAATCGCTCCGGCTGGTCGGTGAGATAGTCGGCGGGGTACATCGGCTCACCCTCAGGGAGGTGGTCGATGATGACCCGCTCGAGGCGATCGATATTGTCCCCGCTGGCCGCCGAGATGGGCACGATCTCCACGAACCGGCCGTCGGCGGCGTACCGCGCGATGAGCGGCAACAGACGATTCTTCTTCATCAGGTCAATCTTGTTCAGGAGCAGCAGCACCGGCACCTTCGCGTCCTTCAGCAGATCGAGGACGAACTTGTCTCCCTTTCCCGGAGGCTCGCTCGCGTCGACGACCAGGCCGAGGAGGTCGACTTCGCGAATCGTCTCGACCGCGCTGTCGACCATTCGCACGTTCATGCGGTGCAGCGGACGATGGATCCCTGGCGTGTCGAGAAACACGACCTGCGCGTCCGGATAGTTCTTCACGCCGAGAATCCGGGTCCGCGTCGTCTGCGGCTTGTCGGAGACGATCGCGAGCTTCGTGCCGACGAGCCGGTTGAGCAGCGTCGATTTCCCCGCGTTCGGACGGCCGATGAACGACACGAACCCGAACTTCATTCCGGGGCCGACTCCTCTGGCGCAGGCTCGAGCTTGTTCATCCTTACTTTCGTGATGCGGCGGCGTTCGGCGTCGAGCACCACGACGCTGAGTCCGTCGATTTCGAATTGCTCGCCAACGGTCGGCACCCGGCCGATGCGTGCAAGCAGATAGCCGCCGACGGTCTCGAATCCCTCGCGTTCGATGTCGATGTCCAGCCGCTGAGCGACCGCGTCGATGTCCACTTTCCCGCTGAATACGAAGCGGCCGTGACCTTCGTCGACGACCGACTCCGACTCGACGTCGTATTCGTCACGGATCTCCCCGACGATCTCTTCCAGCAGGTCCTCCAGCGTCACCAGTCCCGCGGTGCCGCCGTACTCGTCGACGACGATCGCGCACTGCGTCTGCTGGAACTGAAACTGCTTCAACAGCTCGGGAACGAGCTTGGTCTCCGGCACCACAGTCGCAGGACGGATGAGCGGCGCGATCGGCCGCGCGTCTTCGATGGGCGCCAGGACGACCAGGTCTTTGATGAAGACGAAGCCGGCGATGTTGTCGAGGCTGTCTTTGAACACCGGAAACCGCGAGTACTCCTGCTCGCGGAACAGCGCGCGCAGGTCGCCGACGGTCGCGGTTTCGCGAATCGCGACGATGTCCGGACGCGGGGTCATCACCTCGCGCACCAGCGTGTCGCCGAAGTCGACGATGTTCTGCAGCAGGCGGCGGTCTTCTTCTCCGACTTCCTGCTCGTGCTCTCCCCCATTTCCTGCCGGCGCAACGGGCGCGTCGGCGGCCGGCGGCGCAGCTTCGGGCGCCGTCGCAATCGGCACGGCGGGACCGCGCACGTTCATGCGCCGCGCGATCCAGCGCGTCAAGGGCCCGAGGGCTCGCGTCACCGGCACAAACGTCGGCAGCAGCAAATCGAGGGCGTGTCCGGGATCGCGTCGAATGATCAACAACGGGATCAGCAGCTCGCAGAAGATGACGAAGGCGACAACGCTGGCGACGATGAGCGTCAGCTTGTGCGCGGCGCCGACGCCGACCGCGTCCGCAATCAGGACCGTCGCCGCGGCTGTCACCAAGCCCAGCAGAATTCTGAGCGGGATGAACAGCAGCAATGGCTCGTCGAGGAATCCAGCGAGCGCATCGGGCCGATCGCTTCGCTCGGCGGCGAGTCGCAGCGACAGCCGCATGAGCGCGCTGAATGCCGCCTCGAGCGCGCCGAGATAGATCGCGGCAATACCGAGCAGGAAGAGCTCGAGAGGGATCATCGCGACCGGTCGATCAACCCTTCGCGCAGCCCGCCCTTACGGCGGAGCTTCCGCTCGACACGCTGCATGCGGCCGTCATCGTTCTCATGATCGTACCCCAGCAGATGCAGAAGGCCATGTAACGCCAGCACCCGCCATTCCGTGGTCTCGGAGTGCCCGGCCGCGCGGGCCTGACGTCGCGCGACGCCGCGGGCGATGGCGATTTCCCCAATGACTGGCTGGATGGGCAGGACGGGCGGGGTGGAATGATTTCTCTTCCTGCCCATCCTGCCCATCCTGCCTTCCGGGAAACTGAGGACATCGGTCGGCTTGTCGACACCGCGGAACGTGCGGTTGAGGTTTTGGATTTCGTGATCGCTGACGAGGGCGACGCTCACCGTACCTCGCGCGCGCGCCGGCGCGACGCGTCGCAGCCACGCGGCCAGGCCGGGCGCTGCCACGGGCCGTCCGCGCGCGTCACTGACCAGAACGCGCAGTCCCGTTGCCGTTCGAGAAGGCTTCGTACGCTTTGACAATCTGCTGGACGAGTTTGTGCCGCACGACGTCGCGGTCGTCGAAGCGCACGAACGAAATGCCTTCGATGTTGCCGACGACTCTCATGGCCTCGACGAGGCCGGACGTCCGCCCTGTCGGGAGATCGATCTGCGTGATGTCGCCCGTAATCACCGCTTTCGTGCCGAACCCGATGCGTGTCAGGAACATCTTCATCTGCTCGGTCGTCGTGTTTTGCGCTTCGTCGAGGATGACGAACGAGTCGTTGAGCGTCCGGCCGCGCATGAACGCAATCGGCGCGATCTCGATCGTGCCGCGTTCGACATAGCGCTCGACGCGCTCGACGTCGAGCATGTCATAGAGCGCGTCGTACAGCGGCCGCAGGTACGGGTTCACTTTCTCCTGCAGATCGCCCGGCAGAAATCCCAGCTTCTCACCCGCTTCGACCGCGGGGCGTGCAAGGATGATGCGATTGACCCTCTTGGCGACGAGATAGGCGACCGCCTGCGCCATGGCGAGATACGTCTTGCCCGTTCCCGCCGGTCCAATGCCGAAGACGATATCGTTCTTCTCGATTTCGTCGAGGTACCGTCGCTGGTTGACGCTCTTGGGCGCCACGCGCCGCTTGCCGGCGGCGGTCAGCGTCCCCTTCATGAAGTGCTCGCGCAGATCGACGTCTTCGTCGCGGGCGACCATCTCGGACGCGGTCCTCACATCCGCATTCGACAGCTTGTACCCGTCGCGAAGCAGCATCGAGAGCTGGCCGACCACGCGATCGACGCGATCGGGACCCGGCTCGTCGCCGTCGACGATGAGATCGTGGCCTTGCGTGCGGATGCGGACGCGGAAGAGCGATTCGAGGTGCTTGAGGTTCTCGTCGTACGAGCCGAACAGCGTGGCAGCCCCTTCTTCGGGGACGGAAATGCGTCGCACTTTAACTATTATCGCTCACTTCTTTTTGCCGTCTTTCGGATCGACCACACGGATGTGGAGTTCCCGCAGCTGCTTGTCCGACACCGGGGACGGCGCGCCCATCAGGAGATCCTCGGCATTCTGTGTCATCGGGAACGCGATCACTTCACGCAGATTCGGCTCCTGCGCGAGGAGCATGACGATGCGGTCGACGCCGGGCGCAAGGCCGCCGTGCGGCGGTGCGCCGTGGCGGAACGCGTTCAGCATGCCGCCGAATCGCTTCTCGACCTCATCCGGTCCGTACCCGGCGATGTCGAACGCGCGCAGCATGACATCCGGCCGATGGTTTCTGATCGCGCCGCTCGACAGCTCCACGCCGTTGCAGACGATGTCGTACTGGAAGGCCTTGATCGACAGCGGATCCTTCGTGTTCAGCGCCTCGAGCCCACCTTGCGGCATCGAGAACGGGTTGTGGCTGAATGCGATCTGATTCGTCTCCGGATCGCGCTCGTAGAACGGAAAGTCGGTGATCCAGCAGAAGCGATAGGCGTTCTGCTCGAGCAGCCCCAGTTCTCGTGCGAGGTGTCCGCGCAGCCCGTCGATCGCCTTCATCAGCGTCTTCGAGGGACCCGACACGAAGAACACGGCATCGCCGGGCCTCACGTCCGCGGTTTCGAAGATACGATTGCGGCGATCCTCGGGCAGATACTTCGCGAGCGGTCCCTTCGGCGTCTCGGCCGCGACGATATACGCGAGACCGCCGAGTCCGAGCGTCTCTGCGAGTCCGACGGTCTTGTCGAAGAAGCTGCGCGACCGTTCGCCCGCGCCAGGCGCCTTGATCGCGCGGACCACCGAGCCCTGCTCGACCGCCTTCGCGAACACCGCAAACTCCGACCCGCGGAACGCTTCCGTGACGTCAACGGCCTTGATCGGATTGCGCAAATCCGGCTTGTCGCTTCCATACATCGCCATCGCGTCGTCGTACGCGATGCGGGGAAATGGAGGCGCCGAGACCGTCCAGTCGGAGAACTCGCGGAACGTGCCAGCCAGCACCGGTTCGATGGCGCCGAACACGTCGTCCTGCGTGACGAAAGACATCTCGACGTCGAGCTGATAGAACTCGCCCGGCGATCGATCCGCGCGGGCGTCTTCGTCGCGGAAACACGGCGCGATCTGGAAGTAGCGATCGAAGCCAGACACCATCAGCAGTTGCTTGAACTGCTGCGGCGCCTGCGGCAGCGCGTAGAACTTGCCCGGGTGAATGCGGCTCGGGACGAGATAGTCGCGCGCGCCTTCCGGCGAGCTCGACGTCAGAATCGGCGTCTGGAATTCGAGGAAGCCCTGCTCGTTCATTCGGCGGCGAAGGCTGGAGATGACCTTCGATCGGAGGACGACGTTCGCGTGGAGCTTCTCGCGACGGAGATCGAGAAACCGGTACCGCAGCCGCTGCTCTTCGGGAATCTCCTGCGTGCCCGCGACCTGAAACGGCAGCGTCTCCGCCGGAGAGAGGACTTCGATGGCGTCGACGTCGACTTCGACGCTTCCCGTCGGCAGGTTCGGGTTGATGTTCTCGTCGGTGCGGCCGATGACCTTTCCAGTCACGCTGATCACCGTCTCGAGCCGCGCGGCTTCGGCGGCGGCGAAGGCGGGCGAACTCGGCGTCAGCACGCACTGCGTGATGCCGTAGTGATCGCGAAGGTCGATGAACAGCAGGCCGCCGTGATCGCGTTTGCGATGGATCCACCCCGCTAGCTTGACTGTCTGTCCGATGTGTTCGGGACGCAGCACCGCACACGTGTGCGTTCTGTACCGGTTCGAGGAGTTCAACTGGTTCGAGACGTTCGAGATGTTCTCGGGGTTCGCGAGGTTCACGGGGTTCATGACGTTCTCAAGGTTCGAGCGATAAACGCCGCGACGTCGGCGCGCGGCATGTTCTGTTGCTCGCCGCTACGCATGTCCTTGACGCTCACGGTACCGTTGGCCTTTTCGTCGTCGCCGCAAATCGTCACGAACGGGACGTTGCGACTTGAGGCGTACTTGAATTGCTTACCCAGCTTGTCAGTCTCCGGATAGACGTCGACGCGGAGACCGCCGCGGCGCAGGTCGCCGGCAAGCGCAAGCGCGTCGGCGCGTGAGCTGTCGTTCCAGATCGTTACCATCGCATCCGCATTGCTCGACGCAACGTGCGATGGAAACATGCCGCGCTCCGTCATAACGACGATGATCCGTTCGAGGCCGAGCGAGAAACCGCACGCCGGGACGTCGCGGCCGAGGAACATGCCGACAAGATTATCGTAGCGTCCGCCGCCGCCGAGGCTGCCGGCCAGATCGGGGACCGAGATTTCCATGATGGCGCCTGTGTAGTATGACAGCCCGCGCGCCAAGCTCGGGTCGATTCGAATTCGACCATAGGCTGGAGTGCCTTTCGCGAGAGTTGCAATCGCTAGCAGCTCGTGAACTGAGGCCTTTCCTGATTCGCTCGGATCGACGTCCCGGATCATCTGCGCGAGCTGGTCTAGTGGATCGCCAGCACTCGCGCGTGTGAAACGCGTCAAGCATCGATCCGCCGCCTCGTCGTCTACTCCGCGACCAACCAATTCGCGATGAACTCCGTCACGTCCAATCTTGTCCAGCTTGTCGAGTGCGACTAACGCGTCGCTGTGTAGCCCAGAGGGAACGCCCGAGAGCTGCAACAGAGCCGTCAGCACCTGTCGGTGATTGAGTCTCAAGATAAAGTCTTGAAACCCTAGCGTCGTCAGGATCTCCGCGACTGCCCCCAGAATCTCCGATTCCACGACCGGCGACGTCGATCCGATGGAATCGATGTCGCACTGAAAGAACTCGCGGAAGCGGCCCTTCGCGGGACGGTCCGCGCGCCAGACCGGCTGAATCTGGTAGCGCTTGAAGAATTTCGGCAGCTCGTTCTGATACTGCGCGACGACGCGTGCGAGCGGCACCGTGAGGTCGTAGCGCAGGGCGAGATCCGCCTCCCCGCTCGACTCGTGCTCGCCCCGCTTGAGGATCTTGAAAATCAGCTTGTTGCCTTCTTCGCCGTACTTGCCGAGCAGCGTCTCGATGTTCTCGAACGCCGGCGTCTCGAGCGGCTCGAAGCCGTAGCGCTCGTACACACTGCGGACGACGCCGATGACGTACTCCCGCCGTCGGATGTCCTCGGGGAGAAAGTCGCGTGTCCCCGAGGGTGGTTTAGTCGATTGCATTATTCAAGTAGTCGAGACGAAGGCTCACGTACCGATCCGCGTAGGCCTGGATGTCGAGGACTTCGGCGTCGCTCAGCGTGCGTTTCACTTTCCCCGGACTGCCCATCACGAGCGAGCGCGGTGGAATTATCGCGCCTTCGACCAGCAGCGTGCCAGCGGCCACGATCGATCCGGTGCCGACCGTCGCACCGTTCAGCAGGATCGCGCCCATGCCGATGAGGCACTGATCTTCGATCGTGCAGCCGTGCACGATTGCGCCGTGGCCGATCGTCACGTTGTCGCCGATGGTCGTCGGGTGCGTCTTCGTCATCACGTGGACGATCGTGCCGTCCTGGACGTTGCTGCGCTTGCCAATCCGAATCCAGTTCACGTCGCCGCGAATGACGACGCCCATCCAGACGCTGCTCTCGTCGCCGATTTCCACATCGCCGATGACTTGAGCGGAATCGTCGATGAAAACACTGGCTGGCACACGTGGAAGGCGGCCTCTGTGCGGGCGAATCATGTGCGTGAATTATGCAGGATTGCAGAATGGCAGGACGGCAGAATTACAGAATTCAATCCTGCAATCCTGCCGTTCTGCAATCCTGCAATTCGTCTAGTTCGTGGCTGCCGTCGCGCCCCGTTCGTTGCCAGACTTCCTCGGCGTCGGACCGCCGCGCAAGGACTCGAGGTGCTGAATGATCGCCCGCATCTGCGCGTCGGCATCGCCACCGAGCTCCGGATACGGTGACTTCGGGTAGTCGGGCCAGAACTGCGTCATGCGTGTGCCCGGCAGGAACGACGCCGGGTTCTTCAGCCACGGCAGCAGCCAGTCCGGATTCAGCCGATCGTGCACCATCCGAAGATCGGGCGCGAGGTTGGCCGTCGGCTGATCCTTCGGAATCTCGCCGAGGACGTGGCACTTCTGGCACTGCAGCTTCTCGAACAACGCCTTGCCGACGCCGGTGTCCGTCGACGCCACGTCGTACGTGCGGAACGGCTCGAGGTTGTTCGACACAGCCTGGAAGTAGTGAATCACGCCGTTCAGATTCGGATCGTCGAGGCCGAACGTCGGCATGCGGACGTCGATCCACGGACGAATCTGGATGGGTCCGCGTAGAAACGCATATAGCCAGTCAGGCTGCACGCGCGCGCCTTCGGGCGTGAGCCGCGGCGGACCGAGCGACGAATCCGACACGAGCTTCAGGAAGTCGCCGCCGTCGTCTTCGATGATGTGGCAACCGACGCAGTTGCGCCGATGGACGGTCGTTCGACCGGCGACTGTGTAATCCCTCCGCGCGCTCTTGGCCGGAAACGCCTGTATCGGCTGCGTGTCGCGCTGGAAGCTCATGATCGCCGTGAGCAGGCGTTCGACCTCCGTATCCGACAGGTCGAAGTTCGGCATTCGCAGCTTGTCGAGCGGCTGCAGCACGCG
>Ga0075425_100003174_pt1 | contig 16669 bp, 32 predicted proteins | sample SoiMethybrSBSTD4_FD_75300 | JGI IMG/M metagenome (GOLD analysis project Ga0075425, IMG submission 75300) | Bulk soil microbial communities from a Populus tree surrounding site in Tennessee, USA - Soil MetaG P. TD hybrid SBSTD4 | ecosystem: Environmental > Terrestrial > Soil > Tree plantation... | reverse complement strand
ACGCTTAGAACGGCTTAGGACGCCGCGCAGCGCGATCGGCCCGAAAACGTGAGCCGGCCGGCTGTGGCGCCGGCCGGCTCACTCGCGCCAGTCAGAGAGGACGTGTCACGGCTCACCCATCCCGGCGCGATCCTTGACGTGCTGCCGACAGCCGCAGTAGTTCGGGCGCCACGGATAGTGGCAGTTGCAGTCATCGGGGCAGTAGCAGTGAAGCTCCGCGGCTGGTTCGGCGGCGTCCTCGAGCAAGTAAGCGGCGCCGGCTAGCGTCAGACGCCGTTTCCCGTCCGAGCCTACGACCGTCTTAGGTGTCGGCACGTCGGTCATGCGTAGTACCGGCCGACGATAACCCGCTCGAAATCGTCGCAGTAGCGAACGAGCACGCCCGAGAAGAACGAGTCGGACCGAAACCCATCCCATCCCTGGCGAGTCAAGCTCGAGGGATTGTCCCAGCGCTCGAATTCGGCCAGGTCATACAGCTCGCCGCGGTAGCGCACGAAACTCGCCGAATCTGCGCCGGCTTCGATTGCCGACCAATCCATGTAGTCGAATTCGGCACGTTCGGCCGGCGTCAGCTCCCACGCTTCCACAACGTCGCGAGGGACGTGGTTCGTGATGATCGTCAGTTCGGTCACGGACGATCACTCCCCGCGAACGCCGCAACGTACTTTGCGGCGTCCGTCAGCGCTACCCATCGGTCCGACGCGTAGCGTCGGCCGGTCGGCGTGCTGAAAGTCTGCGCAAAGTCGAACTCGCGCGACGCTGCGTCGTACAGCGCTGCCTCAAGCCCTGCGACCGTATCCGCGTCGCAGCAGTCAAGGAACATCGCGACGACGCGGGTAACGTCGCGTGACAGTTTGTCGGCGCGGGTCCTCATTGGTCGGCGTCCTCTCCGCCGGCGAGCGTCCGAGCTGCGGCGAGCACTTGCTGCCAATAGCCGCGACCGTAGCCGTCCTCATACGCTGAGAGTGCGTCGTCTGCTGCGTCGTCGTCTTGCTCGAGTCCGACTGCCGAAAGCACGTCGCGGGGAAGCGGCGAGTCTGCCCATTCCCCCGAAAGCGGCGCCGGTTGCATATCCATGATTTCAGGATCGCCGTCGTCATAACCGCGGACGATTCGTCGCGCGGTTTCGGTCGTCGTATTCCCATCAATCACCCACGAGCCGGCTGCTAGGCCGTGGTCGTAGCCATGCTGGTCGGCTGCGAGCACGGCCGACTGTGCGTGGTCGTCGTCCTCGCACGTCGCAGCGTCGTCTAGTGCGTTCATTGCGATGTTCAAGTAATCGGCAATCTCGCGTTTGGTACCGCCGGTGATCGTCGCGATGCGGTTTCCGTGCGTATCGTCGCGGTAGAGCCAGGTGCTACCGGAATGCCCCTGCACTGCCCAGCGGTAGATCGAACCGCACGCTTCAAAGCGGCGATTCAGGTTTGCGAGTCTCGCGTCAAGTGTCGCGCGAGTGATTCGGTCAGTCATTTTGAAACCTCCCATTGGGTTAGTAAGCCGTGACTCACCCAATGTAGCACGGCTAGCGCAACAATTCAAGGTTTGTTGCGCTATGCTTCGGTCTAGTTGTCGGCGCCGACACGTCGGCGAGCACGGCGGCAGCGTCGGCGAGCACGCCGACGCCGATCACCCGTTCGAGTGACCCTCGAACGGACTAGGCCGGCCGGCCTCCCTCGTTCGAGTGGCCCTCGAACGAGTGACGAACGCACGTTCGTGCCCGCGCGGTACCATCGACCGCCGGCCGGCAGCGAGCCAAAACGCCTTCGGCTCGTGCCCGCGCCGGGCTCGAGGGAGCCCTACCTAGCGCGTGAAGTACCAAATCGCCCACGCGACGCCCTCGAGGAAACCGAGCGTCAGCATGCCGGCGCCGAACGCGAGCACTACGCCGGCCACCGGCAGCTCGATTCGGCGCCGCGTGGCGCGCCTCCGGTTAGAGCACGAACGCCCGCAGGAAAACGGCGCTCACCGTCGAGGTAGCAGCGCCGGCGGTGACTTGCATCGTCAGCACGTACACCTGTCCGCCGAGCGTCGGCGACGCGTCGAGCCCCGCAATGTCATCGGCGGTCAGAATGCCGGCGCCATGCTGCGAGCCGGTCAACGCGCCCGAAGTCGCGATCACGGTGCCCGACACGTTCGTTTGCCGTAGCCGCAACGTGACCGCGGTGCCGCTGGTTCCGACCGTGTAGGCCGCCCAGCCGTCGAGCATCACCGATTGACCGGAGCGCAGACTGCCGAGCGCGGCAGTCTGCGCGATGATCGTTTCGGCCGCCGCACTGGGCGATGCGACAACCGCATTCGTGACCTTGATTCGGTCGGTGAAATCGGCTAGTTCGGACGCGAGCCGGATTGCGTCAGTGCCCACTGTTGCCCTCCCTCCGCGTCATCGGCTGCGCGGTCAAGATCGGCGGCGCGAACGCCGCAGCGTTGACCGCGACTTGCTTTGCCGATAGCAAGTCAATCGCTTTCTCGAACACGATCGGGCGCAGCTCGTCGTCCAGCTCGAGCGCGTCGAGAATGTCGAGCGCGACGCTCATGTAGCCGGCGACTTGCTCGGGCGTGTTGAAGTGAACCTCGCTCACGACTGCTGCTGCTGCTGCGCCGGCTGCTGCTGCTGGTCTCCCGACGACGCCGGCTGCTGCTGGTCGGACTGCTGCTGGCGCTGCGTCCGCTGCTGCTGGTTCACGAGCCCGTCAACGAACGTTGCCGGCTTGGAGAACAGCGGCACTTTGGCGCCCTCGACTTCGGCGTAGAACACGTACTCCGCTTCGGGGTTGCCGGCGGCATCCGTAATCGGTTGCACGCCGCCAATCGTCGTGTCATTGCGGCCGGTCTCGACACGCTCGAATGAGAAACCGTTTGCCACGTCACATTCCTCCCGTTTCGCTGATTGCCGGGGATGGCGTCGTGTACGGCGCGATCACCGTGTAGCCGGCCGCGCGTGCCTCGGCCGCCCACGCCGGCTCGAGCTGCGGCGGCTGCGCCGAGCCGTTCGCGGGCGGCAGCGTCGGCGCCGACGTTTGCACGATGTAGCCGGTGCCGGTGCAGCGAGAGCACGGCTTGATCCGGCCGCGCTCGACTTTCGCTCCGGTCAACACGTCGCCCCAGCCGTCGCACTCCGGACACGTTTCGGTGTCGGACGCCGGCTTTAGATCGGCCGGCGTCGCCGCCGGCGTGATCCCGAGCGCGCCCATCGGCGCGAATCCCTGCACGCCGCTCGAGCACGTCGGACAGGGCGCGAACGCCTCGAAGTCGGCGCCCATGATCTTCGCTACCGCTTTCGTGTGCCGGCGCGCCTCGCGGTCCATCTGCTCGAGCTTCGCCGAAAACTCGGGGTCCTCGTCGTCGGCGGCGGGCTCGGGCGCCGGCGGCTCGTCGGGCGTCGGCTCGTCCGGCGTCGGCTCGGGCGTGGGCTCCGACTCGGCCCGTTCCGCCTCCGCGAGCGCCAGTTCGGTTGCTTTGCTCATTGTTCCTCCGATCGTCGCCGCGAGCGTAACAGCTTCGGCTCATTCCTTAAGGTAAATGTCGGCGTCGGGCGCCTCCATCCCCAAATCCTCAAGGTCGGCCGTCGCCTGCTGGTAGGTGAGCAGATTGTTGCGGTACGCCTTTTTGATTTGCGCTCGAGTGAGCCCGGCGCCCGGTACTTCGCGCTCGATCGCCCAAATGGTCATTAGCCGGTCACGCACCGCCGATTCGATGCCGAGCGACGCCATAAAGCTTTCGGCGGCGCCGCCGTCGATGCGGTGCGTCAGATACGCCTTGTTGACGACCGTCAGCGCGCGGTTTTGCCACGCCTTGACCCGCGTATCTTTCTTCGGGTCGGCGGCCGTCGTCCACGAGGCGACGATCGCTTGCGCGTCCTGCGGCTCGTAGCCCTCGTAACGCATGATGACGAGCGCGCGCTCCGGGGTGATGCCGCCGTCCTGCACGGCGCCGCGAAGCTGGAACAGCGACGGGTAACGGTGCCGCAGCGCAAACTCCACGTCGAGCCATTCGGGCCGCACGTCCGATTCGCGGATGCCGTGGTCGAAACGCGCCTGGTCGATGATGCCGCGGTTGAACGCGGTTTGTAGTTGCCCCGGACCGGGCGGCCGGCCGTGCGTGTCATAGAGAAGTTGCGAGTCGGCTTGCGAGTAGCCGAGCTGCGCGTTACGCGCGTGCGCTTCCTCCGGGGTGATCCATCCGCGGATCGCGGCGCCGACGTTCTCGGCCGCGCTGAGCAGCACGCGCCGCATCTGTAGCAACTCGTCGGTGTATTTCGTTTTCGTGTGGCCCTCGCGGACGATCTGCGAAAACTCCGACTCGCCGACGATGCCGCGGCGCAGCATTTGCAACGCGGTCTCGACACCGGGCGGCAACCCGGCCATCTCGAACATCAAATCGGCGCGCTCATTGTTCGTGCCCTGCAACGCCGACTCCGAGTGCGCCCGGCCCTCGTCAACGAAACCCTGCTGGCGCGCCATCGCGAGGTCCTCGGGCGATAGCAGCTTCTCGCGCAGACCCTCGAGCGGCGCGTCCCATCGCTGCTCGAGGCGCGCTTTGCGGAGGCCGTGCAGGAAGTCGCCGTCAGAGATGAGGTTGCGCCGCCACAGCTCGAGCAGCTCGCTCAGCCCCGGCGCCGTCCGCTCGATTTCCACGTAGCGCGCGAAGCGCGTCCCGTCAACGCCGAACCGCGACGCCCACGCCTGCGCGTCGGCGAACGGCCAGGCGCCCTCCGCGACGGCGCCCGTCATTGTCTGCGGATGCAACGGCCGCACTTGATTCGCTTCCCATGCCTCGTTCGCGAGCACTTGCACGAACGGCTCGAGCGACGGGCCGGCGGCGACGCCGAGCGCGTAGCCGAACAGATACTTGTCGAGAAAGCGACTAATGCCGCCGAGTAGCGCCACGATCGCTAGAGCCTAAACGTCAGCTAGGAACTTGATGCCCTCGGCCGTTTCCCTCGTGACACCCTGCATGATCCGCACGAGCGTCGGCAGGCTCGCGATCGTTTCGGCGGTCAGTAGCAGCGCGAACACGTCCTCGAGATAGGCGGGATTGATCCCGCACACTCGCGGGCCGAGCCATTTCCAGTTGCGACAAAACAGCCAGGGGAAGCGCCGGGCGAGCGTCCGCAGAATAAGCCCGACGAGCGCGGAGATGCCGAGCAGCTTCTCGAGCCGCGACAGCCGGCGCGACAGCGCCTTTTCCTCGCGTCTGATTCGCGGTAGGTCACGCGTGATTACGCCGGCCAGTTTCCGCTCGTCTGCCTTGACGCGCGGCCAGACCGTGTGATGCACGAACTGGTCGATGCCGTGGTAAAGCTTGGTGAAGCGCGCCGTCAGCCGATGCTCGAGATGGTCGATGCCGCGCCAGATTCGATGCGCCTCGGCGTGCGCGTAAGCACTCGCGGAGTGCGCGAGCCGATGCGCCTCGCGGGCGAGCTGGCGCACCGGCCACAGCGAGATATTGATTAGGTGCGGGATCGTGTGATGCCGCAAGTAGCCGAGCGCGTCGGCCACGTCGTGCGGAACCTCAGCAACCTCGCTGATAAACCCATGCCACGCCGCGCGTAAGCCGTTGAACCAATGCGCGAGCACGCGCATATAGGCGTTCGCCCACCACGACATTGCGACGCGCACGTAGTGCTCGATCCGCAGCACGCCGATGCCGAGCAGGCGCAGCGGGCCGAACGCCGCCCGTTTGAGGAAGCCGCCTCGAGGATGCGCGAGCCCGTTGAGCAGCGAGCGAAGCCAAAGTGTGCTCGTGTGATGCATCCCGACGACGACGAGCGCCGACATTACGACCATAAAGCCGATGAGAACAGGCGCGACGATCGGCATGAGCTAGAGCGGCGTGAACGTCCGCGGCGGCGGCTGCGGGCTCGCCGTTGAGGGCGGCGTCACGTCCGGCGGCAAGAACGGGTAGGGGCTCGGCGGCGGGCTCGACGGCGCAATCGAGCTCGGTTGCGAGTCGGAGCCGATTTCGTAGATAGCTTCGATGGTTTGCGCGAGCGCCGCCACGCCGGCGAGCGGCGACGAGAACGAGTAGAAATCGGCCGGCGCCGAATAGGTAAAGACGCCCCCACGCGCGTCGAGCCGAAACGAAATGTCGAGTGCGTCGATGAGGTTGCCGGCGCGATCGACCATTTGCGTTTGCGTGACCGCGAGCACCGTGAATCCCGCGTGCGGCCCGACGAGGCTCCCGGCGTCCGGCGTCCCGACTTGCGACGCCGGCGCCGCGCCGACGATGTGCAGGGCTAGGAGCGCCGACGCATCCTGCTGGACGAAGCCGGCGGTCGCCTGCGGGTCATAGCCCATAGAGCGAGTTGACTTCGGCTTCGCGCTGCGCGATCGCCGCTTGGGCGGCGGCTACCGGATCGCCCTGGGCGGGCACCGTCACCGTGAACGAGCCCGGCCGGCCGGCCACGGTGAACGTGATTTCGTACACGTCGGCCAACGTGCCCGCCGCGTCCACGATTTGCGACTCGGTGACGGCGACGACCGGCATCGCCTTACCGTACTACCCGCCGCAGACGCTTGCGGCCCGCACGCGAGCGGTTGACCGCGTTCGGCGTGCCGACGCCGATCGCGCGCATCAAGTTCGACCACGCCCCGTACACGTTGCCGGCGTTGCCGACGTTGCCGCTTCCCGAGCCGCCGAATCCGGTTGACGAGTGATAGTTGCCGTCCTCGGCGAGCGTGTAGGCGACACCGCCGCAGTAGCGCGTCCCGTAGATCGCCTGGCCGGCGTCCTGCCCGTTGCACGGCCCGCCGACAAAGCGGGCCACGCTACGCCGCCGGCCGGCTCGAGGGCGGCGCCGGCACGGTCGGCGGCGGCGGCGGCACGGTCGGCGGCGGCGGCGCTATCTGCATCGGCACGACCGGCCGTTTCGCGAGCCCCCGCGAAATCGCATAGGCGCCGGCCGACACCGCGGACGCGATCGCCGCGTAACGCGCCGGCAGCGCGTCCGCGAGCGCCGCAATCAACGCCGCCAACGCGGTCAGTGCGGTGACTAGAAACTCGGTTGTCTTGAACCCCGGTTTGACCGCCACGGCCGGCAGCATACTCAGTCCGTCTAGACCCACGTAAACGTCATTAGCCCGACGAGATGATGCTGTAGAACCGAAGTCGTGGTAGCCCCGAGCAGTAACAGCACGACGAAAATCGACGAGTAGGTGCCGTCGTGCGTGAACGAGTAGGTGTCGCCCGCGACCATCGGCCGGTCAACCAACACCGTGCCCGACGAGAAGATGGCGGTCGCAATCGCCACCTTCATAGTCGCGTCAACCGCGCACGTAAGCGTCGCCTCGAGATGGATCGCCCACGTACCGCCCGTCCAAAAAACATCTTCCTCGGAGCCGCTGGCGCTCGGTTTCCAGACGCCGGGGGTACTCCCGTCGTGGAACGTGCCGGCGACAGCAACCGGGCTCGCATACGAACCGAAGCCGCCGTTGAATAGAACGTCAATCGGCGCGTCGCTGAAACCGCCCGACACGACCGGCGCCGCGGAGGCTTTCGTCACGAGCATCCCCCACCACTGCACGGATGCCGCGCTCATTCCTAGATTGCCGCCTCCGAGAGCTGCGCCCGCACTTGCACCACGAGGTCCGACGCGCCGTTAGCGGCGGTCACGTCAACGGTCACGTAATCGCCGGCCACAAAGCTCGCCGAGCCGGGCACAAACGTCGCCGAGTTAGCACCGGCCGCGATCGTCGCCGTGCCGACGCTCGAGCCGTTCACGTTGACCCGTACCGTCGTGCCGCCGCCGCCCGGCGCCGTCCCAACCGAGGCGTGAACGAGCGTAATCATGCCGGCCGCCGGCGCGTACCAACGCAGCGCGCCGTTGGCGACGGTCAGAGCGCCCGACACCGCATACGGGATGACAACGGTTGCTCTACGCGGTAAAGGGAGTTGGTTCGACTCGAACACCGCGAGGATTGTTCCGCCGCCACCCCCCGTCACCGCGACCGATTCGAGCGTATCGCCCTGGTTGAGAAAAAAGACCGTCGGCGTCTTGCCGGGATCAATTGTCTTTTCGTCCCATGTGGCGCCGCCGCCGGCGCCGCCCATTGACCACGTAGCGCGCACCACGGCCGCGTCCGAGCCGCCGCTGTTATCAACTTGCACCGCCGTCGAGCGGTAGGCGCCCACGTTCGCCGGAAAGACCGTGATCGGATTCTCGAACGGAAGCGGCCGGTCTTGATGGTCGGGATGGTCGGCCATCGCGCTACGCCCGCCTCGAGCGCCTAGCCGAACGCCCGCAACAACATCACCGGCGGCAAGACTTGCTCGATGTTCACGAGTTCGTCCAGCTCGACGCCCAAGCGAAAGTAGTGGTCATACCGGCCGGTGTTGTAGACCTGCGCCATCCAACCGGCGCCGCCAGGGTACGGATCGTCGTACTCCCAACGGTGATGCACTTTGTTGCCGTGAAAGTAGGCGCCGCCGGCGCGCGGGATCACTTGCGTCGCGCCGTAGGCGAGCTGAAAGCCGGTCTTGCCGCGATGGCCGGCCGGTATGTGCAGCGTCAGCGCGACCACCTCTCCCGCCGGGAAGGTCAGACTGTGCGCCTCGGCGGTCGCCGCCGATCCGCCGGCCGACGCGAGGATCGAGTAGTGATGGAAGCGTTGCGGCACGACCGCCGGCAGGCTAGCCGCGCTCGCCGGCGTCCGCCTCGAGGCGCGCGACCGTCAACGTCAACCCGGTCAGCGTGTCGCCGACTTGCACGTTGTCAACCGTGAAGCGGATCGCGATGCCGGGCGGCACTTGCATCGACAGCACCGGGATTATCACCGGCGTGTTCGTCGCCCACTCCGAAACGTGCCAGGCGCTATTCCACACGAACCGTAGCGCCGTCGTGTTGGCCGTCACGACCAACCCGGCGAAGTTGCGCACATACGTCGCGCCGCCCTGCTTCAAGTAGTCGAGCGACACGAGCCGGTTGGCCGCGTTCGCGTCCGTCGTCAGAGTTGCCGTCGCCGCGAGCACGCGCAAAGCGCGATCGCGCACGACCAACGTTTGCGACAGCGCCCCGGCCGCCGGCGCCGGTAGGTCAACAAAGTCGAGCCATTCCCCCGGCGCCAAGTCATGCTCGGATGGCGCCGGGGGAGTGTGCTGCATCGTCATCGTCAGCCGACGAAGTGCGCGCGGAGCTGCGCAAGAAAAAGTGACACCTTGGTAGCGCCGGCGTTCGACGCCGACAGCCCGTCGAGAAACGTGCCGGCTTTGTTGAGCGCGGAGATGACCGGGATGTGCGGCTTGTTGCGCCACGACGACTGTTGCACGAACCAATCCGACGTGTGCCGCGCGTCCCAATGGCCCGGAAACGCGATCCGGTACTGGCCGGTATCCGGACCCTTGATGCCGATTGACAGCACCGGCTGGTCAACCGAGTAGCCGAGCACCGCGTAATCGTAGTCGCCGATCAGCCGATCATCGTTCGCGTTCAACGCGACCGCCGTGCCGTAGTTCCCCGTCGCGCCCGGCGTGACCGTCACTTCAACCGCGATGTACCGATCCACGTTGTTTTGGATCGCCGGCCACGTCGTCAGCCGCGCGTCGGCGCCCTCGAGGTTCTCGTAGTAGACCTGCAAGACGGCGTTCACGTTGTTCGTCGCGGTGCCGTTGACTTGCATGGTCAGCGTGTCGCCGCGGTACACCGGAATGTCAACCATCCGCGGCAAGATGAGCTGCGGTTCACCATCGGCGCCGGACAGCGTGGGGTTGAACATGTGCTGCATCCGCAACCCGTAGATCGGATCGCCGAACCGTGCGCCGAACAGCGCAACCTCCATCTTGTTCGCGGAGTTGCCCGTCCAGATTTCCTCGACGTAAGCGCCCGAGCCGGCCGCGAAGTTGAGGATCGACAACGAATCCCCGGAGCACGCCGCGAGCGCGTCCGACGCGAACGCGCCGCCAGTGATCGACTGCTTGAAAACGCCGATGGAAGTGAGTACGCCCGGCATCGCGTTACCCCCTTCCTATCGGTTGAGAGCCCATTGATGGAGCCCGTTGATCCAAAACGCCGCCCGGTTGACGGAATCCTGAATCGTCGCGTTCGGCATCGACGCGAGCTGCTGCTGGAGCTGCGACTCGACTTGCAGCACCGGCCCGATCGCGTCCATGTATTTCTGCTGCGACGCGTTGATGCCCGTCGAGTAGTTGTTCGCTTTCGCGACCGTCGCCGATTTCCAGCCGGCGGCGCCGACACGCGCCAACGCCCGCGACCACTTGCCCGATGACACCGCAGCGACAAAGTTGTTCTGCAACTTCGCCTGCTGCTGTATCGCGAGCTGCGTAGGGTCTTTCGTCGTGCCCTGCACGCCCTCGGTGTAGCGCTGCTGCGCCGCGCCCGCGGATTGCGTCCAGCGTGCCGCCGCAGTCTGCGCGTCCACGATCGCGGAACCGAACACCGCGAGCGCGAGCAACTTCAACATTCCGGCCACCCTCACCACCCTTCCACGTTGACAATTCCCGGCAACGCTACGCGTCCAACCGCCGCCCGTCACTTTTTGACTACACGACCCCCTGCGTAGTCAAATAGGACACGTCGATGCCGAATCGCGGACGCCGAAAAAGCCATTGCCGAGTCTGCGGCCGGCACCGCGACGAGTGCGGCACGCTGTCAGCTCGAGCGAAATGCCACGACTGCGGGCTCGGGAAGCTGGCGCTTAACGACCTTCAACTCCACGAGCACAACGGCCCGTTCTTCGATCATTGGCGGCGGCGCACGCTGGCCGCGTTCGGCGTTGTCTTGCCCGACGATGATCCGCCGTCGCCCTGGTTGTAGCATCACCCGCCGATGAGCGGAACCTCGAGATGCCCGTAAGCCCGGCGTCGTCGCACGGCTCGAGCGCCGTCGCTGCGTCATTCGCGATCGTCCGCGATGTGAAGGCGTCGGGCAGCAACTCGGGCACGCCAACCGCGAACGTGTGGAACACGCGCGACCTAAACACGGTGATCGTTGACGCCGCGAGCATCGTCAGCCTCGCCTCGAATCAGATAACGATTGCCGCCGGCAGCTATTACGTTGAGGCGATTGCGGCGGCGTTGTACGCCGATCGGCAACGGCTGAGAGTCCGCGACATTACGAACAGCGCCGATCTTGCGGAGGGCGTCAACGCATTTTTCACGAGCCAGGGCGGGCTCACGCTTTGCCGGGGCTCGTTCACCGTCGCCGGCGCGACGGTGATCGAGTTGCAGGAATATATGACGAACTCGCTCGGGGCAAACGGTTTCGGTACGAGTTTTAGCGTGGTCGGCATGAGCGAGATTTTCTCCGAGGTTTATCTGCGCAAGGACGCGTGACCGCCGTGACGGTCAACGTCACGACGCGATGCGACCGCCGCTTTTACCCGGCCGTTCACAAGTCCGGCGTCCGCAGCGTGTCGGACGTGTTTTGGATCATCCTGCACGACGAGGAAGCGCCGACCGCCGCCGGCTCGGCGTCCTGGTTTCAGAATCCACGCTCGCTTGGAAGTGCGCATCTGTGCGTCGATGATAAGACGTGTTTTCGGTGCCTCGCGAATGACGTGATCCCGTGGGGTGCGGCGTCGGCGTTCGGCGCCAACACGCACGGTTTCCATATCGAGCAGGCAGGCTTTGCGCGCTGGTCGGCGGTTCTCTGGCGCCGGCACGTTGACACGATCAACCGCGCCGCGTACAAAACCGCGGTTCACTGCAAAGTGTTCGGCGTGCCGCTGCGGTTCGTCACCGCCGCCGAGTTGCCGGCCGCGCACGGCATCACGACGCACCGCGAAGTGTCGGCGGCGTCACGCCGGCTCGACCCCGCGAACGCGTGGGCGTACTCGCACAGTGACCCCGGCCGGCTGTGGCCGCGCCGGCAATTCATGGCGCGTGTTCGCGAGCACTTCGCCGGACTGTAAGCTCCGCGACGGCCACGGCCCTCAGTGGGCCATAGAGCCATCGGGAGAGCCCGCCGGAGCGTCTGCCACCCGGCGGGCTCGTTTACATTGTTGCGCTATTCGGCTATAGTTCGAAGTACCCCGATGGCTGTGACAACTTGTAACCCCGGCAGTTTCCTCGAGCTGGTTGGCCGCTTCGAGCTGGTCGGCGCCGATGAGCAGTTTGCGCTCGACGTTGATTCTCAGCGCATCATCGGGCTCGCCGAGCTGCTGCGCACGTTTCGCGACATTCCCGACGATCCGGTTATCGGGCGCATCCGTATCCGGATCGAGCCGTGTTACCCGGCGTGAACGTTGTCGAGCCAGACGTGCGCCGGCGTGACGTGATGCACGGCCGGCTCGAACTTTCGCTCGATGAGGCGCACGCGTGCCCGGACGACCTACTGCCTCTGTTCGCCGACTTGAGCGTTTGGCTCGAGGCGCACCCCTGCGACTGCGAAGCGCTTTGCGAGTGTGAGTCAACGTGAACGTTGTCGCGCTAGACGTGCGCCGGCGTGAGCGGCTCGGCGGCAGTGATGCGGCGGCGGCGTGCGGCGTTGACCCGTACCGATCGCGCGTCCATCTGTGGGCCGAAAAGATGGGGCTGCTCGAGCGCGAGCGAACCGAAGCGATGGAATGGGGCACGCGGCTCGAGCCGCTGATTTTTGCGCAGCTCGAGGAAAGCGGCTATGACGTTGCGTGGCCGTCCGGCGACGACCTAGCGCATCCGGAGCTGCGCTGGTTCGCCGGCCACCCGGACGGCTACATCAACCTCGAGGGCGAGCCCGGCATCCTCGAGGTTAAAACCACGTCGCCGTGGTCGATGCGCGACTGGGCGGACGACGGCTCGAGCCCGATCGCGTTCGTCGTGCAGTGTCATCACTACATGATCTTGACCGGCCGGCGTGTCGCGCTAATCGCCGCACTGATTGGCGGGCAACGGCTCGTGATCCGCACCGTTCACTTCGATGAGCGGCTCGCGGAAACGATGCTCGAACTCGAGCACGAGTTTGTCGAGCACGTTCGCCGGCAAACGCCGCCGCCGCCAGACGGCTCCGACTCGTCGCGCGCCGCCATCCTCGAGCTGTACCCGGAGGCGCGCGATCGCACCGTCCGCTTGACCGGCGAAACGTGGCAGGATTTCCGCGAGCTGCGCCGGCGGCGCGAACAGCTCGCGATTGTCGAACGGCAAGTCGCAGAGCTAACGCAGCGCGTGCAGCTCGCGATGGGCGACGCGACTGCGGCCGTGTCGCCTCACGACGAAACCGTTGCCCATTGGCGCAACGTGCGCGCGACGCGGCTCGACACTCGCGCGTTGAAAGACGCTCGGCCCGACGTGTGGGCCGAGTTTGCCGTGACCACAACTACCCGGAGGTTCACAGTCGAATGAGCGAGAAAGACGACCACACGCAGCGCGCATACGCCGCCGCCGATGAGATGATCGCCGAGCTACCCGTCCAGCCTAAGCCCGAGCAGCGCGACACGTTTCGGCGCGTACTCGCGATCGCCTACATGCAGGGATGGGCGGACGCCCGCCAAGAGGAAATCGAACGCATCGACGCGCTGATCGAGGGGTTGCGTTGATGGCCGGGCAGGCAGATACGAAGCCGGTGCGCGAGGCGCTCGAGCACGTCGCCGAGCGCGGCAACGAGAAAACCGTCCTTGACTTGCTCGAGCGGATGCGACCGGAGCTAGAGAAGATGTTGCCGAGAGAGATAACCGCCGAGCGGTTCGTCCGTATCGTGACGACCGAGGTACGCCGCACGCCGGCGCTGCTCGACTGTCAGCCGGAATCGTTGCTCGGCGCGATGATGCTTTCGGCGCAGCTCGGGCTCGAGCCCGGACCGCTCGGGCTCGTCTATTTCGTGCCGTTCAAGTCGCAAGTCGAGTTTGTAGTCGGATACCGCGGCTACCTCGAGCTGGCGCTCCGCTCGGGCATGGTCAAAGACGTGTTCGCCGCCAACGTCCGCGAGGGCGACGAATTCGACTACGTGTACGGCACGCAGGCGAAGCTTTCGCACCGGCCGATGGGCGCCGACGATGACCGCGAGATTGTGGCGTCGTATGCGGTTGCGCGGCTACGGACGGGCGGCACGCCGTTTATCGTCACCTATCACGAGGATTGGGAGCGAGCCCGCGCCGCGAGCGCGCTCGGGAGCAAAAACCTCGGGCCGTGGCGCGACGATCGCGCGGCGATGATCCGCAAGACTTCGGTGCGGCGCCTCGAGCCATTCCTGCCGAAAACGCCGGCGCTCGCGCGGGCGTTCGTCCGCGACGAAACCGAGGCGCCGATGATTGACGAAACGACCGCCGAGGTATCGGAATGACGGCGGCCCTGGTTGGAGCTGCGCTGGCGGTGATCGTGTTTCGCAAAGCGCTGTTCGCGATCGCCGCCGGCGCCTGCCGCCGCGCCTGGCGGCTCGTGAGGGCATCGTGAACGCCGGCGACTACCTCAGCCGAATGGTCGGCGTGCGCGTCGTCGCGCACGCCGGCGACAAGCGCGGCGATAGCGGCGTCATCGTGCAGCTCGCGACGCAAGATCACGCTTATGTCAAATGGGACGACGACGGCCAGACGCTTTACATGCTCGCGCACTTGACGCCGGAAACGCAGGCGCTCGGCAACGTGGACGTGATCCGGTGAGCGGCCCTAGCTCGCGCCGCAAGGGGCTGCGCGGCGAGCAGGAAGTAGCGCGCGAGATGCGCGCCGCCGGGCTCGAGGTTCGCAACCTCGAGGGCTCGGGCGACCATCTGACCGCGACTGCCGGCGGCCGGCAGCTACACGTTGAGACCAAGCGGCAGGAGCGTTTGCAGCTCCCGATGTGGTTGCGACAAGCGGCCGATGAGGCGCCTCGAGGCGCCGTGCCGGTAGTCGTGTTTCGACAGTCGCGCGGCCAGTGGTACGCGTGCCTGCCGTTCGGCTCGCTGCTAGAAATCGTCGGGACGGACGATGCGTAGCGCGACGATCTATGACCTAACCGGCCATTACGGCACGATCGAGCACGCGAACATTTGGCGCCTTGTCAGTGAGTACGCGCTCGACCGGCTCTACATTGACGGGCGCGAAATCACCGCCGATCACGTCACCGCCGTGCATAAGCACGGGCTCGAGGTTGGCGCCCGCTTTGCTCGCGATTGGTTCGAGCGCGACACCGTGATCGACATTGCCCGCAACATGGACGCGACACTCACCCGCATCGGCGCCAACGCGAAGCAATGCGCGGTCAACTTCGATTTCGAGGACCACGACAACGCGTCAGTGATGCAATGGTTGCGCGAATGGCGCGCGCTACGGCCACGCCGCGCTACCTCGTGGTCACTCGAGCCGATGCAACGCGGTTGGTTCTCCACGACGTTGATCGACCTAGTGCGCGGCGACACGCACCTTGACGTGTGGGCGCAGACGTACCACGGCGATATGTACCCGGTTGCACAGGATGCGTGTTGGCGCAACCTCGCGTCCGCGCTTCGGCCCGAGCAATGCCGGCTCGAGTACGACGGTGCGCACGGCGCGCCGGCGTCGATGGACGGCAACGTTTACACGCTCGAGCGCCTGCCGCTGTGAGCCGCGAGCGGCGCACGTTCGCCGGCGGCGCCGGGCAATTCGATGAGCACCGCAACACGTCGCGCATCTGGCCGGTGCCGCCCGAGGCAATCGAAGCCGCCAAGCGCTCGCAACGACGCTATGAGCGCGAACAGCCGGCGTGGTACCGATGGATCATCGCCGGCTGTCCCGAGCTAACGCCCGAGCAGTACGCCGCCGAGGGCGGCGCGCACGCACCGAAAGCGCGCCGGCGCGCCGGTTAGCGCGCTACTCGTGTGCCCGCGGTGCGGTGATCTATGGCCGCCTGACTCGATCGTGTGCGCGAGCTGCGGGACGGCGCTGCTCGCGCACTCAGTGATTGTGGGCGAGCGCGATGATGAAAGCGACGATCGCGAGCAGAAACGAACAGCCGGCGATGATCGCTGAGTAGCCGGCGGCGGTCGGCCGCTCGAGCGCCCGCCGTGAGAGCTGCTGATAGTGCTCCGACGCGACCTTGACTTCGTGCGCAAGATCGCGCACTTGCTCGCCGAGGTAACGCAACGCCGCAAGCTCGTTCTCGAGCGCGTGTTGACGATCGCGAACACGGATTACCTCGTCCCATATGCGCTCGAGGTTGTCAGTCGCCCGCCGGCCGAACTGCCGCTCGCCGTCGCCCTCGCCCACGCCGGCACCTTAGATCGGCTCGCGGTTGGCGCCGGTGTGCTCGCGAGCCCAATCGCGCAAGTCTGCGACGCGCGCTCGCTGCGGGGAGCGCGCGCCGCATGAGCACCGGCAGCGATAGCCGACAACCCGCGATGTGGAGACCGCCAATCGCGGGTCCGGCGCGACCACGCGGACCGGCGCTATGCGGACACGATGACGGCTCGACACGGCGAAGGGAAGATTCAACCGGAGGGCCGGTGCGCGCGGGCCGCCACGCCGCCGGCCCTCTCAGCGGAGGCTCGGACTTGACAGCCGCGGACTCGAGGTTCAAGGTGCCCGGCGTCTTGAAGTCGCCCGACGACTCCCGAGCTGAGAGGCCCGTAGGGGCTCGTGGCAAGCCGCCGATGCGGCCGGCGACTCCGCATACGTCACGCAGCGCGGGGTGTATCTGAGCTACTGCCCAAAGTAGAAGCGGCGCCCCCGCGCAAGCCATTTCGCCAAGGGACGCCGCTTTGCACTTGCGACCGCGGAGTGTACGGCACCCAAGCGGCCGTGACGGTCTAGGAAGCGCGGCAACCAAAAGTGCAGGGGCATCAAGACCG